>Ga0208162_1000057_pt1 | contig 52782 bp, 71 predicted proteins | sample CB_VirMetaG_4_FD_184539 | JGI IMG/M metagenome (GOLD analysis project Ga0208162, IMG submission 184539) | Freshwater to marine saline gradient viral communities from Chesapeake Bay - CB_1508_1M Viral MetaG (SPAdes) (version 4) | ecosystem: Environmental > Aquatic > Marine > Coastal | place: USA... | reverse complement strand
GCACCAGATCCTGCGCCGTCTAAATAAACAATCGCAGTTTTGCCCGTCGCAATCGTCACATTCGCGCCAGAGCCTTGGCTGATAGCGATAGACTGAGAGCCGCTGGTCGCATTCTCGATGAACATGACACGAGAAACGGTGTTTGGCGCAATGGTAAGAGTTCTAGTAGCCGTCAGACTGACTGCGGATGTGACCTTGAAATACATTGCTCGAGCGGGATCAGAAACACCGTCAGCTACTGTAGTCGTAGCATCGGCGTCTGAGCTAAAAGACTGTTCAGTCGCGTATCCAAGAGCTTCACCAATCAACTCAAGATTAGTGTTCGTACTGGTTCCCCAAGTACCTGACTCATCGCCGGTAGATATTTCTTTTAGGCGTAGATCATTAACGTAAGTTGCCATTTTTAAGCTACCTCATCCCAATTAGGGGTTTGACTGTCTGAAACATCAGCCCACCCAGGAGTCTGACTATCCGTTATATTATTCCAATTAGGGGTTTGACTGTCTGAAACATCAGTCCACCCAGGAGTCTGACTATCCGTTATATTATTCCAATTTGGCGTTTGAGCGTCATTTACTAACCCCCAAACATTAAAATACCCTATCTCCGCTGTCGCAGATACTCCCGTAACACTAACAACAGCGCCACCAACAACAACTACATTACCAACCGCTCCAGTGCCTTCGACACCCGTTGGAACAATCGTTTGGCCCAACCCAATAGTGACTGTGCCGACTGCTGAAGTACCTGCCACACCTGTAACAGCAAATACCGCATCTCCTGTCGCAGTAACGGTTCCAACTGACCCTGTACCTGCAATCCCAGTGACTGAAACATTCGCATCTGCGCTGACTGTAGCCGTTCCAACAGCTGAAGTACCTGCGACTCCAGTGACTGAAACATTCGCATCTGCGCTGACCGTAACTGTACCAACCGCTCCAGTGCCAGAAATGCCAGTAACACTAACATTCGCATCTGACGATACAGTAACCGTTCCGATAGCTCCCGTTCCTGCCACTCCCGTAACAGAAACGGTAACGCCCGTTCCTTCAACAATCGTAACGGAGCCAATCGACCCCGTTGCTGCAACACCTGTAACAGAAACATTCGCATCCGCAGAAACTGTAACGGAACCGACCGCCCCAGCAGCTGCAACACCTGTAACCTCAACAGGAGTTGCTTGACCCCACGGGCCTTCGCCCCAAGTGCCTCTGCCCCACCCATTAAGATCTGCCACATATTACTCGCTATGCGATTCGTATGATCGCGTTAGACGCATCCGCTGTCGGGAACTGAATAGTAAAATCCCCTGAGCTAGATGTTTTATCTCCGCCAAAATCTAATGCACAAACAGACGGATCGCCAGAAGCACTATCATTAAATATCAGTGCGCCTCTTGCGGTAATACTGCTAGAGCTAAACGTCAAATCATCAAAGTCTGTAAACGCAGTAGTTCCCGATGTCGTTGGGTCTACACGAGTTAGCGCAGCGCCTTTAGCCGTATAGCCAGTACCGGACACTTCGTTGGTTGCGGTATAAGCTGTGGTGCTTGCGTCTAATGTCGCAGAGCTTGTGTACAACGCTAAATTGAACGTACTACCGCCCGAGTTTTTAAAGTTGTGTACAGCCTCCATAAGCTCTTTTTTGAAAGACGTACACATTGCAGTCGTAATAGCCATTATAGACTCCTAATTATGTCTGCCATGTCTTTATGGCCTTGACGTTCCAGTTCGGCAATCAGCGTCGTTCTGTCGCTCTTAATCGCTTCTTTTATGTAATGTAGAGCCGTAGCCCTAACCGCTTCTTTGAATGCTTCTGCCTGTTGCGCTATCAAAGGATGGCAATTGCCTCCAACACTTACAATTCTATTTGATGCAGCCTCTGCCCAAAACTCAGGATCATGTCCTTTATTTATAGTCGTTGTTACAAATACTTCGCCTATCTCCATCTGCGGAGCTTCAATCAACATTTTATTTATCCTTTAGAAATATCGTACCGATATTCGTCTCGGGAGCCATAGCCTTGGCCTAAGTTTTTAAGACCATTTACTGCTTGAACAAAGCGTTGTTCATATTGCGCAACTTCTTCAGGAACTTTTAAGAACGTAGCTGCTTCAACTAAAGTACCGTATAACATCGCATCGGGAGCATTGTCAGAAAGCCATGTCGTTTCTGAGCCTGAAGTCGTAGTTAACGACGCAGGCCGATATTTATAGTGTAGTTCAAACGAATACCCTTGATCTGGAGTAGGCGCTAACATAAAAGTATTATCGTCAAATAAAGCGTAATACTTAGGAACCCCTGTTGTCGCGGGATTAGGAGTGTAATCTCTAATAAAAGAAACGTGCTTATATAATAAATAGCTATACACGCTGCTGGAAATTACAGCCAAACTGTAGGGTGCTAAAAAGTCCGTCGGCGTACTTAAATATGTATTACTGGCGGAAGCAGAACCTGTTACGTTTTTTCTAAAGACTGGGAGTTCTACGGCTTTTAAGATCCGCTCCTCAGCTTCTTTAATAAACGTATCTAAATCAGAAACGAAAGTTGTTTCTGCAGTTTCACAGTAATCCTGTACGGTAGATTTTAAAGTCGCTAACGTAAAACTCATGTAGTTTCTACCTCAACTTGCCCAATACTGCCGGTTGCAAAAACACCTTCAAACTTAGTACCTATTGGGTCAACTATCGCTAAAGGCTGCCCTCCAACATTTACTCCGCTGACTGTAGTATTACTCGGCCCCGTTGTAAAAACTCGTCCTAATTCAGATTGCGGTAACGGTACTTCAGGTCTTGCTTGTCTCAAGGCTTGAGGGTCAGTTAAATGGTGGGGCGGATCTAACTGAGGGTGTTTAGGTTCATAACACTCTGAACAAACCTTAAACCCTGTCCATTCCATACGCAGCTCAAGATACTTATACCTAAAACCACAGCGATCACAGACAGCGTGTGAATACTTACCTACCGCAAAAGCCATTAGAGATATGTCCGTCTAGGAACCAATCGTAATGAACTATCGTCATCGTACTTAATTGCGTTAACTAAATTTTGTTCGTACAAGGGCTGCAACAACCCTGCTTTTTCAGGGTTCTTTTTCAATGCTAGGTTGAAAGCTAATCCTGTAGTTAAACACGGAAGAAAACGACTAGGTAAATCAACATCGTCTACAGAAGCAGAAATATCTTGAATACGTTTCCAACGATAAGAAACAAACTTATCCGTAGAGTTTTCAGGAGCAGGCCAAACATATAGTTTGGGAGTTATCGTTCTCTCAACATAATATTGAGTAACTCTCGCTTGAGTCTCTTTATTTGGTATATCTAGATAATCTCCGCGATTTATACGGTCTATTTGAAAATCTGTTTGTATACCATTAGTAGTTCTTCGGATTACTGCGTCTAGTACATCAATATCGTACTGATTTAGGTCGTAGGTGGTTGTCCCTTGAACTAAATCAAGAGACACCTGCTCTACTTCCCAAATCTGAATGCCTCGGTTAGACCAGTCTGCAAACATAATGTTCATAGACCGTCTAGCCGTTACTCCATCATATCCGGTACGGTATTCAAGACCTGCTAGTTCATATGCTTCTTCAATAGCATCAGCAGCAGTTAAAGTAAACGTCCTAGTTCCAGAGGTCGCCATTAGCCGTAGTTCTTTATCAGATCGAGAATAATGACATAAGTATCGTTTGACGCGGCACCTAACGTGGTTAGGTTAATATCACCGTTTTTACCAGAACCTGCTGTATTGTATAGTCCCCCGAACTCACTAAAGTCCATATGACCATTACTTGCTTCTGCTAAAGCCAGTGCGATTGTGTCGGCAGTAGCATTCCACAAAAGTTGTACCTGAGTAAAACCCGTTATGGAATGAGCTACTTTTTCAATTCGAACGCTTGAACATGCAGTGCCGTCTGCTCTCGGAGCCAAACTACTAACGTCTACTTTTGTAACTGCTGCTTCACCAGTGCCGTCACTAAGGTTGGTTATCTGTATAACAGCTCTGTGAGTACCGTCACTTAAAACAGTTGTACTAACTGCATCAGCCATATCTTATCTCCCATAAGGGGAAGAACCCTTCCCCTAATTTAATCGTTATAACTCTTATGCGTCAGCAAAAGGCGTAACAATCGTTCCGGAGCCAAGCAATAAAGTATTGTGTACAAGATAGGTCGCAGCATCAATCGCCGTTACTTGAACAACACTGCCGACCAAACCACCTTTAGTTGAACCATTCAGAGTCATCACATCGTTTGATGCTCCTGGAATAAATGCCTTTTTAGTGCTGTCATCAACAGCGACCACGGCAGCGCCTTTAAACTTATCAGTGCCGTCCGTCAAAATGTCCAAATCTGTGGCTGCAGTTTCAATATAGAAAAAGAAAGACGCGCCTACATTATTAGCTTGATCAGGGGAAGTAGGATCAGTTGGGGCAGTAGTAACAATCGAAGGAAGCGTAAACTTTCCATCCGCATCGTTACATAGCAGGATTTTACCTGCGTGAGCTGCAACAGTTAGCGAAGTGTCTGCAGTTAGGCTAACAGTAGTGTTAACACCTGCATTTATAAAACCCGCCAAAGATTTGATCGGGCCAGCAAAAGTGGTCTGTGCCATTGTAATTACCTCTTACGAAAGGATTCGCCTTAGAGTCTTCGTAACGTCCGTCTGAGTCGGTCGCTAAGGCTGTTTTTCTCAGATAGTGGGTTTATACACGAGAAAAAGAAAAGGGGCAACTAGTGCCCCTTTCTTTTGCGATATTACGCAGCTCCAGGAGAGCCGAAAATACCACGCCAGTCACTAAAGCCAAAGCTGTAGCGTTCTCTGGCCTTATAACGAACATTTCCGGTTTCAAAGTCACCTTCCATATTCGTAGAGACAGGAGATCGCACAAAGTGCTTCAGACCATTAGGTACGTCGGTCTTCAGGAAGAAGGCATCAGTATCTGTTAGATAATGATTAACCGTATATCCTTCAGGAACCATACCCATATTACGGATCGCGTTAATATCGTTATCCGCAGTACCTACTCGTCCTGGAGTTTCCAGTAGACGATCTGCAACGAATTGCAGAGCAGATGGGATAATCAACTTACGAGCCTGAGCATTGATCTTTAGACCACGCTCATCTTCGAAAGCTGCGATATCAATCAACGATTGCTCTAACGAAGTTTCGTTTAAGTCTGCAGCAGTTGACAGTTCGTTGCGTTGGTCTTGATTGCCCACGGTGGGGTGATCAGTTGCACAAAGCTCTTTACCGTCTCCACCAACAAATGAACTGTTAAACGCATTGTTCAATACGTTCGCAGCTTTAATTTGCTTCGTCTGCATCATAGAACGAGCTAGTGCTCGTGTATAACGAGAAGACAGGGTGTCGTACAGATTATCTTCAATTGCTTCTTCAGTCAAAGAAAACGCCAAAGCGACAGTTTCGTGAGTGTAGCGAGCAGTGAAAGATTCTTGTGCGGTATCGTAAGATACTGCAGAACCTTCAAATTTCACAGGTGCCTCACCAAAACCACTAAGCATTACTTCCTCTTCGAAAGCTCGTTCAGAAGTCTCCGTATCGAAGATTTCTTCATGCTCAGGTGCATAGCGTTCATACTCTAAACCGAAGAGAGCGTGAAGGCCAGGAACAAGCTCTTTTACGAGTTGCGCTCTTGAAATAGCCATTAGTTACTCTCCTATACCGCAAATACGTTAGTTGGGAACGTAAAGTATCCACGAGCGTTAGCACCAATGGTGTTGCTCGGAGAATCTACGAACCTGTTTAACAACGCGATGCCGCTGCTGGTTGTCGCTGTTACACCTTCTTTGGATCGTCCATTGTTGGTGCTGCCAGCAGTAGTAGTAATAGTGTATTTATTACCGATGAAACTTACAGCAGGAGTACCTGCAGTAAATTGTGCCTCATACACGATCGCTGGATCGGTATAGACATACGCTTCAACATCTGCACCGCCTAACGTAGTTACGTTTGCTGTCCAGCTGTTTGCGAATGTTGGTGTACCGTCGGTTGCCGTGTAATAAACGCCAGCAAATACTCCGCAAGGAGTTCCTGTGGCGGTGCCTTGGATTACATACCCAGAAGAAAGGTTAACTACGTCGCCATTAAAAATGGAGGCGTTAGTACCACTTGCAATACGCAACTTCTGAGGACGAATCACACCACCATATAGGTGGTAGGCTGGGGTGAACCCGTTAGGGGCGTCAATATTAGCCATGATTTAATCCTCTAAGGAAAATGATGAAATTAATCAGTAGCCGGTTCTCGACTACCAAACTCAACTTTTGAGTCCCTTCGGATATCGCTTTGTCTAAGCGGCATACGAGGGTCACTATCTCGCAGAAGATCATTGTCAACACCCTGAAGCTGATCCGCAGTCTTTCCTCGGAAATATGCGTTTCTTTCATTCACAGTTTCGTCAGGAATCTTCGCAAGAATTAACCCACCAACACCAATTACGCCAGCGTGCTTTCCTTCGTCAATCGTAGGAGCGTCGAAGTCAGGATAGTCTTCTGCTCTTACTGGCTCGAATCCTTCACGAATACGTTTAGACATATTCGCTCGGTCATCGTGCCCACGAACTTCTGCACGAACCCATCTATGCTTATAGCCAGCTGGGGCTTGAGGGGCGTCCAACATTGAAGGGGGTTGCCAAGGTTTACGGCGAGCTGTTTTTGCTCGAGTTTCAGCAGATCTGGAGGTACGATCTGTCATTTTCATCTCCTATACAAACTTTGCGTACTCTTCTAGAGGCACACCTATTCTTTTAGCAATTGCTATCTGTGAAGGTGTGAGTTTCACACTGCGTGCTCCTTTCTTTACAGAACCAGCACCACGGCTGGCACCTGCTACAGAAGATTGCACGTTTTTCGTCTCATCGGCGAACTTTTGTGGAAAGAGATCTCTCATTTCCGCATCTACCCGTTGGTAATAATGCTTGGAACTAGGAGGTACTCCTTCCTTAATTAATTTTTGATGAATGCCCATAGCAGCATATGTCATGCCTTCGTCTTCACCAAACCAGCTATTCTTTTCTGCCCATGCTTCCGCACTTGCATCTGGAGCAGCTGGCTGTATATTCCGTTGCGACACTTCAGGAATCTGCACTTGTTTAGGTGCGTTTTTCTGTCGTGCTACTAATCTTTGGGCATTTTGCGCTTCGTAAGAAATTTTAGCAACCGCTTCTGTAGCTAATGCAATAGCTTCAGCGTCGCCAAGCTCTTGAGCTTCTTTAAGTGCCCTACGCGCTCGCTCCTTATCCAGTTCAATACGCTGAGTATACTCATTAACTAGAGTTGAATCGGAGGAGTGTAACTTAGTTTGAAGTTGGTTATTTTGCTCAGACATTCTCTTAGCAAATTCAATCGCTTCTTCTCTCTGACGTTCAGCTTCCCGCATACGATAAGTTAATTTATCAATGCGTTTTTTAACACCATCACTGTATTCTTCTAACTCATCAGAGTTAGAAACAGTTTCTTCTGGAGCAGACATATCAAAGTCTTGTGCAGGTTCCTGCAGAACATCCGCCTCTCTAGAATCGACTTCCTCATCAGGAAGTATCAGTTCAATATCTTGGGATTCAGCCATTACATATCACCTTATTGCAGAATATCTTCTGGATTATTTACAACAGCTAAAATTTCATCATCGTTTAAAAGGCGCATATCGCCTCCGTCGATATTAAATCTAGCTCCTGCATAGCGACCAAAAATTACCCAATCGCCTTCATCGCACCAAGCGCCTTCGGGAAATTTATCTTTGTCGGAATAAGCATCTGGGCCTTTTCTTACAACCAGCCCAACTACGGTAGCTATCCGCTCTTTATCAAGAGTTTGTTTAGCTAACATAATGCCGCCTTTTGTTTTCTCCGGAGGAGTAAACGGAAGAATAAGTAACCGATAGCCCGTTGGGTTAGGTAGCTTATCCGCATGAGCTTCATAATTTTCAGAGGTTATGCCCTCTTTAGCAGGTTCTGAAGGCGTATCAGAACCAAAATTAAGAACTCGTTCAGGGGTAGCACTTATGCTACTTAGGTCAATTTCTTCAGTCGTCTTCGACATCTTCCATCCTTCCATGCAGGGCGATTATTTCTTGTTCAGCGAAATTAAGCCCTGAAATTTCACCAACAATACGTTGGTACTGAACAAAGTCTTGTGCGCCACCAGTGGCGAGTGTTTGCGTGAGATCCGCTTGTCTCTCCCGCAGTTTGCGGAGTAAAAACTCCGAATATTTTATAAAATCCATTAGTTGATGTAGCTAGTAAAATCCAATCCTTTAGTTGCTGCACCAGTACCTTTTGTCCTTACTTTCTTTCCAGGAAGGTCAACAGTCTTTTGCTTTAACTCGGTAGGCTTCGCAAAACCTTCGTTAGAAGGTTCTGGAATAGACGGCATAACTCCTGCCTTCTGAGTTTTAGGAGACGGATACGGAAGTTCCGTAGATCTAAAATTTCTCACTTCTTTTTGCCTCCAGTTTTACCGCCGCGCTTCATTTTCATCGGCATTTTCTTAGCGGTCTTGCCGCCCATGCCCATTTTCTTAGGCATCTTTTTGTTCGTTTTGCGTCCTGGCATTTTAATCTCCTTCGGCGTACAAGTTATTAAACGTAATGTTCGGATCCATGTAACTGTCGTCAATCTCCGCACTATGTACGTGCTGACTAGGATAAAAGTCCGGTGCTCCTGAACCTGTCTCCCATAATGCAGGATTAGTCGCTCTTACACGATTATTAGGCAACGCTACAATATTGCCTGTCCATTTCCCCGCATCAGTAAGCTGAATAACGTGACTCTGCTTATGTTGAGCAGGATCATCAGCTATATCGTTCCCCGTATAGTCAACAGTGAACAAATACTTTCCCGTATGGAACTCGTTATCTATCTTACATAACCAAGGGCTAGAAGATACACGATCCATAACAATAACCTCATGGTTTCGGGAACTACAATCCCAAGGCTGCGCTAGATGAGTTGCCATCCCTTCAGGCATCTCATCAATAAGTGCGTCTCCAACTAACGCGGTAATAGGCATCCTAGCCCACATCGCTCCACCATGAAGATTTTCAGAATCTTCGTCCTCATCAAGTTCGTACCCTGTAAATACAACTTGGAAAGATAAACATCTATCAGGTATGGTATTTACCGCAATCGCAATCGCATGTAAATACTCTCCGTGATACTGTAAATGATTATGCGTATACTCTTTTCTAACCCAGCAATTAAAATGCGGGATATTACTTATTAGGTGAGACAATTAATCCTTTTCCTGTGACTCCCGAACAATCTTTGCAATCTCAGTCAAATTAGAATCTACTTCTCTATCATCGCGCATCTCTGCTTGCTGTAGATCAGAAGCTACACGGATATCCGTTTGTTGTTCTTGAGATTCAATACGCTCTCTTTCCAACTGCGCTTTACGCTCGGATTCCCTATCACGTTGTTTAAGTTTTTCGAACTCTAATTCCATCTGTTGTTCGAACATCTGGCGCTGAGGATCTTGCTGCTGTGCGGCCATCGCTTGAGCAAGAGCTTGTTCTTGACCAGTGATCTGCTGAGTTGCTTGAGCAGCCGCCATAGCTATCTGGTTTTCTGCTTCGGGAGGCAACTGAGGCAACTGGCCGTCCGGCCCAGGCTGCGGTAGCTGGATACCTTGTTGAGCCAACATTTCTTCCACTTGGATACGATACTTCAGAGCTTGGTGCTGTTGAATGTGCGCTTGAAGCGCACCCATCGCTTGTGGATTCTGCTGTGTTTGAGGATTTTGCATAAACGCCATATGTGCTTGAACGTGGGCGTCATGGTTTTGTTGAATGAACGCTTGTAAAGGAGCACTCATCAATGCGTCCATATTTTCTTGGACGGGGTCTTTAGGCGCAGGGGCCATATCAGGCATTAAGATATCGTCGATATCTTTAATGTTCAAAGCAATATACATCTTGCGGTATGCTTCTTTCAGATTATGAATCTGAGGAGCACTTTGAGCCATCTGAAGTTGAGTCTGCGCTAAAATAATACGCTGGGTCGTACTAAAGATATTAGGGTCGCAAACAGGAATAACGTCTACGCTGTTGTTAAAGTCCTCAGCGAAAACAGTTTGCTGTGCGCCCTGTACTTGGTACGGATACTCAGGAGGTAGATACTCACCGAATAATCGCTTTAGTATTTTGAATTCGTTACGCTGCGCGTAATGCAACCGCTTGTGGATTGCAGAAATAACTTTTTGACCTTTTTCTAACAACGCAACGGTAGTGCCTACTGGAGCATTAGAGTTAGCGTCCCCAGTTTGGTTATCCATTACAGATGCAAACCGCTGCCCAGACTCTACGAGTAACCCTAATAGCTGCGCTAAAGTTGCGCTAGGTTCTTTATAGGGGAGAGGCATAAAGGAGTCGCGGATAGTTCCTCCAGGAGTATCTACGTCACGCCACTCTCCTGGTTGCACTGGATCATCAGAACGTTGGATATTTAACCCACGAGCTTTAAAACCAGCTGGTAAGTTAGCTAACGTACCTGCGTCAATTAGCTGACGTAAAATAGCCGTAGCTGATTTAGTTACGCCACCAATCATGTGGATCAACCCGAAACCGTAAAAACCCAATCCTGGAAGAAACTTGTAATGCGTGAAGTATTCAACTTTCTTACGCATCGGATCCGTTTCTTCGTAATTCCTACGGACGGATAACACGGTGTTGTTATCTTTACAAATAGTTACGATATACGGGATAGCTAACCCAGTAGGCTCTCCGTCGTTATCCGTATGCTCAAAACCTTCGATATCTAACTCAACGTGAAACTCAAGCAGCGTATAGTCGTGCTGGTTCCCTGTACGAGTGACCCCGTCTAACTCATCAATCTTTTGCTGTACTGAATCACTGTTGTCAGCATACGACGGAGGGTTCATATCCTCGTCTACATAAAAACCACTTAGCTGTAACTTACGAAGATCATTCTCCGTCATACTCAAGCGGTGTGTAATACGAGGTGACGTGTGTAGATCCGTAGCTGTATACGGAACAATTAAATCTTCAGCTTTAATAAACCTAGAAACGACTCGGCCCATCGTAGGGTCGTAATAGCATTTCTTAAACGCAGAACCTGCTAACGGCAAAAAGAACAACATCTGATCCATTTCAGGATCGTATTCGTCCATTTTGTACATCAGCTGATAATTCATAAAATCCTTAACGCGATTAGCCTGCATCGCTTTAGGATCATTAGAAGCGCCCATAATTTTCGTATCTACAGGGCCGTTAGCTGGTAAAAGTTCTTTATATGCTTGCGCTTGAAAATGCGTAGCCGCTTCAGCCAATACGGGATGGTATACGCCGCTCGCGCCTTCAAACGGTTCACTACGAGGATCGTTTTCAATACCTAGCAGTTCTAAACCGTTTTTAAATGTTTCGTACCAATCTTGACGGGAGTCAACATCGTTTTCGTAGGCACTAAGAAGTTCACTAGAAATTTCAGACAACGTAGCAGGGTCTAAATACTCCGCGAGGTTTTCCTCAAACGGAATATCTACTTCCATTTCTAACATAGAAGGGTCAACGAGGTTATCTTCCTCGTCAAACAGAATTTCTACCTGTTCTTCGCCTTCAAACTCTTCTGGGAATTGCACTTCAGCCATGGAACGCTACCCTACTCTTATTTTTTGAGACGGTAAATTAGTAATATGCCCGTATTTTCGGATAATACTCTTCTTCGTCGTCATAATCGCCGTCTAATCGCAAAAATCCGCCCTGTCTAAAGCGACTTAGGGCTAATGTAGTTGCATCTACACAATCATCATTGTCCCCGTTCGGAAAATCAGCAACTTCGTCTACTAATTCTTGCGCCCAGTTCGTATCAGGCACCCAAACACGGCCTTCTTGGAAAATTCCACTAACCGCGTTTAATCTTGCGATCTTATCCTGACCTTTGCTCGGTGAAAAGGTATTTATTGGGATACCCTGCCGCCGTAATTCCTGCGTTAGCGGGATACCAGAGGCTTTTGTTTCGATAATTACCGAATCAGGCTCCCAATGCTCGTATAATCGCATCGCTTCGCGCTTGAGTTCGGGGAAATCTAACCGCTCTTTTACGCAATCTAACAAAATTATATGCGCATCCTGCCCACTATACAGTTCATCGCCGATTTTACCCTCGGGATAGAACACTCCCCACGTCGTTATCGCCGTATAGTCGGATCTTTCGGACTTTAAAAACGCCGTATCGTAACTTTGGATCAAATAATCGCACGTCGGAGGCTTATCTCTAGGCCATTCCATTATCCATTCTTTAGGAATAATCGAAATACCCTCGCCCGTAGGCCGCTGCATATACTGCGCTGCCCATTTAGACGGAGGTATCGACGCTTTAGTCGCTTCTAATTCGTCTAATGACCAAAATTCAGGCCATAGCGGTTTACCTGATGGCAATATCGCGGGAAACTCAATAACCTCCCATTCGTCGCCACCCTTTTCTTGCGTCATCCGCTTGATTAATTTACCCGTTATGTCCTTTTTAGACCAACGAGTCATTACGATAACGATCGCACCTCCTGGCTGAAGGCGCTGACGGGGGCCAGTTTGATACCATTCGTAGGCTTCTTCTAACGCTTTATCCGAAAAAGCGTCTTGTTCGGAGTGGGGATCGTCGATAATAAACAAATCAGCACCACGACCCGCGAGTGCACCGCCAATACCCGCCGCATAATACTGACCGCCCTGCGATGTATTCCATTTACCCGCGCTTCGCGAGTCAGCTTTTAGTTCGGTAGCCGGAAATATCTCCGCATACTCTTCACTTTCAATTAAGTCACGAACCCTGCGTCCAAAATTAACCGCAAGGTCAGCTGTGTGCGTAGCTTCAATAATTTTTAATTTAGGACGTTTACCTAATAAGTAAGCTGGAAACAAATACGAAGCAAATTCAGACTTCGTATGTCGCGGCGGCATATTGATTATGAGGCGCTTTGATTCTCCGCTGGCGATTTTATCGAATGCCTCGGACATCTTTTTGTGGTGCGCACCCGCAATAAACTCTGGCCAAATCGTTTTAACAAAATCGTAAAACGACGCCATAGAACTTTCGCGTTTTTCACGCTTTTCTAATTCCTCTAGGAGAAGGGTAAACTCTTTCGCTTCATCTTTCGACAAATGCGATAGGTCTACTTCCTTTAGCTGTTCAAGTGGGGTGGTCAACTGCGTCTAAGCTGGTTTAGCCGTTCCTCAGTTATCGGGCCACCTTCAGCAAATCGTTTTTGGAAATCTAACCTTATTTGCGGATCACCACGGTTCGTCGAAGCACCTAAACGTAATGAGGAATCTTCGTCTCCGAATATCTTAGACATCGAATACTCGTCGCCTTCTTTTTGAATATCTACAGGCAAATCTAAACGATCCATTAATTCACTAAACAGAACGTCTTCTCTATTCCTTTCTCCAAAATCTTCAGGCAACCCAAGACTTGATAACAAGTCTCTTTTTGTGGATCCCTTTAATCTTTCAAGTTCTTGTAGAGGATCTAACCCAGCTCTCCTTTGTAGCTCATCGTCAGTGATCCCTCCGTTAGAAAACTTTTTTGCGGTAACAGCGCCCCCATTAGCCATCGTTTGTATTTGTTGTTGCGTAGCTGGCACCATCCCCGCATCAGGGTTCATTTCCATTTGATCCGCAAGTTGCATACCTACCTGCTGGATCTGTGGGTCGGGGTCTTGCATCATTCCCATAATTTGCGGAACGCCAAAATAATATACATCGCTAGGCGTACCTACCGGCCCACCGTCAGCCATCCCTTGCGGCAACAAACCTTCTAACCCGCCCTGCTGTTCTAATATCCCCATTAATTCTTCTTCAGGCATATCAGTAGGCATAACACCTTGTTCCGCCGCTCCAGGAATCGGGGGCTGACCGCCTCCGTAATCCATCGCTTTTAACGCTGCCTCTAATCCAGTAACTTCGCTACCCTGTACTTCTTCAGGAATAACTTCTTTAACCATCGCGATATTCGGGGCAGACCCTTCAATTAACGCACGAGTTTGAGCGTTTTCTTCAGCACGTTTTTGGGCTTTACGAGATTGACTTGCGCCGTATGCGGCTGTGCCTGTTGCGATAACTACTGCAGTAACTACGAATGCCATTGTTCAATATCCTTAAAATTATCAACAACAAACATCCGCTCTAATTCTGGAATATCTCGGATATCGTCAGGATTAGGGTGAACCGTAATGATCGTCGTATTTTCTAAAAAGTATAACGCCCGTTTCGTATGCGCTGGCGTATTCATAATCGCGAAATCTTTATAAACGTCTATCCGTTCTTCATCTTGCATCGTAGAAATAACGCGACAATGTCCCGCTGCTAATATCGTCATATGCTCGTGTAAATGAACTTGGCTTACGACTACCGAACCTTTGACTCCGTAATACGCTCGCATATAAATTCCAGGAGCAAAGTGATGCGTATTAATATACGGAGACGGCGCGTTAGGACGGGTTCTTGAAATAGCAGAAACTACGTCTTGTATCGCTGCAAGTTTAGATTTTTGGATATCCAATATCGCCGTACTCATTTATATGATTTACCGTAATAACCGTTTAAATAACTTAAACCACCACCGTTAGCTTTCTTAGCGGTTTTTGCGGCCTGCTTAAAATTCTCAGCAGTCGGTGCCCCAGCCTCACCCTTCCTTCGCATCCTCTCACCGGAACCCGCAGCTATACGCTTACGTTTAGCGTTTATATTTGCGTACAAACCTGGACGTCCACCACTAGCCATCTGGTCAGGATCGCTAAAAATATCTTTACGCAATTTTTGGATCCCAGATTCACCTTGACGGTTCATAAAATCTTGGTATTCGCGTAACGCCGTTTCGTATTCTTCCGACATTTCGCCTTCTTCTAAACGAGTATTAAAATCGCTACGCTCACGCAACCCTTCTAACTGTTCCGCTCGGCTACGGTCAATACGATCTTGATCCGCTAACCGCGTTAACATATCGTCCTCGTCTAACCGACGCATCCGCTCCGCAGTATCAGCTTTATCTTTTGTAATAAACTGCGCTAGTTCGTCTTTTAACGATGCTAAACCCTTAGCCTTTCCTCCAGGCCCCCCCAGCATTCCAGCTAATAATGCCATCTCTGGGCCAACCATCGAACTTAATGCAGGTTGATCACTTAACGAGACAGCTAGTTCGCTCGGCTGACCCATCTCCTGCGTTTGCCGCATCGTCAACGTATCTTTGTTAGTGTTTTGTAACATCGCCATAATTTCGGGCAAGCTATCCATTACCTCTTCGCCGAGAGTAATATCTCCCGCACCACGCAATAGTGACATCAAGCCGCCGCTTCTGCCGTTAACTTCCTCGTCGTAAACCGCTTGCATATCGTCCATTACCATTTCACCTTATCGGCCCAATAAGCTGCGCTCATCTTGCCCTTTTTGATATTCTTTCCGTGACGTGCTTTAAAACTCTTACGCCGCGCCTTTTGCTTCGCCGACTCACCCGCTTTAGGTTTACCCGCAGTTTTTACGCCCTGCTGCCCAAAACGAATCGTCTTGACCTTATCGCCTTCCTTAGCAACAACGATATGCGATTTTTTAGGATGAGACGGGGTACGCTTAGGTTTATTATACCCACTAACCCCTGCTCGCTCTAAACGAGAATCTTTTTTCTTTTTCTCAGCCACCGAACGGGTTCCCCTGTGCAACAGGAAATGCTTGTAATCTCATAGAATCCGGCCCTTGATTAGACATTCTAGCAGACCCATCAGAACCTGTTCTGCCGTACTGCCGTAGTAATCCACCTAACCCTTGTTGGGGCTGCTGCAACTGCCTCAACATACCAGAACCAGCACCTAAATGCTCAGATAACCGCTGCTGCTGTTGCTGCATCTGCAGAATATTACTCTGCAATTCCTCAAGCGTTTGTTCCGTAGTCTGCTCCTGCGGCATTGGCACCTGATTACCTAATGACGCTCGTCTGTCTACAAGTTCCGCATTATCTAATAACGCCGGTAACGGCCTCTGCATATTTTCAAGATGCGCACGATGATTTGTTACTTGTTGTGGCATCTCCGTAGGCTGCGGAGCGTATTGCGCCCTCATCTGATCGCGCATTTGTAACATCATCCTCATCTGCGGATCCATAAACATGCCGCGATTCATCGGAGAACCATATGGAGACTGACCGTACATAACGTAACCTCATCAAAGATAGCCGAATCGTAACCCCCTAATCACTACTCTCGCTACCCCTAAAAAATTTTCGCGAAAAATTTTGACCCATCGAAAAATACAAATGTGCAAAATTTTTGAATAGGGAACCTAAAGCAAAAGTATCTCGGAAAAAGAGTCGGGAACTAGGTAGTGGTGGGTGGGCGGGTGCCTTGCGGCACTTTTGGGGGTATGGGGGGTCTCTCAGACGGATCCGCTAAGTCGCGCCCCTAAGCCGAACCGTTAGCGCGGAAAGGTTATAAGCAGGCGTGGCTATATAGCAAATTGGTAGGTCGTTTTCGCTTTACTTTAGCAGGCGTATAGGCGAGGATACGTCTGTGGTCGGGCGGTAGCGTGGCCACATACACTAGAAAGTAGAAAGGAAAACACTATGGCTAACTCAGCTACAAAGCAAGCAGCAGCTCCAATGGAGCTTCCCACTATGGTCGGCACTGGTAAGTCTACCAGCGGATCAGTAATGTTCGACAGCGTTCCGTCTGGCGTGCGACTTCCCAAGCAGATGATCAAGATCATCACCGCGTATTACGCGCTGGCCGGAGACGCGCACCGAATGGTCGCGATTCAAGATATCGTCGACGCGCTATCCGACTGGGGATACCAGCAAGACGCGGCGGTCGTCATGACCCACTACAAAATGCAGATCGAAGGTCGCAAAGAGTGGAAAGGTCAGACCGGTGTCGTCAAACTAGGATCCTTCGAATAGAAGGATCGCTACCCACGAAGGGAGCCACTCGGCTCCCTTTTTTATGACCAACGCTTTCGGTCAATCGCTCAATCCGTCTTTCGCTCGCCGTCAATGAATCGTGGTGGGTGGGTGGGTGCGCTCGCGCTCCGTCAATCTTTTTATAGTCGATCGATCGATCCGTCGATCGATCAAACGTGGTGGGTGGGTGGGTCAATCGCTCCCTCGCTCAATTAATACAGTCGATCGATCTGTCGATCCGTCTGTCGATCCGATCCGATTCGTAATCTCTCCCTCGATCGTTTGCGGTACGCGCTTCGTGATAAGCTCTCCAAGTCGATCGATCAGCTGATCCTTGGATAGTGAATCGATCTTCGCGGTCAGTACCTCGCGTCGATCGATGTAAAGCCCCCCGACCTTCCCTCGGTGTATCTCTGCCGTGATCGCTGCGTTAATCTGCCCCGACTCCCGTGCCTCCTCACGCAAGTCGTGAAGCGCGGAGAGGTGGCCCTCCATAGAAACTCTATCCCTCTCTGCCTCCTTGATTTCTTGGTCTATAAGGTAATTTCGCAAAAGTGGGTTGTGGTTGAGTAAGACGCTGCCTTGTCGTTTGGCTGCGGCCCGATTCTTCGTGTAGCCTGCTTTTACCGCTGCTTCGGTAGCGTTTTGGCCTTTCAGATACTCTCGAGCGAACTTCTTTTGTTTCGGATTTAGCGGTTGCCATCTCTTACCATCGGCGTCGATGTACCCGTTTCCGTCATCGGCAGGTGTCAGGGGAGTGTACTGTAGTTCTTTCATGCAGTGTTTCCGAGGGTCGTAAGCGTGTAGAACTATATCTTAGAAAATAAAATAATTTATAAAAAGTAAAAATTTCCCTCATGGCCTCTCACTACTATTCACTGTTCTCGTTTCAATAACCTATACGATTTCTATTACTTTCTCGTCACACTCATCACGGCCCCCATCCCTTGTATCTAGAGGCTTCTTTCACTTTTCTATTACTTCTATTACTTTATTAGTCGTTTTAGTTGAAAAAAATAAAAAAAGTTTTTTTTCTAAATAGACAATATACGCAATATCTCGGGTCATTCTAATAGGCACAAAAAAGCCCGCTCGAGGCGGGCTTAATCAAATCGCGGTTTTGTTAAAAACGAATCAGCCCGTCGATGTTTATTCGGTCTGCATCGCGCACTGGGTTCCACAATTCACTGCGGTTTTCTTTTTCTTGACGTAGTCGATGGCGAAGAACCATGCACTGTCCTGCTTGCTTTTCTCGGAAAACCCGCATTTTGTGGTTAGGCGTTCTTTCTGCTGAAAGATCAAATCCATCTTCAGCAAACCGTGCCAGTTTGGTCATCACTTCAATTTGCTCGTCGGTCAGGTTGCTCAAGTCCATCTCGGCGATTGTATTTCTTGGTTCCATATCTGTTCCTTAAAAGTGGTCTAAGTCTGTTTCGCGGCGTTCCCAATCATCATGGTTCAAGTGATTTAGTGGGTCTAACCAGTCGCACTCGTCAATCGAACAATTATCACCGTCTTTAAGTACGGCGTAATATATCGCTTTTTGTGGCTCTGATTCATCAGGCTCGCCCGTCCTAACCAACATTGCTGGGGTGAAGTATTCGATCTTTACGTTGTCCTCTAACCACTGTGGAAATGTTTGCGACTTATCTATCCTGTCGGTATAGAAATGTTCGTGTAACTGTCGGTACATGTTTGACCAATCGGTCTCAACAATTTCTTTCGTTAATGGCGTCATACCTTTCTCCTTTCTATCGTAAAGTAATGCGCCCCTTTCGGGGCGCGGGTTAATTAAACAATCTTTCGTATATAATTGTTACAATGGCTGTCGCACATCCAACCCGTCATTCGCATACTATTCGTAGCGGGGTCTTTGTACATAAATATCGACCATATGCTAGGCTCGCTCGCTTCCTCGTCGGGGCACCATTGGGTCACGGGTATATACTCGCTGTCCTCCGGCATTTCCCAATGTTGTATATCGTCGTCTAAGTCTAAACCTATGTTGCTCAGCTCCGAGTCGATATCCATTTCTTCGTTTCGCGTAGCTTTAGCTAGTAATCCTACTAACTCGGGGCTTAACCGTAACTCCGTCAGATAACCTTCGGTCATAATATGGTTAACGGTAAATTCTTCTAATCGTAAGTCTTGCATACTTTCTTCTCTCTATCGTTTAGTAATCCGGCGCGGCGTATACCGCGCCTATATATAAGGTACTTAGGAGTACCCCGATAGTAAAGCACTAAACGACGAGGCTTTCAATCGTACCGTCGCTATCGTGGTGGTAGCGGTCAACGAGTCGGGCGTATTCTTTAATCTGATGGCGTAGCACTTGTTTGTCAAACGCGCTAGTGTTTTCATCAAGATCCGCGTAATCCGCTTTGATATCCCAAGCCATGTTTGCAAGGGCTTTGCTTCGCGCTACGTCGAGCGGCGTTTCGTTAGTTTCGTTTCTCATTAGTCCTCCAAATTAACTAAAAATGACGTCCGCGTTTGTCAAATTGTTTCCACGTGAAACCGAAGCACAGCTTCTGCATTTTCCGATGGAACCAGTTCGGCTCATATCCTTTCGAAACAGCGATCTTGTACGGTATTCCCCGTAAAGTAAGGTACCAATCGCTGTACTCGGGAGGATCTGCAACAACGTTGTCGTGTATAAATCCAAACACAGGCTTAGGGTTATCTTTGGTGAAATGTGTTGTTGCTGAGCTAGGTTCATCTGTGAATTTGTTCATCGCTCACTCCTAACCCAGAGGTCGTATTCCATACGTTTCTCATTAGTCCTCCAAATTAACTAAAAATACAGGGTGGTCATCGTTAAGTCTATCACCGATACTCGGTGCACTCCAAGCGTTACTACAAAATCGTGCAGGTACTAGCTCGTTGTTATCTTGACGAATAGTTATTTCAGTATCGAGTTGCTCTTCAGTCAGAGTCGACAGCCGCCATTTAAGTTGTCGGTACGTCATATCATCTCCCTATATGTTCGATATCCGACTCGGGTATCACTTGGTACGCACCTTTGTTATACGCTGGGGCGATCGTCGCTTTTGTTACTGGGCGATCGTCACGGCGGCTAGTACAATCCATAGTCGCGGGTCGAGATGGGTAATTAATTTCACGGTAAGCCTCGGGTCGAGGCTCCCGTGGTTTCAGCGGCGTAAATAGCCGCTGTTTGGGTTTAGTGTTACGAAGCATTTTGTATCGCTTAGGCATCTGCGTAATCCGCGATATGACGGTCTTCGTCGACGTAATCGTCATCTACGGTAGTTAGTGCCGGTGCGACACTCGGGAACGCTCTGTCGTAAGCGTCGGTGCCGACTAGCGCGTCGCGTAATGCAATCTTACGACCGTTACCGTACTCGTCAGTTTCCGCTTTGTCGTCTACCCATTGGTAAAAGTGTCGAAACTTTATCTCGTCGTAAGCTCGACCTGCCCTGCTTTCTTCGTCGAAGATCGTTTTCCTAAGCGGGTCGATCTGACTATAAAATCGGGCGAGGCTAATAACCTCTGGGAAATCAAGTGAAGCGTCTTTGGGGAATAAGTCGGCGCGTATCGCGACTTCAGTGGCGCAAGCCTCGGCTGCTTTTACTAAATGGTAAGCAATCTCGTGGCTAAGGCCGTGGTGGTGCTCGATATACTCTTGTAGCACATCTTGCACATCTCTCTGTGATAATGACATATCTGTCTCCTTCTTCTTTCTAAGTTATCCGCGCCGGTTAGGGCGCGGTATATATAAGGTACTTACGACTAACGCGAAAGTAAAGCACTAACGCGATTCCTCGACCACCTTATACGTTTTAAGCTCTGGGTGAGTTTGGTAAGTATCTACCAGAAACCCTAGCAGTGCTCTCAGCTCGGGTGCGAGATATTCGTCGTAGTCTTCCTCATCGGCAAGTCTACGGCGTACTTCGAGGACTATATTCAAAAGCCTGTCGTTTGTTTCTCCCATTTCCTTGAACGACACGCGGTCGATCTTGTCGATGCACAGGAAGTAGTCGACGATGTAGTCGCCATCGGGGTCTTCGTATCCGTTCTCGTCTTCGATCCGATTCGCGTTGATGTAGGCGTCTTGATAGTCATCTGGTTGCAGCTCGTAGCCAAAGTATTCGTCGATGGCTTTCTTGGCCTCGTCCAGTGTCGGGTATGTACCGATCTCGAACCCGCCCTTGGCGCAGACATAGTCGCCTCGCCCATCCTCGATCCACATCCTATGCACGGTTTGGTCGATAACATTGACTTGGTATCTGCTCATGATTCCTCTACCTTCAAAATATCCCAATCAATGATATCTTCCGCATCTATCGTAGATTTGTGGTAGTCCGGCATAATATCTGTAACACGTTCTTTCGCATCGTCTTCGCTATACGCTTGGACAAAAAACTCAACTTGAACTATGTACTCCTTACGCTCTGGTTCTTCACCACCGTAGATACGTTCGATTTCTCGAGCGTCACTTAATTCGCGTGCGCGGTCTATATCGATCATGATACGGCCTCCTCTGCATACTCTCGTGCTTGCTGCATTCGAGCGATAATGACTAGGCTGTTACAACTACTGCAACATTGTCCGTCAGCCAAAGGCTGCGCGTTATGGCCACCGGCCCAACCGTTCGCTTGAACGTCGATCTCGTCGCCACATAGAACACAATCGTTCATACATTTCTCCTTTGTAAATAAGTAAATCTGGTAGTTGGTTCGATTGGCAAGTTCAAAACGACAGAGCTACGTTTGCCGCTGGGGGCTTGCACTTCATCGAACCTATTTCTCGTAAAACTCTCCAGTAGGAGAGAGGAAAACCCCCTGACGCTACCAGTCGCCTGAGCCGTATGTCCCCCGTACAAATCATGTATCGGATGCTTCGAGTTGTAATCTGCTCCACATCGCGTCCGTAATTTTCGGTAACTCTTTATAGAGCACTCTGTAATCGCTACAGCCCATCAAACATTTAACGACTGCATAACCCTCAAGATGTTCGTCGGGGGTTTTCCAGCAACGACAATCGTCGTTGTAGCAGAGCGTGATATCGGGCGGTAACGATTCATAAATCGCGTCAAGCTGATCCGTTTGGTCGTCATAAAAATCTTTAAATGCTGCATCTAAAAACTCCCTATCAGAATCGAACGAATAACGGTAAGCGGTATCATATCGAATGCGCCTACCGTCATATTCTACGACGGTATCTAACGTACCGTCGTCTACGATTACCGCACTCATGAGTGGGTATATCCGTCTGTTTCAATACCTAGCCACATATCTGGTACAGCAGCCATAATGCAATCGTCGTACATTGCTTTATGTACGTCTTTAACGATCCAGTCGGTAAACGTCATATACGCAAAGTCTGGGTGCTGGCTGTCCAGCACGTGTTGTTCGAATACCTTTACAAGTGCTTTGTCTTGTTCGGGCGTTGGTGAAAGCTGTTCTAGCTTTTTAACTGGTGTGATAAGTGTCATATGTTCTCCTTTCTAATCGGGGCGCGGGTAGCGCCGTTATTAATAACGTAGCGGCGACTACCCCGAAAGTAAAGCACTAACCTACGAAAGCTAGGACGCTTAACGATACCGCTACGAGTATAGCGATCCCTGCTATCGAAACTCCAATAACGGCTGGCCAAATCGGTACTTCTAACTTTGACGGGGTTACTGTAATCTGCGATGGTTTTTGCCGGTCGATAATTTTGTCGATATTTTGCAACATCTCTTGTATATCGCTCGGCGGCTCTAGTTTTTCTGCAGCTTTTTCAGCGGCTTCTTTTACAGCCTGTTGCGAATGCTTAGGCGTATCTCGTTTTATCGACCACTCGCGTGGTGGCGGAAGTTCTGAACTCGGATCTTCGAGGATACGCTCAAGTTTTTCGACACGCTGTGGGCTTATAACTTGCTCTCCATTTTCGACCTTCGAAAGAGTGTACATCGTCCGTGATAACAGCGCGGGTTCGGCTTTACTTCTAAAAACTTCATACGCTGCAAAAGTGTAAACAGGGTTCTTAGTTCCTCGACTGCTCTGTCGAACAAGGTATCCTTGGGATATCGCTGAGGCGGTCAGTATTTTTTGAAACTGATCTACCGTTGACGGTGGTTTCTCTTGAGCTATCTCAGCCCAAATCCTCCGACATTCTTTATACAACTCTAAGCGAGTCGCTGAACCATTCAAATTCTCCATCGCGGTGTATATAACCATGGAGCGGGAATGCAGCCTTTTTGGTATCGGTGCAATCTTCATTCTACTTTCTCCTGAGAGTTATGGGGGCCGTAGCCCCCGATCAAATTAAAGCTGTACGATAAACCCTTCATCGATCAGGGCTTTTTTGTAGCAAGCGATAATTCGCTTTTTCTGCTTTTCTGGGTTTTTAGTATTCGGCATACTGATATGTCCTTCCTGAACACCTAGATCAGCAACTTGCTGCATCGTAAAATCGTCACGATTAAACTCTGCAGCTTCAATGTCTTGCATTGAAATAATCAAGGCTTGGAACTGCGGGGTTTTGACAGTAGTCTCCCCGAGTTGTTTGCCCGTGTACTTAAAGTGCTGTGCAGCACGACCACGACTCGCGGCTGGTGCTTTCGTTACTTTAATCGCAGATACCTTAGCTACTTTCTTAGCGGCAGGCTTCTTTGGCGCAGCTGGGGCTGCTTCTTTTTTGACTATCGTCATGTCATTCTCCTTTCTATGATGACGTTATACTTTCTAACTGGTTTTTACCAGCATGTTTACTACTTTACTACGGACACTACCGAAAGTAAAGCAGTATTTAGATTTACCGATCTTGGTTGACATACGCTGATGTTGGCTCACCAGTATCGAACATCTCAGGTTCTTCAACTGGGGAGAAATACTTAGCTAGTCTTTGACAACGATCTGCCATACGCAAGCATTCGCTGCGCATAATCGTTAGTTCAGCTTGTAGCTGTAGTAAATCTTCGGGCAACGTAAGAGTTTTAGTTTTCACGAATCAATTCCTTCCTGTCTGGTTTCGTTTTGTTCCAAGTACGCTTTAACGGGGATCAGCCATTCTTCAAGAGCTTCACGATCTTGATCAATAACTGAGTCACCAAGCCCACAATCTTGTTCGGCCATCTTTATGGCAAGTGCGCAACAGTGTTCTGCTGCGCCTTGCTGTATCAAAGTAAAATCTGAAAGATTTCCATTGATAACTTCTGGATCAGATAGCGTGTTTAGGTAGTACCACAACTGACTAATAAACTCTTGGTCAATAACTACCGCATTGTGCAATCTAACTACTTCGCCCATTTACGCCGCCTTCGCATATTCAAGTGCAAGGTTAAACGCTTTGGTCTTAGCCGCTGATGCGTTACCGAACATCGAGTTGTATACACGGTTTTCGCCGGTACGCTGATGGTCTTCAACAAACGTCACAGCGTTTACCGCGCCCCACCATGTACCCTTAGCTGATTTAGCTTCGGCTCCTGGAGAGGTGACTAACGCTTCAAACACCGTTTTAGCGGTATTGTTGAACGCATCGCGTAACGGGCCGTCTTCGAGCTTGTGGTCTTCCAACAGCTTCGGTTGGTACAAGTTAGAGATAAACTCTAAAACCTGACCGTCTTTAGCTTTCGTTTTAGATAAGAACTCAGCCGCTTCCTTAAACTCTGCACGCCGCTCGTATACAGCGCCCATAGTTTTAAGGGCTTCCTCCTCTCGGATATCGTCAAACGCGGTACGGTGCGACATACGAAACTCAGCGGTTGCTGTTTGCTTTAACGCTAGTTGCAACGTATTGCTACATACGACTCGCACTTCGGTGTCGCGTATAGACATTGCATATCCTGGCTGGTGTGGCTGACGAAATAGTACGAAGCCGTTGATCTCGTCGCCTCCAGGAAGTTCGAAGCTATCGTTTAACTTAGCAAGTCCGAAGATATCCTTACCGCCTCGTAAGCTACCCGCCGTCTCCATAGAGATGTTGGCGTGTTTAGCAAACTTCTGGAAGAAGTCGAAGATACGTTCGTTTTGGATAGGTTGGTAATCTTGTGAACAAGTACCGAGGATCGTATTGTCGCTATCGCGCATAATACTAAAGCGGTCAGGGTGTTCCATAACCTCGTCAAGAATGATATTACCGTCAGCGTCTTTTTCGTATTCGCTAACGGGCCGCGCCAGCGTATATAAAGGACGCTTGTCTACCGACCAGTCTAGACCGGCGGCGACCATCATCTCATGGGGTGTTAACGTACCGTCAACTTCCACGCCTTCGCCGTGCCAAGGCACTTGGCCTGTCCACGCCATACTTTCTACTGCTGCTACCATGGGTAGTCTCCTTTGTAAGTTCTACTTTCTAAATGTTCGTAACGCTGTCACGGCGCTACTTTTAATACTTTAGCCGCGAGGGTTACGAAAGTAAAGCACTAACGCGACGCCTTAAAGATAAAAGTAAACAGGGTTTTCCAATCGTACGGAGCCTCCAGAGTAACGGCAGACTCGCTTTTCCAATTAAGCTCTTGTATCTCTTTTAGCTCAGTCGGCTGGAATAATTTTATCTCTCTATTCTTTCTAATCAGTACGAAACAGTTGCCGCCTGCTTTGGCTCGGTTATAAAGCCAAGCGATCTGGAATGGACTTAGCTCAGACTTATTGCCTTTGATCGATTTAAGTTCGATCCAGATCTCTTTGCCGTTCTGACAATAGTTTACGTCCGGCACTCCCTTCCCTGTTCCGCCAGTCTCGATCCGCTGAACATGAGCTTCGTTAGGGATATGCGGTTTCATTAGAGACCAGAACTGTGATTCTTTAGCCATACGTTATCAGCATCTGTAATACGAAACTAAGAAGATATATCCCGATGATGATCGAAATACCTACGAGTATCCCCGTGATTACATCATCGCGTTTGGGTTTCATTAGTGTTTAATCATTCCGTCTTCAGAAATCTTTTCAAGAATACTCTCTCGATCCCCGAATATTTCTAACAGTTCAAAAGCGTTAGCTCTAACTTCGTCCATCATCTCATCCGCTTCTTCGATCGTATAATTTAAAAGGTGGATCAGGTTTACTGATCCGACGAACACCATAGCTTTGTATACGTCCATCATATCGACATCGCCGTCTCCACGCATCTCTTCTAACCATTCGTTAATCGTGTCGAAAATCACTTTTACTTGTTCTTCATCGCACTGGATCTCAAACTCACCGCTCCCAAACATTTTAACTTCCTTTATTCCGGTGCTCATGGTAGTAGTCTCCATTGCCTTTTTGAACTTTCTTTACGATCTGCCAGATTCGCTGCTTACTTACGTTATAGATCTGCCCGATCTCTTTAAGAGTCATCGTACCACTATCATATAACTGAAAAATTTGTTTATACGTTTCTTCGTTTTTCGCGATATCTTCTTGCGAAAGACTTTGTATTCGCATCATTTAGCTTCACCCCAATTTATTCCGGTTTCGTAATCCACTACTAGTGGAACTTTTAAATCGACACAGTTGACCATCTTATCGATCACCATGTCTGATTGTTCTTTATTAAAAATCGAATAGTCGAGTTCGTCATGTATACCAATATGCGGAACTAATCCTTCTTTCCACAAATCACGCATAGCGAGTTTCGTCATATCTGCAGCCGATCCTTGGATCAGCTTGTTTAGTGCCTTGTATGTAAACGACCGCTTGAGGTTATCACCATACTTATCTACCGCTTCTTGTCTGGGTAACGGCGTTTGTTTTTCCCCATGTAAATATCCGACCGGCTCCCATAAATCGAAATGGCATTTACGACCACCGAGTGTTGTTATATACCCGCGCTGTTCTGCCATCCGAGTACACATGTTTTGTATCCCTCGGATAAAAGGAACGCGGCTATGGTATAAGTCGAGTAGTTTCCCAGCTTCGTCTGACTCTAGTCCTAGTTCTTTAATGAGCTTTTCGCGGCCCATCCCATACGTTAAGCCAAGATTGATATTCTTAGCTTGTTTGCGGGGGATACCCGCCATATCCGCTACGATCTGGTGAAAGTCAGCTCCTTCGTTAGAATACGCATTTACCGCGTCAGCGGCTCCCTCGAGTCCGAGTAGCGACGAATAATGTACGGTAATCCGAGGCTCTTGTTGAGAGTAATCGAATACCCCCCACGTTGCTCCTTCTTCGGGGATAAACAAAGAACGAATCAGTTTACCGATCTCTGGGTCTCTCGCAGGAACTTGCTGAAGATTTGGGTTCGAGTAACTAAACCGTCCTGTTACTGTACCGCCACCATCATTCTTTAGCGGGTGAGCTTCAGCGTGTATCCGACCGTTGTGAGAATACTCTAGGATCGCTCCTTCGATAAACGTAGTCCGAGCTTTATTGATACGTCGAGCTTCAACAATCATCTTCGGGAGGTCGTGGTCGTGAGCTTCTAACCACGGGCCTTGGAAACTTGGTGCGCCTTTCTCGGTATGTGGATACCATAAGTCATTGGCGTCGAACGCTTTTTGTATTGACGCGCTCGCCCAAATATCTACGTTGATACCGAACCGTCTCTTAATCTCTACGAGTAGTTGCTGTTCTTTCTTAGACATTTGCTCCGAGGCTTGCTCTGCTCGGGCCGTGTCGATCCGAACGCCACGCCATCGCATCTCGATCAGCAGCGGTATAAGGTCGCACTCTAGGTCGAATATCTTCTGTAGCCCCTCGGCCTCTATACGCTTCCCTAGCGTCTTCCACAGGCGTAGTGTTAGGACTGCATCCTGTTCCGCATACGGCCCCACATACTTCGCTGGGAGCGACCACATGCCGCTCTTTGCGTTTACGCCCCACGCTTTTGCTGCCATCTCGAGTAGCGTTTCGTCTTTTTCCTCAGCTAATAAATCCTTACCTAAGTTGTTTAACGAGTATGACCGTCGGTTTTCATCTAACAATGGCGCTGCAAACATCGTATCGCGCAACCTACACGTTAGTTCTACACCTTCACGTTTTAGCCAGCCAACATCATAAAGTGCATTATGGAAAACCATCGTACCTTTATGATTTTCAAAGGTTCTTTTGAGCCAGCGTAGGACAACTTCTTCCTCTAAGTTGCCACCGTTTTCGTGCCGTATCGGTAAATACCCTGACCATGAATCTGATGCGATAGCGATCCCGACAACGTAGCCGTCACCCGTTGCCCATCCTGGGCCACGGTTTATCAAGTTGGGGTCGTAAGTTTCTAAATCGACCGCGAGCGTTTCGTGTGGGTCGAACTTAGGTAAAACTTGCGGAGCTATCCAATCGCTTTCAGGTTGGATCAGAGGTATCTGCATCTATCAGTCCTCCTGATTCTAGCGAACGAATATGTTGCTCAACTAAAAATAAATAGCGTCTAAGGTCTCCGATATCGTCGAGTAACCCATCTTCGCCGTCGAACTTTATCCCTGCCTCGAACACATCGTAATTACAATGCTCGGCCTGCTGTTCGATCCTGTCGAACTTACGGGCTAACATCATAAATGCCCCCGTACCGCCCCGACGCTTCCACGAATCACCGTAAGATTTTTCCGATTCGATCAGGCTAACAATATCTTCCTGAGCGATATTTTTCATATCCGTCCACTTGCGATCAAGACCCATTTTTATTTCTCCAATTTCTTTCTCGTCGTTTAATCCACTGGAAGCAGGCTTGTTGCCAGTCCAACGCTTTAATTTCTCCGAGATATTTGTAGCAATCTTCATATCGCCGCTCCTTATGGCAGATGTAGGCGTGGATCATCGGGATCATTACCTCTGGGAAGAAGGTGTTTTTATACTTACTTGCTCCGAATATCGTCGGCCAGCTATCGACCGGCTCAGGGTTTCCTGAAACTCGTCTCGGCGGGACACTGTCTAATAGTTCCTCACATTCCTCTAAAAACGTCTCGGGGTGAGAGCAGAGAGGATAGTGTTCTTCTGGATATTCTTCGGATACTGGGAGGAAAGGCGTAACTCGAAGGTCTTTTACCTTATCCCATTCTTTATTCAGGTAGACATGGAAGCTATCACTAACTTGATAATACGGCCCCATGTAGCAGCCTAATGCTGCAGCAACGTATTCTTGCAACACCGACATATGAACTGCGTTAGCTCCGTAAGCTCCCCAGATCATATCGTTCGATCTGTTACAGACAGTCATCTGTAAGGCGCTGTCTCTGATCTTAAAGTAGATGTTCGTATTACACGGAATATCTTTGCTTGGGCTATCTAGATCATTTACTGGATCCCACATCTGTAAAACTACTCGACGCGAGTCAGGATCTCTCGTTAGCATATCTACTACGCTTTCAATCTGATCGTAATCAAACTGTTGCCTCCACCGATAGCCGTAAGAACCGTTTAAGGTTTCGTTATCGTCTGAAAAGTTAGCCATTCCTGCGTTAAAATGAGTGAGCTTTTGCAGATCTCGAGAACCTCCCAGCATCCAAATAGCTTCATATAGATGAAAGAAAGGGTTAGCGTCTCGCTTTTCATTGAACAATACTCGCTGCCAAGGTTTCCGGTAAACAGTAGTTACAGGAGTATGGCACTCCATCGTATCTCCGTTACGACTAGATTGAGTTCGGTAATTCACCGAAGACTGGAATAAATCGACGCCGCGTAACAGCGCGTCATTTACATTAACGGCGCTAATCACTTTCATAAAGGCTCTCCGTCTGCTGGTTAATGATGTATTCGATCTGAATGCGGCCTAGATCGACACCTGAAATATACGCTGCCCAATGAATTGCGTTGATAGCGTCTTGCCAAGTATTCGGCATCGTTTTATCTTTCATCGCTTTTTGTAGGAACAGTCCGTAATGCTCCATAGCGAAGGCAACCTGATCTTTATCTAGATCTACGACCAACTGTTTGAGTTTCCCCATTTACTTTCTCCATTCTCTATATCCTCTATTAGAGGACGGTTTCTTTCTGAGTAGTTATAGACGCTTCGGGTACGTCCTTGTCCATGCAATATGCGAGAATATTTATCAAACTCACATAGTCCTCCTTCGATCTCCCGCATCTCGAAAGGTCTGTGGAATTTACTAAGGTCTAGCTGTTCTCTACACCACTGGTATAGCGCCTGCATTTCACCATTCCAATCCCAACTGCGTTTGCAGAACTCTAGTGGTCTACCTGTCAGCCTGTTTAGCCCTCTCATTGCTCCAGGCCCAGCATTCGCCCACGAACAAATATCCTCAGCGTTTTCTAGCAGGTGGGTGTGACGTAGGTCAGAAACTAGTTCGTAAGATACAAACGGCCCGATATACGGGAACCTCATTAAGTAATGCCACGCGTCACATAAAGATTTAAAATGTTTAAAATCTTTTAGAATACGCTCCCGCTCTACCCATAGATGAGTAACACACTCAGCCACGCCTGTTACCTTATCCATGCGGTTAGGAGTTTTGACGATATACGCGCCGGTAATCCACTTCGGCTGTTTCCGCACTTCTTCGATCGCTTTCTCTCGATCCCATTCAGTTAGTAAGTTATGGTCGAGCAGCGTTCTCCCTGTTTCGATCAAATTGAAGAATCTAAAAATTACTGTCGCCATCAGTACGTCGGGGTCGTTGCGTAGTGGCTCGCGAATATGCTCGCGAAACCACCGCGTAGTCCTATCGTCCTCACGGAAAACTTGGCAAAACTTAAACTCTTGCAGTATCGGGTCTTGCGTCCAAGGAGGCTCTTGTTGAACCTCCTCTTTTAGATGACGAATACGTTCACGTTCTTCGATCCAGTAAACGTACCTATCTACCTCTGCAGGTATAAAGTTTGTCATGAAGGCTTTCTCAATATCCACGCACAGTTGTTAGAAACTTCTGGGAAAAACGTAGCGGCAACTACTCGTAAAAACTGTTTGCCGTAGCGTTCTTCGAGTAACTCGAACTGATCAGGTAGCCAACGCCATTCGCCGTCCTCGCCGTCTTTCTGCATAGCCTTCTTTAGTTTAGGCATTTGGCAAAACGTACCGACAACCGACTGTAGTTCCCACCCTCGTGATTCTTTCGTAAGCTCGTCTTTTAGTTCTTCGAAGCCCCATTCGTAAACGTGGTCTTCGGGGAGCTTATCGTTAGAGCCGTCATGGTTAGGCGTTGAAACGTAAATCAGTCCTCCTGGACGTAATACTCGGTTAGCGTCATCAAGCCACGGTGCAATAAACTCGCGGCCCATATGTTCAATAACTTCAGTAGTCCAGAAAAAGTCTATTGATTCGTCGGGCAGGTCAAATACGGGATTTACCGTAAGGTCTTGAATATCAATCTGTCCGTTAAAGTTAGCGAACCATGTCGAGTCTTGAACAAGTCCAGTAGGGCTGCTATAGCCAACCTTTTCGTTCAGGACAGCTGGGTCGATATCTACGCCGCGATAAGAGCGGATCACGTCCGACTTCTTTACGGTGTAGGCTTTATACAAGTTACGCAGTACCCAAAGTTCTCCGCACCCTGCCTCGAGTACGTCGATAGGTCTGTCGCGATATTTCGCTTCTCCGATACATAGCGACGAACACTTATCGAAGCGCGTCATATGCGTAATTTCATCAGGTCGCCAGTTCCCTAACATATTGCCGCTGGCAATATCCATGCGGGTATTTTTGCTGTCGTTAGCGTTTTCTTGAAGGGTCTTTCTAATAGAGGCCATTAACTAATCCACCATGTTGGTTTTCTTGAAGGGTCTTTTACCCATTTAGCGAAATAGGATTTCTCGCCAATCAGGTAGTTGCGGTACGAAGCGTAAACATCTTCGGATTTATATTCATCAGGCATTGCTAACGCAAAGCCCTCTGGATTTTTATTTGCGCGTTGTATCCGGTAATCAGGGAAGGGTAGCCAGAACAGCGACCACAAAAGCCTCGACGACTTATGTTCTTTACCGTAGCGGTGTGTATACTCTTTACACAACTCCGAAAAGTGTCGATATAACCAGATGTAGTTTTCTGGCTCTTCACGAACCCAGATACTACATGGGTGGTTTAGATGCGCTTGTTTGTACAAGTTCTCTTTTTCTGCATATTCGTTATCAAACACGCGCCACGCAGTAGATAACATCTGAGCAGATTCTAGAACCATCTTCACACAGTGTTTATCACATTGTTCACGCGCACTTTGTACAGGACAAGAGTCAGTTACAAAGATATTCATTTATTTCTCCTTTCTAGGTTTTACTACTTTACCTTAGACGCCCCTGAAAGTAAAGCACTAAAGCGGGAAGTATTTTTGAGTTTGCGGCTCAATTAAAAACAAGTTCTCCTTTGCTCGGGTTAGTCCAACGTAAAACACCCGCGACTCGTCGTCAGGGTTTGACTGGTACGATTTATAAATCCTGTTCGATATATCGGTTAGCAAGATTACGTTTTCAGCTTCGCCTCCTTTAGCTGCATGGATGGTCGAGAGCTTGATCCGTGGTTCTTTGGTTATTTTTTCTCCTCGCCTAAGCATCGCACGGATATAGCTGCGCTCTGAAACTGAGATTCCGTCAAACAAATCGTACCAATATTCTTTTTTAAGGTCAGGTACGAACTGCTGCGCCTGATCGAATGAGATATTAGTATCAAAGTCGTTTCTCTCTAGGGAGATAGGTACGCGGATCTTCATATAGTTTAAGACTTTGGTAAGATCTACGATCGGTATTTCGCCGCCCTGCCGTAGAGTTTCCCAATCGCGCACCGCTTTGACCTTTTTCTCAGAAACTGAGTTGCGGTTTTTACTTTTATAGAACCAGCCTTCTGACCGGCAATGTTCTTCGATCCCATTTAGTAAGTAGTTTGTCCTAGCAAGCACTAACCACTCACCGCTTTCCATGTCGATCGTTTCGTAAGACGGTTCCCACGAAACGTGTCCAGCTTCTTTACGAGGGTTCCAGCTTTTCTGTACTCGCGAAACAACCTGCCCGATACAGTTTTGCGCGAGCTTATGTATCGAAGATGGAACGCGATAAGACTGTTTTAAAATCATCGCGTCTTTTGAATTACGAATTAGATAATCAACGTCGGCACCCGCCCAACGATAGATCGCTTGATCATCATCGCCTGCGATATAAATACGATCCGCTGATTCACATAACTTACGAACTACCGCCCACTGTAACGGCGATAAGTCTTGAGCTTCGTCTACGAACATTACATCTAACTTCGGAGCACGACCTCGATCTAAAAACAGTTGCAACATATCGGTATAGTCGATAAGCAGTCTGTCATCCTTAAACAGTCGTAATCCGTTCGCGAACCGCTCTAGTTCAAACCAGCCCACCACGTCATCAGAATCGTGCCACTGGGTTTCTAAATTTACCTGTCTCATTCGAGCAAGGTTTTCTATAAACAATAATCTGTCATCTTTAGAGATGCTCGAGATATGTCCTTCTTCGGAACTAATAGAGCCAGTTAGACGCAAGTTCAACTTCTGGTTTAAATCACCAATATCTCTTGAACTCATGACGCTATCTTTCGACAGCCCTAACTGGAAAAAGCAAAGAGAATGTAAGGTTCTAAAATACGGTAACTGTCCATTCGTTATCGCAAACCTTGACATCGCCCTAGTCTTGCCTTCCTGTACCGCTTGTTTGGTAAAGGTGAAGAACCCAATGTCTTCTGGGCAAGTCCCCCGATCTAATTCTTCTTCTAATAGCTCTAGTAGTGTGCTCGTTTTCCCTGTTCCTGGAGGCCCAAGGATTATTTGTGCATTCGATTTTAACATTACAACGGTGAGTCGTTGAACTCAGGCAACGAATGGGATTCGTTTTGCGCTTGGAACTCTGGTATATGCCAGACGTTAGCGCCCTTGCCCTTGATGTTAAAGAAATGCGAATCGCCGCCCATATTCTTGAGCTTGGCGGTTAGCTTATTACGAGGGTAATCCCTGAAATTCTTACGGTGTAAGAAGTCCATTAGGTCAGCTAAACGGAAATACGTCCTGCTTTTATCTGTCCAAGGTTTACCAAGTAGTAGCTCGTCTCGTTCCCTAGCCGGTCGTTCGGTACAAAATGTTTCTAACAACTCGTTAAAGTGACCTTCTGTCGAAGCATCTTTCGGTACTTCAATAATGGTCAGCGTATCGAGAAGCTGTTGGATAATAGTGCGCCATACGTTATCCCGTACTTTCGGCGGAATAATGTTGAGGCTATCCATACACTTTCGTTGGAACCGAGTCTGGTTAAGTAACTCCTCCGTCTCGAGTTCTAGCCTGCCGCCTTCGACATCTAAGAACCAGATTGGTGGATCACTATTCTGTTTAGTCAAGTTACTAAACAAAGGCGTACCTCCTGACGCACCGATACCGAACTTGCGTGTACGGCACAGTGGGCTGTTGCAATGGCCAGCTATCGGCTGGTCGTTACACCTATAGAAGTAATCCTTTTTCTGAACTTGCTTTGCTACCGACAACACTTCTTGCGCACTCAACGGTGGGCTAAAGTGTTTGTGGTTTATCTGCTCTAGCCGACCTTCCCAATCGTCTGGAAACTTTTTACGCAGAAATACTCCCACGTTAAACAGCCCAGAGTTACGCATACCTTTCGGGAATCCTTGAGCGATCAAGTGTTCTAGGCACGGAGGAGAGTGGTCGAGCCATTCCATATCTTCTAAGATAGGCGTGACTTCGAGCTTATCCAGCTCTTCTTCAGTAAGGACGATACTTTCACAGTAATCTAAAAACTCGGCTGGCGTAAGGACGTTGCCAGTGGCACCGAACCCATAGCTAGTAGAGTCTTCGCCGCCAAAATACGGCATCTGTAACGGACTTCCTCTATCTCCTCTTGCTAACAAGAGCTTAGTCTGTTTAGGAAATACCTCAGACTGACCAAAGCCTATCGCTGCGGATATTTGTCTCAGTTTACGTTGCATCGTAGAACAAGGAACTGGGTCAAATACAAACATAAAGATATGCGCTCCGCCACTCTTAGATCGTGTAACGACCATAGGTAGCTTGAACTTCTTGATCTTTTTAGCTAACGCTTTGAGATCTAGCGGGTAATCGTCTATGTCGATAGCCCCCCACGAACACATATTATTCTCATCAATCGGTACGATACCGAGGCTTCTTTCCCCTCTTATATGCTCTGCCCAGATAGCGAATAACTCTTTCTGGTTGAGCGTTTGTGAAATAGTTACATATTTCCCTTTCGCTTTGCCATCTTCCCGTGTTTCTTTCGTCGGGGTAAAGACACTATAACCGTGTCTCAACCCCACGAAACGGGTGGCAAACTGCTCGTGTATTGACATTGCTCACCCTTATAAACCTAAAACGGGACATCGTCTCCGTCGACTACTTCTGCCTCAGCTGAGGCTGCTGCTCCTTCCTGCTCTTGTCTAACTTCTACTGCACCAGAACGTGCGGCTTTCATGAAGTCGAGCGCAGCTATGGCCAGCGGCATCGGGGTGGGTCTGCTCTTTTCAACAGATAGTCCCATCCAGCTGTACTGGTCATTCGATTGAGGAATCGTCTTTAGGTTGTACATATAAGAGAACATCGGCGCAGCTACCGTTTCACCTTTCGCGTTATTAACACGTGCATTGTTCAGCATCGTGTTCCAACGTCGAGAAAAGCCAAGCTGCGAGGATGTAAGGCTTAACAAAACCTGCTCTGGCGCGTCTTCGTCTTGCGCTAAGATACAGTAATACTCTGCAGTTTCTGCGATCTGGTTGCCATTCGTCCAAATAAACCGACCGTTATCGTCTTTCTTACATTCTTTAAGAATCGAAGCTGTATGGTCATCAGATACGAACCCGCCACCGTTTTCCCGTGTAACCCATTCGATATACTTTTTCTTGTAGGCACAAGGGATGATCATCACGCCTTCAGTGCCATCGTATACCGATTCGGTAACGGTATTGAAAAAGTTTCCTTCCTCGGCACCTTGGATATATTTGCCGTCGCTCTTTTTAAGCTGTGGCGACATTGATTGTAGAATCCGCAAAAACGGAATCGCGTAATCATCTGCACTCGCTTCTTCGAGTCCAGTACCTGCCGATAACAAATCGTCATCGAAGGGTATCAAATCTGAGGACGAAGCCTCAGCTACTTTCTTATCAGCCATATGAGTTACCTCTATTTTAGTTTGGCGCGGGATCCGACGAATATCCCGAATAGGTCTGCAGGAAGGTCTTTCCCGCTCGTCATCTGTTCTTTCACAAATGCATTTAGCGTTTGCGGATGAACACTCTCTTTAACAGCTGGGTCTAACCCCTTCTGTTGAAGACTTGCTACGGCGTCTGCAGCTTTATCCCCTTCGTCCTTACCGAACTTCAGGTTAACTTCGTGCTTAATTATGCCGCCGTGGTTGTTTGCGAGGAGCCAAGCGTGCGCTTTTTCGCGGTTCTTTTCGGAGATATACCCTTTATAGAACTCGTTAATCGTGACTTTGGCACCGTTTGTTAGTTTAATCTCTTTAAGATTCGCCGCTTGCATCGCCTCGGGTAGCTCCTGTTCTTCTACAACGCGGAGGACTTCTTTGGCTTGCTTTAGGTCATCTTCTAAAGATGCTATCGTTTTTTGCAGTTCCTGCATTTTTGTTGCAGTAGCACTGATCTTTGCGAACTCGCTATCGAGTGTCGATTCGTTCCATTCTTCTTGCGAAGCTGCACCTGTTAATTCCTCGAAGGATAGCGGTGTATCTTTTTCATCAGACATGTAATTCTCCTAGTTCTTGTGAGCCACCCCTAATATCGAACGATACGGGGTAGTACGTCATTTCTTGGCGATCCCATTTCAGTACCGTAAACCGGCCATTTATTGCCGCAGCTACTGCGCAACATAGACCGATAGCGGCAGGGTCGCCAACAAGAAGTAAGTAATCGTCGTCATTAAAATCAATGAGCTTTCGTTTGAGGCGTGCTACCTCTGGCCCCGTTGTAAGCATCAGGTTCGTTTTCGCTGGGAGTAGCGAAACGAGTTCCCCGTACTTAGCTGCAGGGACGAAGTTCCTTCCAGGAACGTCTTGGACAATATAAACTGTCATTTCTAATTTCTCCTTTATAGGGCTATACCTTACCTTAGCGCCTTTTCGGAAGTAAACCCCTATTTCCTGTATTACCTATATCTAAAATAAAATTTTTTATAAAAAAATTAACAGAAACGTCTAATAGAGTAATAGAAGTAATAGATAAGAGTCTAAACTACTGTTCTACATAGGAAACTGTGAGAGAGTAAAACTAATAGAATATATTATATCTATTACAGGCTTCCTACGAATTCAGAAATTCATTTCTTTATTATTCTATTTCTATATACTTACTTATAGAACTTAGAAAGGAACAGCTTTGAAGTACGAATTCAAAACGCAACCGTTTGCGCATCAAAAGACGGCGTTAACCCGTTCATGGAACAAGCCTCATTACGGCTTCTTTATGGAAATGGGAACAGGTAAATCGAAAGTCCTTATCGACACCATAGGTATTTTGTACGGTAAAGGTGCGATCAACGCAGCCGTTATCGTCGCGCCAAAAGGCGTATACAAAAACTGGTCTACGAAAGAGATACCTGACCATATGCCGGAATATATCGATCGGCATGTCGCGGTATGGTCTCCTGCCCCTCGTAAACAAGAAAAAGCTGATCTGATAAAACTATTCGACGTAGGCGAAGATAAACTCAAAATCTTCGTTATTAACGTCGAAGCGTTTAGTACAGCTAAGGGTGTCAAATTTACTGAGAACTTTATCCTCGGTCATCAAGTGCTATTCGCGGTTGACGAATCTACGACGATTAAAAACCCAAAAGCCTCGCGAACCAAGGCTATTACGAAGCTGGCAAAGAATACCAAGTTCCGTAGGATCTTGACCGGATCGCCAATAACCCAATCACCGCTGGACTTATACAGCCAAACTGAGGTGCTTGGAACAAGCCTACTCGGGTACAGCTCGTTCTACTCTTTCCAGAACCACTTCGGAGAGGTCGTAAATCGCTATTTTGGGGGCCGTACCGTTAAACAGGTAGTAGGGTATAGGAACCTAGACGAACTAACGTCTAAGCTAGATACGTTCTCTTATAGGGTACTTAAAAACGACTGCCTCGACCTACCGGAAAAACTGTATATCCGGAGAGAAGTAACCCTGACCGCGCAACAAAAGAAACTATACGCTGAATTAAAAGAACTGGCGATAACGGAACTTGAAAATCAAGAAATGGTGAGTGTTACGAATGTACTCACTCAGCTGCTCAGGTTACACCAGATTATATGCGGTCATGTAAAAAGCGATGACGGCGTAGAAACCCCTGTAGATAGCAACCGTATCGACGAACTTATTGAGGTTATCGGTGAGATGCAGGGTAAGGTGATTATCTGGGCAAACTACCGCCAAAATATCTTAGAGATCGTTGAGACACTACAAGGACTGTTCGGAGCTGATTCGGTAGCTGCATACTTCGGGGATACAAGCCCCGATGAACGTGAACGAGTTATTAAAGATTTCCAAAACCCTAATTCACCGCTCAGGTTTTTCGTAGGTAATACGCAAACAGGTGGGTACGGTATCACGCTTACCGAAGCGCAAAACGTAATCTACTACTCGAACAACTTCGACTTAGAAAAACGGTTGCAATCAGAAGATAGAGCACACCGTATTGGCCAAAAGAACAACGTAACCTACGTTGACCTCGTAGCCAAAGATACGGTAGACGAAAAGATCGTAACAGCGTTGCGTAACAAACTTGACCTCGCCCAAGAAGTCTTAGGCGACGAAAAGTGGGAAAACTGGTTAAGCTAACAAAGCTCGCAGTTCTGCAGCAGCTGCTTCTACAGCCGCTAACGCTTCTTCAGGAGAATCAGAAATATCTAACGCAGATTGCGCGATACCTACTGCAAGGTCTTGAGGCTTTACGTCAGCCATCGGATCTTCTTCAGGCATCATCGGTTCGTCGCCCATACCACCCATTAGTTCAGCTAGGCGATCTTCTTCTGGAGCAGGAGCGTCAGCCATAGGAGGCGGAGGCATAGGCGGCATAGGTGCTCCCCTACCGGCGGGAGGTGGAGTTGGGGCACCACCGGCAGGGGGCAAGGGCGCAGCTGACATTTCAGCATCAGCTCTTATTTGATCTAAGCGATTCGGCATTTCATTCATAGGTATAGCCATTATTAGTTCCTTGGTACGTTAGGCCGAAAGGCGTTTTGAAACGGTTGTACGTTCGTATCGAAATTAGTGAGATCCATTATACCGTTAGATACTTGACCACCCATGTTCTTTTTATCAGGGTTGTACGACATACCGCCGGTAAACGGATTATTATACATCCCGCCAGTAAACGGTTGATTTCGTTCGTTATATTCTTCAGGAGTAAACGGTTCGTTGTATGCACTGTAACTGGGAGTAAATGTTTTTAAGTAAGAACTAAATGCGTCTTGACCTTGCCCTTCTCGCTGGCTGCCGATAAGACTGGCCATCGGACTACCTCCTGGAAGAAACGAAGTGCCTGAACTAAACTGAGATGTAGACCCTGTTCGTGGGCCACTAGGGGCCATACTTGAAAAATAGTTATTGAGTTCTTCTTTCGTATCCTGTATTTGCTGGTTAACTGCGTCAGCTTCGTATTGAGATTGCACATCTTGATATTTAGTTTCAAGTTCACCTAGTTGATCTGTTAAACCTTGAATAACAGAATCATAATCATTAGTCGTCGCTTCTGCTAATTGCTCAGGAGTAACGTACTGACCTTCTTGTGGAAGATACCCTTGTAATTGTTCAGGTGTTAAGTAATTTTGAAATAAATTTTCTAACCCTTGAACTTGTTCAGTAGTTGCATACCCAGATAAATCGTCAGCAGTAAGATAGCCAGACAGATCAACATTCGGGTTGTAATCACTTAATTGACCAGAAATTAAATCAGAGACTTGATCTTCAGTAAGTCTGCCTTCGTTAATTAAGTCTTGAACTTGTTCTTGTGTTAAACCTGCGGCGGCAGCGGTTTCTTGGGCGCTAGGCTCTTCATCGAACTGAGCAGCAACTTCGCCTTCGACTAGTGCTAAAATCTGTTCTTCAGTAAGCAACCCTTGAGTATATAACTGAGCTATTTGATCTTCGCTAAGTTGATAGTTTTGAATAATTGCAAGAACCTGATCTTCGCTTAACATTCCGCCTGTAATAAGATCTTGAATTTCTTGAGCACTTAGTTCGGCGTTAGCTAGTCGTCTAGCAAATTCCGCTTCTGCTGCCGCAGCTCTAGCCGCCGCAGCTTCTGCTTCCGCAGCTCTAGCAGCTTCTGCTTCCGCAGCTCGCTCTTCCGCAGCCCTTCTAGCTTCGATTGCACGGGCAATATCAGCTTCGTTATAGGTCGGCCCCATACCTTCACTGTTGCCATATGGATTAAAACCCGCTGCTTCAGAAGCCGAAGGGCCATAAAGCTCATAGTTATACGATGTTGGGTTTTCTGCAGCCTCAACAGATGCAAGAACTTCTTCAGAAGGAATATAGACATTATTAGAAGCAGTGTTAGTCACACGTTGCGGAGGAGCTTGGCTAACCGTATCGGCAACTACGGGGTTATTTGCCATATATGCGGCAATACGTTCAGGATCGATATTGATACTAAAATTACCAAGATTACCGCCACCGAACATTTTAGGAGGTTCGACTTCTTCAGTCGCTGGAAGTTGTGAGAGTGTTTTTGATTTATAGAAAACGGACATCAAAACATCTCCTCGAGTAAACGATATATACGTTCAGGCATTTCTCTTTGCTCTTCTGTTAAGCTAGACAGATCATCTATTAGGCGGTCACGGGCAGTTTGGTTTTCTTCACTACCTACGTTTGCTGATCGGCCTTGAGCAATAGCCGCAGTAACCTGATACATTGTCAGGGCAGGCAATTTTAACTGTTCTGCCCTTAAATATGCCTTTAGTTTTTTAGGGTCGGAAACAATCTGCCCTAAATACCGTGTTTTAGCTTCGTCTAATTCTTCAGAAAAGACGTCTCTAGCTATGCCGATACGAGTAGCCGTTAGGTCTAAGGGGCCGAAGATCGCTCTACGCGCTCTATCTATAAATCCTCGTCCTGCAGGGCCACGGTCTCTTAGATCTTCTACGTTTTTTCTAGCCTGTTTACCGATATATGTTTCTAAAGGATTCCCAGCAAATCCTCTCTGTTTATTCACCATTCTAGCTAAGATTCTAAGGTCTTTTGCATACCTAAATGCTTCATCAGCCCCGACTATCGGCTCTAAAAACCTAGCAGCTTCAGCGTCAGTGTTGAACGGGGTGAGGATTAACTCTTCTAATCTTTTAATATCAAAAGAAGATTCAGGCCCAGCTGCGTCTAACATCCGTGCCCCGCGAGTCGTTCCTCTGAACTTAGTCCCTCGCAAACCTAGCACGACATTTTCAGCAAAATACTCTTGTAGCGCAGTTCTTAACTCTGGGTAATCCTCTGCCATTTTGCCGAGGTTATTTACGAATCGACCCAGTTGAGTTTCTCGGATATTTTTTGCGCCCTGAGAGGACAGTGTAAAATACTGGTCTAACGTTTGCGTTAATGTAGGAAATCTACCTGTATCATCAGCTAGTTTCTCAAGTTCTTTATTAATAGCTCGAACATTAGCTTGTGACTTAGTGATAGACTCTCTAGCGTTAGTTAAAAAGTCACGATAGTTTTCAAATTTTACAAAATCTTCTGGAAACAATGCACGAAGCTGTTCTTCGTTTTTAGACATGATTGAGTTAAAGCGGTTACGGGCTGTGCCGACATCGACATTATCTACATCAATTTCTCGTTGAACAGACTCTAAAACAGTTGATTTAATCGACTGTAATTTTTCTAATCCGCCCTCTTGTCTACTAATAAATTCAACTAATGCTCTAACTTGTCCAGGATTGGTAGTTCTAATAAATGAACCTATTTCAGATTCGTCTTTTTTAGCGATGTCCACTAAAAACCGAGCAGATAAATCTCTTTGTTGATCGGCAAGTTTCGTAGCAAGAATTTGGTATTCACGACCAACTTCGTCGTAAACTTTTTCCATATTCTCTGGAGCTTTTCTGCCGGTCTGTATCCTATACATTTGACGAAAGTTATCGTCGATTGCGTTATCAATACTGTCAAGCAGTGCTTGGCCTTTTTCACGAATAACTTTATTAGGGTGTCCAGATACTGCTGCGGATAAGTTTTCCCTAGTTAAAATTAACTCTCGTTGAGTAAAGTCTCGTTGAGGTAAAAACTGGCCCCCCTCTCGACCCTGCCCCAATAGTAGTTGGATACTTATCCCTTCAGTTTCTCGATTCGGCAAAATAGCTCTAATAAATTCTGCTGCTTCAGCTGCGTCTTCAGAGCCGAATACAATACCTTCTTGTTTATTAGCGTTTAAAAAATCTTCAAGAGCGACTTTTATGTATTTAGGAAGTTTGACAGTCGCTTGGCTATCGTTATATTGCTCTCTAGATAATATACCGTCTATTTGAGAACGGGTGCCGTCTAGTTCTTCACTGCGCTGAACAATAAGCCTTGATTTTCGATCAGGGAATGCTTGACTTTGTGCTGTACTTACTTGTTCTTGAATGTTTTCTGCAGCTTGTTGTCTTCCAGCTCGAGAAGTATCTAACGCAAATGCTTGCCCTAATTGCTGATTAGCCATATTTTCGGCTAATGCTCGTTCTTCTTCTGAAAGCTCGCTAACTAATTTCTGACTACGAATACCAGTAAAAACATCGTTTAATGTTTCTTTAGTAATTCCTAAATCTTCAGCCTCTCTAGGATTAAGACCCGATTTTCTTAAAATATCAGTATAAAACTGTTCTAACAACGAAGAGTTTGACCTATGAAAATCTTCTAATCTTCCAGCTATCGGCATTTCTAAAGCAATTTCCGACATTAATTCTTCAAACGCTATAATTTGTTCGTTATCAGACATCTGTCCAAGAGTTTGAGCTTGCTGCCTAATTCTCTTCGCTGCTTCTGTAGAACCTTCTTGGGTAATTCTTATAATTTCTGCAGGAGTTAGTTCGTCAAATTGTTCAGCGGAATCAGTTCCTTCTTGAACAACTTCGGTAATTCTTCGACGCATTTCGGGAGTCGTTTCCTCAGGAAGCGCGTCTGCATCACCGTTATTGACTCGACGAATTTTATCGCCTAATACTCTTGCTTCGACCATCATTGTATCAATTATTTCACTAGATACTGGTCGACCAGTCAATTTAGACCACATAGCCCCAAGGCTTCTAAGGAATGCGTCTCCTGCTGCACCATACATAAGCGCAGCTTTAAACACGGCTCCCGAATCTTCTGCTGCTCTTTCAAAAGTTAGGTCGGGCTGTACGTTACCACCTGCTTCGGTTGCACCTAAAGCAAGTTGTCCAAATCGTATAAGAGTTTCAGTGCCAGCTACTCCGAGTGCTGTAGCTCCAACTTCAACCACTGCCTTACCGAACCTAGATTCAGGTAATCTGTAAAGAGCTTCGCCTTCATCTATATCGGTAGCTTTTCTTTGCAGTCTTTGCTGGATTCTGTTTTTAGCTACTTTACCAGCTACGTTTGTAAGAAAACCACCAGCCGCGATTCCCGCGCCCTCTTGCGCTCCAAATTTAGCAAGCTCCCGTAACGCAGGAGAGATGTCGCCTTCCAATGCTTCTTCAACAGGCTGTACGTTAGCTACAGGAAGCCATGCGTAATCCCCACGCTCTTCGTCAAAGGGGTTAAATTTACTTTTAACGATTAACCCATCTTGAGGGTTACGAGGATTAATTAATTCGACCTCAGCTTCGGGGTCGAACTTCCGAATAATGTTTTTATATTCTGTCGGAGTCGGAAAAACAGGGGAAACGCCTGAACGATAAAAATAATCAGAATCAATAGGGGCGAACTCTTCATAAGAGTTTTCAACGTAGCGGGGGTTTACTCCTCGTAAAACTGACGCTTCTCGTTGAGCCTCATTAGTTTCAAACGATAGCCCTCGAATAGCTTCGGCCCCCCGAATAAGGCCGTAACCAAGAAGGCCACTGCTAACTTGCATAGCTGGAGGAACTAGCGGCTCCTCATCTTGTTCTCGTTTTTCATAGTCAGTAGAGACTAGGGCTTGATCTCTGTTCCTACCAATACGCGCATGCATTTCGCTGTAGATAGGCTCGACTGCTTCAAAGTCAGAGCGCAGCTTATCAACGTTCACGCCTAGTTCGTCTTGAACTTGTTGTAATCTCTCAGGGTCGTTTAAAACTTGTTCTAATGTCGCTGCGAAACGGAAAAAATCAGGATTAGATAACGCGACCTTTTGTTTTCCCTGCCCTGTTTGAACTTCTTGAACTACATTTGCCCTTGGGCCACCTGAATCTAATATCTGTTTAGGAGTATAAGCTCGGATATTACCTTCACTATCGCGATAACGTGAGTTTATTTCGCCTTCGGAATCTAAATACGCATCTATACCCGCTTCAGTAGCGATCGTTCCAAAAACGTCGGACTCGTAAAACGGGTCTTTTGTAAGTAAAAATTCACTAGACATAGTTATTGGCTCTGTACTCGTTGACTAAACGCGCCTGTAGTTTTAGTTCCTCCTGGAGTTGTTGTTGTAGTGCGATTACGAGAGCGAGCTGGAGCGGTGCTTCGTTTTCCAGGAGTTTGGCCAGTTCGTAAATTATATTTTAACATACCTAAATATCGACCGAACTTACCGAACTCTGGGTCTTCGCCTTTAAGTATTTCTCTGGCAACTGTTGCAGGTAAAAACATTTGGAGTTTTGGATCGTAAATAAAAGTATTCGTTCCAGCGCCACCTACATTTCTTTGCGCATCTCCTCTTATTTTCCTGCGTAATCTAGCTATTTCTGTAGGATCTTCAGAATTATAAAGTCTGTCAATGTCTGAATCTGGGCCAGTATCTAAATTATATCTAGCTGCAAAATCATCTCGAATATTTTCTAAAGTACTAGTTTGTTCTGCAGGAGACATCTTTTCTAGCAGCTCTACTTTTCGCAGCGTAGAAGAACCCGCAAATTCTCTATCAACATTTCTAATCGCGTCGAAAATAGCTCCACCCAGTTTATCTACAACTACAGAAGGGGCACCGTCTTCAAAACCCATCGTTTGTAGATTTAAAGCCACGTCTCTATCAGAAATCCTTGATAGCGATTCACCTCTAGCAGTAGCCATTAAAAACGCTAAACGGATTTGTGCGGCACCGTAAAATCCAGTGTCTTGAAGATATTCATCTAATGCTTTTCTATCTAAGTTAAGCCAACTTGTCTTGCTATCCGCATCTTTTGAAGTAGTGCTGTTTCTAATGGTCAGTAGGTCATCTACTAACAATGATCGTGTATTTCTTATATCCGCAGGATCGGTGCTTTCTAAAGCGGCCTGATACGCACCTAAAGTACCAGAAAGTTGTACAGCTCCTGCACCAGCATCTGGGTCTACATTTCTATTTATAAATTCATCAAAAACAGACGTTTCATCAGCCCCTTCCATACCGTATAGCTGGGCCATTTTTGAACCAAACATCCTGACGTTTCTATCAAGAATATCGGTAAGATTTGCAGCATACTCAGTAGAACCTGTCGTAATACTTTCGTCTAAACCTACGATGTTTCCGTTTTCGTCTCTTACTAAATCACCATTTTCGTCTACAGACGCACCTGCCATACCTAAACGGTCAAAAATCTGAGTAGCTAAAGCAACGAGATTACGAGTGCCGTTTCTGCGTAACACATAATTATCTAATTTATTCTGCGCATTCGTTTTTAACCTTCCAGGAACGGCTCGTTCGGTTGTTAAATCAACACTTGAAACTAAGTTATATCCTTCTTGTTTCATTTGGGCGACAGTTTTATATGTTCCGTCGTCTTGTAATACTCGTCTTTCTATTACCCTTTGTCCAGTTTTAGGATCCATAGCGTTAACTAAACTTACTTCGTAAAGTTGTCCGTCAGTTTTCCCGCCTGAATCTTGGAAAGTTTCGGTTTTAACTTCTGCTATTTCTCCGTCTAACAAAGTTAGGTCAGTGTTGCGGTAATACTGACCTTTAGGAACAACTTCGTTAGTACCTTGCTGTTTATCAAATCGAGCATCTCCACGACTTTCAACCCAAGTCACCCCGTTTTCATCACGAAGTGCTCTAGTTTGATATCCTTCGAGCTTGCCGTCTACATCTTTCCAACCATTAACGGTAACTGCGGTAAGTTTAGGATCTACTTTGGCAAATTCAGAAGCTCTGCTTTGGCTTCTTCTTATCGCTGCATCTATTTCTGACCGTTCTGTAGCTGCGTCTAATTTTCTAGCTGCGTTCGCTGCGCTAATAAACGCGCCTGCAGAACCGTCGTCCTCGTCTCCTGCTAATGCAAAAGCAGGAGCAAACTGTAGTAATGAGCTGGCTAAGTTCCCTAACCCTGTTTTTCTTTGTGTGCCGATTTGCGGGAGAGAATTAGAAATTTCCGCTAATCGTTGGTTTCTTATTCTTTGCCTAAGTTCTTCTGGGCTAAATCCTTCGCCAGCAGCTATATCTTCAGGCGCGTCTATGTCAGGAACTTGCGCTGAAACTGCCATGGGGTCTGGTTTAAAAAACTTATCTTCTAACCCCGTTATTGAACCTAAACCTTTTAATGCAGCGTCTGCCGCAAACGGAGCAGCTGTACCTAACAACGCACCAAGGATCTGTTTTTTAGGATCTTTTTCGTCGCGTTGTACACGACGCTGAGGCGTAGGTGCAAATTGAACTGAACGTACAGGCGTAACTTTAGGTGCCTGAACTAAATTAGCAATACCCCCGCCACCGCCGCCGATATTAAAACCGAAATTATTCGCCACGTTATACCCCTAATTTACGGGATGCCATTGGGAATCGAGGATTAATAGCCCCGCCCATGTTTTTCTTAGCTGGAGTAAACCCCATCTTGCGTACTACTTCAGGTGCTTTTCGCGATAACGCCGCCAATCCTTTATTACCTTGAGGTATAACGCGACCGCCGTCCTGCATTCCGTAAGCAGGATACGAGAAATTACTTCCTGTAGCTGTTCCATATCCGCTAAACGGCGTTGCTTGCGTGGTTCCAGAATATCCTGTACCACCAGCTAACGGGCCAGCGCCAGTTAAGAAGTTTGCGTAACCTGACATTAACTGTTGCGGCATATTATATTGCCCAACAAAGTTTTGATAATTTAAATCTAAACCAGCTTGATTTCTAGCGCGATTCATCGCACCGATATTCATCATCGAACCGATATCGCCTTGACGGAAACCTTGTTCAGCGCCAGCCAGACCCTGATAAGCGCCAGCAGCCCCTGTTTGCGCTCCGGATAATTGTCCAGCTAAACCAGCTAATCCTGATGAAGCTCCTGCGCCCATATCGTAAAACTGTCGTCCCGCGCCCGTACCCATACCGTATAGTTCTGAGCCAGCTCCCGACAACGCGCCTGCTGTACCCATTTTAGCACCGTAACCAGTTTGACCGATATTACTCAGGTTAGTACCTAGCCCCGAGCGATAACCAGACCGTTGAGAACCTAAAGCACCGACAGTGCCTGCGAGACGCTCTCGGCTTCCGCCCATTGCACCACCTAATCCAGCAATCTCAGCTCCGGAACCACGGTAAGCTGAACCTCGTTGACCAGAGGTTCCCGCTAGTAGCTGGGCTAATCCCGACTCCGCGCCTCCTGCCTGCGCACCTAAGCCAGCCGTCATACCTGCCGCGCCTGCTTCAGCGGCTCTAGCCCTACCAAACTCTCCCATCGCAGCGTCACGAGCACTTTGATAACCTTGGCTACGCAATGCCCCAACAGCTTCCATCATTCCACGGTTCGCGGCTATATCTGATTCTTCTTGTCCTAATCGACTACGAGAACCACCAAACGCTCCTGAACCAATTTCACTAGCTCGCCTAGCGATATCGCTTTGAGATTGTCCCTTTTGAATATCCTTAATGGTCTGTTGTACAACTGCATCTTCATATGGATTCATATACGAAGAAACAGAAGACGGATCGAACCCCGCCGTACTAGCGCGAGTTTGTTGTAAGGCTTCTTGTAAATACGGACTCTGGGCAGATACTCCTCGACGGGCAGCTCGGTCAGCGGCACTTAAACCACTTATTTCTGCTTCGCGACCTTGTCGTACTCCTGCAATACCTTCTTGATAAAATGGATCGGTTATTGCCTGACCTTCACGAGCGATACGTTCTGCTTCAGAAGCGTAATCTAACCCTTCTCGTTCTGCTCCACGAAAAGCGCCTTCCGCTTGACGAAGACGGCCCATAAGTCCTTGTTCTGCTTCAGATGTTTTATCTATACTTCGACCAAGGAAATCAGTTCCTTTTTGTAATCCTGTACGAGTATAATCTTCACCTTGTTGTTGTGCACGAAGTAGTGCGGCTTTAGCTTCTGCGCTACCGCCTGCCATCGTAGCTAAGGCTTCTTCGGTTAATCCTTTAGCGCGAGAAAGATACGGGGCGTATGCACCGATACCTTGATCGGCGAGTTGCATTGCGTATTCTTCTCTAGGAGAAAATTCTGCAATACGATCACCTGTATAAGTAAACGGGTTAGTATCCGCTCCACCTAAATTTTCAAATTGGCTACGGTAGTACGCCTCAACTTGAGGCATAAGACCAAAACGATTCCCTGACCCCATAAGGAGGTTATAGATATTTCGATCAGGAGCCTGATAACTATACGCTTGATCGTTTTCAGCCATGATTATTTACCAAAGTTAACTTTATCAAGAGCCGCGATTCCTTTATCGAAATCACCGCCACCCATATTTTTTACGCCTTGATGTGAAACAACGTATTCTTTATCGCTCGCCCATATTGGAACTAAATCTTCTTTTGGGCCTCCAGGCCCGTCAATTTCACCGCCATCTAAAAACAATTTACGGCCTAGCACACTACCACCATCTTCCATACCGATACGTTGGCTGCGGATAGCTCCTGGCTGAAACCTAGGACGCGGAGCGCGGATAGGGATTTTACTTTCACGTTTACCGCCGCCCCCGAGAGCTTGCCCAAGAATTTTACCAATGTCTTGCCCCGAAGACATAAGCTGTCTAGCAACTAAAGGATTTTCGTCTAAATACTTTTGAAACTTTTCTAAACGAGTAGCTTCCGGCAGTAGCGAGTTTTCTAGCGAAACAGGACTGTTAAGTGCTCCACCTGTAGCTCCTGCGTCAGTTACAGAAGCCGCTTCCACTCCTGGAGCTGCGGCTGCGTCAAGAGCAGCTAAACTTTCCTTAGCAGCCTCTCCACTAAGTTCCGTCGGAGCACCTGCGAAAACATCCGCGATACTACTGCCAACATTTCCTATCCCCTGTATAGCAGACGAACCAAGATTCGCTAGAAACTCAGCTAACCCACCAATAAACGCTTCTTTAGGCATTTCTTGAAGTGGCTCATCAACACGTTTACGATATTCGTCATTAAGAGCATTAACTAGTCGTTCGCCACCAAGATTCCCGATTCCCGTATTCGCCCCGTAAGTTGCGTAACGATTGAGGATATCCATCGTAACGTCGCGAGGCATGCCAATATCTTCGCCTTGCTCTACAAATTTAGTAGCATTGGATTCAGGATTAGTCATCGAATTTATTAAAGATTGACGTTGGTCATCGTTGTAAATACTAGCCATTAAGCCACCGCTACCGTAATGTTGCCGTTAGTAACCACCTGAACCGTACCTACGCTCCCTGTTGCGCTCAGTCCAGAGGTGCTTGGCGTTGAAATATTCTGCCAAGAATTGCCCAAATATACTTGAAGAACCTCTTCTGTAGTATTCCAAATAATATCGCCTACCGCAAAACTTAGCTCGTCTCTATTAGAGCTGGTGTATTGCGGGGTTGCTGTAGGATCGAACGACCCTAAACCAAGCTCCAACACCCGCATAGCCCTGTTAAAAGCTCCACTATCTACCGGATCTTGGTTAACAACAGGCAATCTTCCGTTAAGAATTCTAGCCATTACCGTCTACCGTTAGGCTGTATTTCTAAACGAGTTGCTCCAATTATAAACCCTACTCCTAAACGATCTCCCATTTCTCCGTTATCGTTAGATTCGAAGCGTACCGCCGCTTGTCGGCCCCTAGCGCGGGTATCTATTTTAGTCGTACTTCCGGTAAAGGAAGACGTTATATCCGTCGTAAGGGAATCTCCAGGATAATTACGGGCCTTTAACACGAAGTTAATCGCCTGCGTACTACCGGAATCACCTGTAAATTTAACGTCTGGTATACATCTACGAATAAATTGGAACTGGTCTCCTTCCCCAATATCAAAATCAGCGCTTTCAATAAAGACGTTATCCATAGGAACCCCGTCATCATCGTTCCCTGATTCGTGGGAATAAACGTAAGAAGTAGAGCTATATTTACCAGTAGCCCGAGGAAAAGACTCGATTCCTTCGTCTAACCATGCGGTGCGAGAAAGCTGTCCAATAGACCATGATTGTTCGATGTAGTTGTAACTAACATAGCTATCTGGCTCAGTGCTAGTTCCAGAACAATAAAACCAACCAACCTCGTCAAACTGCTTATTTACGAATCCAAATACTTGGAAGGCTTGACCGACGTTTAAATTGTCAAAGACATAAGAATGGACACTACACGGTACGGGTTGTACAGCTCCGTTGTAAGTATAAAAGCCTTTCTTATCCATCCAAAAAACACCGTTAGGAGTGTTTACCGCAGCATTCGGACTCATCAAACTTACGCCTTCGTTAATAAGAGTAAGACCAAACGTATTTGGAGGGCCAATAAACTGTAAGCTATACATTGCTACGTCAGTCCATACGAGCGTTTCCTGTCTAGCTCGTAACCCACCAATAATCTCTGAGCCTGCTGAACATCGTAACGAACCCGCAGTATTTGTAGCGCGTGGTTCCCAATCTAACGGATTTTCTTGATCTGAAAATGCAATAAGTAGCGGATCTATTACCTCAGACCTACTGCCGTTTTCTATTGGGTCTGCACCTAAAACGATAACATGTCTATCAATATCAGAAACTAAAACCTGTAACCCGACAGTAGGAGCAAAATTTGCGCCTGAAATATCTTTAAGGGCTTTAGCTCGCTGAGTAGAGGTAGAAAAATCCCAGTAGTAAACACCGCCTGCCCGCACATTAGCGATTAAATCTTCGCCAAAATTATCTAGTGACCATAGTCGTAACTGATTATTAGCAGTTAACGAGCTAGATGAACCCCAACCTCCACTACCCCATGTTCCAACACCGTAACCAGAACCAGATACAAAAACGTCTAGACCGACGTTAATTTGATACGCTCCTACCGTAGACGACCCACCGTTACCCGTATCTGAGGCATTCGCAGTTACCGTTACCCCAGAAGTATCTTTAGCTTCTATCGTATAAGTATCAGTAGTTACTACCGAAGCAACTTGATACTCTTGATTCAAAACATCCGCTGTAATATTGCCACCTAACGAAACAGCGCCAGAAAACGTAACAAAATCGTTTAGATTGACTCCATTACTTGTATCGGTAATCGTAATCGTAGAAGAACCGTCAGAAGCAGAAAACGTAACGTCTCCTGCAGCAGTAGTTTCTCGAATAGGGGTGATATCGTTATAATCAGCACCTTCCTGCCAATACAATTTAAATGTTGTACCAATCCCCAAGGCTTTAGTACCGTTTAACGTAACCCAGCCGTGTAACTTTCTACCTGTCCCTGTAAAAGAAGACTGAATATACTTTACCCAGCCGCCAATCTTTTCTGGAAGCCCTTGACGAAACCGAACTAAGTTAGCGTCGAACCAGCCACCCTCAGCACTATAGTCGGTGCCTTCTTTGTTGATTCCAGGGTTAAATATAAATTTTTGCAAAGGCATTACTGATACTCCCCAGACCGGATCATTTCAGTAACTCGGAGGGCACGCATACCTACCTGCTGCGCCCATTTGCTATCCATAAACTCGTCTGCCGCAATATCAAACTGCTCACGCGACATAGCCTCAAGTGCCTTTACAAAACCGCGCAATCTGGTCAGACCAAGGTTGAAGCAGATGTCAACCATAGCGTCCTGTCGCGCTTCGTTGATGCCATTGAACCAGAAGTATGTGTCTGCAAGCTCGCTCTTTACTCGCGCTATATCATTCATCAGCAAGTATTCAATCTCGTCATCAGACAAGCCAAGGCCAGACTCTGAGATATTTCTGCCGACACCTATCGTTTCATACCCAGCAGAGCACAAATAAACTTTAGATTTAACACCCTCATGACGTTTAATCATTTCAATTAGCTGAGTCATTACTTCTCCCTAGCTACAGAGTTAACCTTCTCGTATGAGCGCATCGCTCCTAACCCAAGCATACCCATCATAACGGGCACAAGCAGCGTTGTATCTACCTCTGGTACAGCTACCCAGATGCTGATTATGTTAGCGATAATGGTGTTGTACAGCAGACCTAGAGCGCAGATCCAGCCGATAGCAGGCCGCCATCCAGCAACAAATAACGACTTATGTGCAGCTTCCATCTTGTTGATTTCAAGCTGACCCTTGAGGGCTTCGTGAGCGTGGCGCTCCGACATCGTAGCAATCTCATGGGCCAAGGCATTCTTCTGATCCTTGTCCTCGATGAACTTATCAAGTAGCCCTGTAACCGGCCCTACTAATGATGCGACGATACTCATATCTACTTCCTATTCGACCAAGCCTGTGCGCCAAAGAACGCTGCCAGTATACCCGCGACAGATACAAAGTAGACCGCTGCCATATCACCTAGAATCGTTGCTGCTTGCACCAGCCCGAAAAGCTCCGATGCCACAACCAAGCTGGGGTAGAGCAACATGCCCCACAAGGCAAACCATGACATAGCCCTTTGTGCATCAGCACGTTCATGTTGTAGCTGTAGCTCTTGCAGTTCTTTACTGGTGTTTAACTCTTCGTCGGTAACAACACCGTCGCCATCCGCATCGTATTCGGCGTATTCACTACCTTCCTCTAGCCGTTTTGCACTCATAAGGAATCACCGTTTCGTATGTAGATAATTTCAAAAGCTGCGGAAATGTCGAAAGTGACAGAATTAGATGAAGATAGTG
>Ga0208162_1000056_pt1 | contig 52846 bp, 72 predicted proteins | sample CB_VirMetaG_4_FD_184539 | JGI IMG/M metagenome (GOLD analysis project Ga0208162, IMG submission 184539) | Freshwater to marine saline gradient viral communities from Chesapeake Bay - CB_1508_1M Viral MetaG (SPAdes) (version 4) | ecosystem: Environmental > Aquatic > Marine > Coastal | place: USA... | reverse complement strand
TTAAGTGGGTTCTTTAGAACAAAGGACAACGAGTGCTATTACTTCAGCATATCCGACGTAAGGCACTTTAACTTTGGGCAAATGCTATATCGAACAGCCAAAGACGAAAAAGATTTTACGGGAGGCGGCAACCAATACGTGAATATTGAAACGGGAATGATAACTAAAATGAAAATCAATTAAACCAACATAATTTATACGCAAAATGAACACAGTAAAAAAACACATGATAAAGGAAATAATAAAAGATAAAAAAGGCAAGTTCTTCAGCGTAGAGTTCACAAAAAAAGACGGCACTACGCGGTTAATGCTTTGCAGAACTGGCGTCAAGAAGTACTTAGTGCCTAACCCACGACCAATGAAAAAGTCTGAGTTAGTGCAAAAGGTGTACGACGTACACAAAAAAGCTTATCGTTCCTTTAACTTTGACACAGTAACACGAATAGGCAACGTGCAGTTTGTCGAAAACTAGAAAGAAAATTTGCCCAAGTCAAACGGGCTTTGTATGTTTGGCAAAACTTAAATTTAAACAAAATGAGTACAAACGAAGTAATATTTGAAGTGTTGGAGAACACTGGTCTAAATTGGACAGTAAAAAAATCTCCATTGGTAACCGTAGACGGAATAGAAGTTCCTGACAAGTACGGGGTGATAAGAAGTGACAACAACAAAGCACTTGGGGTTGTAGGAAACAAGTATGAGTTCCTGCAAAACCAAGACATGGCGCACGTTATATATGACGCGGGTGGTGAGTTGTTTGATAAGGGGGCAAAGTTCAAACACCCTTGGGACAACAGTGAAACGTTGGGTTCTTTTGGTAACATTGGAGGCGGTTCTTTAAAGGATGGCAAGGCAGTGTTTATGCAGATTGAACTACCTGATGAACACATTGGTCGCTCAGACATTAAGCGATACATAACTGTAACCAACTTTCACGACGGTAGCGGTAGTGTTGGCTTTGGTACGGGTAACCAAGTTGTTTGCTGTAAAAACACGTTCCAAATGGCGCAAAAAGAACTGTCAAAGTTCAGACACACCTCCTCTATGCAGCAACGTATTGACGAGGCGGTGCAAGTTATTAGTCGAATGATTCGAGAGGATGATAAGCAGATGCAAGTCTTTGAAGAAGCATCAACAAAATCAATACAGAACCAAAACATTCGAGAGATTGTGCAAACTGTCTTTGGGCGTAATATCTTTGACATACCAAATGACAAACTTAGTACTAGACGCAAGAATCAAGTAATGGCTTTATCTCAAGACATTGAAACGTCTATTGCCGAGCAAGGCTCAACGCTTTGGGCTTTGTTTAACGGGGTAACTAGGTACACCAATCACAGCACGTCATCAAGAGATGTTGACTACGGGTTGATGTTTGGGACTGAGGCTAAGATTAATGAGAGAGCCTACAGAACAATGCTTGGTTGGTTAGATAAAGAGTTAGTTTAGGTTTGAGCGGAGCGCGGCTAAGGCTACCCCGCTTTTTAAAAAGAGAGACTATGAAAACAAAATTATTATTCAAAAAGCCTTTTTATGTTTTAGTAGGTAACAATGGCAACCATGTTGGAATTAATCGAAAGTGGGATGTGGTAGTCGATGGGTTTGACACCAAGATAGCAGCAATTAATAAATTGCGACAAATAACAGCTATGGATAGCGACATTAAATTCGGCTTGACACCCATTAAAGTTGTATCCATCAACGAATTAAGGCAAATAATCGAAGAGTCAGACGAGGTGGTTAACTATTTTGGGTGCTTTGATATTGATTCAGTGTAGTTAAAAACCAAACAATAAGATGATGCGGGAAACAGAATTAAAAAACGGACAAGACTTTCACTTTGACAATGAGCAATGGTGTGAGCGGAATTTATCTGACGACTTAAGGGTTGGTTGGATAACTTGGAATGATAGATTTAATTGGTTCTCAATTTACTTTAATGGTGCTTGTATTCACACTTCAAAAACTTTCGGTTCAGCTAAAAAAAGGCTTGAAAAGTTAATGAGTGATTGGAATTGTGAATTTAAGTCAGAGTAAGTATATTTGATATGAACGAATACGATAATTTGCCGCGAAACATACAAGTAATTCTTGATAGTTTCAACGAAGGGAAAGACGCATACAAAGAGTGTGCGCGAATAGCCAAAGAATTAAATTCAGTTGGCTTTACTTGTAATTATGGGCTTGACGGGGTTATTTACAACGTGCGCCCGAACATTTTAACAACTTAAAATTTGAATAACAAAAAATAAACAAGATGACAGAAAACGAATACGAAAGCCTACCTCAACACATCAAAGACATAGTAGATAGTTGGGATGACAATAAAAACTTGTACCAAGAGTGTGCAAGAATTAAATTAGAATTAGAGCAAAACGGATATACTTGCGACTATGGACTTGATGGAGAAGTCTATGACGTTGAACCTTTAAACAAACAACAATGAAAAAACAACTTTATTTTTCACACAGTTTCACGGGCAAGGGCTCGTGGACTGTTACTTGTGAGGTAGAAACAAACGGAACTACCAAAACTTTTACGCATCGAACGACAGACGCGGAAATCATTAACGAAATACGGGATGCAAAATGCTGTTCTTCTTGGGAGTATGCGCAACGATTGTATAAAAGTCGGTTCTATTGGGCTATTGAAGATGAGGTAAACGAATGGCTCGCCGAAGAAAAACAAACTAATATGAACAACGAAATAAGAAAAGAATTTGGTTTGGCTATTGGACTAGCCGCCGCCGCGTTTTTACTTTTACTTGTAATTCCGCAAATCATTTTTAACTTTGTTTAACGAACGGTTGGGATATGTGCTGAACGTAGTGCAACGGAGTTTTGCATATAGCTATTGTTATATGCTTTTTATTAATAGATTAAAAATTAGTTAAAATGAGATTTATAGCAACAATAAAATGGTTAGATAACGGAAACATACAAGACGATATGATTCTAAAAATTGGAGATATAGAAGAAGATGATGATGACATTTTCTTTTACTTAGACTCTGAAAGAGAGTTGGAAGAGTTTAAAAAAGAGGGTGTTCACGATTGGGTTATTCTTGATGTAGTTAAAGATAATTGCATATAACGGCTACAAATATAAAATCGGCAGGGATTAAGTGCGAAACCCTATTAGCCGACCACAAATGATGAATAGTAGTACACAGTATGATTCAGCACCACATCCCTGCTGTTTTATATTTGATGTTATGGGCTGGTGTTTAATACTAATTTTTATGTTAAGAACATGGAATTTTGCTAAAAAGAAACAACACGATGCAAGTGGAGTTTCAAAACCTTCTGATTGGAAATGGGAAAAAGATGAGAGAAGCGGTATTTACTACCCTGTTGAGAAAGTACCCGAAAAAAGACCCAAAAAGAAGTAATTGTTATCGGGTGGGTGTGCTTCGGCACACTTGCCCATAACGGTTGGGTATATAAGCCGTACCTAATCACAAACTTTAAAATTAAACAATAACCTTAATAGGGTATGGCTTATATACCTTGTTAGCAAATCGTTTAATTATGACAGCAGAAGAATATGAAAACTTACCACAAGACGTAAAAAACATAGTGGATAGTTGGGATGATAACAAAGATTTATATGCAGAGTGCAATAGAATACAAAAAGAATTAGAGCAAAAAGGATGGACTTGTGATTACGGATTGGATGGAATGGTATATGACGTTAAGCAACTATAATGTTTGCTAACGGCAGCTATGTTAACTAAAAGCAGCCAATAACAGCGCGTTTGCGCACAAAAACAAAAATGAAATGAAGAGATTTAATTTAAAACACAGCGTGGGAAAGGTAAAGTATTTAGTTTCTTACTATGACGGAGAAAAGAAACACAAGGATGGGAGCGACTTCTTTGATATTGCTTGCTTCAAGAATAGGATAAAACTAAATGCTTTTATAAATGAGCTATTAAAGCAAGGGTTTGTTAATTGCGCACAAAAACAACAACGATGACAACAACAGTAGAAGTACAAGACGGGCGAATAAGCCTTGTTAGGGGCGACGAAACAATCGCCACAAATTTTGACAACAGATACCCTAAAGTACCACGCTCTTTTATTGAGGAGGGTTGGCACTTAGGTTTTCCAAAAGAAGTAGATATTGAAACTTCGGTTCACCCCATTTCGGGGCATTACATAGTTATAAACAACAAAGGAGAAGTAATATGCAAGTAATAGCAACAGATGGGAAAACGGTAGTCGCCGCGAAACTGCGCAACCTACCCGAAAAGCTTATGATATTTGACAACTTAGATAAAGTTAGCTACAAAATCGTGGGCGGAGAACTACTAACCGAAAGAGAATTACAAAATCTTTTCGACGAGTACAAAATAAATTGTTTACTTTTGTAGGGGTATGAAAACACTAATACTATTACTTACCCTCACTTATTGCGATGGGTTTAACGACGGTTACTGCGAGGGATGGCGAGATGTGAAAGGACAAACAGCACTTTGCCCTCTTACCCCACCTTGTCCGCTATCACCTTTAGATTGTAGGTCTTATCGGTGCGGTTACAATTTTGGATTTAAAAAAGGGCGCGAAGCTGCGCAAAGATAATCATGGAAAAACACAGAACATTTCAACTGATTCACGACAATAGACTTATTGTTTGCGCTTACGACAAGCAAAAGATATTTGACTTTGCGCGGAAAAACAAAATTCGTGGCACTCTCATTGAACAATATGAACCAACTTGGGTGCTTAGACTCATCAAAGAAAGAGGAAAGCTTCTCATAGACGGCAACGCAATAAACATAAGATGAACAAGGATTGGATAGAAGGTAGCTTCGATACATTGGCGCAACTTATCGGTTTACTGCACCTCATCGAAGCCGCCGAAAACATGGAAGAATTTAACCGACTTAAAAGAAAGTACAACGCAATAAAACTAAAACTTTAGAATTATGGAAAGATTCACTTATAGGCTGCAAGAAACAAACGAAATTTTTAACTATAAAACAGTATTTCATTTATACGTAAAGGAATCAAAACCAATTAGTATTAAGACAGAGGGCAACTGCACTGAAACCGTTTACGAAATAAAAGATGAAATACTTTTATTCACTGGTTTTTTGCAAGATTGCAAACTGTATATGGAACTACACACTAAAGGAATAGCGCCTTAAATGGTGGCTAACGGCTAGGTATATGAATAGTGCGATATGATGCACCGTATCATAAAAGTAAGGATGAAACTGACTTAATTGATATGAATAGTGAATTATCCTGCACTTTTAGCATTATTTATAGACGTTGTTATATGATGTGGCGGATTTTAAAAACGAAATTATGACCGAAGCACAAAACTTAGTATTTATTTTTTGTGCGGTGGCAAATATTAATTTGAAAAATTAAAAGAGTATCAAAACTATGACACCAAAAGAAAAAGCAGAAGCGATTGTAAACAGGATGTTTATAAAACTTGGAGGTAAATTTGGAGATTCGGAATGGAACGCTATTGTGTGGCAAAACACATTGATTTATGATAATGCAAAAAAAGCTTGCAATGAAATGGTAATAGAAATACTTACAAGTTTTGTAATAAACTTAACAGATTATCAAAAAGAATTTTGGAATGAAGTACAAAAAGAAATAGAAAAATTATGAAAACACCACTACAAGAATTAATGGAATATATGGAGCAAAACCAATATTTCATAGGAAATGATTTATTAGCTAAGTATAATGAACTTATTGAGAAAGAGAAACAACAGTTTATAAGTTGTTATATTAGAGCTATGACGAAAGATTATTTAAACCCTATGCCAAGAAAATATTATTATGAGCCTGCCGAAGAATATTATTATACTTTTATTAACCCATTAGGCAAAAATGAGAAATCCTATAAATAGCCACTAAACGCTAATTAGTGGCAAAATATAGTAACTAAAAAAGCGAGGGAAAGGGAAAATAAATACGGTATGATTAGCACCAACTTTGATACGAGAACGGAACTAAGCCATATTGTGTACAACGTGCCACGTATAACCGTAGTTGCGGAATTATTAACTTAAATATTGTAAGATGACACAGAATGAAATTGCACTTAAAATCCTAAATATGGGTAAAGACGGCTATAAAGATGATGCTGAAGGTTTTGAAAAACTAAATAAAGCGAACAAGCTAATTGAGGAACACGTAACCGAGCAATTACGGTTATACGGTGTTAGCGTTTCGTTGCCATCAGACCCGATGGTTTTAGCTAAATACCTTCACGATAACTACGAACAGATAGCCAAAAGAACTAACTGGAACACTCAAGAAAATTGCAAAGTTGAATTTGAGGACTTACCAATCGAAAATAAAAACACAATGATTCTTTTGGCGGGAAAACTAATACTGGACTTTGTTGGCAATGAACGCTAACGTCGGCTATGTGAACCAAAAGTAGACAATAACAGAGGTGTTTCAAAACAAACACAACCTTTTGTTTTTCGTTTGTATTTTTGCCCAAACTTAAATTAAAATGAAAAGAAAAGCAAAACTCTACCGCGTTATTAGAAAACGCAACAACACAATGGGCGATAAGTCAATTAACACAAGCGAGGTTTCTATACCTAGTTGGTGTCAAGTTGTAATAGCCAAGCCCGACGAACAAACCCCGCGAAAAAGATTCATAGCTTTCGACCCAAATATGCCCTCTATTTTTGTAGAAGATTGGGGTATTCAAGGTTCGGTAAAAGATTACCTTCGCGAGAACCAACCCAAGATTAACTTCAATAAAACAGGCGTGCTAGTAGCAAGAGAGTACGAGGAAAACCTTCAAGATTACCTTGACGCTTCTTCGTATTGTAAGAACTCTATCTCTAGTGACACACTCGGTTCAACGCCGACTTACGAGGCGGTAAACCGCGAGGACAGTGCCAAGAAAAGCTTGACTGATGATATTAAAATCACTAAAGCTAAGTCAGTTGTTTACGAAGCACCAATTAAAGAACTAGTAGCTTACGCAAAAGTTATCGGCGTGCCAATTACTGATGTGTACGGTGTGAACAAAGACTCGGAAGAGATTCGTTGGGACTTAGTATCTCACGCACAAAGAGAACCCGAAGCTTTCTTGCGCCGATTCAACTCAGAGATAACAAAACGTGAGTACATCTTACTTGACGCTAAAGATAAAGGCGTTGTTAAGACAGACATTCGCGCCAACGCACTCTATTGGGCGGACGGTTCGACAATTAAAACATCTCCAACGGGGGTTAGTGTTATCTCTCACTTCGCGGAAACTTGCGACTCAAGTGAAGAGGACTTAGCTGCGTTCATGGAAATTTGCGCAAGGTCAGGCAACGAGTACGGTGGTTTCAAAAGCGTAAAGCAAGACATAACCAAAACCGAACTAAAGCGCGCCACAGCCGAAGAGTTGTTTGAAAGAGCAAAAGCAGTGGGCGTGATTTTTTGGAACGCAGAAGACATGGGCTTCCACTTCCAAGACCAGTTTATTTCTAAACAAAAGAAGCCTCTATTCCAAGAGATTGAGGGCAACGAGGACTTTAGAAAAGCACTCATCGAGGCTATCGGAGAGAAAGAATAATCTCAACCCAACATTTTTTTTAAAGCCCTTCTGTAATTAGTTGGGCTTTTTTTTTATCTTTGCGTAATTAAAGCAACAAACAACGGTGCTTTTGCGCCTTTAAACAAACATTATAATGAACGAACTAATTAAAAAAACAAACAGCCTTAGTGAGATGATAGACCAAGAGGTTGAGGCTGTGATGAACGGAGAGAAAGACCCGAAGATTCAGTTTGTGGTCAGGAAAACAATAGAGAAAGCTTTAGCTAAATTAAAGCAACTCGACCCACTTCTTATTGAGGATTTGGAATCTTACGGAGGCGAGGTTACGGTTGGAGAACACACGCTAACCCTTTGTTCGCGCAAAACTCACGACTTCTCAGACGTGGCTCAAATTAAAAGATTAGAGCAAGAGATTAAAAGACTAAAAGATTTGTCGAAAGCCGCCGAGAAGGGCGAGATATATGACGAAAACGGAGAGCAAATATTACCACCAACAATCAAAACAACTGAATATGTCAAAGCTACTGTTAGACCTACCCGATGATGTTCACAACACGCTAAAAGAAATAACGTCTTGGCGCGATACCGAGAACACAGTTACGGGAATTATCTTAGAGGCTGTAAACGATTACCTTTACAAAATAGGAATAAAGTAAACTCAACGGCTTACATATTACTTTAAAATATATGATTACAATATTCAAGGACTCTTTCGACACAAACAACCCGAAGTACATATCTATTAAAACCGCGCTGCAAAGAATACGTGACGGTAAGTCAAAGCACATAGTTGAGGCTATAAGAAAAGGTGATAGTGGACAAAAGAAGAACTTGCCCTCGGTTGTTTTTGGCGGGGAGTGCCGAAAAGCCATTGAAAAAGTAAAGTCTAACGGAGCAACGTACACCTCTTTTCGGGATGACAACTCTATTACTGCGCACTCAGGGTTTTTTGTGTTGGACTTTGATAAGGTAAAAGACGTTGCGGCTAAAAAGAAGGTTTTGATGTTGGACGACTACATCTACGCTTGTTGGGTTTCCCCTTCGGGTAACGGGCTAAAGGCTCTTGTTAAATGCCGCCCCGATATAGAACGTCACAAAGATATGTACCTTGCTTTTGTGGACAGATACCCCGAACTTGATACAACCTCACAAAACATTGCTAGGCTTTGCTACGAGTCTTACGACCCTGATATTTACATTAACCCGAACTCTAGGGTTTGGGAAATGATGGCGACAAAAAAAGAGGTTCGTGAAATAAAAAGGGGAACGCAAGAGAGGCGAAACAACCGAATAATATCTATTGCTGTTTCAATGGTTCGCGCAAGTGTGGACGGAGAAAAGCACGGAAACCTTTTAAAGGCAGCAAAACTATTGGGCGGTTACATTGCGATTGGAAAGATTGACGAAGCCCACGCCCGACAAGTTTTAGAAGATGAAATAAGGGCAAAGAACCCTAAAGACATGAACGGCGCGTTAAAGACCATTGACGACGGAATAGCTTACGGTAAAGCCCAGCCCGTTCAAGAAACAAAAAAGATTGAAAAGAGTGTAGAGTTTACTATTAACGAAGAGGGTAATTACGACTTCTTAGCTTCCGATAGCGAAATGGACGATTACATTAACGCTGTGATAAACGGCACGCTTGAAATGGGAAGCTCAACGGGGTTGCAAAACCTTGACTACTTCTTTAGGTTAAAGCGAAACACAATGGTTTGGTTTGGAGGGGTGGACAACTCAGGTAAAACTACGGTTATGTGGTACTTGTCAGTTCTTGCTGCTATCTTTAACGATTGGAAGTTCTTAGTGTACTCTGCGGAAAACAACGACGGGCAAGCCCGAAAAAAGATAATAGAACTGTATCTAAACAAACCAATAAAAGAATGCTCAAAGCAAGAGGTTGAGTCGGGAAAAAAGTGGTTCTCGGAACATTACAAGATAATGACAAACCGAAAGTTTTATTCGTTGGAGGACTTTTTACTTCGCGCAGAGATTGTGTTTGATGAGGGTTGGGAGTACGATTGCCTTATGGCAGACCCCTACAACTCTTTTGAGATAAAAGATAACCAATACATAGAAAACATATCGAACCTCAACAAACTTCGGGTGTTTAAAGAAAACTATTCAAGTGTATGGGTTGCCGACCACGTAACGTCATCTGCCGCTCGTGACAAGGGGGAGGGTGGAAAGATAAACAGACCCTACAAAAGCCAAATAGAAGGAGGGCAAATCAAAGCAAACAAGGTGGACGACTTTATTATCATACACAGAGATACTAAAGACCCCGAAAATTGGATGTACAACCAAATACACATAGACAAGGTAAAAGACACAGAAACGGGGGGCAAACCAACCCCTAACGAAGAACCCGTAATGTTGCGCTCCAACCCCGACTTGTGCGGTTTTGAGTGCGGTGGTATAGACCCTATAAGAAAATATTGGAGCAAAAAGATTCTACAAAGTAGCTTAGAACTATAATTTTTTGTACCTTTGGAGTTGAACGATTTATTCAAAAAAGATGAAAAGTAAAGTAACAGAATTAAAAGCATTTGGCGACTTAGATAAGTACGGCAACAAAATGCACAGCATAAAGTTCGAGGACGGAACAGAGGGCTTATATTTGGGCAACCCCGAAAAACCCGCGTTTACCGTTGGGCAAGAAGGCGAGTACGAAATAGAAGTTAAGCAAGGAAAGAAAGGCGACTACAACCGCATTAGAAGACCAAAGAAAGACTTTACCCAAACAAAGGAGATGTCTTATACAGAGGTGCTGCAATATTGCCGCAAAAACGCTCTTAGGGCTTGTGCTTTGAGTAAGCAAGAAAACAGAAGCGAGTACGCTAAGTTTATCTTAGGCTCTGTTCGCAGTTCTATTCCTATGTGGGGAGAAGAACACCGAAACCTTGACAACCGAAGGGATGCGCTTTTGTCTGCTTGCGAGTCGGGAGAAAAAGATGTTTTAACAAAAGCTAAAGAACATTATGAATACATTGTTGGAAACTAAAAGATTCTACTGCTCCAATAAAGAGTTGGGGGTTGGTAGTTGTAAAAATCAATGCGAAAGATGCGCCGAATACGAATACGCTTCAGAACAACCCGAATTGTTAGACTAATTCTTGATAAGATATTTGTCGAGAAGCTGCCCGAAGATGTGGCGTTTGGGGTTGGTAGAATAAATGACAATCACTCATCACGTAAAATGCGTGACGGATTTTAAACGAGTGTATAAAAAACCGCCAAAATTATCAAAACGTAGAGGTAATGGCGAGAAATAGTGCTTTCTTTACCAAACAGCAACCTTGCAATGGTTTATTTATCTTTTCAACTTAACACAGTTTTGTATTACAAAGGCGCGGTTAATTACACCGCCCCCGTAACAGAAAATCGCACAACCATCCAAACGCGAATCAACGCCCTGTAATTTTTTTTACAGTTCCTTTCAAAAAAGACCCTTGCCAATTTTCTCGGCAGGGGTTTTTTATTTATATTTGCCGACATTATGCAAGACCAAATAGTACAACAAGTAGTAGAGAAGTTTTTAAGCCGTTCTAAGGCGGGAATAGATAAATACGGGGTAACACTCGATAGAGACGATTTAACAACCGTAGAGTGGCTTAAACACCTTCAAGAAGAGCTACAAGACGCAACCCTTTACATAGAGAAGTTAATTACCTTAGCCGAGGGTCAAGAGTAAATGTGTAGCGTGAACCCGTCGGGGTAAAGTTCTAGTAACTTATCCATAGCTACGGTGCTACTTTTAGGGGCGATGTCTTTTACCCCATCTCCGTCTATATCCATAGATTGCTCGTAAGGGATAATGCAACCGAGAATATCGCTGCGCTTTGTGCGAGGGTTTATTGAACCTACGAAGTTTACTTTGTCGTGGAAAAGTATTTCAGTTCTTCCTTCCACGTCTTTAACCCAAAAGCACTTGCCGAATTTTGGCGAAACGTGAGGGATAACATTGTACCAACCTTCGGGTATGCAACTAACGCGAACCTTGTTTTCTTTCCAAGCCAACTCTAAAGTGTCGCAAGAATAGTCCACACCGTTACGTTCGTTAAAGGCGTACAACCTTCCCTCCGTTTGAGCATCTTTGTACTCTCTCTTTATTTCAACTCTTTTTTCCATTCGCTCGGCATTCTTTTTTCCGCGCAAGGAAAACCGTTCTTCCTTGCCCACTCTAAATATGTTGTTGCAGATATTTTACTAATCGTGTTTGAACCTCTTTGAAATACTATGCGTATATCTATTTCAGGGTTGCACTTCTTGGCGTGGAGTAGCGTTGTCCTTGAGCGAACATCCAACACACCCTTTGTTTCCACGTACATAAACGAACCGTCTTTTTTTTCAAAAACAAAATCAGGCGTATAAGTACGCGGAACAACGTAGGTTATCTTTTGCGACTCATACTCAAAAGGCACGCTTAATGTTGCCGCGAAGTCACCCTCAAAATTACTTCGGTACTTACCCTTCTTTTTGGAACGTTTGCGTGTGTTAACCTTTTTTCTTGACAACCTTTGTCTTTTTGCCGTTTGGCATTTTAACAACTACCTTACGCTTCTTTGGGGTTTCGACTCGCTTAATGGACATCCCCCCTGCGTGCTTGGTCTTATACACTTTTCTTTTCGGTGGTTTCACGTCTTATTTTTTTATAGATGAAGTTAATAATTGGAGTAGAACCTAAACCGATAATAAGCCCCGAAATGTTTGGGCTGTTGGTTATATCAAAGTTTATTAAGTTGCTAATAGGCGCAGCCACCTCTTCGTAAGCTAAACAAAGAGCAGCAGAACCCATAAAAGCTATTGCCACATTATCCCAACGGTCTTTTACCCACACGCCCAAGTTAGGGTATTTTTTTTGGTTTGCGTTGTACCTTGATAATTCCGCTATCAAAGTACCCAATAAAGCTGTTACGTAAATCATATTGGTTCTTCTGTTTTTGGTGGATAATTGATTTGTGTCTTTATAAGCTCACCGCTTTCTATTCGTTTAACAACCTCTTGTAAACACTTTTCGTCGCTCCAAGGTGTTGTTAAACTAGTGAAGTGTAAGCATCGTTCATTTGTTAGAAGCTTATTCATTTGCGTTTCAAACCTAAAATAAACGTCCACGCCACGTTGAATACCTAGCGTTACATCCGCTACTTTTTTGTGAAAGCGAATATTTGTGGCATCTACAAAATTGCCTTTTTTGTCTAGTTCTATTCTCATGGGTTTGGTATTATTGGTTGTGGTAATATAGCGCAAACAACGGCAAAGTTTCTAAACTCGGTAAAAGATTTTTGGTCAAATGCAACTTGCGCTCTATTTCTAAGAGCTACTCTATAAAACCAAGTTGTAAAATTTGGCCCACTTGTAGATGAAATAAAATAATGATTGCCAGAAACGCCGTTAGGTGTTAAACCTGCTGCATATTGAATGGTTGATTGATTAAAGTCTATTATAGGCAAAGTCATAATAATTTCAAACGGAGGTACATAATAATCTGAGTTCCCTAAAGGGTCTGTGTATGCTACTGCATCGCTCAATAAGGTACTATAAAGTTTGGTGTTGTTACTGAAGTTTGGGTCATCGATAACGTGAGGCCACCTAATACCAGTTAAATTATCGATAGCGACATTATTACCATAAACTTGAAGTCCGTTTTCATCAGTCCACCTGTCTTTGTTTCCGAATGGATTATTGTAAAAAAGGGTATTACCTGTAGAGTCAGTTGCAAAATCTAATATTTGGGTTCTTACTTGTACGCCTGAAGCTGTAGTTTGATTGAAGTTATTAAAAACTCCATTTGCTAATTGCCAACCCGCATCATAAGTATCATAAGATATAAGTTGGTTTGGTTTATTAGGCCTTTGATACAAAGTAATTAAAGGGGGAGTAGGCGCAGCAGGAGTGCAAACTACATTTTTGACCGAAGGAAAACTACTCGTAGTGCCGTCACTATCAGTTACTGTAATGTCGGGCAGTACCAACGTGCTTCCACTTGCAACCGTGTTTAAGTAGCTGCCGTCGCTGTTCTCTACATTTGCATCAGGTGCTAAAACATTGTCAGTCTCTGTGGCTTTTACTAAGTTACTTGATAAAACTGTGCCAAGAGTATTAACCACATTGACAGTTGAATCAGCGACATTGTAAACTCCTGAACCCTCTGCTGTTATAGTTGCGCTTGCTATTAAAGTACCATCGCTTTTGTTAATGTTTATAGTCGCATCGCCAATAATAATATCCTCGCTAACATTACTAGCAATTAACTCCGACCTCAAAACTGCATTTAACGTGTTTTTTATCACAGCAGTAGCATCGGGTGCTGTTAGAGTTAATGAGTCTGTGGCTAGTACATTTGTAGTCGATAATGTCGTGCCATCTGTGTTGTCTAAAGTGATTACGCTGTCAGGTATTCTAAAATGTGAACCTTGTTTTGAACCTATTAATGTCATTCCAGTCGATTGTCTTACCTCGATGTTTAAGGTTCCTCCTGAAGCTACGTTGTCAAAAAATACACTATTTACATTCACCGTACCATCTGCCGCTAAACTACAAACTACATTCACAACAGAAGGTTGAGTAAACGTACTGCCGTCGCTATCAGTTACTGTAATGTCGGGCAGCACTAAAGTATCACCGCTTGCAACCGTGTTTGTGTAGCTCTCATCGCTATTCTTTACCGTTGCATCCGCACCAGGAGTACCACCGCCTCCTCCACCAACAAGCATAGCATCGCACCCTATTAAGTTACTCATCGTACTTCTATTACTTTGTTCTGAATAAGGGTGTCTTTGTTACACTCGTTAATAACCGAGACGTTTCCGAATTTACGCCCCCACTTTGGAGTCCACCCCCAACCAAACAACCTCGACCTTTGCCAATGGTCAACTATTAAAAAAGAATTATTATTCTTGATAGTGAAAGTGCCTAAAGAATCCCCGTCAACCCAAACAAAACTTCCTTCGGTGCAACCCTTCTTAAACTCAGCTATGTGAAGGTCTGTTTGCGATTCTCGAATTACGGATATAACCGTGTCGTGTTCCACTGTGCGTATGATTTGCAGACGCTCTACTGTCTTTGGTTTTATTGCTAAAGAGTCACGCAACAAGTCCAACTCAGTCTTGTAAAGCGCAGTAAGTTGTTTTCTTGTCAGTATTTCTTTTCGTACCGTTTCGCGGGTTTCATCTAACGCAGACTCGTAGTTGTTTTGGGCTATGAAATACTCGTCTTGGTATTTCTTGCAAGATTGAACCGAAAAGAACAACGCCACAATAAGCCCCAAAGACAACACACTCTTCCAATGCTTGGTTAAAAACTTAATCGCTATCTCTCCATCTATTTCCCCTAGCATTTTACTTGGTATCCTAAAATTGTTTTTGCTCTACCGTCATTGTAACAGTCAGTTACCACGTTTCGGTAAAAATATTTTACGTCTTTGCCCGACTTGTGCGTAATTACAATGTACCCACTTGTCGGTTCTTTTGTTAATATCGTATGGTCGAAGTTTACGTTCGACTCATCAACCTCTTCTTTTCGCGCAACCATGTACTTAGAAGCCATTGTCATTGGCAACTCTTCATCATTGTAACCGTAGCTTTTTAAGTAGCCCTTAGAGTTCTTCTGAACAACAGAGTACGTTTCATCACCATCCCACTTAACCTCTATTAAATGATAACCGTGAGGGAAAACATCGTCCAACATACCCACCGTTATATCCAACGGCTTTATGTTGTCCATTACCTTTGCCAACCTCGCTATTTTCTTATCTAAACTATCAGGAGTTATCACTTCCGACTTTTTTTAAGAAAATATTGAGTATTGTATCTACTTGGTTCATTAACCTACGACCTTCCTCCGCACTAAACTTATCGTCCAAAGAGTTGAAAATATCCTTGAAAGTTTCGCGGATTTCACGAATGTCATCCTCCACAGCAGTTATCCTGTTGTCTTGGTTTTCCTCGTGCTTCTCGTTGTAAGCCTCTTTTTTGCCACTAATCTTTATTTGCTTGTAAATAGCATATATAGCAGCAGCAACGGGTATTCCTATCCCTACTATCCATACTAAAGCCTCGCCAACCGTTAGGTGCATCTTAGTAATCTACGCCTTTTTGTTTGTAAAATACGGTTGCGTTGTTTGTTGTGCCGTCAACCGAAATTGGATTCAAAAACTCTTGCCCCAAATCAGAAGCTGTGTAGTTTACAGAAGTCGAAGCGGGCAAAGCAGCGCTAGTTCCACCGTCTAATTCATAAATGGTACTCGCACCCCCCGAAGGAGAAGAAACCGAAATAGACGAAATCTTAGCGTCGTTCTTTTTAATTATAACCAAAGACACTGCTGAAAGGTCAGCAGAGAAGGCTTTGTTAATGTTTCCGTTGTTAGCGTCAGTAACCACAACCACTTTTCGAGCTTCGTCTTGAGCCGCATCGTAAATCCAATCCCCTACTTGTAGTTGGTTATCGCTTACTGTTGTGTATTGTGTTCCTATGGTTGACACGTTTCCCGTACCCGCAGTGCTTGCAGGAACAGTGTCTTTAGTGGTGTAAATCTTTAGAGGCATAGCTTTGATAATTGATGAGTACAAAAATACGCATAAAAAACTATTGCCTTTGTTTACTTTAACGAGCAGACCCCTTTATGGTCGTTCCGCTACCACCCGACAAAGCCCTCGATGAAGAACCGCCCTTTATAGTCCCCGAAACCCCCTTCTTTTTATCCTCGAAAATTAAGTCGCGCACATCTTCGTTAGAATATATGTAAATATCTCTAACGTCTCTTGGTAATAAAAACCCTAACCCCGCCAAAGCAGTTACCAAAGCTTTCCACCCTAAATACTCTTTTCTTTGTTTGTTTCGCTCATCCGTAGACTTCATTGCCGCCTCATAAGAACTAAGAAGTGGTGAGTATTGAGGTGCTATAATTTGCGCCATTTCAGTCCACCTCATCCCCATAACGTCATCCAAATTCATTCGGTTGAACATTATGTTATCCTTGAACTTGTCGTACTCTTTAGACTCTCTTGTTATACCTTCCCCAAACTCTTTGTTTAAGTACTCAATAACATAGTTTGACGCGGCTCTTGGCGCAAAAGTCCAGTTTCTTTGAAGTGTTAAAGTAACAACAGAAGAAATAAGCGACTTCATAAACTCATCCATGGAGGGTAGAATATCCTCAATAGGCTCGTCTTCGTCCGAAAGGGCTGCTGCGATTGCGCGGGTTAAAGCCCCCGTTAGCGCACCGTAAACCGCAAAACGAGAAAGGATAGGAATTGCCGTTTTCAAACCACCGAACAACCCGTCTTCCACCGCAGCCATTCGCAGTTGCTCGTACTCGTTAATCACAAACGGTAACATGAAATACTTAACAGCGTTGAACATTCCACCCTCCGCAGAAGCCTTTAGCTGAACCCCCGAACGCTCGGCTAGGTTTGTTGTAGAAAACGCCTTTCTAACCGCAGCACTAGCCTCTTTGGTTATCTTGTCAAACAAAACCCTGTTGTCGTTTATGAACTTCTTATCGGTAAGTTTGTCGAGGTCTAAGCTTTCGCCCGTTTCCTTTTTGTAAGCGCGTTGTAACTTATCAAAGAACACCCCACGAGAATAAAACATATCGGGCGTTTTTAACAGCGCCTCCATGTAAGCCTTGTTGGATATTCTTATTCGGTTTCCTTTTATGTTTACAGTAAAACCAAGGTCTTGCATAGCCTCAATGCCCTTTCCAACCCTAGCTTCTAAAGATTGCGTTCTTGCAGTAAAACCCACATCCTCCCCAAGCATGGTTGCTGCGTCCGCTTGCCCCGCGAAAACAGCGTTACCCAAAATCCTTTGCTTGTCAGATATAGGCAAGTTAGCAACAGCCTTAAACAACCAATCAGGCTCGGCAAGCGTCTTTTTAGCAATCTCAAAAGATTTGAACGAAGCCGTTTCAAAGTTCACTAAATCGCTCATAGCCACGTAAGACTGGTTACTTAAAACCTCCTTTACCGCGCGAGCCGTAGAACCTAACATATACCTATAAGCGCCCGCCTTTATAGCGTTTGTAATAGGGTTGTTGAAGTTACTTACCTGTTTACTCGCTAATAAGTATCTTCTAAAATCTTCCGCGCCCTTATTAACCCCCGAAGCAAAAGAAAACATCTTGTCGTTATTGGAGTTCATCTTTTCAAACATATTGAAAGCCTTTCGCTCCGTTCTTAGCGGCTGGGTTAGATAGTAGTCCTCTAGTGTCTGTTGGTAGGAGTTTTGAACCGACTCCGCTAAACTAAAAGAAACCAACTTCACACCCTCTGTTCTTTCCTCTAAGTTACCCGCTTTTGTTGAAGGGCGGACAATACCGCTATTCATCATGTTATCCACCGAAGCGTTCACATCACTCTTTGATGTTTGCATAACAACAGGGTAGTGCATATAGTAGTTCAGTTCCTCAAAACTCTCTCCGCGAACCCAACGAGCATCGCGGGCAAATTCTGTGTTCTCACTAAATATAATCTCGGCTGTACTCACGTAATCCCTTTCAGCTTTACTCATAGATTCGTACAGCTTCTTAGCGTCAAGTTCCCCGTTCTCGTCCTTAAACTTGTCGTAAGTCTTTAGTATTTCTTTGTATCGCTTCTTGCCGTAATTGCTTATGTACGTTTCTCTCGCCTCCGTAGTTCCCGTTAAAACATCTATAAGCTGCTTTACCGTATAAGCTTTATTTGATTGAGGGTTGGCATTTCGGTGCATCTCCGCCATGTAAAGAAACCCACGTATGTCAGAGGCTTGTGACTTTTTAATGTTCTTTATAGCCCTAGCTAACATCCCCTTGTACTTGTTAGCTTGAGCTTCTAACTCTCCGTAAGCGATGTTAAACGGCTCTAAAGCCTTTGATATAGCCTTTCCCTTAAACCCAAACGAGGAATCGGGCGTTGTACTTTGACTCTTTATCATTTGTCTTCTGACCCTTTTAGCTTTGCCCGAAGCAAGTTCCCTGATTGGCGTGTCTATTGCGTCAAACAACTTACCGATAAGACCTCTCTCTTGTTTGGTTTGTTCGTTTATTGAGTTAGCTGTTCTTTGAGCTTCAATGGTTTGCGCCAACTTGGATGCTTGGCTTGGCATAAGACCAACCTCCATTGCGTCAAGAACCCTGTTCAATAAAGACAAGTCCGCGTCGCTCATATTCTCCAAGTCTTCGCGCTTTACACTAGATATTACGTCTTGAGCCTTTTGTTTTACGGGTCTACCCGATAGGTCTTGTTGGTTGTTTTTTACAAACCCAACCTTATCCTGAATCTCGAAAAATACTTGCTCTTTATTTACAGGCTTTTTCTCTAGCTCCAATAGTCGTTTTTTGTTCGCACGCATAAAGTCAGCCATGTCTTGGGTTATATCCCCACTTGCAACCAAATTACTAATGGTTTCGTTGTAGTTTTCTTCGGTTAAACCTTGCGCTATATTACTAGCCTCAACCTCTCGCAACCCAAGTTGCTCTGCGGCTCTGTTCACTATCTCGTTTGCTTCTTGTATTTTAGCCGCAACGTCTTCAACCGCGAATTTACCGCGACGCGAAAAGTCATCCACCAACTCTGTGTAGCGTTTTATGTCCTCGTCCAAAATAGCCCGAACATCTAATTCCATTAAAGGAATCATACCAACAGAAACGGTATCAAAATCCCCTCGCTGTATTCTCCTTTTGGCTTCTTTAGATTTCTTTTTGTAAGTATTTAGCCTTTGCGCTTTAGCCTCCGCAACAACCAACCCATAAGCACGCTCAATAACGCTGTCTATATTGTTTGGTGTTATGTTCTTCATGCTCGACAACATAGACTTAACCCTAGATGCCCTCACGTCAGATAAGCCCAACTCTTTCATCTCAAGGGCAATCAACCGACTTAATTCAGCGCGGGCTGTTTTAGCCTCACTCACCTTTTTTCTTTGAGCGCTCATACGCTCTCCAAACTTAGCCCTAGCTTGCGATAGCTTTTCTTTTACCGCCTCCTTAGCTTGACGAATCTTCTCGTCCTTCGCAGACATTATCTCCTTGAATCCTTGAACAAAACGCTCCTTTTCTGTTAAGCCCTGTGTTTCGGATTCTACGGTAGGGGTACTTTTTACCTTACTAACGCCCTCTGGTGAAATGTTTTTGTAAACACCCTCCCTTGCACGTATGTTAAAACTACCGTCAGGGTTTACCGAGTCGATAACACCCCTTCGCTGTTTTTTTGTTTTTTTACCCCTAACGTAGTCCTCATAAGTTACGGTTACTTTGTCGCCCGCGACGATTTTTTCGCCCCGTACTTGACTAAACATATTGTCATAGATTTTACGCATTGGCGCGTTTAACTCTATGTCAATATCACTTCCTACTATTCCGTTGTATATCTCTAACAACCAATTCTTGAAATTATCAAAGTATTTTTGAAGTGTACTCACGGGGGCTTTACCTTCTGATAAATACTTTTCAAAGCCTCTAGCAAACTTCTCGCTTGTTTCAGTTGTCCAAGTATCTGTCTGCGCCCACGCAAGTATCTCTGAACGCTCTGCATCAGACAGGTAGTGTTCATAAACGTGAGCTAACTCATGGAGGGGGGTTGATACGTTAGGGTCTGTTAAGGCGTATATAATATAATTGCCGTCTTGAGCCAACATAGCACCTTGCTCTCCTTGGAATAGCGGAACAGCTCTATTGAGATTCATTCTCATTTCGGGTGTGATGGGGATTGATAGCTGCTCACCAACAACTTGTGAATTATCTATTCTCTCGTTTAATCTATCGGCTTCTCTGTAAGCCTCCTCAAATTGATTTTTATTGTATTCAGCTATAAAACCGCCACCTTCGTTAATAAGTCGTATTGAACCGTCCCTTTGAACATCCACAACGACCTTTCTTGTGTTGTCACCAAAATCAACAACCTCAACCTTAGCCCTTTTGTCAAACCTCTTAGCTTCTTTCCCCGCCACTTTAGGTAGGATGGAGTTGTAGAAGGCTTTCATTCCTTCGCCACCAACTTTCAACCCATCGCCTCTTAGTGTAAAAAACTCAGGATTTGTAGGTTGATTTTTCCACTCTCTTCCCTTGTTTCTATCTGCTCCTTCTATAAGTTTTTGAGCAAGTTCTTTACCTATTGTATCCTCCATTTCAGAAGGTGTCATCTTTTTACCAGAAGCTCTATATTCTGGTAATTCATTCCCTCTCGTGTCTTCTAAAACAAGGTTATATGTTCCGTCATCATTTTTTATTGCTGATGCTTGGCTTATTTGCTTACTCAAATCATACCTATCAGCACTTTGTTCTCCCGTTACCCAAGCCACCCTATCAAAGCCCTCGTCAGCAGCCATCTTTAATGCTCTACGCATAGCCATACCTACCCATTGGTCGGTTTTTTTGTATGGCATATTTGGTATTTTACCTTCGTTTCTCCAATTTGCATTGTCCAATCTTAGAAAATCGTCTATGTTTTGGTTTATTCTGTCTATTAAATTTAATGCTTCTGGAGTTCCTATCCTTTCTAATTCTGGCACATTTGTTGGCAGATTAAGTCTTTTTGCATCCTCATCAATCTTCAACTCTTCTGCTTTTACCTCTTCTTTTGTTTTTACCCTTTCTTTGTTTGGTATATTAAACCCTTTCTTCTTCCCCTCTTGCGCCCAATCAGATTGTACCTCTTCGATAAACATTACACGCTCTCCGTTTGGTAAGGTACGCTCGTTTATTCTTAGGTGGGCAAGGATGTTAGCCTCGTCCCAATGTGAGGATTTGTATGAGTCATTAGTTTTTATTCTGTTTACCTCTGCTGTTATCTCATTTTGTTTCCTTAGAATTGCATCGGCTTTATTCTGTAATTCTCTTTTTTTATTATCTAATTTTCTTGCCCTACTATCCCCTCTGCTTTCTAGTGATGGTATGCTAGGGGTTACACCTTCTTTTGCTTTATATTCTTCTAAAATAGCAATTATTTGATTTTCAACATCTCGTATATCTTTATCATATATCTTGTTGTATTCTAAATCTAACTCGTTTTTTTCACTATTTAATTCAACTATTCTAGCTTTATCTTGTTTTGATTGTGGCAGCGTCAACAACACCTCTTGGTAGTTTTCCCCGCCTTCTAAGGTGTATTGGGAGTATTTTGGTTCTTTCTTTTCTTTTTCTAATTGTTGATTGGCTATGTAGTTATTAGCTAAAAACTCATCAGTAAAACTTTTTTCTTCTATACCATTTCTGGTTACAGTAAAAACTCCATTATTATATTGAATATCAAACTTATCCGACTTAGTTACCCTTCCTTTACTAACCTCAACAATTTCTATTTGATTATCGTTGATGTATTGCTCAACAACTTCTTTAGGTACAGACTTTGCGTTATTTTCCTTCTTCCACTCGTTAAGATAGTCTTGTAGTCCTATCCACTCAAGCTCTTGGGTTGTCCCCTTACCGCCCTTCTCCCCTATTTGCTTAACCCATTGTTCAGGTGTCGCAGCGGCTTGTTGTATGTTAGCTAAACCCTCTTTAGCCGTAGACTTAAATGTAGGCTGTTCTTGTCTTAAGCTGCCATCGGGTGCTTTTTCTGCCTTTTGAAAAGCAATCCTTTGGTACATCTCATCCTTAGAAACACCCGCACGTTTAGCCATAGCCTCCACCATAACATCGCCCACTACCGCTGCGCTCTCTGCTTGTGGTTTGTTTAAGCCAAATATACCGCCCATTACATCGAGCAACCCTCTAATGTTTTTGGGTTTAACGCGCCTAAACCTACCTATACTTTCGGCTATTTTTTCTTGCTCTTGAACATCTAATTCTTCTTGGGTTTCGGTACGCAGTTCGGGACTCTCTTGTTCCCCTTCTTCTTGAATCCTATCATCTGATAGTTCTTCCAACACGGCTTTCTCATCTGCTACATCCCTAGTTTTGACTTCTTCCCGTAACTTCTCTTGCTCGATTTCTTCCCTGATTTCGGCTTCGAGCAACTCTTGGTCTTCTTTGCTTGTTTCATCATTTTCTGCTATTTTGGTTAATTCTTGGTTTATTTGGTTAATCCTTTCGTATTCTTTTGGCGCAGCTGCTTTGTCAACCCCCTCTAAAAACTGCTCTAATCCGTTGCGCTCTTTTATTAAGGACGCTTGAGCCGCTTGAGCTTTATCGCTTAACGTGGGGTTTGTTTGTGATATGGCGGCAGCATCCGCTTTTACTGCGTTTGCCTCTACCTCGGTTATCTCCCCATTAGCCACGGAACGCTCTAACCCCTTTGCTATATTTTGATACGTTGTACTTCTGTATTTTTTTACCGCATCGGCAGAAACCCCAACAGCTCCGCCCAACCCCATTACAGCACCCATAAAAGCGCCAGAAGCGTAAGCGTTTGACATTTGCTCGGCATAGTCCCCAAAACTATAAGACTTAACCCCCATTAAGTCATCGGTCAACATTTGAGTCATTTCGGTTACAGCCTCGCTAATACCCTCTTGATTCATGTCAACCCCCATGTTTTTTGCAATGTCAATGGCTGTGTTTTTTGCTATTTGTTTCGCTGTTTGCCTTGCGCCATCTTCCCCGACTTCTGCTGCGGCACGCCCAACGGTAGACTTTAAAGACCCCTTTAAAATATCAAAGTTTTTCGAGGCTATTCTACCTGTTACCGACTCCCCCAACGCTTCCGCACCACCGTACAACCAAGACCGCAAAACCTTTTGCGATTGCTCTAAATTCTGTATGTCGGGGTCTTGTGATACCTGCGATTCAGAAAACTCCCTAGAAGCCATAATAGGCGTTAAAGTAGCAGCGCTTCGCAGTAGGTAAGAACCAATACTACCGCCACCACCCGTAACAGCAGATATGGCTGTAATAGGCAAACTCTCCATAGTTAGGTTCATACCCTGCGCGGCTGCGTCCACAAAATTACCGTTCAATAAAGACTCTAAAAAGTTACCCTCGTAAGCCCTTGTTTTTTCACGTATTTCCTCGGCTTTTCGCCCCAAGTCCATAGCGTTTAGCCTTGATTGAATAGCTATCGAGGTTTCTGTCGTTGGTAAGCCCGTTATTTCCTCAATGGTTGCCGCTACTAAACTAGGCAATCCCTCTAGTGATTGTGCCGTAGAAACAAGCCCTGCGCCCAAAGACTCTAATATATCTCCGCCCCGAGAACCAGATTGAATCTGCCTTTGTAACCGAGATTGTAACTCGGGGTCGTCCGATATTTCAATATCCACAGTACCCGCTTGTATTTTATTGACTTGATTGTATATTACATCAATCATCTCATCCCTATACACGGGCTTTCCGTTTATTTTATATTGCTCCGATGTCGGAAGTGGTCTGCCCAAATTGCTTTGTTTCGCCTTCGGGTCTTGTAATACTTCTGTTATTTTTAAATCTTGAGTTGTTACACCCAAGTCATCAGCTATTGCAGCAGCCGACTGAGAGGGTTCTTCTATTTGACCAAAATCGGGTACGTCTAACCTACCCTGTCTTTCCGTAGTATCTTTCCCCGAACTACTTGGTAACTCGAATCGTTGTTCCTGTTGGGTCGGTTGTGTACGTGAAGGTTCTACCGAAGACGCGGAAGGTTCTTTTTTTTTTACAGCTTCATCAAAGGCACTAACATCTACCTTTTTTACCGCCTCGTCAAATACAGATATATCTATTTTTTGCTTCCCCATTATCTACTTATTTTCCCCGCCTCAATCAACGCCTCTATTGCCTCTTCCCTTGTAACTCCGTTACTTTCCATTACCGCCTTTATGCCAGATTCTTCCGCTTCCGTATAATTCTTATTCTCATTTGTTGGTTCGGTGGGCGACTCTTGACCACTTATTATAGCATCGGCATCATATAGGGTGGATAATGTTTCTTCAAGGTCTTCGCCCGATAATTTAGCTTTACTACCAAACTTAAATAACTTAACTTCTTTTCCACCAACATTAAGGTCTGTGGTACTAAACCCGCCAACGTAACTAACATCACTTCTACCCAATAACTGTTGTATTTGCGATGTCTTTTTCTCGTCACTCTCTGACGATGTGGCTATTTTATGAAGTTGGTTGTACGTACTCTCCAATTCCTTTTCAGGGAAAGGCGTTTTCTCCATATCGCCTATCATCCCCTCCCATTCAGATATAGTGTCAAATATAACCTTTCCTCTTTTCTCTCCATATTGCTCGCGAATGTTTTGAAGAATGTCGTCTTTTACACCCTCGTAAGGGACTTCTATATTTATTCTTTCGCTTGCTGAGCTTGGGTTTGAAGGGTCATAGGGTTTTTTAACCTCTACTACAACAACAGGCTCTCCGCTTGCATTAGCCGTAAGTCGAACAACCTTACCCGTTAAGCTCTCACCTTGCCCGTCTTGATTTACGTCAGCGGTTACTTTTATTTCTTCTTGAAGATAGGGCGACATAAAAATCTCTTTAGGTCTAACACTAGCAACCCCAAGCCTCTTAGCGTCCGCAAAACTGTTCTTAACCTCGCCAACCCCATCTGAAATAGAAATACCAACATTATCTCTACCTCTACCGCCAGACGATGCTTGACTTAGCCCCATTACCTTTTCAAAGCCTATGTTTTTACGAATGTAATCCTTAGCTAATCGCTCGGTTTCGGTTGGGTCGGGGCTAAAGAACTTGCCTACTAACTGTTTTTGAACTTCGGGCGTACCGTAAATTTGGTCGATAACATATTCTCGACCTTCGGGGCTTAGTTTTTGAACCAATTGAGCGCCAACAAAACCGCCCTCTCTAACTACATTTAAACCACCATCAAAAAGATTTTCAGCCCCCTCGGTGTTTGATAGTTCAGCCGCTAATCGCCCTGAAAAATCGTAAATATCTTTTCCTAAGTTCTCATTTACGGGTACAGCCTGACCCAATGCGCTATAAACAACTTCTGATATTTTAAAAGGGTCTGTTTCCCCCGAGGCTCTAACCGAATCGTAGTCGTTAAAAGCCGCAAGCGCAGGGTCTTTGAAGTAAACATCTTTTTGCGTTAAATCAAACGCGTCTTTAGATAATAACTTAGCCCTTTCGTCATAAATCTTTTTTGTCTCTTCCGCCTCAGAAATATATGCTATAGCGTTTCTAGGGTCTTTTTCTATTTGTTCTAGGGTTGACTCTATAAAGTTATCATAACCACCTTGTAGTGCTGGTGGATACATGACGGCTCTAAGAACCCCAAACCTTTCGTTTAGTTTAGACTGAGCCTCATTTTGTTTTTGCTCCGCAAGACGCGCCGCTTCCTTTGCCTCTTTCATTGAGTCGACGGCAATTCTAGCCCCCGTAAAATCTAACTGAGGTAATGCTTGGGCTTGCCCTACTTGAGCGCCACCCTGTCCCTGTTGTTGTGTTGTTGGTACGTAACTCATACTTTATTTATACTAATTAACCACCCGCGCCACCACCCGCGCCACCGCCCGCTGCGCCACTCGAAGCTAAACTAACAATCGTGGGAAGAGCTTCAACCGCCAAAGCCCCTGCGTCCAACGCCGTTTGTTGGTTTCTTGCCCCTCTCATAGACTGCATATAAGCAGATTGCAGATAGTTCTGTTGCCCCCCGCCTAACATAGCCATATACTCCGCCTCTTGTTGCTCTCGTGGTCTAAGTACGTTGTAATACTCTTGTTGCCCTTGCGCTTGAGCTAACATAGGCGCTGTGGCTAATCTGTTTTGTGTTTGCATTTGCATACGGTCTAAGTTAGCTTGTCTGTAAGCGTCTGCTAAATTAGAAGTAAGACCGCCGACAAACCTATTGCCAGTGCGCCCTTGTTGAAGTTGACGAACCCCCGTCATTGCCGCCCTGTCTGCTAATTCAACTTGCTGTTGGAACTGCTGCTCGGGAAGGGTGTTCGTAACGTCGTTGTAAAGTTGCGAAAGCGTGTTTACTTGAGCGTTCATCTGTGGGCGCTCTTGCTGAGATAACACATTACGCATCGCCGTAGCGGTCATTTGCTGTGCTTTTGATTGAGCCGCCAAAGCGTTTTCGGCTTGCTTTGTGTTAAATGGATTAGATAGCTTTATCCCCGCCTTATCTAAAAGCAATTTCCCCCCCGCTATTGCGGCTAATGTAAGTGGCTCCATATCTCTTGCAAATATACGTTTTTATTCTAAATGGCTTTGCTTTGATTGTACACTAATTCCGTAGCCGAAAGAACCGACTGTTGGTTTCCGTCCACTATTGTTTCTAATATACACCTCAAAGCCCTGCCCTTCATTAAATCACCCTCCAATAATGGGTATGTTAAATTAGGCGTTGTTTTATCCCTAAACATAACAGACCAATATCCTCCCTCCTTGCTCACAAAATCAGCTAATACATTTTCTGTTATTTGCCCCCTTTCATTATGAGCATAATCAACATAAAAGACTTGGTTTGAGTCGGTCATTATGTTCAGAGGGGTCTTTACAACATTGTTATCTTGGTTGAACGGGACTTCAATAGACATATTATAATTTACGTTGTAAAACCTAGCGTAGTTTAATTGCGTTGTAAAAAAGTCTGTTTCGTATGATGATAGGTAATGCCTGTACATTTTCCCCGACTTAAAGCTAATCAAAGAATTGCCCGAGCCGCCAATCCACTCGGGGTTAAAAGAGTGCCTACTAATCCACCTGTTTCTTTCGTTTGAAAAAGAAAGTGTTTCTACCTTTGGCACATAAATTAAAATGCTTGCGTTTGGGCTTAAAAGACCCCTGTTAATTGTTATTGTTTTGTTTTCCGAACTACTTGCAACAACACTCAACCCAACGTATCTTTCGGTTAAAGAAAGTGAAAGATAAGGTTCAATAAAAATGTACATAGTGCCGTTGTTTACTATATCATCAAAAGTACCGTCCTCTATGTCGAGGTCGGTCATTTGAACAACATAATTAGCGCCACTTGTAGAGCCACTTCTTATTATATCCCTGTGAGTGTCTATGTTTATGTAATAAGAATTATCTCTAAAAGAATAACCGCCGTACACAAAGCCATTGTTTCCTATACTCTGACTTTCGGGGTATGTATCAGGTAGGTTTCTTTCAAAATAAGAAGACATTTTTATCTGCCCAATATTTTCTAAAGAGTTTCCAACACACCTTATAACCGCACCTCTAAACCCATCAACCCAAAATTTAACGCCACTATATTGCGCAAAACTTTCGGGGTTTTGACAACCAAACTCTTGTGCGAAATACTGAGGTTCTGAAAGGAATGTGTTTGCTTGTATTTCTAAAGAGCCTTGTGTAGTGTAAACGTAGTTTCGGTTTGTTAGCAACCTCGATGTTCTTGTTTCTTGTAAGCAAAGAACTGAATCTCCTTCCGCAAACATGAAGTTTATACCACCAAAACTATTACTTACCGACGAGCTAAAGTTAGCGTCTAAGAATCGGTTAAAACCAATGAGGTCTGTGTCGTTTACTATTCTCTCAGAAAACGATATGTCTTCCTCTATTCTTGTTTCTTTGTAACTCTCGTTGTAAATATTTGACCTACCTATACCCCTAACCTTAGAGTCCTCAAAGGGAAAAATGTCTTGAAACTCGTATGTTTTATACACAGACGGCGACCCGCTATCTAAGTCTAATATATTTCTTAGATAACAATCAGCTTGGTCAACCACCACAATACAATCTTGAGAATCAGCCCCTATAATTTGTGATTGCGTTTTTACAGGCGTGTTATCTCCTTGTATAACCTGACCAAATGTTGTGGTTGCTGTTAGGTTTATGTCTGTACCCGCTAAAGCGTTTGCGCGAGTTGTGGCTAACTGAATTACCGTTGGGGATACAACAATTACATAGTAAACAGTATTATCAACCAAAGGCGTTATTGCCGTACCACCGTCGCGATAAAGAATCGGGTCGCCCGTTGTGTAGTTATGAGAGCCTATTGTTATATGGTCAGACGTGGTGTTTACTGCGGTTACGGTATATTCAGCGGCAGAGTAGCTATCAGACAAAGAATAAAAGCTTGAGTTACCACCGTGTACCCTGTTGCCGTTTTTGTCAATCTCTATTTTAAAAGACCACCCCATTTCATACCAAATAGCCGTGTCTATTTCATCGGGCGTTTTGGGGCGGTAAACCTCCATTAAATCATTGTTCGCTGGGTTTGTTGTAAACTGATTGAAACTAGCCCTAACTAGGTAGCTTGTTGATATTCCAGCAACGCGAACATCTCCGTTTGTTGCTGCTATGAAATTCACCGCGCTTGCATCATAAATAACCCTAGTTTGCTGCCCCTTTAAAAAAGATATGTCATAACCCGCATCATCGTTTTCCGCGTTATAAGAATCAACATCAGCTAAACCAACCCTGTTCGTGGCAACAGAATCAACAGCGGATTGAGTCCAACTTGACATTGTTTGGTTTCCCGAAAAAACAGGATACCAAAACTCTGCCCAACTTGGGGGCGCGTGCCCTATTGATATTTTACACTTAACTTGCCCCCTGTTCCAATAAGCCCAATAGGGAACTTCTAAGAACATATCTTTGTTTGTGTAAACAGTGCTTACCCTTCCACTCCTATCGCCATAAACAATACCTATTGGGTATTTACAAGCCTTTTTAAATGTTGGCAATGGTGCTGCGCCCGAAGCTAAATCCTCTACCGTTGTAATCGGCTCGACGCTAACGTCTAAACTAGATAGGTTAAAGTTGTACCCGTCTAAGTTGTTAGCCAATAGTAATCTATCAGAGGCAACGCAAAGGGCTTTACTAGCTCTAGGTATTCTATCTTGTAGCTGTTGTTGTATCTCTTGTTGAACGGGGGCTAAAACCGATTCGTTAAAAAAGTCGTAGGCAATATACCTTAAATATCTATCCGAAAATGGTGATGAGTTTTCTACTACGGTTGAGTCGGAAACTTTAATAACATCGGCTAAATACCAATCGCCCGAATTTCCACTACCATTTACCTTGACATAAATATTTACCTCAGATATACTTAACCTTTCGTCAATAGGAACTTGTAACTGAACTTTGTTATCTGACCGAACGCTTGAGTAATTAGCAACCGTTGGTATCGGTATTCTTGATATTGGCGACATTACAGTGGTTCTGTTGTCGTTTAATTTATAAGAATACCTAAATTGTAAGGCTTTTTTAGCGGTATTGTTATTATCGGTAATAGAGTCGCTACCGTACTCTGCGGTCATTGGGTGCTGAGGTTGAGTGGCGTAAAGGTCAACCATAGCCCTTGACCTTGGGGTTGCGGGAGCGGTTGTAACGTCTAATACCGAAGGCTGTTCGCCGTTGTCAGTCCAAATTAAATACACCTTTGAGCTTTGCTCTATAACCGCAGCGCTATGTATTTTATTAGATAAAGAAAAGTTTATCTTGTCGGATGTTTTAAACCAAGCGCTCTTATCTAAAACCCCGTTAGTGTACTCAAAATAGGGCGAGCCACTTAGCGTACTACTTAAACTAATCTCCGTGCCATTTATTGCATCAGAAAAACTAAGCGCAACTTGTATCTCGGTTGCCGATGTTCTTATAATGTAATACACATCCCCGTCGGTCAAACCACCAATAGACCCGCTATTTTCGGAGAATGTAACCATATCGCCCGTCTTGTAATAGTGAGTGCCAACCGTAATTACATTTGTAGAGTTGTTGTAAGACGTTACTGTTTTTCGAGATAAATAATCTTCTCTAAAAAGCTTATACGACTCACCTCCGCTAGTAACCTCACTATTTATCGTGTAAGTTGTGGTGGTGGAAAACGCAGAAAGCAGCGAGAAGTCATTGTTTTCAAAAACCAATCTCGCCACGTTTTCATCATAATCGTAACGCAATATAACGTGGTTTCCGTTTGAATTGTGAACGAAGTAATAAGTAAAGCTTCTTATCGGGTCATCCACAGAACCTATGCAAGTGTTTGTTCCGCTAGGTAGCGTGTACTGAGCAGTTCCTAAGCTATAAGACACAATCTCTCTGTTACCTATCTCTGTAACTATATCTCCACCAATGCCATCGTCATTATAGGTCGCGCAATTTAAAGCATCAATCCAATCCCCGTTCTCTACAAAACGAGGGTCGTCGTCCTTATTCATGCCGCCAAAGAAAAACCGCTTTTCCCTCAAAACTTCATTGATTTTTGACCTCGACGTAACACTTGCTCCGCCGTGCGTTTAGTCATTGAATTAAACCTTTTCTTAGCCTTTATCTTCGCGTTTACGTATTGAATGTGCGCGTACTGCTTTTGGCTTACCGCAATCTTTTGAAACCGCTTGGCGCAATAATCAATCCAATACATCAAGGGGTCAACCAAAAACTCATGCACCATGTACCGCCCATCTACTTGCGTGGGCTTTGATAGGTACTTTAAGTAAACATCGTTTGAGGGCGTTTGGTCAAACTCTATTCGGTGCAAATCGTTGTTTATTACAAAATCGCCATTAAACGTGCCGCTCAACCCGTACATCCTTCCTATTGCCTCCCCGTGTCGGTTCGTGTAAGTTGTTGTGCTGTCTATCATACCAACGGGAGTTACCTCTTGCGGTTCTGTATCTCCGCAATCGTCACTCGTTCTTGGAGCAATAGACTTTGAGTTGTTTAATGGGTATCTTCGCCCGTGACGAATAGTATCTACTTGCAACCACTTAACATAATCACTTGGTAAATCCGCAGTTCCGTTTGACTCAATCTCCAACTTAACTTCTTTTGGATAACCGTTTACGTCAAAGTGTAAATCTTTCAATCCCGAAATAGCAAACTTCATGTACCGTAACACGTCATGCTCTGAATCCCGACCTATGCTTACCGCGTAGTCTTTTGCTATTTGATACAAACTTCTCATCTATTCCGAAATATTATCGTTCAACAAATCCTCGCCTACTTGCTTTTGCAATGTGTACATCTCCACAGCACCCATTATCACTTGGCGCTCGTAAGAGGGCGGCATTGGAAAATAAGCGTCAGGGTCAATACTGTCCCCCGAAACTATCATAAGGGCTGACAAACACATCCCCTCGTCGCCCTTTGGAAACAACAATCTGTTGCCTTGAAATATGTACCCCCTGTTTCCTTCCAAACTTAACATCTCGTCCTCAGCGTACATAGACAGAAAGTTTATGGGTAACGGTATAAAAACCTTGTCGGGGCTTTCGGTTAAAGACACCCTATAAACCCCCATACCCTTTGGTAAATCCAATGGCGCAACGGGTAACTGAACAAACACACCCTTGCTGTTTTTCTCCGCCACAAACTCGTACTCGCTTACAAAACCACCGAACAAATCGTAATCCCCGTCAAAGGCAGCAGACGTTAAAAGAGAATAAGCAATATTATCCCTAACTTGAGAAACGGCTAACATAGCCTCTCTCAAAGAGAACTTCACATCCTTTCCCAATCTTGGGTAAAGTATCTTTTGCACCTGTTCCGCTAACCTTCTTTTAGTTGTCATTGTTTGCCGCTCCGTATTGTGTTGTGAATTGGTCGCGTATCTCAACAGAAGCCATTGTAAGTATTCTGTTGACTATATCGTTTATAGCATAATCAGGCACTTCAAAGTCGGTGCTGTTGCCCGAATCGTAAACCTTCCGCCCGTTTGTTACCGTGTAAGCCCAATTAGGAGCTGTGGGTACGCGCAAGTAAGACAACTCTACCCTACGTATTGTCGTTGGGTAAACCTGAATGTACGTGTCGTAAAGTACGGCTATGGGGTAATCCTCGTTTACCTCCTCTAAAGCCGAACCCAACCTTTGCACTAATTCTGCGTCTGTGATAATGTCCACGCTTGAACGCCTTCCGTTCACAACTTCGGGTCGCCAAATATTAGAAGCGTGATAATAGTCACTCGGATAACTTGCCTCTCCGTTCGCGTCCAAAGTTAGTATCTTCGGTTTTGCGCGGAGTACACGAATATCGTCCACGTTCTTTTGGTTGGACTCGTAACGAGCATAAGCATCGTTAAACCAATCAATCTGACTGGACTCAGCGTAAGAGTTAAACACAGTTTCATCCAAGTACCCACCAATTTGATTTTTGTTGAGTAAGTCTAAAACTTGCTTATATACCGTATTTACGTTTAACATTAATTATCACTTCTTGAAACCTCAATAGCTTCGGTTGCGCTCTTTATAAATAAGGTTATAGACTCTCTATGTTTTAACGTGTCATTTCCATTTAAGAAAAACGGAGGCGTGTCCAAAATAACAACAGAAGAGTCTGCACTAGCACTTCTAAAACCGCCAACTAAGGTTACGGTCGACCCCGCAATAAGACCTCCGAACGTAATTACTTTTGGCTGTAAACCACTTGAGGTAGTGTCAGAATATGTTATTACGTTTACAGAGCAGTTATTAGTGAACGAAAGCCCCGTAAAGCCTCCTATCGCGTTAAAAACAGACGTACTGTCAACGCAAGTCTGAATCGTATTTATACGAGCATAACTAGCCTGCAAAGTGTCGGATAATGTTTTTAAGACAACAAGAGAGCCTCCCCTATTAAAAAAGCTCGTGTCTATTGGTGCGCGGTAAACTCTATTATCAGAACCAATTCTCAACTCATTACCCGAACCCGATATGCCGTACAAGTCTAGCCCCGCAGCCGCAATGGTGTCTCCCGTATGTTTAGGCTCTAACTTAAATCCTACCTTATTAAAAAAGCTCGAGTCTATTGGTGCGCGAAAAACCCTGTTGTCAGAACCTATCCGCAATTCATTACCCGAACCAGATATTCCATACAAATCCAACCCCGCAGCAGCAATAGTGTCCTCAACATTCTTAGGCTCTAACTTAAACCCAACTTTGCTAAAGAAGCTTGTGTCCGTAGCATCGAAATCAGAACGTCCAAGCCTCCAAACAGAAGCCGTAGTATCGACAATCTTCAAAAACTGACCGCTACCTAAAACACTTGCCGAATCCACAAACAGGGTGTCTCCAAACTTAGTTGCGTTCTTAAAGTACAACTTTTGGTTTACCTCTTTAAAGGCTTGCGAGTAAGCCCCAAAAGATACAAATGCAAAAACTAAAACTAATAACTTTTTCATCATAATTGATTTATTACAGCCGTCATAACAGCCCCGTTTGTTACTACTGCACCGAAAGTATAAGTACCCGTGCTTGAATCTAAACTTCCACCCGTGTCTAACAACCCGTCAACGTAAACTAAAACATCTCCGTTATTTGAGTTAAACCCTATAAGGGCAGCGTTTCCACTTGAATTAAGGAACGTGTAAGAAGCTAAGTTCGTAGGCGCTGTTACATCGTATCTCTTATCAAGAACATCAACAACCCCAATCCCTGTAACTAGGGTTACTTGTCCACTATCACAAATCCCTGTACATCCTGTTGCATCTTCGATTTGCGTAATGTACTTTTGGAAATCCTCAGATTTATTGCAGTTAATTGCGTTTTGTAACATCTGCCAATTTAACGTAGCCCAATCCAAATCAGCCTTCAAAGACTCGTAATCGTTTGCGTTCTTTAATCTTTTTTCTTGAACCTTGTCAAACAAGTTTTCAATGCAAGAGTAGTAATCGCAAACGCTCGTAGAGTCGCTTACTGTGTACGCCTCATTTTTAGAGAAGGAATCAGACAACCTCCAATTAACAAGGTTTGCCGTGTCGTCTGTGTAATAAGCCGTGGCAAAAACGTAATCGGTCACAGAAAGCAAATAAACCGTACTTGCCCCCGTGTAATAAGAGTTTGTGTTTAGTGTCTTTGTTGTAACACTGTAACTGCCTTTGTCTTTTGGAAAGAACAACGTGTGGGTTCTTGTTATCGTTGGCGTTACCCCGTTGTAATCATACGAAGTTTCATCAACCGATTTAAAGAAAATTGGGTTAATTACCGAATGGCTAATTGATAGCGCAATACTTGGGCGAGAATAATCGTAATCAAAATAAATACTTCTCTCAAAGGTTGTTCCCGTTACGTCCTTATCAAACAAGGTAAGCGTTACGGTGTAACCCCCTCGCTTTATGTTTCCATCCCCATCTAAGGGTAATGCAATAGTAGCCGCTTTGTAAATCAACTTTTCCGCGCCAACGGCATCCGCAGAAAGACTAATTGCGGTTTCCGCCTTTGCGTTTTCTAAGGTGGTGGCTAACTTTAAGGTGGTTGCCGAAACGTAAATAACAAAGTAATTCGCGTTGTTTGTAAGCCCTGAATCCGCAGAAGTAGCCGCGTTGTAACGAACAGGGTCGCCCGTAACCAACCCGTGTGGCGCACTCATTGTTATAATATCAGTAGCCGCGCTAACCGAGCTAACAGTTTTAGATAGTGCAGTTATGTCGGGAGAACCAACGCTTGTATTGTTGTAAGACGTTAGACCATCGGGGTCAACAATCTTAATAATACCCCTTTCGTCACCAGCGTCAATAGCCAAGCTAGTGTAGGTTGTTGCATCTTGAATGGTAATTGTCTTCGCGTTGTGCGAGGGGTAAGGTAAAATTCTTAGTTCAGAAGAGAAAGCCATGATTGAGGTTTAATCGTATGTGCAAATATACGACTTTTAAAACTTCAATATTGTTTCTTTATGTAGCTATTATGTTCCATAGGTCGTTGGTAGTTTTCAACCTTGCATTCTTGCCATCAAAAGTAACGCACCCATCCCTATACTCCTTCCCAAAGTCAAGCTCGTAAACATAGTAGTCAATCCAATCGTCCTTATCGTTCACGGCATCTTTAATCACCTTCAATATTTGCCCTATCAAAATACCGTTATCGTACCCCGAAACGTAGTCGTTCTTCAAAATAAAAGAGAACGCTTCCGAACACTTTTGGTCGTGGCGAAATTGAGCCTCTAATTTTTCAATACTTTCTATAAAAAGCTCTTTTGTCATTTATTTTTTTACTTTCCCCGACAAAGATATGTATTTTTTTGTTATATTTGCAACTATGGCAGCAAAATATTATTACATAGATAAAGGAATAGGTAAGGTAAACTATTACAGAGGCTCTAAACTTTGCCGAAGAACATTAAACGATATTGAGGTTTGGTTTTTAGAAAACGGCGTAACACACGAGCAGTTCTACCGAACCCTAAAACTCACAAGGTCGCAAATGAACCTTATATTCGAGCGTGGGGGTATGGACAGGCTTTTGTTAAGTCAACTCCAACAAATAGCCGAACTTTGCGATAAACCCGTTGGGGATTGCTTTGACGCGCTAGATAAGATACAATCGAAAAATAAAATAGAGGAACTAAACCCACAAGAGATTAAGTTGTTCTTGACAAAGCACAAAAAGAATATCAAAAGAAGGCTTTGGAACGGTTAGCCCCTAGCCCTTTTATCGCCCGAACTATCTGAGCGACTTCCTCGATTAGCCTTTACCGACTTTAAGCGCAGTCCGTTTTTAGTGTGAGATAGGTCTTTTCCACCCTTACCCATTATTCCGCGCTTTCTTCGCTCCCTTGCTAACTCCCTTCGCTTTGCTTTTTGCTCAGGGCGGGCGTTTATCTTTTTGTCAGTTGCCGCTTTTTTTGCGCGAGCCGCTTTTGCTGCCTTAGGGTTACTTTTACCCTTTACTGTTGAGCCTGTTTTGTAGTATCTTGCTGAACGTGATTTCATAATATCAACACTTCCACCTTCTTTTTGCTAATTTTCCTGCTGTACCATTATTCTTAGCGTGCCTTTTGCAAAAAGCCTTTTGTCGCTTTGAACCCACCTTCCCTACTCGAACTCCCTTTTGTCCGTAAGATACTTTCTTTCCGTCAACGACCTTACAAGAGGCTTTTCCTTTTCTTGGTTTGCAACCTTTCATCCCGAGCAAGTTTCGCAAGATTCAGGCGCGTCCAAATCGCAAGCCTTTACATTGTTTTCTTCTTGCAACTTTGCCATGCGCTCAATTAACGCATCTAAATTTGACTCCTCCTGATTCTTCTCGTTCATAAATTGGGGTTTGTATAAGTGTTCGTAAATACTCAACCTCGTCCTCTAAGTCTAAAACAAGGTTTTGATTTGTGATAATAATGTTAGCCACAAGTTGGTCAACCTCGTGAGATGAAACCGTGTTTGTCTTGGGGTCGTATAGCTTTATTAACACACTACAAAATTACGAATAAAAACCCAATAGTGATGTTCTAGGTATGATACCTCCGTTATTCTATACTTTTAGTTCACATAGCCGTGATACGTTAGAAAACCGTTTCGTGTATCGGTAATGGTCTATCTCGTATCGGTGTCTTACATCAAATGTAAACACAAACTGCGCTGCGTGCCTTAAAATACGATAGCCCCTTACAAACAAATCCTTATTCACAAACCAATAGTTTACCTTTAATGCAAACTTACAACAAAAAACTTTAAGGCACAAAAAAAGCCCCGAAAAAATTTCCGAGGCTTCTTTCTTGTGTTTAAAAAGATTAAACGTAGAACTGTCCGTGTCGGTGTCCTGCAAAGGCGTGAAGCCCTTTTTCAGACAACAAGTGAACTTTCATAACGTCATCTCCGTCTGTTGGGTCATCCAAACCTGCACCACCAGTTACCCATTCGCGGTAGCCGTTAGTCATGTCAGGTCGGTTAAGACACTCCATACGTAAACTTGGTACGGTTGTGCTTGCGGAGTTTGTCCCGTCTTTTGCTACAATCGTGTTGTCCATTGGAATAACCAATCCCATGTTTGCGTATTTGAAGCCGTCTGCGCCAAAAACAACAGGTGAAGTGAAAGCCTCAAGGGTTTTCTTGTGGAAGCTGATGTCTCCGTAAGTGAACGAGTTGAACCCGAACTTAACAGAACGCTCTTCTCCACCTACACCAGCGTATTGAATACCCCCAGCTTTCAAGCCTTCTGAGTTACGCATTACGTTGTCGATTTCGATAGACAAATTGTGTCCAACCCAAAGGGCGTTTTCGGTAGAACCTTTATACTTGTAAAGTTTCTTTACCATGTTTTCCAAGTCTGTTAAAGACCAAGAACCCTCTGTGTATTGCTCGCGCTGACCGTTAGACTCTACGAAAGGAATGTAACCCTCAGTTTTGATTGTCGTACCTTGACCACTGACGGCTGTCAAAGTAGCGTTTGTAATCTTCTGAGAAGTCAACATTTGGAACTCGCAGTCGTTTTGGTGGTTGATGTAAACATCGCGAATACCCTCCAAATACCAAGCAGAACCGTTTCCGTCTTCACCCAAGTTATTCAACCAAGTGATAGAGCTAAGAGCAGTACCCGTTACCTCATGGTAATCGCGCATTCTCTGTACGTTGTTGGTGTAGTTTGAGATTTGAGTTGAACGTGAGCTTGTCGCAGAAGAACCTTCTTTAACAGCAGTACCAGTTCTGATAATCTCAGTTGAAGTTGTTACATTGGGAACAGTTTCGCCAGTTACCACAGGGTAAATAGTGAAGTCGTTTCCGCTAACAGCAGTAACCAAGCACTCAACAAATCCACCTGAGCCGTTAGGAACTTGGATAACATCTTGCGCAATAGGCATAATGTTAGTAGTAGTTCCCGAAGCTAAATACTCAGGAGCAGCAGAGTTAGAAACTGAATCGCGGTAAGCAGTAGCTACTGTCAAAGTAACCGCAGCACCCGCTCCGTGTCCTGAACTCGCAGTAACCTTAATTACGTCACGAATCCAATCTTTCTCTCCGTGAATGAATACAGGGTTGTCGGTCAAAGCCTCTCTGTCCATCATTTTTAAGAAGGTAGAGATGTTGCCCGAACCAAAGCCGCGAACAAGTTCGTCGTACACGTTTGGTTTCTCAATAGTCACAGAGCTATAAGCAGTGCTTAACACTTGTGAGTTGATGTAATTTCTGTTTGTTGCCGAAGTTGTCGCACTCGGCGTTACGTTATATCCCATTTTTGTTTGTTAAAAGGTTAAAATTTAACCCCCTTACTGATTAACTGCTCGCCAATTTGGTCTAGTAAACTAGATGCTTTTTTAGCTTGCGGATTCTCAATAGTCGGGGCTTTTTGGTTTTTAAGCCCAACAATTTTCTCCTCGCCACCTACTGACTTAGCTTGGTTAATAATCGCCTCTAAACGACGATTGCGTATTTCTTTGTTCGCCCAAGAGATGTCTTCTGATAGGCTTGAGTAGTCAATGGGATTGTCTTTGTCTCCTGTAATGTAACGGTTAAAGAATTGGTCGCTTTTAAGGATGCCTTCCTTAATAACAGTCTTTTCCTCGTTAGGAACTTCAAGTTCAAAATCCCAATCACCAATCTTTACACTCACCTTTGAGAAATCTTCAAGAAACTTACTCGTAGCCGATTCAAAAGCTCGCTGTGCTTGCTCTTGCTGTTGGGCTAAAAGTTGCTCTTGCTCCTTACTTTGTACAGACGGTAATTGCAAAGACTTCTGATGCTCCAAAAGATTCTTCTGATGCTCTCTCGCTTGTCTTATTAATTTACCTTCCGCAACTTCCATTCGGTCATTGTAAGACTTCATGGCTTTGTTGTAAGCACGCTCAGGGTCTTCGCTGTCTTCAAAGTCTTCCCTTAAAGGAGGTCTCTCCCCAAGGACTTTAAATTCGCTTAACTCCGCGTTGATTTCCTTATCAGTGATGTCAGGCTCGCTTAAACGTAAACCCTCTTTAACAATGTTCAAAGCTTGCTCCGCGTCATTTAAATCGTACGCAGTGTAATCTTTTTGCACCGTCGCCCAAAATTTAGGGTCTTCGATGTTTACGTTGTTCTTTCTGAACTCAATCATTTTAGCAATGAAAGGGTCTTCGGGAACATACGAGTCTTTAGGAATATAACCGTTTTTTTCGGCTTCCGCCTTCCAATCATATCCCGTTTCGGTTGACGAATTAGGTTTGCTATTCAAAGAACTTTCGTCGGTTTGAACCGACTCTTGTTGAGCTTCTTTAGTTTCAGGAGTTTGCTCAGTTTGAGGGGCTTGCTCCTGACTTACGGCTTCTTCCGTTACCGCTTTAGTTTCTTCTTCTTTGGGTTTTGAAAACCCCAAACTCTCGTTTACTGCCTTAGATAAAGCTTCGTTCATATCAACTAATTTTTAATTATTGCAAAAATACCCCGAAAAAAAACTGCCTCTTGTTTGCTTTTAAAAACATTTTTGTATCTTTGCAGCCGTATGGAAGTATCTAATGTAATTTTGGAAAGCAAAAGGTTTGAGGCTTATAATAAGCAAACAAATAAATGTATCGCCTATGGCGTGCTAAAACTAAGAGAGCAAGCGGGGTTGTCGCAAAACGAACTCGCGCAATTAGCGGGGGTTGGTCGAAGCTTAATTCTTAAAATAGAAAAAGGAAACCACACACCACCACTTCTTTCTTTAGAGAAGATAGCCTTTGTTTTTAACTTAGGCGTGTTTCAGTTTCTTAACCGATGTAAAGAGATTTACGTCGCTTGTTGAGGAAACACCTTCGGCTCTCTTACACCCGAACCTTTTGGAATAGATGTTTGTCTTAAATCGGAGCTTTGTGGGGTTTGGTCTGTTGCCAACTCCACAAGTTCTTTCTTAATGTCTCCCTCTACAATAGCTCGCTCAATATCCTTATCTCCGCGAACCTCCTCTTGAGGTATTCTACCCAACCTATAAACCTCAATCTCGTTGCGTAGTTTAAGGTCGTATTCGAGCTGTAAGGTTTCTCTTTTTTGTTGCTCAGATACCACGTTAGACTCCATTTGAACCTTCCCGTTGGCTTCTTGAAGTTGTAAGCTTTCTTTAAACTTAGCCTCTTGGAACTTCTTGCTCGCACCCTCTAGGTATCTTTCAGCAGCCTTTATACTTGTGCTTGCAATCCTTTTGGCGCGAGTCATTATTGTTACATCTATCTGTTGGTTTTGTAAAGATATAGCCAACGAATCAATGAAGTCTTGCATCTCTTGGTGGGTGGGTCTAAACCTTATGGTAATTCCCATTTCAGCGTAGTTGTACTTAGCCGAATCTTTCAAGCCCTCCACCCGAAGGTTTCCAATAGCAAAATCCCAACCCTTTTGCTTACCGTAGAACTCTAAAGCATCTTGAACCAACAACCCGCAGTTTCTAGCGGCAGAACTTATGATTTTCGCGTAAGCACTTGTTAGGTGGCGCACCGCGTTGTTGTGAGCAGCCTCTCGCATCCTTTCAACACCCACCAAAGCATCCTTGTCAGAGCTAGTCCCATCAACGCTTGGGTTAAACCCTGACACTTGATAAAGCTTTGCTAAAGCAGCGTTGTACAATTCTATTACCGTTATAATGTTGTTTGGTATGCCGTTTGCTAACTCGGTTATTGGGCGGTTGTTTTGGTGCGAGCCGTCCTCTCCTTTAGACGAATAGAACACAGACCCCTTTTGGTCGTACATCGCGATAGCCTCTTCTGTGTCGTAATCTATTCCTAAAGCATCTTGAACCGAAGCTATTGAGTAAGCGTCTATCGCCAAACCCGACGGTCTTGATTGCGCGATAATCTGTTGGGTCTTTAGGTCAAGCAACATCATTTGTTCCGCTATTGGAGTCATTTGCTCCACCTTAGACTTAGTTTCCATATCTAAAAGGTCTGTGGCAAAACCAACAAACGGGCTAACTACCCTTGTTGAGTAAATACCGTCCTCTCGCGGGCGAAGCATATTTTCGCAAAGCTTGTAATCTCTAATGTGCTGCGTGCCGACAATCCAAAGCCCTTCGTACATTACTTCGATGTTCTTATCATCTATGCGCTCAATTCCGCGCTCCTTTTTAAGGTCTTGTTTTAAATCCCTTTCCTCGTAGTAATATCCGTTACCTTTCTTTGTTTGCTTCTTTATGAACCTTTTTTGGTCGACAGTCTTAAAGACAAAATCCATCGCCAAAATATTAAAATCAGCGTAGTCGCTAAAATCATAATTTCTTTCTCCGTAATAAGAACCGTAAGTCCACGATTGGTTTCCGTACTGACCCGCGCTTGACTTAGCGATGTTGAACCATTCATCCTCTGTGAACGCTTTATCCCCCAAACGCATTCTAAGTTGGCTAAGGGGCATTTCAAGAATTTCGTAAAAATAAGCCCAATCGCTGAAATCTCTTTTCTTACAATATGAGAACCCGAAGTTTTTTATGTCAACCGCCCGAATGTAAGGGTCTCGGTTGTGGTCGAATCCAGTGCGAACAAAGCCGTAACCGTTTTCAAAAATATCCCTCGCAACCGTTTCCTTTATTTCTTCTATTCCGTTGTTGTTAAATACGAAGTTTATACCCGTTTCAAGAAACTCTTCTAGCTCGGTTTTGGCGTTTAGCTCTAAATCAAAATCAGCATCCGCGAAACTATCAGGCGCTGACTCAACGGCTTCCAAATCGGAAATCTTTAAACCCAACTCTTCCAATCGAGCCTTGTTCTTTTTCATAAAAACCTTATTGTAGGTTTCTAATCGAATTTTGTCAAGCTCTCCCTTGCTTGTTTTGTCAAGGGCTGACACAACCACATCGTAATCTCTTTCTACGGTTTTGTTTACAAAGGTGTTTACTAAGTTGGGGATTGGGTTTGCTACGTTCCAATTCATAGAAAGGTACGATAGGTCGCCCCCTGTGGAAACTAGGTCTTTTAAGTGGTCTATTGATTGTGTACCCCTAGCCCACTCTCGGTTTTCAATTATTCGCTTTTGGCGGGAATAGAAAGCGTCGAACCGCCCGTGTTGTGCGCGACTCCAAATAGCCTTAGCGTACTCTAACCCGTACTTGGGTGATTTTTTTTCTTTTGCGGTTTTAAAGGGAGAAGGAAAACCTAATAGCCTGTCTGACATTTAAGCACTAATTTAGTGCAAAGATAAACAAAGAAATAGCTAAGTGTTGTTTTGGTTAAGAAGCACTCCGTTATTGTCTGCTTTCTTTACACATATCCGATAAATGTTAGACTCTAAAAGAGCGCAGTCGTTATGTTCCGAACAATCTAATGGACTCTTACTTGTGCGTTTGCAACCGCGTTCCAAGCCTTTTGCGCTCTCAATGTCCTCTCCAATCAATTTCTTCCTCAACTAAAGTTATGAAGTCGCCCTCGTTTTTTAGTGGGTGGTCGGTGTCGTCGTTTATGCTTTCAATTTCCAAGTCTATGCTACTAAAGCTAGGATTCCAATAATCACCCCTTTCTTCGGTTCTTGTGTACCAAACTACCACATCATAGGTTTCTCCACCCCAACATATTTTAAAACTGTCCCCTACCATTTTTTAAAGTGTAATATACAATCGCGAACCCTGCGCCGAAAGATGCCCTAAACAATACGACGCAAATAATAAGAGTCCAAATGTCGTTAAAAGGAAAGCCCGAAATTAAACTAAGCCCAGCACCCAAACTCAAGCACCAAAGCATAACGCTTTTAGCCAAGTGCCAACCGTCCGTGAAAGCTATTGGTGTATTGTTTCTTACGTACTTGTTCGCCGCAAAATCCCAACCGTTTACGTACTTGTTTCTCCAACTATCTTCGTGAAAAAACCTGTACCAAAAACCTTTCATGTTAAAAAACACAGAGCCGTACCAATGATGGGCTAACACATCCATTAACCCGTTCATAGCACCCGCTATTAAAAACAATATTAGCGCCGACGAAAAAGCCATTTTATGTGGTTTATTATTGCTGCTATTGCCAATATGACAAACAACCCTGTGGTTAATAATTGTGGGATATAGTCATCCCCCTCCTGCGATTGTTCTAACCAAACAAGCAGAAGAGGAATCACTATGAATACACACAAAACGAATACAAAAAAAGATTTATCAGCCTTCATGTGGGCGATTATATTTTTCATCGAGGTAAGTCATTTAAGTATTCTTCGTAACACTCCAAAAAGTTTTTTGCCGCGCTAATGTCATTTTGCATAACCGATAAAACAACGAGTGCTTGATACGGGTTTGCCTTTTGTTCAATTAGTTCTTCTATTAAATCTTTTATCATAGTTCACCAAAGGTACAAATTTTTCTGAAACTACAAATATTTTCGCAAAAAAACTTATCAAAATTATGTTTGTACTCTTTTTCGGTTCTTATCTTCTCCACCATTCTCTTTGCCCAATCAACTGCCTCTATCATATCTTTTTCTTTAAAAGGTATTATTACGGGGGTCTTTTGGCGGAAATGATAAAAGATTAAATCTCTTGGGTACTCTCCAATTTCTTGTTTTGTTCCGTAAGCGTAAAGGTAAAGTTGTCGTGCCTTTTGGCGGAGCTTTTCGCCCTTAAAAATGTTAGCCACCTTGTAATCAACTATTGTAAAGCCCCTCTTGGTGTAACTCGCCCTATCCACGAACCCTTGAAGGTTGAAGTCGTCTATTGGAAAGTTTAGGTACTTCTCTATCCAAACGGCATCGGTTGACCAACCATCGAAGGTGTCGAAAAAGTCTTGGCACTGTTGTTCCCATTTGTGCGCCCAAGTAAACGTGGGTAACTGAACCCTTTTTCTTAAATACTTTCGGTAAACAGAACCTAAGTTTTTTATTTTACCCCTGTCGTAAAGCTCCAAAAGCAAATGCCCAAAACTACCCAAATCAGAAAACCAATTACCCTCTTCTGACTCTCCTAAAACATACTTGTATTCAAAACTTTTAGGACAAGTTTCTATGGTACTTAATCTACTAAAAGAGTATGTTTCTTGGTTGTTCACTTCTGTTATTATCTACATTGTTAATCGGATAATTCCCGATTATCTCCACTCAAAAAGTCATCCAAAATGCTTTCTGCGTCCTCTTGGATTATGGGATGCCCTAGCTCCTCCGCCACAAAATGAATAAGTTCTATCATAACGCCGCTAATATAGAGCTTTCGTAAACGAGTTGATAGGTTTTACCCCCCTCTTTGACCTCTATGTTGTTTGACTTTGAAAGAAGGACTTTCTCCCCTTCTTTGACTTGAGTGACCGCATCCCCCACCCGAACAACAACAGCCTCTTGGGTGTGTTCTTTTGCGCTTGGAGAAAGTTCTATCTTGCTCTTTGTTTCAATCTTTTCTACTAAGACTAAGTTTCCTTTTGGTACTATCATTGGTATAAAGCGTTAATTTTGTTTTTAGCTAATTGAATTTCGTTTTCTATATAATCCCTTTGTTCTTCTAATCCCTTTACTAAAGCCCAAAGGTTTTCAGTTTTTGGTTTACTTGGCTTTATGCCGTGAATTACCTCAAGTAATTTTTGGCAGTCAAGTATTACCTTTCTTAAATTCGGGTTGCTTGTGAACCGCCCCATCCTATCAGGGGTCATAGCTTCCTCACACCTACGAAGGTGGTGTATGGTGTTGGAGTGGTCTGTTTGGAAAATAGCCCCGACGGACTCTAAAGTCATTCTCCTTAACCAAGGGTCGTTTTTAATCAAGTACATACAAACCTTTTTGGAAAGAACTACGTACTTGTTCCTTGAGCCTTTTTGCTTTATCTCACTAATTGGTATGTTGTTTACCATTGATACAACTTCCAATATTTTATCAACTCTTTCTTTCTGTTTCTGCGTCATATTCGTTTTCATTATTTAGAAAAGTAGGGTCTATGGTGTTTATTACTTCTGTAATCTCCGCCATTTCACGTACTATTTGTTCGTCATCTTTTTGTTTAGTTCCTATTTGTGCTTGCAAATATGCTAACTTTTTTAATTCAGCGTCAACTTTTCGCCGAATTTTTTTGTTTGAATAGTAATTTTTTCGGTCAACAAGAGCTAAACCCTTGTAAGAGCGCAAGCTAATTCGGCAAGTTTCTTTTAAACCGTCAACCGTTCTGTCCCAAACCGCAAGCTCGCCACGCTTTTCCCACTCACTACCCAAGTAGTCTTTAACGTAGCTTTTCATATCAACCAAATCCAACGAAGAGTAAACAAACTTACTATCGTGGTAAAAATCCCATACTTTTTTCATTTGTTTTTATTTGTTTGGCAAACATACGCAAAATAATTAAACAACACGTAAAAAGTGGCGTAATTATTTACCTACCTCCGTTATTCTATACTTTTGGTTCACATAGCCGACATTAGCGGTAATATACTACCAATCTATCTTCCGTGCTTTCTTCATCGTCAAATTCTAATTCTTTTGTAATTGGTAAATCTGCTACAATCGAAAATGTAACCCACCCACTTGACAAGGCTTTTGGTTTTATTGTTTTGCCCATATAATCTATTGTTGGCTTTTTAAATATTATTTTTTCACGGTCAACTATTACAATTATATCTTCGTCAACATTGAAAAAACAAGAATTTGACTGTACTTGTCGCTGATTCAATCTTGTTCTTTTATGCACATTAATACTACCGCTAACACACGGTAAAACTCCATTGCCTTGTTGTTTTTTGATGTTTTGTTCTTTGTCTTTCATTTTGTTGTAATTTGAAAATTAACCTCTCGTATTTAAAACGGCAACGAGAGTTTACCGCAAAAGGTTGACAAAAGTAAACTAAAAACTTGAATACGAAAAATTTGTTGCAATTATTTTTCCGTTCGACGCTGAAATTATCGGGATGAGGTTTGCGGGAGAGCGAAAGTTTTTAAAAACCCGCACCCTTTTGTCGTTGTAAAAAATCTCCACGTCCCTGTCCCAAACCATTTTGTAAGTTACCCAATCTGTGAAGTCCTTTGAGCCGTGATTTATATTTCCCTCTTTGTGGTGGTGCTTTGATTTGTAAACCTTTCCAAAGTGTAGGTTGGATTCCATTCGCCTTGTTTTTATCCACCAATTACTCGGAATCCCTAGTGCGCGGAAAATATCTGCGTGGTTCTTTTTTACACCATAGTAAGCCTCGCAAACGTCTATTTCGGGCATTATTTCGTTTTTGCTTTCACTTATAAACCATAGTGGTGCGTGCCAAAGACCGCTTATTATCGGTTCTTGTATTTTGCAATCTATACTATAAACGCCGCGATTAAAAGCCCACTCACATTCCAAGCCACCCTTTCCTTGATGCACCTTTGCCATTAAGTCGGATGATTTAGCTACCGCGTAGCCTAAGTCTATTTTTTCCCCCTTGTGTTCAAGTATTGCTACGTTTTTTCCCGTTTTTACACTACCAACCTTTTGCGCCACATCTTCGGGGACGTACCAAAGTCTTTTTTGCCAATTATTGAAGTTTTCCCAAATCATATTCTTCTACTTATTTTCCCTGAGTTATCAAACTTTGGCAACAACCTTTTTATGTGCCTGTGCGAAACTTTGTTTATAGGATTGCGCCAAGCAGCCAAGCTTAACATCGAGGCAACCGACAAGTCATTCTTTGTCCACTTCTTTGAAGGTTCAAACTTAGTCCAATCGTCCAAAAGTTCATTAAAGGGACAAACCCCAAAACCATCAGCCCTTCTTCCTATAAAGTCGTAAACGTGGCTTATGAGTATGTTCACAAGCTCTCTTCGTTTTGTTTCGTCCTTCATGTAAAAACCAAAAGCTTTGAGTCTTCTTTTTATGTCGGTTTCTAATGGGTCGTGAAGTAAGTAGCCCGAACGCCCCCTGTCGACGAAGTGGTTAACACACCCTACTTTGTTTCTTTCAATTAGAATCGGCGCGGAATAAAACTCAGCAGCCATAATCATATCTTCGTAAAATATCTCAGGCTTTGGAGGTCTGTGTAAGTACAAGGCGCACCACTCTGTTCCGTTTGCACCGCTAACTAAAGCAGCAGCGTTAGAGCCGTCTTTATCTACCGTTTCTCCCGTGTCGATTGGGTCAACGCCAATTCTAAACTCGTCCCTTGCGGGGGTCATCTGACCGTTTCTAAACACATAAGCGTTTTGGTCTTCTAACCTCGACAACTCGCTAATAAGCCACCTTCCGTTTCCGTGTGATTTAAACTTAACGATACCCTCGTCGTGACCTCCCTCTCTGTAAAAGTCCCCGCGTCTTAGGTGGTCTGCCCCACCGTTTTCGTTAAATTCGTATTGGTCGTAAATGTTTTTAAGGTCAAGTGGCGAAGAGTTTGTGTCTGCTAAAAATATATCAGACTCATCTTGAGGAAACTTCCTTCTATAAGATATTAAGTCGTTTCCCGTTAACCTAGACATTTTAGCCTCGTGATACTTTTTGGTAAACTCAATTTGTGAGTACCCCCACTTATCAATAAAAGCTTGCCCTTCGTGCGAGCCTCTAAACCCGTACCAAGCTGGGTTAAAATACCGAATAAGACCACTCTTTGTACTTTTTAGAAATGGGTCTAATTCGTTTGGGTCTGATTTATCGAACAAACTTCTAGTAGCTTCTGCCGCTGCCTTTTCGGTTTGGTCGTCGTCTACTGTTGTTGTCAGTATTGCTTTACCTATAATGTTTGCGCCGTCCTCTAAAGTAGGTCTTGAAATGTACCACCTTTTCTCAGGGTCAACACCCGTTTCGGGTTTTGCAATCTCATCGTGATAAACAAACGTGTTTCGCGAACCGTCGAGGGCTGCGTTGGATGCTGATTCGTAATAAATACGAGAGCCTAAATAGTCGCCCGTTTCCCCGCCAAGCTCCTCCTTTTTGGATGAGGGCATATCGAAAACAAGTTCTGTCTTTGGGTTTGCGTTTCCTGTGGATTTTGGTTTCCAAAGTGGGTGCATCTTTTTCCAAGCCCGAATAATAATATCCCCAAAAACTTTGTCTTTCGCATCGTTTCGTGTCTTTGACTGAATGGCGAAGTTAGCCGCGTATTGGCTTATTGTAGAAAGGTAGCCGTTAGCACAAGCAAAGGTGGTTTTAGAAAAACGACGACCTGAGAAAAGCAGTAGCCCGTGAAGGTTTGGGTTTGTTTTAACGTACTCCCAAACGTACCACAAATCTCTTTGCGCGTCGATAAAGCTTGCGTTTCCAACCCCACCCGTAGAGCCGTCAACCTTGCTTATTGTGATTGGAAAATAGTTTAATAAAAAGTAGTGGTCGCCTGTAACGTACTCTAGGGTTATGTTGTCGTTGCTCCCGTTAAAGAACCAAAAACCACGCCTTACCCTTGTGTGTTCTCGGTCTGCTATTTTTTTCTTTATTTCGGGGGGTTGCGTGTCAAACTCTTCTTTTAAGTTGACGTAAGGAAATGTTCTTTTGTTTTCGTCCTTTACCCCGTAGTTGGCAATGTCGGTTATGTTTGGTGGGGAAGGTAAGGTTATTTGAATCCCACCGCGAAGAGTTCTCTCTCGCTTAAATGCTAAGTACGCTTTTTTTTCTTCGCTACCCTTTGTTGGCATAACTTTCAGGCGAGAAGCCTAACTGCGCTTTCTTTCGAGATTCCACAGTTGCCTTTGACTTTGTGAGTTCTATGGCTTGATAAACTTTGGGTATGTTGGTATAAAACCTATCTACGCGCTCTTGAAGCTTGTCGTCTTTGTCGCTATTGATGTCGTACTGAACATCGCCCAAAGCTTCTGTCATTTGCTTTAGTTTGTAGCGCAAGGTTACGTACAAATTAGCGTCAATCTCATCTGAAAAAACCTCCACTAATTTATCGTATTCCTTTTTTAGTTTTTCATACTCAAGCTTGTAGTCCATCTTCTTTCCACAGAGCCAAAATTTGCTCCTCTTTTATTACATTAAAATTATCTCTAAAAACAGAGTTCTTTTTGAAAACAACTCTTTCTCCCTTGTGCTTACCTTCGGTTACAATACCCACAGAAGCCGTGCCCATAAGTGTGCGAATAGGAACTAATAAGTTTCCTTTTTCTTGCATTTGGTCAAACGGTTCTACAACACACCACCCTTCCATAATCTCTCCGTTACAATGTGTTATGTATCGGTTGTGTATTGCTTTTAGCTTTTGCCCCCGATAACTAACCTCGTAGTCTGCGTGTTGTGTAAACTCAACGATGTCGCCTTTTTTGTAAACATTTGAGACAATAACCTCTGCTTTTTGCTCCACTTCTTTTTCAAGCGATAGCTTGCTTTTCTTTTCGGTTATTGGTTTACAAACGGTAACGTGGTAAAGCGGTTCAATGTTTGTTTTGTTCAACTTAAAAAGCGCAACGGGCATAAACCCCTCAACGTCTGCTTTAAACTTTCTGTCGGGGATTGAGAATATATCCTTTCCTTCGTGCTTGATGTGGTTTTCGTCTTTGTAAACCATGTGGGAGAAGTAAACTACATCTCCCGCTTTTATTGGTTCGTCTTTTGGGCAAGCTAATATTTCACCAAACTGAAAGACGTTATCGAACTCTGAGCCAAATTGAGCGGCTTGATGAAACACCTTGCCAGCAATATTTATTTCGTATTGCTTTTTTGAAGGTACTTGTATTAAAAACCGCCCGATACTTTTCATAAATTCTGTTCAAGACCACACCAACTAAAGGGGTAAGATTTCCAAACCTTCTCTGTTGGGTATTCTTCTTTTGTGTTTATAGCCACAACTTCAACTCTCGGTTCTCCACCTTCCATAACGAAAATTTCGTTTACGATTATTGCAGTTACCTTTATTCCGCTTTGACCAATCTCCCCGCCAACATTAAATCGCATTTCTTGTTTTTGCGAGGGGAAAATGATTGTTACGCTACGAACGTCGTTGTATCTACTTAGCATCTTTTACTGAGGCAAAGGCGGCTTCAAAAGCGTCCTTAGACCAAATTGAAAGTTCTCCTGTTTGGTCTTTAACAATAAAATCACCGTTGTAACCAATAAAAATACCTTTTGAGTTTTTTAAAACCACTCGGTACTTTCTAGGAGCGCCACCTTTAGGCTTAACCTCTATTGGCTCAAAGTAAACACCACCAAAAGGAAGGGATTCTCTTTTCTCGTACAAAGATTTTAGTTCTCTGTCGCTAATTCTAACAGCGTCCACGTCCTTTTCGTTTTTCTGTAAATAAGGTTTCATAATAACAAATTTTTGCAAATATACGCAAAAGAACCCTTAGTCATTGCTTGTTAAAACGGTAGGTCGTCTTCAACCTCGGCTAGTGACTCTTTTGGCTCTTGTGGTTTAGGTGCTTTTTGCGAGCCTCCTTCAATCTTCCAAGCCTTTACGTCTGTGTAGTACTTTTCTTTGTACTCACGAGATTCGATGTCGATGTGTGCGGTTATATCGTCGCCCCCTGTAAATCCTTTTAGCGAGTCGATGACATCTTCTCCCCAAGCTACAATCTTTACATTTTTCGGGTACTTATCCCCTGTTTCAACCAAGAACTCTTGTTTTTTCCAAACACCGTTTTTTCCTTCTCCTGATGCGAAGTCTAGTAGCTTCACGAATTTTGCTTTTAATTCCATTTTTTTCAGTTTTGGCAAATATAAGTAAAAACTTTTAATCTAGGCACATTTCGTCCAAATTTATTTCGTGGTAGTTTAAAGCCTCGTTTACCTTATCCAAGAATGTTTGTTTTAAATACGTATTTCAAAAGACTTGTTTTTTAATTTCTTCAAAGTTATCCTCCACAATGTTTAGCGCTGCGGTTTCTCCTTGTGCTTTTTCTTCGTTGTACTTGTACCAACTACCGCCCTTTGTGATTATCCCTTGCTCTAAGGCTAGTTGCAAGAGTTCATAGCTCTGCGAGATTCCTTTGCCGTAGAAAACTTTTGTTTCAGTTTTTGTGAATGGCGGGGCTAGTTTGTTTTTTACGAATTTGATTTTGATGAGGTCGTTTCCGTCTTCTTTTGTTCGGTTAAACTCTAGCCTCATAGAAGCGTAAAACCTAAGTGCGTTACCACCTGTTGTTACTCTAGGGTCTCCAAAGCTAACACCAATCTTTGACCTAAACTGATTAATAAAAATAACAAGTGTTTTTGTTCGGTTTGCTACTCCTACAAGTTTGCGCAAAGTTTGGCTCATAAGTCTTGCGTGAAGTCCAATAACCGAATCGCCAACTTGACCTTCTATTTCTGCTTTTGGGGTTAGTGCAGCAACAGAGTCCACAACAACAACTCCGTACTTACCACTTTCGCAAGCTTCAATAACAGCGTTCAGTCCTTCCTCCCCGTTGTCGGGTTGCCCAAAGTCAGTTAAGCTAAAGTCCACACCAAGATTCTGTGCGTACTCTCTGTCAAAAGCGTGTTCAGCATCTATGTAGGCTGCTCTCAGTTTTTTTTTGTTTGCTTGTGCTACTGTGTGAATAGCAAGTGTTGTTTTGGAAGTAGACTCAAAACCGAACAACTCTACAATCCTTCCTCGGGGAAACCCTCCAATACCCGAAGCCATGTCTACTAAAAAACTACCAGTAGAAATAACATCTACTTTCTCGGTTACTGTACTATCTAAACTTACTAATTTCACTTATTTTTTTTTGTATTAAGTTTTATCTAATCTTACTTAGTCTACGATAACACTGTACTAAGTAATAACTGCTCCGAGATAAGAAACTTAGAGCAGTAAACAGAAAAAAGCCGTCAAAGATAAAGAACGCGCAAGCGCGCGCGGGAGAACCCGCATTTTATCTTGTTGACTTTCTCTGCTCGTCGATGAAGTATCCTCGTCGCAGTACCTTTTTGTTGGGGCACGCCGTCAACTCGCCCGATGAGAAACTTTAACTCATCGCGGCAAAGATAGGTAAAAAATATTTAACAAAAAAGTTTTTTATGAAGTTTTTTTTGCGTATGTTTGCAAAGTTTATGAAACTAACCATTACCAAAACGAGGCTTAACGATTACAAGATAGTTGTTTACGGAAAAAAGGACGTTCTATTTGAATTGTTCTACGACTCTGAACAAAACGCAATTTACGATATAAATGGCTATGAAGAGTTCCCGTTTTTGAATGTTGAGGTGGAGATAGACGGAAAAAAAGACACGCTTTTTAACGCGATAGAAAACAAAATAATTGACCAAAATGTCTAGGGAGCAACAGCAAGATTACTCAGAGTGGTTTGACGGGTTTTACACATCACCGTTTCAAGCAAAAAGGTTTTTAGATTTAATCTACGACAGTAGGTTGACTAAAGATGCGGTGAAGATTCGCAACGCAGTTCAGATTTACCAAAAGCCTTTTTCGCGGGATTTTGCGCACATATTTTTCGAGTCACTAAGAGCCGACCAAACCGAAGTTATTATCTCAGACGATGCTTATTGCATTAAGGGAGTAACCCTTTCTCCGCCAAAAGACGTGTCAGATTTTATTGACGATTGCGTTCGGTTCGGAGTTAAGCTTATGTGGGATATTGATATTTACAAACAATACTTAGTATGACATATAAGCAGTTGAAATCAATGCTTGACGAGATTGTTGCGCGGGCAAGAGATAACTTTGAAGACCCTAACAGTCTTTCTATTTGCGTGTCTGATTTAGCGTCGCTCATAGCTACTGTGAACGAGTCTTATGCGGTTAAGTATTACGATAAGTTGCAGTTAGAACACCAAAAAGAAGAGGAATTTTTGCAACACAAGCAAGGGCAAATAAACGAAGGGGAGAGTATTTCTAAAGCCGACTTTTGGGCGAAAATATTAGTAACCAAAAAAGACTTCGAGGTAAGAAAGGCAGATGCCGCTTACCGAACCTACCAACGATTGTACGATAGCTGTGAAAAGCAGTTTGAAGCCATGAGAAGCAGATTATCCGTTGTTAAAAAAGAACAAGAGAAGTATGGCTAAGAAACTAAACTTTAAGAATGACGCGACTTTGATTCGTCGGATTTGCGAGGAAAAGTTTTTCGAGATTGTTGGCGGAGAAATAAG
>Ga0208162_1000055_pt1 | contig 53023 bp, 68 predicted proteins | sample CB_VirMetaG_4_FD_184539 | JGI IMG/M metagenome (GOLD analysis project Ga0208162, IMG submission 184539) | Freshwater to marine saline gradient viral communities from Chesapeake Bay - CB_1508_1M Viral MetaG (SPAdes) (version 4) | ecosystem: Environmental > Aquatic > Marine > Coastal | place: USA... | reverse complement strand
TTGTTGGAGCGGAAGAACTCAACAACTTGGAACTCGCAAAAATCATCGCAGAATCCCAAGGAAAAGAACTGAAATACGAACTTGTTGACTTCCATTCTTCCCGTCCTGGTCATGACTTGCGTTATGCCCTAGATGGTGATAAAATGAAGCAACTCGGATGGGTTCCTTCTAAATCTGTTAGGGATCGTATTGCTGAAGTTACAAACTGGACACTTAACAATCAAAGGTGGATCACTCTATGACTGAAAGAAACTTTGTAGACAAAAATGGAAATTCATGGTCTTGGACTGAAACTCCTGAGACCATCAAAGCACTAAAGCAACTCCATAAAACAGTGGTTAATAACAGAGTTAATCGTCCTCACGATTATCAAGGTCCACTGTATGCTCCCCATCCTGATATTAAGAAGGATGCCTGAACTTACACATCATCAGTGGAAACTTATTTTTACTGCTGTTAGAAAGTATCAGCAAGCGCACCCACAATCTGTACCTTGCTATAAAGGAATGTATCACGATTTGGGATACATTCTTGATGTACTTTACCCATATGCTTATTCTGAAACTTACTTAGATGAAACTATTAACACTTGAAGACTATCAAAAGGCAGGTGAAACCTTTTGGCCAAAGTATTGGTATGTCGCCAAAGAATTGGGTGAAGATGCTAAACCAGAAGACATTCTGAAAGTAATGGAAGCAGTTGGTGGTGTAGCATTGAAGTTAGCATTAGAAGAAAAAGAAGCATCTTTTGGATTTAACAAACAAACAAATGACGGAACAGAATCAACAACAGGAAATGCAATCGGATCAGACGAGTGCTGAACATCCAGAGATTGCTGAAGTAGAATGGTATGATGATTGTTTCCGAGTTGAAGAAAAGACATGGGGAACATGGGAGTCTTTTGATAAGAACGGAAAAGGAATTGTTACTGGACTGACGAAAGAAGTTGTAATCCAAATGACTCGTTTTCATTTGAAAGGCGTTCAAGAAGGTTGGTCTAACGTAAGATCAATTACATATGAAGGGACGGTCGGTGGAAAACTCTGATTATCCTTATCATGAATTAGATCCTACTACTCCATGGTATGAGTGGTTAATGTACTGTGAAATTTGTCATCAGTTAAATGTGCCCAATCAACCGAAATGGAATCGATATGCAGCATATCGTAATTACTTGAAAGAAGTCGGTGTCTTGTAATGATTTTTAATCTTCGTGTTTTTCTCTGGACAATTGTTGCAGAATTAGAATATTATCTGTATCCATGGAAACATCAAAACCCACCAGAAGATGTTTCACGTAAATATAATTTACCAAGTGTTGACTTTGATAATAGTTTGAATTATGATTGGTTGAAATCTCATGATGAAAAAATAGCACGTCTTCAGGACGAAATAATCTGGGTTCAGCAAGAAATACACAAACTGAAGGTAAAAACTAAAACTCATGACTAAACAGAATCCTTATTGGTTTTTTGAAAAGTGGGGTATCAACCAACAAGTTCCTATCCAATCTCTTTCTGATAAGATTGATCAACTTGAAGAACGTATTAAACTTCTTGAAGATGCAAATATAGAGCAGACTAATGCACTCTATGAATGTTGGAATTCTCTTGATGCTCGCATAGATATTTTGACTGCAGAAAAATGGATTAAAGACGATGTATGAAGATCTCGATTGCTTCGAAACCGCTCTAAAACACTTTGGTACAAGAGTTGATGTCATCATCGCTATGGAAATGGCGGATAAGATTGATAGCGAGACTGCCTATCAAAACATTAAACTGGAACTCAAAGAACTGAAGCGAGTTCGTAAAACTTGGAAACAAAACAGGGAGTGTGATGATGAGTGTTGATACCCTTAAAATATCACAGAATGAAGATGGATCCTTCACGATGGACTGGGACCCACAAGACCCAAAATGGTCCTGGATGAACCAGTTGACACAGAAGGAGATTCAGGTTATTATGGAGCAAGCAATTAAGGACTACCTCGATGAACTCGAACGATCCCCGCAGTAGTGACTTTTCCTACAAGAAGTATTCTCTTGAACAACTTGATAACTGGGTGAATGATGCTGTGAATTGTGAGGATCTTACACCACAAGACATCTACGACACTATCGTAAATGTTGTGAATGAGAGTGTAACGTATCACAAGAAGTATTTCACTAAGAGTGTAGAAATTCTTTCCCTTCTGAAAGGTCATCGTTCCTTTGAAATTGATACATCTCTTGATGATATTGATGCATCACCTGGTGTTTCTTCTGCAACCCAAAAAGATTGGGTTGATTTCTGGGAAGAAACCTATTATCCAGAAGAGCACAAGCAGTACACTGAAGAAGAAATGAACGCTATGTGTGATGCTGCTGAGGACAAAGAGAAGTCCCGTGAGTACAATCTGCGTGAGGCAGAATACTATAACAAGCGAGCACAACTTGATGCTGAGTATGAGGCAATCAAGTCTGCAGGTGGTTATGAGTGGACTCCACTTACTGAAAAAGACGAAGTAAAGAAGTGGCGTCTTTCTGTTGAAGAAGTAGAAAACGGCGATACTATGGAAACTGAATACTTTGTTACCTTTCCCAATGATCTTCTAGAAGCAGCAAATCTTAAGGAAGGTGATAGTATAGAGTGGATTGATCGTGGTGATGGATCTTATGAACTACGTAAGATTGTTCAACCTCTTCGAATGGATGAATGCTGATGTACACTCTTAAACTTCTTGCTCCTTTTGTTGCATCTCTGTGTATGGGAAACTTTGTTGAAAAACAAGGTGAATTATGTAATGTTAGACAAACATCACCACCTGTGGTAAAATATTATGAACCTGGTAAATCCTGCTATGTAAATGGGGTATTTTACCGCAAATGTGAGGAATCAAATGGCTCTATCTAAATCTGTCGAAGAATCTCTAAGAGAAGCAGAATCATCACTGCGAAATGCACTAGCATTTGCTGCACGTCAAGAAAAACCATTCATCGGTAAACATATTGCTGATATGATTATGCAAATCGATAATCTAATCAGTGCTGATGCTTTGATTGATAAGATTGAAAATCGTAAAGATGGTGATTCTGGGTTCTTTGGAACCATGTTCGACCGAGATTAAGAACTGCAAATCAATCCCAAAGAAAACCTTAAGTTCCTAGATATTAGTAACTTCCCGAGTTATACTTGGATTACATCAGAACACCACAATGACTCTTCCCTCGCAAGGTAAAAAACTCACTGAAAACGAGATCTACAGCATCACAAATGCAGTAAAAGACTCTGGTATTCAGCAAATTCATCCTGAGAAAATGGAGGCATTTGCCGAATATTTGGTGCAAAAAGCAAAGGAAGAAAATAAATAAGTATTATCACGTTACAAAACAATGGAAAGTATCGAAAAGCATATTGAAAAGGACAAAGAAATCCTCCAAGATCCCACTACTTCTCCTCAACAACGCCGCCACATTGAAGGTGAACTTGAGGAACTAGAAGCATATGCAGAACATCACAAAGAAGAAATTGCAGCAGGAGATCATCATGATCCATCACCACTTGAACTCTATTGTGATGCGAATCCAGAAGCACCTGAGTGTTTAGTTTACGATGATTGATGACTTGGAGGGTTGACGCCCTCCTTTTTTTATGGTATGATCTATTGTTGTTAGTGAGTGGTTATGTCTGAGATAAAGATCCTTCAAAAACCAGTAGAAGAATTAGATACCATTGATCAGACATTTGACCTAATTTATATGGATCCTCCGTTTGGATTGCAGCGTGACTTTACCATGCAGGAGGAAGATGGTCAAGAGAAAGGATTCTCTGATACCTGGAGTTCCTTTGATGATTATATTGATTGGTATGCTGAAGTAATCAATAATGCATATAAAAAACTGAATAAGAATGGTTGGTTGTACGCACACAACAACTTTATTGGAAATGCTCTAGTTCTTTCTAAGATTGATCGTAAAGTTCGGGATGCATTCTATACCAATATCTCCTGGAAACGTAGTGGTCCTAAGAACAATATCAAGAACGGTTGGGGTAATATTGTAGACAGTATCATGGTGCTCCGTAAGGGTAGTCCATACTTTGAGGTTGAATATACCTCTCTTGATCCTGTTTATGCTGCGAATAGTTTCCAAAATAAGGATGCAGTTGGATATTATGCTCTTGCTAAAGTTACTGGTGAAAAGAGTCGTCCTTGTGCGCGATTTGAGTACAAAGGATATAATCCTCAGTACGGGTTTCGTATAACAAGGGAAAAACTGGAAGAACTGGACGCCCAGGACCGTTTGCACTACGGCAGCAACAACCTTTACAAAAAAATCTATTCTCATGAGTCCAAGGGTGTTCCCGTGCAGAATCTGTGGGATGATGTATACTTTATCAGTCGATCTGAGAAGAATAAGCGTAAATATCCCACTCAAAAACCCCTGAAACTGTTAGAACGTATCATAAAATCGTCATGTCCTGAGGGTGGATGGGTCCTAGACCCCTTCTGCGGATCTGGAACGACAGCAATATCCGCTTTTAACCTGAACCGAAATTGTATCACGATGGACGTGAACCCAGATGCTATCAGCATTGCTCAGGAGACAGTTGACGAACTGGTACAGGAGGCACAGAATCCCCTGATGGATGCCTTATACTAACTAAGTAATCGACAGACGCCCCAATGGCCACCCGTGCTCGCATCGGTCTTGAACTCAAAGACGGTTCTGTGCTCTCTGTTTATCACCACTGGGACGGTTATCCTGAGTGGTTGGGTCGCATCCTGAAGACTCATTACAACGGAAAGTCTCTTGCTTCCGAACTGATTGACGGTGGCGATATGTCTTCCTGCTGGACTGATGACCGCTGGGATGATACTGGTGTGAAGGGAGTTTATGGTCCACAATACTACTCTCAGCGCGGTGAGAATATTCCTCCTCGCCTTGATAAAGACCTGGGTGAGTATCTTCAAAACAGCGAAGAGTATTCGTATGTTTATACTCAGAGCGAAGGTTGGTTGTGCTATGATACCTGCTCCTGGCGTGATTCCTATATGGAAGGTCAGGAAATTCCTGCAGGAGCACTTGCAGTTTAATTTGGAGACTAATTATGCAATTTGATGATATGGAACTTATGCAACTTCAGTTTTGCATGAGTCAAACTAAAAAGATGATGTCTATGGGTGGAGAGATCCGCCGCCATGCTTCTATCACTCAAAAGATTGAAGAAGAAATGGATCGACGTAAAAATGCTACTGGAGCATATACCAGGGAAGGTATTCTGCGCCAGTTGGATGAAGAGATTAGTCAATTGGAAGCAAAAGCACCTGACTATGGGGTCGGTAAGTGAAGTGTCACATGGTGCCTTGAGAGGCACCTAGGACGCCCTATAATACGTTCATACGCAAGCAACCGATGACTACCACCTTCGCTGACTACTGCGCCACTCAAGACGCCAGGAACACCATCCAACTGAATGTCCGCAAGTGGACTCTGATGCTGTGTGATGCTCTGATGGACAACTTCAAGTCCCGCAATCACGGTAAAGTTGGTGGTTATGATGCTCCTGTCTATAAGTTCTATCCTGAGGAAGGACGTAAGTATTTCAAAATCATTATGGAGATTCCTAACAACAATCGTCCTCCTTCCCGTAGTGTTCACGCTTTCATTGATAAGAAGACTGGTGAAGTGTATAAGTCTGCATCATTCAAAGCACCTGCAAAAGGTGTTCGTTATGATCTGCGAATCATTGAGCAACGTGAGTGGTTGCTGGAAAATGCAGACTGGGCAGGTGGTTATCTTTATGCACGGTGATGTGCTATAATTTTTATGTTCATTTGAGGACAAATTATGAATGATCAACGTCACTATCACACCGAGAGCGAGCGTCGCCAACTGGATGGAGTTGTGCATGATGCTGATACAAATGGTTGGAACATTTCAAAAATGAATCGCATGAAAACCCGAGCAAATAATCTCCCTGATGATTCTTTGGTTACTGATGATGCGTCATGATTTTTCCTAAAGAAGCATTAATCGAAGCACTCTTCAATGAATATGTCTGGTTATGTCATGATGATTATGATCCTGATGTGGACATTGCCCCAGAGGATTATCTCAACATGCTAAAGGGTATGTCTTATGATGAGTTAGTAGAAGAAACTGATACCGATGAGAACTTTACACTCATGGAATACATTGAGGCATGGGGATGAGGGTCACGGAACACAACATAGATGCTGATTTAACTGTAAAAGAAGTAGAGGCACTGATGGAACTTGTAAAGCAACAAGTTTGTAGTGATAATAAAAAACCAATTCAAATGTTTTACGCTAAAATCTACGGAAAGTTGATGGGAATGAAACATGACTGCAACTCATAAACTCATCTTTATTGGTTCTTTCGTTTGGTTTCTTCACTGGGGTTCATGTCTTACATCTGCCATTCTGGATACGGTTATTCTAAAATCCTCTGTGAGGATGTTACCTCTTGGTTTCTGAATAACTTCTTTCCACGCCATAAGATCACGGTGGATATTGTTCATCGTGGTCTGAAACGTGAAGGAGTTCATGGATATTGTGATGTTGTGGGTGATACTCATCGTCCTCGCCACTTCATTATAGAATTGAACACTTACATGGATAAGGAGTTGTATATAAAAACTCTTTTGCATGAACTGACCCACCTGGCGCAGTGGATACGTGGTTCCCTGCGGCACCGTTATGGAAAATTGTGTTATTGTAAAACACCAGTGGAAAATTGGGAGTATTGGTATCAACCACATGAAATTGAGGCACGAGAGGAAGAAGAAAGGTTATATGATTGGTGGTTGACTGATACTTTTGGTGTGCCAGAGGTGGAAGTGTCCCAGTTCTTCCCGAATCGCCTGAGAGAGGCAGTATAATTACAAGGTAATCGAGGGAACACCCCATGCAACTCCTGAACGCCGCCAAGCAAATTGATTACTATCCCCTCACTTCTGCTGGTAAGGGTTTCGTTCGCCGTGTGACCTGGCATCCTGGTTGTGAGCGGACTCAAATGGTCACCTTTGCTACCATCACCAAATCTGATATGGTTTATGATGTGAATCAGTACATTGCTAACGGTGCTACTGTGACTGACTTCAACCTGGAAGCATACCAAGGTTCTGATTATTCTCCCATGGCTTGCTGATTCCACAAACTCCGCATTAAACCTTCCACTTTTCCTACAATGACCCCTGTTTTTTCTGGCGTGTTCCTGACTGTTGAAAATCACGGTTGCATCTACACGGTTTCCACCGAAGGTGAATTGTTCTATGCTCCAATGTATCAGAACGGTACTGTGAACATGGAAGAGTTTGATATGGTTGACTTCTGGGAATCTGATGCTGATGTAGAAGAACTGGAAGAGATTCAGTTCGCACTAATTGACATGATGAAGCGAGTTGGGTTATACTTCCAGCAATCTATGGCGGTTTAAAAAGCGGCACAGGGCATCTGGAAACGCCTTCTGGATGCCTTATACTAGTCTCATCAACGCAACAGAGATCCATGATCACTACCAAAGCACAAATGCTCCGTGTGATTAAGACTGCTGCTTGTGGTCATTCTCTCACTCGTGAGCAGAAGTTTCAAGTCTTCGTTAATGTGTGTGATAACATGTTAGCAGAAGGTCGTATCACCAAAGCAAATCACACCAAGTGGACTAATGTTTTCTAAAAATCCTCTCCTTGTAGTCTTCCTTGTTCTTGCTGCTATCAGCGCCATGAAGATGGTCTATCAAGGAGAGAGTAAGATTGAACAGATGGAACGTATCTCCCGCATCTGTGCTACACTTCCACAACCACACCCTGACTGCAATGTTCACTAAAGAAGATCATGAGTTTATTGACTTTCTCTTTGGTAAACTCACCAAACATATTGATACTGATATGATTGATTTGCAGGATGATGATACCTGCTGCGATCACATTCTTTTCACTCAACTGGAACTGTTTTAATGAAACTTTCTCATTCTTCTGTTTCTAAGATTGCGGATGCATTAAAACCCGCGATCATTGAGTATATAATTAATGATGATACCGTGACTCAGGCGATGCAGGATAGTGTTGCCGATGGTATTCGAAACATTATGGGTGATATGGATGATGAGTTGTTTTTTGAAATTGGTATGTTAGTATTCGATCGTATTGATTTAAAATGATGGAATTTGAGAGTAGTATTCTTGAACTTAGTATACGCAAGGTGAAACTTTTGGAAGACATTGAACAAATCGATCGTGAGATTCAATTTTTACGCAAACTACAGGAGGAATATGACCGAAACGAGTATGAATCTAAATGTACATGAGATTGGTATATTGTTAACGGCACTTCAACAATTAGATGGACGTGATGAGTATTTAATTGCTCGTGAGTATGGAAGTGTTTCTGTATTGTATCATAAACTTCATACAATCTGGGAACAAATGGATCAATCTGAGACTGGTATTCGCAATGATGTTGTACCATCTTTCTGATATGAACGACGAAGACATCAAACAATTTCTTTCTGCATTTTCTGATTTTATGAATCACTCCGAAGAAAACATTCATTCTTATGAGCAATGGAAAGAAGCAGAGGACTATACGAATCAGTTTTATGAGAAGAAGGCATCAGAGTTAGAAGTGACTGTAGATTATTACATGGCGGAGTTTCTCTGATGACTGAAGAAACCAAACTCATTCTTGCTCAAATGCAGGTTGATAATTTGCTCTCACTATTGAAAGGTAATTCTTATGAGAATTATATGTGTGGTAAGTTATATGGAATTAAGTATGAATTAAATCGACAATTGACAAATCTTACACAATCAACTAAAATCAAGGAGTAATTTATAAAAGACAATGACGAAGTTTCTTTACATCGTTGATCATTTCATTCCTTTTCCTGCTTCAGAGTATGGTGGTGTTTGGAATGTAATTGCGGAGAGTAATGAGGAATGTTTTGATCTGATTACTGATTCTGATAATGAGCAGTATCCAGAGTATTATAGTAATTTAAGAAAGAATATCAATGATGCTCGTGTGTATACACTTGCCGATGATGTTCAATCTCATGTTGTTGAATCTTTTACCACCTGATTAGTATTATGGAAGCACTGTATCGTATTGAAGAGTTTTGTACAACAGGTTGGGAACCTATTGAAGAACACCTGACTCGTTCACAAGCATCTGAAAAACTACAATCCTTGATTCATGAAGGATACAATCCCAATCATCTCCGAGCGACTCGTGAATCATGAACTCCCAGCATCTTTCATTCACCGTCCCCCAGAAGGATACTACTACCGAACGTTACAATTTAAACGTCATGTTCTTTCAATTTGGACTGTACATCAGCATGGGTTTAATTACAATTCTCATGATGAATCTGTTTGTATCTGGGGATTCTATAACACAAAAACAGACACCTACTATGCACCAATCAATTCCGTCAAACAAGGTGATCAAGTAGATATAAACAAAACGACTCCATATTCTGCAATGCAACTCAAGTTAAATCCATTAGAGCAATGTCTTATGTCCCTAAGTTAAATGATTATGTAAGGTGGAAAAACTCTCATACTGATTTAGAAGGATGGGTGTATTTTGTTGATAGTGAATATTGTACAATTGAGATTTCTGTAAAAGATAAACCTGATAATCTGGTCAATTTTCATAAGAAGACTCATTGTTGTGTAGTATGTTATCCACAGTATTGGAATGAGTTGGAGTATGTAAAGTCAAGAAGTTCAGAGGATTTATATAAGTCACAACTTTATCGTTATTCTGATCCTTAATTGCATTATGAAGTATCAAGTCATCTATCAACGAAAGAAGAAGAATAAAGTCTCTCAACAGAAAGCAGTGTTTTATACAATTGAAGATGCTGTACGTTGGGAGAAATATGTGATGAATGAAGGATATGTAAATAGTGAAATCATTCCAATATTCAATTAGGTCATATGTCTGAAGATCAGTTTCCATCATTACCAGAACAAGCAAAGAATTCAACATTGTTAATTGCTGATGTAATTCGTGATGCAATTAAGAATAATAAGTTGTTTGTTGAACCATTAGAGAAGAGTCGTAGATTAAGTCTTTGTCTAGGTTGTGAACACTTTGAACAGAACTCAAAGAGATGTAAGAAGTGTGGTTGTTATATGGAACATAAGGCAGGACTGACTGCTGCACAGTGTCCAGTGAAAAAATGGTAAAAATGCCTTAATCTGGGTGTTTTAACCTTGTTTTAATTAAAAAAATACCTTTTTAAATATAAAGTTGTTGTTTATACAGTTCTCAATAGTTTAGATTAATTGAGAATCAATAAGGTATTATTGTTGAGAATAGATGGTTTTATCTCATAGAAGTCTTATGTAAATCTTATGTAAAGGTGCCGATAATCTCATAGAAATCTTATGTAAAGGTGCCGATAATCTTATGTAAAGGTGCCGATAATCTTATGTAAAGGTGCCGATAATCTTATGTAAAGGTGCCTCCCTGATGCAAGTTTAGCGAGCGTAGCATAAGGAGCGCGGTTCGTCAAGTCACGGGGCGGCGAAAAACTCTGAGACCCACACAGTCTTATAAAATCTAGACTAGACATCTAGGCGAGATTATGCTATAATGAATCTCGACGAGCATTATGTGCATAATAACACAAATCTAGACGAGAATACATATATATTATTATGCATCTCGACGAGAATCAGGCATTATAGGGACTTGCGATCTCGACGAGAATACAGTATAATCATAAAGCATCATACACAATCTCGACGAGAATTATGTACGACGACTACGATCTCGACTACTCATTCACACAAGATTACACATACGATCTCGACGAGATGTATGAGACATATATGCAATCATATGCACTAGATGCACAAGCACTAGATTCATATGACGATGACGACTACACACGAGATGCACTAGATTATGATGCGCTTGCGTATAAGCATTATGCATGATATAATCTAGTACACACAGCACGAGAGTCATGCCTGCACACATGGTCGCACAAAAACGCCTAGTACGTGTAACACTAGACATCATGTGTTATGATGATCTAGAACTAGAAGATCTTGACTGGAAAGATCTTCTGGAGCTAGAAGGAGACGAGGATATTAATATTACCATCAAGGATTACTCCGATATCTTTTAATGTGCCAGTTCGGAGACTGGACCCATTCTCATTTAAAAGATCTTATTGATTCTCAATAACTAAGTCTTATTGAGAATGGTGGACAGTTGGAGAACTGGCGCAGATGGGTTGACTTGTGCGCCGAGATCGATTATGTTGGTTTTGTGGTCGGGAATTCGCTACATTTTCCCCCACAAATCCTTTTTTTTTAAACAACAATGGAACTGACCAAATCTTTCCCTCCCGTTGATGCATTCGTGGAGATGATTGTCGAGATTGATTATAAGAAACACTACAACACTTTCATGGATGGTGTTGAGAACCTGTGCCTAATCGTTGCTGCAATTGCTACTGTGATTGCTCAGAAGTGGAAAGAGCATGATATGACCGAACGGACTCAATTGTTCGTGCTTCAGGTTATCGAAGGTGCAAAGACTTTCTGGGCATGGATTAATACTGTGTTCGTGCCTGAGTGTAAAGAATTCTACAACGATTGTCGCTCTGTTTATAACTACGTGCGGACGATCTGAGAACTGTCACAAGGGGGGTTGATATCCCCCCAAAATCGTGTATTGTAGTTTCAAGTTCGAAAACGACCTGATTTTGGTTTACACCGACCCCTGCACTTTCGCCATGAATTCTTTCCAGTTTTACCTGCAGTCTCTGCCTCAATTCATTATGGAAAATGATGCAGATTGGGGCATGGTTTATGATTGGATGGAGAACATGTGTGGTGAACTTCGTGATGAGCATTGGGAAGAAGTTGCTGAGGTGTATAAAGAATACATGAACGATTCTAGGTACAACTGCCCGTGAGTTCTTTATACTCGCGGCGGCTGACCCGCTGTGACGGTCGGCAAGGTGTCCACCAAACCGCCACAAGACCCCAGAATCGTGTATTGTATTTAAGTTGAGACATTTCACTCCAATGATTGTTCCATTCTCTGAAGTTTGCGTAGGTTGCTCACTCGTGCTCAACGGATTGGCAGGGGTGAAAGTATCAACCCGCACCGTAGATTTTATCGTTGGTGAGATTGATGGACAATCAACTTGGAAGAAAATGTTTGTTAAACAGAAAGAAAATGTGAGAATTGCTGACCCTGGACAGGGTATTGTTCTCTCTTGGTAATCACTAACTGTCCCTTTGCTATTTGATTATGTTTGATGCAACTTGGTCTGAAATTGTTGATGCTCCCGGTGAGATCTACGATGTCATCGAGTATAAAGAAGAATGGGAGAAAGATGATAAGTTTGACGTAGAAGATTATCTCAAGGCTAACATCGACTATTGATGTCTTTCGTATCATCTTTCTCCTATTCTAAAATGAACACTAATCTTGAAATGCTGACTGCTCGTGAACAACTTATGGAGGACATTGATTGTATCATTGAGGAGTATTTCCAAGAGTATGGTATCACAAACGACTCTGAACTTGTGAAGGTTTTGTGTGATGCTGTCTGCCGTAACTTTCCTGCTAGTTGATATAAACCGTTTCGATTCTCAAGTACTTTTATTATTGAGAATCGCAGCCGCGGGTGGACGGTCGGATAGGTGGAACACAAAATGGGCACGACCCCCAAAATCATGTATTGTAGAAGGGTCAAAGAAACACAAGCAATGGCAACTTTCCTCTTCACTTATTCAAACGGCATGTTCTCTATCTCCCCCGAAATGCAAGCAACTTGGGATGACATTATGGGTCAGATGTGTGCATTCGTGAATGATACAAATGCCGACATCGATATGGCATATGATTGGGTATGTGAGATGCTCGATATTGACTCCTTTGTTGATAACGAAGGTGCATGGAATTCTTTCTACTCTGTGTGGGAATCCTGCGACAATCGTAACGACCTCCGAAACATTTACATCGACTGATGTACACTGACCCTTGCACAATCGCACTCCAAACTGACAATCAGCTTATGGCAATTCACGAAACCAAGTTCATCATTTCCGGTCGTTTTGAACGTCCTAATGGTCACATTATGCGTGATGAGTTGGGTTACATTGCTGCCACTAAAGAGGATGCAATTGCTACATGCCAACGTCTCAATCCTAATTTCCACATTCACACTGTGAGAGAGGATCATAGTGTGCCTGAGGTTGTGAAACTGCAACTCCTTCGTTAACACTAACTCATTCGTTCCTTCATTAACATCATCATGCGTTATTCTGTTCACTGCCCATCTGCACCTTACGAAAATTCTTCCTTTGTTGATATCGACGATGCATGGGGTTTGTGTTTAGATCTCTCTGAAGAATTTGGTTATGCCGAAGTTCGTCAGGGTGAACATCTTCTAGGAAGTTACACAAACGGTCAGTGAGTTTCTATCACTAACCGTTTCGATTCTCAAGTATTTTTACTATTGAGAATCGCAGCCGCGGGTGGACGGTTGAGCAACCTACACACGATTTTGGCACGACCCCCAAAATGCTGTATTGTATAGAGGTGGAGGGGACAGCACCCTCCCACGTCCTTTCTCTTCTCTCTCATGCGTAAGATCGAAACCCAGATGATCGCTGCTATCAAGGCAAATGAGAACTGGTCATCTGGAAACACTCAAGTTGTTACCATGGATGGTGTTTCTTTTGTGTATCTGCACGGCAACAAGATTGCCATGATTGATGACACCAGCATGACCATTTTTGACGATGGTTGGCAATCCACCACCACAAAATCCCGTTTGAATGCACTTTGCTCTGAATTCTGCATTGCTGGTGAAGGTGTATTTCAGAAAGATTTCCTCTGGTATGTGAGAAAGTTTGTGGGTGCAGTTAACGGTCAGAATGTATACAAGACCGAAGATTTCTGCAGTGGTTATGTGTTTGCCTGATTAATTCGGGGGGATTTAATCTCCCCTTTTTTTTAATTAAGTTAATTTAAAATTGAGCTGCCTGAGTGTCGATTTTTTTCGTCATCAGGGCGACCCTGCCCCTCCTTCGGTTGTGAACCTATTGTAGAGCCAGGGGATGCCGCAGGCAGCCGACTGTGGACACTTTAGGGAACTGTCCACTAAACCCGCACAAGACCCCAAAACCGTGTATTGTACTCTCATGCAAAACAAACACATCGAACACCCCGAAGACACCATCCTCACGGGCGACCTGAACGCCCTGGACTGGTTTGAGGCAGCAGGTGCCCTGTCCGTTAAGATCGACGGTGCTCCCGCTGTAGTTTGGGGACGCAATCCTGCTACGGGTAATTTCTTCGTGGGCACCAAAAGTGTCTTCAACAAAGTAAAGATTAAGATCAACGAATCTCATGCGGACATTGATGCTAACCATGCAGGCGAAGTTGCAAAGATTCTTCACGCTTGTTTTGATTGGTTGCCTCATACAGATGGCATTTTCCAAGGTGACTTCATCGGATTCGGTGGACAGTCAGAATACACTCCGAACACAATCACCTATCAGTTCAGTGAAGTAATTCATGAGGAAATCATCATTGCTCCACATACCCGTTATGAGGCAAATGATGACCTTCGTGATAGTTGGGCAATCCCTCTGACTGTTAACTTAGAGGATGGACATAACTGTAAGTTTGTGAAACCCAAGGCACGGATCTTCTCTGGGTATTATGATGACGGACTGCGCCGTTTTCATGACCTTGATGATGTGATCAAGTTCGCTAAGCAAATGGCGCAATGTGTTCAGTTTGTCGATGATAAGAAAGCAGCAGAGATTAAGAAGGCATTGAATAAGTGCATCCGCGAAGGTACGCCGATTGATGATAATGCATTTGATTGTGATTACACTCTGATTGCTTACTGGAAACTGATCAAATCTATCAAAGATGATGCACTCTTCCTTTGCCGCAATGATGGTCCTGCTGCTTACATTGGATCTGATCGAATTGACGCCGAAGGTTATGTCTACTCCAATGAGTTCGGTACAATGAAACTGGTGAATCGTGAGCGTTTCAGTCATGCTAACTTCAACAACGCTAAGTTTGCACAAACTCCCTGAGAGTTTGTATAACTAACTTTCGGCTGCCCGCGTGACGATGAGCGTACTGTCCACCCATTCCCCGATTGCGGCGGATCTGCCCCCTATAATGGTTTCATACCAAACGAACCAAGATGACCTTCGCCGTTCAACCCGCCTACTGGTCCAAGTTCGATCAGCACGCTTGCTGGTGGGCAACCTCCGTCAACCATGCCCAGCGGATCGCTGAATTCCATGGGATGGGTGAGGAGTGCATGATCTGGCGCGTCCCTACCAGCGGTCCTGCTTACAAGTGGATGCGAGCAGGCGGAAAGGTGTCCCAGGTTGATCAGATCGCTGACCTGGTGTTCGGTTGCTGAACCGTCCACCATCCGCCCCAAAGGGCACCCCTGACCCCTTATAATGACCTCAGTTCAAACGACAACCATGCTGGACTTCGCCCTAGATCACCTGCCCGTGTTCATGAACGTGCAGCGTCCTAGCACTGCCTGCCAGAATGTCATCCTATCACCCCTGACCCGTCGTGCCATCGTGAAATGGCACAATGGTTCAGTCAGTGCCCACAACTGCCGCCGTCGTGACATGCTGCGACTGCTGATCAACCGTAAGGGCAGTGTGGGACAGTGGGCAAACCGTACACTGCTTGCCTGATTCCGCCACACCCTGTGCCTATAATAGTCTCAACAACACAGACAAGCATGACCAACGCAACCGCCACCCTCCCCACCTACAACGGTTGGGCAAACTACGAAACCTGGAATGCCGCCCTCTGGATCGGCAACGATGAGTTCCTCTACAACACCGCTAAGGCATGTGTGACCTACAGGGAGGCAGGCATTGAGACCCCCTGGGAGAAGTTCGTTCGCTGCATGACTGACGGGCAGATCGGTCGCCACCTGGTTAAGACTGGCGACGGCGTTCGCTGGGATGACCCCGCGATCGACGCCCAGGAAATGAACGACATGCTCTGGGATCTCTGATCCCATAGGAACGGCAGCGCCTTAAAGACTGCCGCCAAACCAAACCAACATCCTACCATGACCCGCGACCTTGCTACCTCCCTGCTCAACCGTGCCGCTGACGGTGCCCAACTCCTGGAAATTCTGGAGTCGATCGCAGAGGACACCGAACAGGGCACCGTGACTGACTTTGACGGAAACCCCGTGATCTGGTAAGATACACAGGAAGGGAACGGCAGCGCCTTAAAGACTCCCCCTCCTACACTGTTCAATTCGTCGGGTGGCACTCCACCCGCTTCTAACATGTTCAAAACCAACGGCAGCACCCATCACGAAGGCATCGCCAACGAACTGGCGACCATTCAACTGCTCAACGATCACCGCGTCTTTCCCGACATCGTGACCCATAAGGGCGGCACCCATAACAAGGCAGACGCCACGGCAGGCGCTAAGCGAATCAGCATCAAGCACAAGGCAGGACTGAAGAACGGATCTTTCGATTGGGTTAACACCTCAAAGACCGACACCCTGATCGACGCCTCTCAGTTCAATCCCTTTCTCAAGTTCGTCAGCGACGCCCGTCAGTGGGAGACCGCTAAGCGCGACGCGATTGTGAATGAGTGCCGCGACCTCTTTAATGAGATCTGCTCTGCTGCTCTTGATTCGATCGACCCCGTGACCCTCACCGCTTGGTTGCGCTCCGAACTGATCGCAGAAAACGACGGCATGGTGATGGCGATCACCGACACCGACGCCCAACGCTGCTACGTGATCGAACACGAAGCGATCCGCGCTGCCCGTCTCCTAGAAGACGGATACGGTGCCCGCGTTGAGAAGGGTCGCGGCATGACTTCCCGTAAGGTCGTGCTGGTCAAAGATCACCACATCGTTGAGGTCGGTCTCCGCCTCCGCGTCACCAGCAACAACGGGATTCGTGCTTTCCTGGGTTTGTCCAAAGCGAACCGCAATTCGTCGGTCGTTCTGAAGTTGCAGCAGGACCGTGTGGATCAGTTGGTGGCGGGTGCCGACGACGTTCGCGTCATCCCCCTCTGATCTGCTACAATACTCTCAACCACAACGGGACCTCCATGATCCTCTCCATGTCCTCCGACCTCCAGACCCGCCGCATCGTTTGGACGGGTCGCAACAACGACGACTCCCCTATGGGGTCGCGTCTGCAACCTCAGTTGGGCATCAGTGCATTCGCTATCGCTGGTCAGTTCTCTGAGGTCTGGTCTGATGAGGTCGCTCCCTGTCCCGTTAGCGGTCACACCTATTCGTGATGGGCATCCGTTCGTGACTCAGCAGTTATAGGGTCGCCGCCCCTTCGGGGGTCGCGGCGCGTATAAGCCCCCCGTATATAAAACCCATGGGTCCCTGTAGTCTACAAAGTGTTACACAAGGGAGATATTTAGTTTTTGCTATATAAAAACAAAAACCCAAACTTGTTTAACGGCGATGAGAAAAAATTCCGGAGAAAATTTTCAACCTCTACAGGTCGATCCAGTAACTGGCGAATATTATGTTATAATACCTGAATGGATGGCGAATGATCTGTCCTGGTATGAAGATACAGAGATCAATATTTCCCTAGAGGGTAGTGAGATTATCATGTCTGAAAGGGAAGTAGATTGACATTGTATAGATAATATTGTATGATATTCGTTGTACGTACAACCTGACGTAATTACACTTTCTTATGGCTAAAGGATTTACTGTAAAAGCAAAAGCGCCCGTGAGTTCAACAAAAGAACCAGAGTGGGACTATGAAAAAGCAAAAGAATTGGTTCGTGGAAAATCGATTGTCTTTTGTCTTCCTGGAAGAGGAGTTTCTTATACTTACTTGAAGAACTTTGTACAACTTTGTTTTGACTTAGTTCAGGCAGGGGCAAGTATTCAGATTTCCCAAGACTACAGTTCAATGGTGAACTTTGCCCGTTGCAAGTGTCTTGGTGCAAACGTACTGCGTGGACCAGACCAAATTCCCTGGGACGGCAAGTTGAATTATGATTGGCAACTGTGGATCGATAGTGATATTGTATTCAATAGCAACAACTTCTGGCAGTTGGTTCTCATGGAACAAGACATTGCTGCTGGGTGGTATTGCACTGAGGACGGTCACACGACATCTGTTGCACACTGGTTAGAGGAAGATGATTTCCGTAACAATGGTGGAGTGATGAATCATGAAACATTGGAATCAATTTCCAAGCGTAGAAAGCCATTCACAGTCGATTACACTGGATTTGGATGGTTGCTAATCAAGAACGGAGTCTTTGAGCATTCGGAGATGAAGTATCCTTGGTTTGCTCCGAAGATGCAAGTATTTGAATCTGGAGAGGTTCAAGATATGTGCGGAGAGGATGTGAGTTTCTGTTTGGATGCAAAGGAAGCAGGATTTGAAATTTGGTGTGATCCTCGTATTAGAGTTGGTCACGAGAAGACAAGAATCATTTGATGGAAAACAAACCCTCACGATTTAATATATTAAAGCAAGGAGAGAAAATCTTCACAGATCTTTCTGAGGAAGAATTTTTCGATGCAATGGAGGACCTGGCTCAACAATTTTATGAGACGGGTTCTCCCGAACCACATGAAATCACACACGAAATTTTGGAGAATTAATTATGGCTGTACGCGCAAAAGGTGGACTGAATAAGACTTCTTATATTCCGGGACCTCCTAAGAAATCTCGTCAAGGCGATGGGGGAGGAACGAAGTACGCCGCGTCTTCTCGCAATAAAGCACGTAAGAAGTATAGGGGTCAAGGAAAAGGATGAGTTGTTTAATCACTAATCTACCAGCACAAAGAGTATGGGTTCGTAAAGAATACCTACGCGATTTAAAAGATGGTCATGGTGAATTTGTTGAGGGCGTTTGGGTATCGGCTAAGTCGATGCCTGGACGCGCTTTTTATTTTGAGACATATTTACCAGAATATGGTGCTCTTTATGATAAATTACCGATTAGTGCCTTTTTGTCTCGTCCAGAGACACCTGAGACTGATATGGACCTTGAAAACTTACAGTTTTGGAACTGTATGGACTATGGTGTGACGACAATTACGAAGCAATTTGTCGCATCAATGGACTGGGAGGTTCGTACACGTCATTTTGGATCAATGAGAGGGTATTATATCTGTACTTTAGACAATTATCATAACAGTGCAGACATTATTGACTATAGTACGGCAGAAATTCCTCAAGAACATAAGTCATTTAACCTCATTGAACTAGTCAATGGACAATTTGCACTCTATCCGAACAATAGATGTCGTGTTTATGATATAAGTTTGACTCCAGATAAACCAAAAACACCTGATTTTAAGGTTTCTACAGAATATTATCAGGTTGAGAACGGTGTTGACTGGGGAAGACTGGGTGATACCGACGAATATTTCTGGGAAACCACCGAAGAACGTGAAAATAAATAATTTTGCGGGATAGAAACCCCGAAAAAAGTTCTAATTTTATAGTTTAGAACGAAAAAAATGGCGAATTCACCAAATCCAGACAGAAATGTCGATTACATGTACCAAATGTGGGGTACAACACACCTTGTAACTGATTATAATTATCCAGATCCACAAAAAAAGGTGATTCAGGAGATTATGCACGATGATATTTCACCAAAAAGACATCATTTAAAAGAACAATCGGAATTACACCAAAAAATCAGAAATGATGATGATTATGATGACTGGGAATATGGTACAGAACCAAATTATGGGGTAACTGGGGCATAAATAAAAAGAAGACTTGAGACATTTCAGTGGTACAAAGGATATCTCGACAGTTTAAGGACATTAGTTTGTCCTTTGATATGCATCCTGTGACACGAGATATCCTTGTGCTTAAGAATGAAGATGCGATTAAACGTTCAATTCGTAATATTGTTCAAACATTACCTGGCGAAAGGTTTTTTAATAACACAATTGGGTCAAATTTAACAACTAGTTTGTTTGATTTTGTAGATTACGGTACTGCGACCACTGTTGAGACTCAAATTTATAACTCCGTTGTAAATTACGAACCTAGAGCTGATAATGTTCGTGTTGAAGTCAGTCCAAGATACGATGAAAACGCTTTTGATATTACAGTTTACTTTGATATTATAGGACAAGACTTCCCTCAGCAAGAATTTAACTACATTTTAGAGGCAACCAGAAGATAACATGCCTTTTACAAAATTTACTAATCTAGATTTCGATCAAATAAAGACATCCATCAAGGATTATCTCCGTGCAAACTCTACATTCACGGATTTTGACTTTGAGGGATCAAATTTTTCTGTCCTGATCGATACGTTAGCATATAATACATATATCACTGCTTTCAATTCAAACATGATCGTCAATGAGTCTTTCTTAGACTCAGCGACTCTTCGTGAAAATGTTGTAGCATTAGCGCGTAATGTTGGTTATGTACCCCGCTCAAAAAAGGCAGCAACGGCGAGAATATCATTTAATATAGCAACTACCACCACATCACCTCAGATCACCCTTAAAGCGGGTCTGGTGTGCATTGGGGGTGATGGTCAATCGAGTCCATATATCTTTTCAGTTCCAGAAGATATCACAGTTAGTGTAACAAATGGATCTGCGTCCTTTGAAAATGTAACCATCTATCAGGGTGTATTTTTAAATAAAACGTTTACTGCAGATACATCACTCAATCAAAGATTCGTACTCGATAATTCTGGTATTGATGCTAGCACTATTAGAGTAAAAGTTGGAAGTAGAACATATAGTGCAGTTGATAACTTATTTGAAATTGATAAAACCTCTGAAATCTTCTTAATTCAAGAAGTAACTGATGAGAAATATGAGTTGTTGTTTGGTGATGATGTCTTCGGTAAGAAAGTAGAAAATGGAACTACTATCAAAGCAAGTTATATCATTACTGATGGTGAAGATGGTAATGGTCCAAGAGTCTTCACCTTCTCTGGAACGATTGTAGATTCCAATGGAATAACAATTGACCCTTCCAGTACAGTAACTGTAACAACCGTTGATTCGTCTAAGGGAGGCGCTTCAATCGAGTCAATTGACTCCGTTAAGTACTTTGCCCCAAGAGTGTACTCTTCGCAGTACCGGGCGGTCACAGCGAGGGATTACGAATCGATTATTCAGCAAGTATACCCCAATACTGAGTCTGTTTCAATTGTTGGTGGAGAAGAGTTAGACCCACCTCAATTTGGAACAGTATTGATCAGTATTAAACCAAAAAATGGTACGTCAATTTCTGACTTTACAAAGACTAGTATTCTAAATGATTTGAAAAAATATTCTGTAGCAGGAATAAATCAAAAAATTATAGACCTTAAATTACTTTATGTTGAGATTGATAGCACAGTTTACTACAATTCATCAGCAGTTTCTAATATTGAGAATCTAAGAACAAATGTTATTAACACTCTAACACAATATTCGGATTCTGTTGATTTTAATAAGTTTGGTGGAAGATTCAAATATAGTAAGGTTGTTCAGGTTATTGATAATGTTGATACGTCAATTACCTCAAACATTACTAAGGTTAAGATTAGACGTAATTTGAATGCTGTACTGAATACTTTTGCACAATATGAAATCTGTTTTGGTAATCGATTCCATAAGAATCCTGTAGGATATAATATCAAGAGTACTGGATTTAAGATTGCTGGAGAAAATGATACTGTATATTTCTCAGATGTTCCTGTTGAAGGTAGTGATATTGGAGTTCTTTCTATTGTTAAACCAACTTCAACACCAGGACAATATCAGATTGTTAAAAAATCTATAGGATCTGTTGATTATGTAAAGGGCGAAGTACTTGTTAATACCATTAATATTACATCAACGTCACTTCCAGATGAAGTCATTGAAATACAGGCATTCCCAGAATCTAATGATGTTGTTGGACTCAAGGACTTGTATCTAGTATTTGATATCTCAAAAAGCACCATAAATATGAAGAAGGATACAATCTCTTCTGGAGAGCAAATATCAGGTATCAATTTTGACTCCACATCAAGTTATTCAAACGGAACGTTAACGAGGTAATATGGTCACGACTGGTTTTGATTCTAGAGTTAAGATTCAGCAAATAATTGAAAATCAGTTACCAGAGTTTGTTATATCAGAAACACCCAAAGCGGTGGAATTCCTAAAGCAATATTATATTTCTCAAGAATTCCAGGGTGGTCCTATTGATATTGCAGAGAATCTAGATCAATATAAAAAATTAAACAACTTAAATCCTGATGTAATATCTGGTGTTTCTACTGTGTCTACACAGATAGGAACAAGCGATACTGAGATTTACGTAGATAATACAAAGGGATTCCCACCTCAGTATGGTTTGGTGAAGATTGATGATGAGATTATCACTTATACTGGTATTACAACAAATTCATTTACTGGATGTGTAAGAGGATTTAGTGGTATTACTTCTTATCGCAGCGCATTAAATCCAGAAGAACTAGAATTTTCATCAACCAATGCAGGTACGCACTCTGTAGGAAGCGTAGCACAAAACCTAAGCGCATTATTTTTAAAGGAGTTCTATAGAAAGTTAAAACAATCATTAGCTCCTGGATTTGAAGATCTTGATTTCGTAGAAAATTTAGATTTAAATAATTTCCTTAAAGAAATTAGAACTTTCTATCAAACAAAGGGAACATCAGAATCATTTAGAATTCTTTATAATGTTCTCTATGGATTAGATCCAACTATTTTAAATCTGAAAGAATTCTTAGTTAGATCATCTGATGCAGAGTTTATTAGAAGAGAAGTTCTTGTAGCTGAATTAATCTCTGGAAGTAATCCAAATAACCTTGTTGGTCAGGTTATCAATAATAATGATAATACTGCATCAGCACCTGTTTCTGAAGTAGAGATTATAACAAGAAATAATAAGACTCTTTATAAGATTCAACTATTTGCTGGATATGATGAAAAGAGTTTGATTGAAGGTACTTTTGAAATTACTCCGAAAACTAAAGTAGTAGAGAAAGTTTTATCGACAGACACTGTAATCACGGTTGATTCTACAGTAGGATTTGATTCTTCTGGAACAATAACTGTAGGATCAGACACCATAACTTATACTGATAAGAGCGTTAATCAGTTCTTCGGTTGCAGTGGAATTACATCCACCATCGATCCTGGATCAGATTTAAGATCTGATAAGATCATTTATGGATATGAGAATGGTGATACCACTAAAAAAGTGGAGTTGAGAATCACAGGTGTCTTATCGGAGTTAGAAAATCAGAATGATATCTATTTCAGATCAGTTGGTGATGTTATTTCTGTAAAAAATATTGGTAAAAAGATAGAAAATCCATCTAATGGTAAAACATACAAGGAGTTACTCTTCAACTCATGGATTTATAATACATCTTCAAGATATGAAGTAGAATCATTTACAGGAAATCAAGTTATTTTACATGAAACGCCAGACAAGTCAAGTTTGAAGGTCGGTGATTCTGTTAATGTTTTAGACAGAAATTCCGAAAATATTATTATAGAGGATGCTATAGTAACTTCTATTACAAATAGACCTGATCTAGCACTCCCTAGAGTCGTTTTATTAAACAAAAGTATTACTGGAATAAATTCAAATAGAAAAATTAGTATAAGAAGAAACATAGAAAATGCTTCTTCTGTTAATGTTTCATTAAAATATCCAAAAATTACAGCAAACGTTCAGAATACCTATGAAGAAAATTCAAAATATATTCATGTAGCATCTAATTCTCTACCAGATTATAGTGTAACGAAAGACATTGTTTCAAAAACTCTTTCTATTACTGCATCGTCAAATTTAAATAATATTTTCTCTGGTACTGAGATTGATACAAATGGTATAACCAAGTACACTATACTTTCTTTTTCAACCGCAGTTCCATTCATTACTGGAGATGCAGTTGTTTACAGTGGTTCTTCATCAGAAATTAGTGGATTAACATTTGGTCAAACTTACTACGTTGAAGTTCTAGACCCCACAAATCCTGGTGATATAAAAAATAAGATAAGATTATATAACGCTAGATCTTTTATTGGAAGTAATAATTATGTGAAATTCCAATCCTCTTCTACTGTATCTGATCATGTTTTTACACTAGAAGAACAAACTGGCGATAAGAAACTTGCTCCCAAAAAATTATTAAGAAAAATTTCATTAGTTCAAAATATTCAATCTGGAACTGGAGAAGAAACAAAACCAGGACCAACTGGAATGTTGATCAATGGTGTTGAAATTATAAATTATAAATCAAATGATAAAATTTATTATGGTCCACTATCCAACGTCAACATTATAAATTCTGGTTCAGATTATGATGTTTTAAGTCCACCAACAGTAGTAGTATCAAATCCTACAGTGGGTCTTGGTACAACTGCTTTAGTTGATTTAGTTGTTCGTGGTAACTTAAAAGAAGTCATTGTAGATCCAAATGAAGTAGATGTTAACAGAGTTGTTTCTGCATCAATCTCTGGTGGTAATGGGTCAGGAGCAATTTTAGAACCATATGTTGAGGAAAGATTCAAAGAAATCAGTTTCAACGCCCAAACTACTACTTTTGGCGGTGGAGTGAATATATCAGATGATGTTATAGCATTTTTATCGTTCCATAACCTTCAGGATGGGACACCTATTGTCTATAATAGAAATGGAAATGAACCACTAGGTATTGGAACATTTGGTGCTTCAAACACAGATCAGGGTAGATATTTGTCCAATGGTTCAGTATACTACCCAGAAATTGTTAATACAAGCACCATTAAACTTTATAACACAATATCAGATTTAAATTCTGGTATTAATACTATTGGATTTACTACAGCTAACGCTGGAGGTATTCACAAATTTAGACTTTTAGATAGTAAGAATATTCTAAGTTCTATACAAGTTGTTAGTGGTGGATCTGGATATGAAAATAGGTCTTTAAAAATTAAACCAACTGGTATATCGACAGTATTCAATTCGATAACTTTTGATAATCATGGATTTAAGAATGGAGATTTGATCAATTATAGAACTGCTGTTGGATTTGGATATACTTATACAGAAAGTATTTCAGGTCTTACAACTTCGAATCAGTATTATGTACTTAAATTAGATGATTCTAGATTTAGATTAGCAAATGCTGGTCTTAGCACATCTACACCATCTAAAGACGAATTCAATAGAGGAGAATACGTCAAATTCTCTTCCATTGGATCTGGTCAACATATTTTCGAGTATCCACCAATAACACTCAACTTAGAAGTTGAATATGCTGGAACAATTGGTACTATTACAGCAACACCAGTTTTTAAAGGAGAAATTGTTGATGCATATCTCTATGAACCTGGTACAGATTATGGATCAAAGATTCTCAATTTCCACAGAAGACCAACATTAACTGTAAGAAGTGGACAATCTGCACAATTAAAACCAATTGTGTCTGATGGAAAAATAGTCAACGTTGAAGTTCAAAATAGTGGACTATATTACTCTTCTTCACCAGATCTTGTTGTAAATGGTGATGGAGTTGGTGCAAAATTAAGAGCAGAAGTTTCTGGTGGAAGAATTACTAGAGTTATTGTAATTAATTCTGGAACAAATTATAATCCTAGAAATACTTCTATTGCTGTAAAACCATTAGGAAAAAATGGATCTTTACTATCAGATGTAAGATCTCTAACCATAAACAACAAAGTTAGATTTTCTGATGAAATTTTACTTGAGAATGGTGATGATTTATCTTATGGCGTTGTCGGATATTCTACGGATAGAGAGGGTTCTTCTTTCTATGAAGATGGAGAAAGTCAGTATGAACACTCTAAGATAATTGGATGGGCATATGATGGAAACCCAGTTTATGGTCCATATGGATATTCAGATCCAAAGGATAGAAACTCAGCATTAAAAGTTTTAGATACTGGATATACCACAAATCTATCTAATGTATATAATAGACCAAGTGGATTTAACCTTGGATTCTTTGTAGAAGATTATGTCTACACAGATAATGGCGATTTGGATTCTTATAATGGAAGATTCTCAAAAACTCCAGAGTTTCCAAATGGTGTTTATGCATACTATGTTGGTGTATCGACAAATATTCAAACAAATAAGTTAGAACCAAAATTCCCATACTTCATTGGAAATAACTATAGATCCAAATTCGATACAAATTTAAATCAATCTCAGGATTTGGACTTTAATAGTTCCAACTTGGTCAGAAACACTTTCCCATATAGAGTAAGTCAACAATACTCAAATAACGATTTTATTATTGAACCAAATAAATTAGGAAAGCAAACATCAGTTGTTGAGATAGTTTCTGAAGGATCTGTAGAATCTTTATCCGTTCTCTCTGGTGGAAGTGATTATGCTGTAGGAGAAGCACTAACTTTTGATAATGGAAATACTGGTGGTAGTGGAGTATCTGCAGTAGTTGGTTCGATCAAAGGTAAAGGTGTTGTAGAAATTTCTACAACTGCAGAAGTATACAATAATTCTTTAGTTCTTAGAAAAAATCCAAATCAAATTGAGATAAAAGTAGATCCATATCACGATCTTTTAGATGGTGATGTAGTAGAAATCACAGGAGTTTCCACTACATCTATTGGGAAACTATCTGGATCTCACAAAGTAGGTGTTACTTCAGTATTTTCATCTTTGATTTTTGATGTATCATCAAACGCTACTGCTGGTGTTGTAACTGATATTTACATTTCACCATTCCCAAGCAATATCAGTATTGGATCTACATTAGGGATTGGAACAGAGACTTTATCTGTATTAAATGTATTTGATGATGAAAGTATACTGAGAGTCTCTAGAGGTGTTTCTGCTGGTCACACAGCAAGCACACAAGTAGATTTTTATAATAATAAGTTTACTATTGATCTAGACAATTCATATTTCAATTCTAGAAGTAACGATAAGGTTTACTTCAACCCAAGTGTATCTGTAAGTTCTGGTCTTGATACTGGAACATTTAATAGTGTTCAATATCAACTTGGTGTTAATGCGGAGACTGTTTCTGTAGAAACTCAAAGCATCTATATTCCAAATCACCCATTTGTAACAAACCAAAGAGTTTTATTTGTAAAACCAAGCGGTTCAGGTGCTCTAATTGTTAGAAACACTCCAGGTTCTTCATTCTTCAATTTACCAGAGTCTGGAGATAGTCAATATGTTTATATCATAAACAAGACTCCAGATACAATCGGTATTGTAACTGATGTTGGTTTAACAACTACAACTAGTGGACTATTCTACAGTGGAACAGGATCTAATAGCGATTACTATTATCTTGAACCACAGCATACACAAATTACTGCAGATGTTAAAAAAATAACAAGTCAAGTATCCGTTTCAACGGCACATGGTCTAAGTTATGGTGATACTATTCAGTTGATAGTAAAACCTGGATTATCTACAGGTATTGGAACTACGGCATCTAGTGTATCTGTAAAATATAATTCTTCTTTCGATAGACTTTTAGTTAACACTGTAGGATTCAATTCTACTGGAATAAACACAACAAATAATAAAATTAATATACCTCTACATGGATTTACCACAGGCGAAAAGGTATTCTATGATGCTAATGATTTAGTATCATCTGGTCTTAGTACTGGTGGATATTTTGTATACAGAATAAATGATGATTACATTTATCTATGCGATACATATTCGGATTCTATAGCGTCTCCACCAAGAGTCGTTAGTATCGCATCTACTGGAGGAGCAGATCAAGAACTAAGTTTAATCAATCCACAGTTAACAGTAACTAAGAATAATGATGTAGTATTTGACTTATCCGATACTTCACTTTCTGGATATGATCTTAAGTTCTTCTTTGATTCGGAATTTAAGAATGAATTTGTATCAATAGGAAATACTTCCGTTTTTGCAGTTTCTGGTGTCGGAACTATTGGTGTATCATCTACGGCATCAGTAACAATTGGATTCAATACTAGCATTCCAACCAATCTATATTATAATCTAGAAAAATCTGGATCTTTAGTTTCTGTTGATGCTGATGTTCACAATAAATCAAACTTAATTTACCGTGATAGTGTTTATACTGGTGAACATAAGATTTTTGGGGTTGGATCTACAACATTCAATATTTCTTTAAAAGATATTCCAGAAAAATATTCATATAAGTCTGCAGATTGTGAGGTTATTAAATATAACACTACTTCCAAAACGGCTACTGGCGGAATAGAAAAATTAGACTTAATTTCTGGAGGTATTGGATATAATAGATTACCAATAGTTTCTGGTATAAGCACATTAAGTTCTGGTACAAACGCAGTTATAAAGACAAATTCTACAAATATTGGTAGAATTGAAGATTTACGAATTGCTGATGAAGGATTTGAATTCTCATCAGACAAAACTCTAAAACCACAAGCAGACATTCCAAGATTAATTAGATTACAAAAGTCTGATAAGATTACTCAAGTAAGTGTTGTTTATGGTGGAAAAAATTACCTTTCAGAGCCAACTCTTTCTTTAGTTAATGATAATACTAGATCTAAAGTTTCTAGTGGTCTGTTAGAAGCAAATCTAAGAGGATCTGCTCTTCTTGATGTTGATATTGTTGAAGAACCAAAAGGACTAGAATCAGTCAAACATACAATATTCACTGAAAACAATAGTAATGGTGTTAGTGTAGAGAGAATTTTAAGTTATACAAATGGAATAGTTGAGTGTGAATTGACCACACCAGCGATTAATGGATTTGTTGTTCCACCATTTGCAGAGGGTGATTATGTTTTTGTTGAAGGGATTCAAAAGCAGTCTACAACAGATGCTCTTGGAGTGGTATCTTCTCCAGGAACAGGATTTAATTCTCCTGATAATGGGTATAGATTCTTTAGAGTAGTTGAATACACTAATTCAAACCCTGCAGTACTTAAATATGATATTGGAGAATATACAGATAATGCTGGAACAGCAGTATCTCCACCAACAACATTTACAAGTATTGTAAATCAGAAGAATTATCCAACATTTAGTATTACAAGAGTTCCAAGTATATTCTATCTGGGTGAAAAAATCTTAGCCAATGGTTCAGACACTGATTTATTTGTACAAACTGCAAATAAAAATTATATAACTGTTTCTGGAGAGTATAAGTTATCTTATAATGATTCCATTAGTGGTTTCATTTCTGGAAATCTTGCTAGAGTTGAAGAAGATATTATATTAGATAGTAGTTATACTGTAAATTATTCTAAGGAAAGAAAATATGGATGGAAGAATGATACTGGTAAATTAAACAATAGTTATCAGGTTTTACCAGATAATGATTATTATCAGAATTTATCTTATTCGATTAAGACGACTGGTGAAAGATATAAAGATAATAAGATAGTAAGTTTTGATAAATCAAAAGATTCTGTAAATCGTTTGGTTCACCCATCAGGATTTAAAAACTTTGCTGATGTTGGTATAACATCTTCAGCTTCTGTTGGAATTGGATCTGATCAATTTTTAAGTCAAATTTTAGATTTTGTTAATGAAGAAAGAGTTGATACATTCAATAACTTTGATTTAGCGATCGATTACCTACCAACAACAAATTCTTCTGATGCTATCATCCTTAGAAATAAGAAACTTGCAGACTTTATTCAATGTATATCCAATAGAGTTCTTCAAATTGATGATATTAGTAATAAATTCTCAAGTGCAGAATTTAATAGAGATACCTTTATAGATGCATTTGAATATTCAGTTACGGATCAATTCTCCAAGTTCTTGGTTCAAATCGTCGATGAAGATAAAACTAACATTCAAGCTAGTGAAGTTGTAATTCTAAACAACTATAATAATACCTATACTTTAAATAAGGCAAATCTCTACACTGGTGAAGAATCTTTAGGCACTTTATCTGGAACTTTTGCAGATAATGGAAACTCTGCTATGAGATTTGATCCTACAGATCCATTAGTCTTCAGTTATAATTTGAAAATTTATAGAGATTATTTCTCTTTAAGTGAAACAAATGTTGGAGTAGGATTTACTGATATTGGATTCTTAAGACTAACTGCTAGAACGGAAGATTTCCCAACAGTTGGTGTTACTACAGATATATTCAAGTCTCAATTATCTTCTATTGATACGATATATTCTAATGTCTTTATCAGAAATGAAGATACTTTGGATATGAATTATTTCGAAATTCTAGCGTATCATGATGGAAACGATGGATATATTAGTGAATACTACTTTGATACTGATAGTAATATCAGTGGTTCATCATTTGGATTTATTGGTACATTTGGAGTTTCTGTCGATGGTGGAGTTTTCAAACTAAACTTTACAAATAACACAAATAATGAAGTTACTGTAAAGGCAAAAACTGTTGGTTTTGGTTCAACAGCATCTGGTATTGGAACTTACAGATACTTAGTTACAGATCAAGATGCTGGTACTGAGAAGAGTGCTAGATTGGAATCAACTTTCCAGTCTTCAACTGGTATCACTACGATTAATACTTACGATTTGGGTGTTGAAGGTACATTAAAATCACTAGTAAGAGTCGGTGTGGGAACAACTGTTGCTCTACATCAATTCTTGGTAGTTTCTGATAATGGAAGAGTTAATATTCAACAATATCCATTCCTATCCGTTGGGTCTGCATCTACAAGTGGAATAGGAACTTTTGGTGCAGACGTTGATGGATCTCAAGTAAAAGTTAAATTCTATCCAGATTCCGATTTCTCTTCAGATACTGTATTGCTTCAAAAGTTTGATCAATTTATATACTTTGAGTCTGATGAATTTAATACTCCAGATGATTTTACATATGGAGTTGGAATTGAGGAACTAACTACAGCTTTCTATGGAGCATTGAATAATTTTGGTAAGGATAGATTAGAGTTTGATCTAAATTACGGAGGAACACCAATTTTTGAAAAGACATTTAATCCAAATAATGCTAGCGTTCTAAATCAATCTACTGGTGTATTCTCGATACCAAACCACTTCTTCCAAACTGGAGAAGAATTAATCTACACTCCATATTCAACTCTTTCTGGAGTTACTGCTAGTGCTGTTGGTATTGGATCTACTTTAGTTGGAGGAAGAAACTTTAAAGGTGATTTTATTACAGGATTTTCAACAATAACTGGCGTTGCATCTACAACTGGTATTAACATTGGAGACACTATTATCGGACCTTCAGTTTCTGCAGGAACGACAGTTATTTCAATAGGATCAACATTTACATATTTTGTTGGTAATGTGGTATCTGGCGGATCTTCTGTTATTACAGGCATTGCAAATACATCAATACTTACTGTTGGTTCTGGTATTTTCTCCGGAAATAATAGTGGAATTGGAACAATTGTTTCTATTGGAATCAATTCCATCACATCAACAGAAGTTGTAGATGAAGGAACTGGAACTACTTTCTACTCCGAACAGGTTAAAACCTCAGTAGAAGTTTCTCAAGTTTCAACTGGAACTACAATACGTGCAAACTTTATAACAGGCATTTCAACTGATATTGCACCAACTACTGTTTATGCAATTAGGGTTGATAATGATTCATTTAAACTCACTGGTGTGAGTGGTGGTAATGGAATTGGATTTACATTCACTTCATCTGGTTCTGGTAATTACCATAAACTTGAGATGAAGAAAAAACTCGAAAAGAGTTTAATTACGGTAAATGGTGTTAATCAGTATCCAATTATCTGGACTCCTATTAATCATACTTTAGACTATAATGGTGGAGCAATTGGTGCTGCAGTAACATTCCTTGGATTGTCTGGAATTGCTTCTGTTGCGCCTAGAGACTTGATCAAAGTTGATGATGAGTATCTAAGAGTAGTTAATGTTGGATTCGGTACAACAAATACTGGACCTGTAACTGGTTTGGGAACAGTTCCTATTGTTGAAGTTAATAGAGGATTTGTAGGATCTTCTGCAACTACCCATACTGATGGAACAGAAGCAAGAATTTATAGAGGTGCATATAACATTGTCGGTAACAAAATTCACTTCACCGAAGCTCCTGATGGTAAAGGTAATAATGATAGATTAGATCAAGGTGGTTTACCATTACCTAAGTCCACGTTTAATGGTAGAGTTTTCTTACGTAGAGATTATGAATTCAACAAATTATATGATGATATTTCAGATCAATTCACTGGAATTGGTAGAACTTTCAATCTAACGATAGAGGGTGAATCAACGTCGGGTGTCGAACCTGGAAGTGGACTTGTGTTCATCAATGATGTTTTCCAAACTCCAGATACTGAAAATAATGCAGGAAACAACTATGAGTTAGAATCAGATTCTAATGCAGGACTAACCACAGTAACGTTCACTTCAGTCACTAGACCAAATACTGATGATGTAATCGTTGTAGATTATGACGTTAACCAAAACCAAGTTCCTCGTGGTGGAATTATCATTTCTCTTGGATCAACTGGAGGTCTTGGATATGCACCTTTAGTTGGAGCAAAAGTTATTGCTAGAACAGGTGCTGGAGGATCTATTACAGAGATTGTTGGTATTGCTACAACAGGATCTTCATATTCCATCAGCACATCTTCATACAACAATACCACAGGTATTATTGAAATAACTACATCTACTGATCATGGACTTACTGGATCTGGAAACAGAGTCTTCTTGGAAGGTCTTGAGTTTAGTTGCCCTGGTGGATCTGGTATAACTTCTACTATATTCCCATACCCCGGATCCAGTCCATATGGATTTGTTTTCCCAGTAACGGGGATTGTTTCTGCTACAACTTTCAAAGCACAAGTTGGAACCAGCACAATTACACATACTTATGTTGGACAGGGAACTGCATATCATTATTATGGAGATTTAACGTTTGGTTCTGGATATTATGGTGGAACAATTGGTGTAGGAATTAGTGATTCAACTGGTTCTGGTGCTACTATCACTGCAGCAGTTGGTGCTGGTGGTTCACTATCATTCACCATTAAAGGTGGTGGTAGTGGTTACACCAATCCATCTATTAGAATTGACGATCCTTCATACGAAAATCTAACGATCAGTGGTGTATCTAGACTATCTGTAGGAAATACTACTGATGCTGGAATCGGTCTATCAATGACTGTTAACGTTGGACAATCATCTGTCGTTGGAGTTGGAACAAGTCTATTTGAAGTCAAAACAACAACTATTACAAAACCTGGATATGCATTTAGAAGAGGTGATAAATTCAGACTGGTAGGACTGGTCACTGATGCTAGACTATCCGAACCAACTGAAGAACTAATATTCACCGTTGAAGATGTATTTACAGATTCCTTCGCTTCATGGCAGTTAGGTGAACTTGATTATATTGATAGCATAAAATCATTGCAAAATGGTTCAAGAACTAGATTCCCATTATTCAGAAATAATGAGCTTCTAAGTTTCGAAAAAGATAGAACAAATCCAGAATCAGATCTGATTGATTTTAACGCGGTTCTTTTAATCTTCCTCAATGGAGTCATGCAAGAACCAAATGTTTCATATGTATTTGAAGGTGGAACAACCTTCAGATTCAAAGAAGCACCAAAGGCTGAAGATAATATAGCGATATTCTTCTATAGAGGAACACGCAACGTTGATAGCTTTACTGTTAATGTAAATGAAACTGTAAAACCAGGTGATACTTTAGAATTAGTTAAGAATAACTTCATTCCTTCAACTGTATCTCAAACAGGTCGCACAGTTTCTCTGATACAAAGTGCTGATGTTGTTGAGACAGGAATCTATCTTGGGGATGGTATTGATGAAGATAATTTCAGACCAATTCACTGGTCTAAGCAAAAGAGAGATCTAATTGTAAAAGAAGATTATCAGTTCAAGTCTAGAGATTCTTTAGAACCATTTGTTATACCAGCAACAAGAGTTATTAAAGATGTTTCTTTAACTGACGAAGAAATATTTGTAGATAGTGCTCAACTGTTTAAGTATGAAGAGAATGATCCAAATACAAGCACTGTGATACAACAATTTGAAGGATTCCTTGTAGAATCGGATACAAATCCAGTTTCTGCAGGATTCAGCGCCTCTGTAAGTGGATTCTCGACAATTTCTTCTATTGGTATTCTAACTGGTGGTAGTGGATACACTGCAGGATCAACTATAACATTGAAGATTGGTGGTCCAATTGGAGTTGGAAGCACTGCAACAGCAACCGCTACAGTTTCTGCTGCTGGAACTGTTTCTTCTGTAAGTATTACAAATCCTGGAAGTGGATATACTTATACGAATCCACCAGCAGTTATTGCAGCATCTATTCCATCATTCAATAGAGAACTGATTCCAGAAATTAGATTTGTAGAAGGATTTAGTGGAATTATCACAGGAATAACAACATCTGCTGGTAGTGGATCGAATCCTCTAGCACTCAATCTCCAAGTATTGTATGATTCGAATTCTGATATTGACTCACTTCTTCAAGGTTATTACATATATGTTTCTGATACTAATATTGGATCTGGAGTAACATCAATCAACACCTCAGATAGTGACGTAGTTGGTATTGGAACTACATTTGCTGATAATGTTTATGTTATCAACCAAATATCTAGAGACAATCTGGTCGGAGTTCTAACCTGCAATATTCTATCTACAACAAACATCACTGGTTTAGAAACATCTGCGGATTTTGTAGGAAGATTCTCTTGGGGCAGATTGTTCGGAATTGAAAGATCTACGAGTCCAATTTCTGTTGGAGTTAGTGGATATACAGTGAATAGTGGACTCACTACATTCCCACAAATACTACGTAGGGGATATGGATTGAGGAATACTGGTGGCCTAAGTAAAGAGTTAGGTTAAGTACAGAGTATAAATATAGAAAAAAGCTAATAATATGTCTGCAATTGTCACAGATCAATTTAGAATTCTAAATGCGAATAACTTTGTTGATTCTGTTCGGGACACCAACAATTCTTATTATGTGTTTTTAAGCCTACCAAATCCCGACGCTGTTGGGTTTGGTAGGTCTACTACTTGGGATACAAATATTCCAAGTCCTACAGATAATCCAAATTATTTAAATCATGTAAAAGATACTATTATCTTTGGTAGAAGGATAACATCTAATAATGTTAGAAGACTTATAAGAAGAGTTGATTGGACTCAAGGTACAATTTATGAAATGTACCGTCATGATTATAGCATTTACAATCAGTCCCCACAAACTAGTTCAACTAGATTGTATGACGCTAACTATTATGTAATTAATAGTGATTATAGAGTTTATGTTTGTATAGATAACGGATCTAATCAAACAAAACCAGGTGGTAATTTCTCTCAGGATGAACCAACGTTTATTGACTTGGAACCATCTAGAGCAGGTGAGAGTGGAGATGGATATGTGTGGAAATACATGTTCACTGTTTCTCCAAGTGATATTATTAAATTTGATTCTATCGAATATATTCCAGTCCCAAATGACTGGGAAACAACCACTGATGCTCAAATACAAGCGGTAAGAGAGAATGGTGATTCTACTGTAAATAATAACCAGATAAAAAAAGTTTACGTAGAAAATCAAGGAGCAGGTTATAATAGCACTAGTGCAGAATTAGATATTATTGGCGATGGTACTGGAGGAAAAGTAGTTGTTAATGTTAGTGGTGGAAAAATATTAGAAACAACAGTTTCTTCTGGTGGAAAAAATTACACGTATGGAAGAGTTGATTTATCTTCAATTAATTCTGGTGCAACAACTTTTGCTAATCTAGTTCCAATCATCCCACCATCAAAAGGACATGGTTTTGATATTTACACAGAACTAGGAACTGATAAGGTATTAATTTATTCAAGATTTGATGATTCTACAAAGGATTTTCCATTAGATACAAAATTCTCTCAAATTGGAATTATCAAAAACCCAACTCAAATTGGGTCCGCAACGTCGATATTTACAGATAGTCAGTTTTCTAATTTATATTCATTGAAATTACTGTCTGTTTCTAATCCAGACGATGCTATCCCAGGAACTAAAATTTACCAGTCTGTATCTGGAGTTGGGACTGCAGTTGGATATGTTGCATCATATGATGATGAAACCAAAGTTTTAAAGTATTTTGTAGATAGATCTTTATTCTTCAATCCAACATCATACGATCAAAAGGATTCTTTCAACGTTGTTAACGAAACTACGTCGGTAAGCTTTACTGCTTCTGGTGGAACAGTTACTGCGTCAAATAATTTTAGTTGCACTATAGATCCGAACTTTAGTGGAATTACTACTGCAATAACAGCATCTAAGATAGTTAATTTAGCAACTCAATTTACAAATGGAGTTGCCTCACCAGAGATAAATAAAACAAGCGGAACCATTCTATATCTAGATAACAGACCAGTGGTTACGAGAAATCCAAGACAAAAAGAAGACATTAAAGTTATACTGGAATTCTAAAGATGTCCCAAAAAACAGATTTAAATGTATCACCTTATTTTGATGATTTTGATCCCTCTAATAATTTCTATAGGGTACTATTCAAACCAGGATTTCCAGTCCAGTCTAGAGAATTAACGACATTACAGTCGATACTACAAGGTCAAATAGAGTCTTTTGGATCTCACTTTTTCAAAGAAGGGTCTGTAGTAATTCCTGGTAATGTAATATACGATCCAGAATACTATGCAGTAAAGATTAATGACTTACATCTAGGTCTAGACGTTGGCGTATATATTAACGAATTAGTTGGTAAGAAAATAAAGGGGCAAAATTCACAAGTAACAGCGGTAGTTAAAAATATTTTAACTAAAGAAAGTTCAATTGATGATACATATACTCTTTATGTAAAGTATTTGGATTCTGATGTTAATAATGTATCAAATCCATTTAGTGATGGTGAAACTTTAATATCTTTAGATACATTTGAATATGGGAATACTACAGTAAATTCTGGACAAACAATTGCATCTCTAATATCTGATAATGCAACTTCAACAGGATCTGCAGTATCAATTTCTAGTGGTGTTTATTTCATAAGAGGATCTTTTGTAACTGTTGATGATAGAACATTAATTTTAGATCAGTACACGAATTCCCCTTCTTATAGAGTTGGACTAAGTGTTCAGGAAAGTATTGAATTTGCATCTTCGGAAAATCCAGACCTATTTGATAATGCTAGAGGATTTTCAAATTATTCAGCTCCTGGTGCAGATAGATTAAAAATTTCAGCAATTCTTTCTAAGAAAGCGATTACTGATTTTGATGATAAAAATTTCATCGAAATACTTAGAATTTCTAACGGAGTTGTAAAGAAATTACAGGATAGTAATACATATTCACTCATTAAAGATTACATTGCGAAAAGAACTTATGATGAGTCTGGAAACTATTCAATTAAACCATTTGCAGTAGAAGTTAAAAATTCTCTAAATGATAGAGTTTCTTCTGATGGAATTTATTTTGAAGAGCAAAAAACTGATCAAAACAATACCCCAACAAAGGATCTCTTATCGGTAAGAATTTCTCCAGGAAAAGCTTACGTTAGAGGATTTGATATTGAAAAAGTAGAAACAACTATTTTAGATGTAGAAAAACCAAGAGATACTTCTACAGTATCATCATCTTCTATCCCATTTGAAATGGGCAATTTATTGAGAATCAATAATGTTTCGGGTTCTCCTGTTATTGGAATTGATAATAATCATACTGTAAGTTTACGTGATCAAAGAAAGAACTCTACCATTGCCGGAACTGGAAATGAGATTGGAAAGGCAAGAGTATATTCTTTTGGATTAACCGATAGTGCATACTCAAACAATGCATCAAAATGGGATTTGTATCTGTTTGACGTACAAACACACACCAAATTAACTCTAAATCAAGCACTCAATTCTGATTCATGTCCAGCATCATCACGCATTAAAGGATTGAGTAGTGGTGCTTCTGGTTATGTTACATCGGCACCAACCGATGAAAATGTAACTATTACTCAGACCTCAGGCACTTTTAGTCCTGGAGAACAAATTTCTATTAATGGTTCTACCGAGTTTTCGAGAACTGTAGAAACCATTAGAGAATATAAGGTAAGTGATGTAAAATCAGTATATCAAGATTCAAGTACTATTGGATTATCTACAGATTTTGTTGCAGACACATTCTTATCAAGCAACATAATTCCTAATTTTAATTCAACTGATACATTAACTATTAGTCCATCTGGAATAGCAACTTGTGCTGGTAGAAACTTTATCGGAGTTGCTAGTGATACTATAATTAGATATCAAAAAACAGGTTTTTCAACAGAAACTTTCAATAGAATATCTGATGTTTCCACTGATGGATTATCAATCACGTTAGTAGGTGTTGCAACAGTATTGGGAGTTTGTGATGGTTCTCTCCCAACATCAGAAACAAGCACAACATTTTCTGTAGGATCCCCATCAATTCAAAATAGTGATAATGCATTTTTGTATGCTAAATTGAATGATAAAAATGTTTCTGAGGTTAATTTTGTAGGATCAGAACTCAGAGTATCTCGCCAGACATCTGGTAAATCAACTAATGCTGTTGGTACACTATCAGTCAGTTTATCTGATGTTGGAATTACCAGTGCGTATTTTGAAACTTTTGATACAGAGAGATATTCTGTAATTTACTCTGATGGTACTGTTGAGCAGTTAACATCAGATAAGTTCTCTCTTGATGGTTCTGGAACTTCAATAACTTTCAGTGGATTAACTCCTAGTGAATCTAATGTTGTTGTTAATTCAACTGTTAAGAAAAACTCAATTAGAAATAAGCAAAAACTTTATGTTAGAAGTCAGAAATTAGAAGTATCTAATTGTGTTACTGGATCTTCAGCAGCAGTATCTGGATTAACTACAAGTAAGTACTATGGTCTTAGAATTGAAGATGAAGAGATTTCACTCAATGTACCAGATGTAGCAAAAGTTGTTGCGATTTATGAGTCTGTAAATAGTTCATCACCAGTATTAGATGCGCTAAACTTTCAATCTGGATTAAACCTCAATACAAACTCAATTCTTGGTGAGCAGATAGTTGGTGAGACTAGCGGTGCAGTTGGTCAAATAGTTACAAGAAGCACATCAACTAAAGTAGAATTTGTATATTTGAATTCTAATAGATTTGTAAATAATGAAACGGTTACATTTAAAGAGTCAAATATTGTCGCCCCAGTTCAAAGTATTACTACTGGAGCTTATGTTGATAGAACTGAAGAATATAATTTAGATAAGGGTCAAAGAGAGCAGTTTTATGATTATTCTAGAATAGTCAGAAAAGATCCATCAACTTCACCAGCAAGAAAACTATTAGTCATATATGATTATTATACCGTCCCATCTAGCGATAGTGGGGATGTTTATACTGCGAATTCATATGCATCTGATAGATTTGGTAATGATGTTCCAAAACTTCTCAATGGGGTAAGAGCATCTGATACTTTAGACTTTAGACCAAGAGTATCTCCATTCACATCAACAACACTTTCACCATTTGACTTTGCTAGCAGATCCTTTGCTGCTGCAGGAAATAATCCAACATTGGTTTTAACTCCAAATGAAAGTTCCACAGTTGGATATTCATATTATCTACCAAGAATTGATAAGATTGTCCTCAATAAGAATGGATCTTTCACATTAATAAAGGGAACATCATCAACCAGTCCAAAGCAACCAACATCTATTGATAATTCAATGGATGTTGCTGTTATCGAATTACCAGCATATTTGTATAATCCTGATGATAGTTTGATTAAACTAACCAACAACAAACGCTATACAATGAGGGACATTGGTGTCCTGGAAGAAAGAATTGAAAATGTTGAATTAGCTTCTTCACTATCTTTACTTGAATTGAGCACTCAGGCACTTCAAGTTACTGACTCTGACGGAGTAAGCAAATTCAAATCTGGTTTCTTCGTAGATAACTTTAAGACAAACAACTTTATTGATCTTGAAAATTCGGATGCAAAGTGTGTTGTTGATAAGGAATCTGAAGAACTTAATGCCGATATTTCTTTATATTCTCTCAAGTCTGAAGTAGCTGTTGATGGTAGTGTAAGTTTGGACTCTGCAGACTTTTCTACTAATTTGAGTTTGTTAGATAATAATGTTAAAAAGACTGGTGATCTAATTACTCTGAATTATACTGAAACTCTAGCAGGTGTAGGACAAACTTATAGTACTTCAGAACAAAATGTAAACCCAGCTGGTGTTACAAATTACAATGGATATGTGAAGTTAACTCCATCTTCTGATACTTGGGTAAGATCAGTAAATTCTCAGAGTGGATTGATTATTAGATCTCAAGGTGATTGGGAAAATTCTTACGTTAATAATCTTTTAGTTAGTACTAATCCATCAACTAAGTTTAAATCCAAAAATGTTCAGTTCTACGCAACTGGATTGAAACCAAATACACAGTATTATTCATTCTTTGACGGAAATTCTGATATTGATGTAATACCTAAATTACTTCAAGTAACTATGGGTTCTGGATCTGCGGCATTCCAAACTGGAGAATCTGTAGATGTTTATAGTGCTGGTGTTAAAATTGGAAGTTTCAGACTTGCATCAGCAACACATAAAAAAGGAACCTATAACTTAACAACACCAACTACAGAATATTCACAAAACCCATATAATACATCATTATCTTTAGCAGCATATTCTTCATCATCTACAGTTTTAAATATTGATACCTATTCCTTAGCAGATGATGCGACTGGAAGATTCTTCGGATATACCCCATCTGGAGCAACTTTGATTGGAAAAACATCTGGAGCACAGGCAACAGTATCAACTCAGTCACTGACTACAGATAATGTTGGAGATCTAATTGGTTGCTTCTTCATAAGAAATCCTTTACAAACACCAACACCATCATCAACTTTTGGGGTTGGATCAAAAACATTTAAACTATCCTCAAGTTCTACTAATTCTTCAGCAACATCAGTAACGTATTCTCAAAATACATTCTATGCATCTGGAATAGTAAATGCAAATACTTACACCGAAAGTGTTTCTCTGAGAAGACCATCTCCAGCATTACCTCTCAATGCTTTAAGACCAGATCCACTATCTCAAACATTTAGAACAGATAATGATGGATTCTTCTTATCATCTGTAGACTTATACTTCTCAAGTAAAGACTCAACAGAGAAGATATTTGTTGAAGTTAGAGAAACTGATATCGGTGGAACTCCAAAAACAAATTTGGTTCAAGATTATGCTAGAGCAGAAATCTATCCATCAGGTATTACAACTTCATCAACTGGACAAACTGCTACAAATGTAGTATTCCCATCACCAATTTATCTTGAACCAAACAAGCAATATGCACTTACTTTAACTTGCCCATCTTCAGATGACTACAAGGTTTGGATTGCAAAGTCAAATGACGCGACTGTAGCAACACAAAACCTACCAAATGCACAACAAGTAATTTATTCAAATAATTACATTGGTGGTAATCTGTATAAACCACAAAATGGATCTATTTGGAATTCTTCAACATCTGAAGATTTAACATTCAGACTCTATAAGTGTAATTTCACATCAACCACTGGAACTGCATACTTTAATAATCCAAACGTTTCTGTTGGAAGCACCACATACGTTGATGATTTAAATGTTCCAAAACTGATTAGCAATCCAATCAAAACACTTCCAAGAAAGTTAAATGTTGGAATTTCAACTTCTCCAGATTCTGTAGTTGGTTCAGTATTCACTACTGGAACTAAAATTGCGGAAGGTGATGCTTATGGATACATTGAAAATGTTGGTGGTAACATAGTTGCTATTACAACATCAAATGTTGGAACTGGATATTCAAACGGAACCTTTACCGAAGTTCCTCTATACAATATAACTGGATACGGTATTAGTGCTACTGCCGATATTACAGTTACCGATAATCAAATATCAAATGTCTCTATCGCGTATAGTGGATCTGGATATGCAGTCGGTGATGTTTTGGGAATTACTACGAGTTCTGTAGTTAAGGGTAGCGGTGCTAGATTAACTGTTTCAGAAAGATCTAACGTTGATACACTATATTTGACTAATGTTCAAGGATTAGAGTTTACATTAAGTCAAGCGATATCATTCTATAGTGGATCAACCGAAGTATCGATGGGGGGAACTGTGGTAACTAAGAATTCTTATGTACCAGAGTATGTTTATTCTGGTAACGTCTTCGAAGTTACACAATATAACCATGGAATGCAGGCAAATAACAATACCGTTGTTATTTCTAACGTATTCCCAGATACTCCTGGAGAAGCAATCACTGCAAGTATAACTGCAGATAGTACAACTATTTCTTTGGGAAGTACAGCAAACTTTACTACCTTTGAAGGTTTAGCAGTAAGTGCTAGCAATCCTGGATATGTGTTAATTAATAATGAAATTATTTCTTATACTTCTGTAGGATCTCAATCTTTGACTATTGGTACAAAGGGTCAATTTGGATCACCAAGTAGAACACATGCATCTGGTGATATTGCGTATAAGTATGAACTAAATGGAGTTTCTCTGTCTAGAATTAATAGGCAGCATACATTACCTTCAAATGCAACCTTAAATTCTTTAAGGGGAACTGATAAGTATCATTTGGAATTTGATAGATCATATCTCTCAGACAGATCTTCTGGAGATACACAGATAAGTTTCACTGATGCTAAAGTTGCTGGAGGACCAAATTGCAAGGCATCTCAAAATGTCCAATTCTCTTCAGTAGCACCATACTTTAATGTTTTAACTCCAGATAATACAAGTGTTTCTTCACTACTGAGGACTACTTCTGGAACAAGTGTTGATGGTACTGAAACATCATTCGTCGATCAAGGATTCCAGTCAGTAGCTCTAAATGATGTAAATTACTTTAGCACACCAAGATTGGTAGCTTCTAGATTAAATGAAACAAACCTTCTTTCATCAAATACAAACAGTAAGTCTCTTACTCTTGGTATAACCTTAGCGACAAATAACACCAATTTGTCTCCAGTCATTGATACATCTGAGGCAGCAACTTTCGTATTTGGTAGAAATAGAATTAACAAACCAATAGACAATTATGCATATGATTCCAGATCAAATGCAAATACTGGAGACCCACATTCCAGCGTTTATATCTCTAAGAGAGTTGACTTAAAACAACCAGCAAATTCACTCAAAGTATTGCTATCTGCATATCGCCATGCTTCTAGTGATTTTAGAGTTTTATACAAACTCATTAAGTCAGATTCAAGTGAAGTAGATCAAGCATATCAATTATTCCCAGGATACAATAACTTAAGTGATAGTGATGGTGATGGAATAGGTGATACCGTTGTTGATGTTTCTTTGAATGATGGATTACCAGATACTTTTGTTAAAGCAAGTAGTGAAGATGAGTACCTAGATTATCAGTTTACTGCTAATGACCTTGGTGAATTTTCTGGATTTGTGATTAAAATTGTTATGAACGGAACTAATGAAGCATACGCTCCAAGATTCAAAGATTTAAGAGCGATTGCATTAGCATGATACCAATAGAAGGATTTCCAAATTTGTTCAGAGACGAAAACTCTGGTGCTATTGTTAATTGCGATACACTAGAGTATCAAAAATATTCTAAAATGAAAAAGAATAAACAGGAACAAAAACAAGAAATCGAATCTTTGAAAAGTGAAGTTTCTGAAATTAAAAGTTTACTTATGGAGTTAATCAATGAAACCAGAAGAAATTAATCTTGAAACGGTTGGTAAGATGTTTGAATATGAAAAACACTCAAGACAAATCGATTTGCTAAATTTTGAAGAATGTAGAGACTTTGCAAAACTTTATTGTAAATTGTATTTGAAGCAGCAGGAAGTGATTTCTTCTATGGGATTATTGTGAGTATAAATATACTTTAGATCCTGAAACTTATAAGATGGCAGTTTTATATTCATATGCAATCTTTAAGGAGTCATTATAATGGCAGACATAAAAGTACGTGTTGGTCAACAAAACTCAATAAAAGTTCTATCTTCAATTTCTGGAACTAGCTCCGGTACTCTTGCTGGATTGAGCGATATTGATGTAAGTGGTGGGTTATCTAATGGAATGGTTCTAGTATATAATGGTTCTACTAATAAGTGGGATGCAACTTTAGACCTAACTCCAGGAGCAACACAGAATCTAGACATTAACGGAGGTAGCTTTTAATGGCAAGCATTATTAGGGTCAAAAGATCTACGGGTACGACTGCCCCATCCACCCTGAATTACGGTGAACTTGCCCTCACAATTGGATCTGGATCACAGGGAAATAAGGGAGAAAGATTTTTTGTCGGTAATTCATCGAATAATCCGATAGAAATTGGTGGTAAATATTATACCGATCTTCTAGATCACGTTCATGGTACTTTAACAGCATCTTCTGCTGTTATTGTTGATTCTAGCTCCAAAATTGATGTATGGAATGTAGATAATTTAAGGTTAGATGGTAATGCTCTAACTTCTACTGATACTGATGGAAATATTACCATCACTCCAAATGGGACTGGTAGAGTTCAGTTTTTAGATAACGATGAACTCCAGTTTGGTACTAGTGATGATATAAGACTGTCTTATGATACTGATAAGGATGCGATCTTCTTTGAAAGAGGTGAAGCAGGAGCAACAGCAGATATAAGAATTGCTGACGACATTCACTTCCAATTTGGTACAGATAATGACGCCAGAATTTATTATGATGAGGCAACATCGGATAAAATTCAGGTAGAAGGTGCCGATTGGAATTTTGCTAGTGGTGTTGCGATAACCATTTCCGATACCACTGGATCCACCAGTAAAGATACTGGTGCTTTGGTTATTGAAGGTGGTGTTGGTATTGAGGAGAATTTATTTGTTGGTGGTAACCTTGGACTAACTGGTATCACCACAATTAGTGATACAACTGACTCAACAAGCACAACAACTGGTGCTCTAGTAGTTGCTGGTGGTGTTGGAATAGGAAAGACTGTCCACATTGGTGGAGATCTTAATGTTGAAGGTGGTGATGTTAATAGTACAAACGCCAATTTAAATTTATTTGATGTTAATGTAACTACCGCTAATGTTCTGGGCGATGGTTCTACAATTGCTCTTGGTACAACAACAGGAACATTAACACTAAGACCGAATACGGTAGTTGGTGTAAATGCTACCCAAAATCTATACGATACTGTAGCAACTACTGTTAATGCTTTTGGTGCTGCAACATCTATTGATATTGGTGCTACATCTGGAACATTAACTATCAATAATCCAACAGTAGTTGGATCTCAAACGACACAAGAGCTGTTTAATACTACAGCGACGAAGGTAGATGCTTTTGGAGCAGCTACCAATATCGTAATGGGTGCAACGACTGGTGTTGCAACTATTAGAAATGCTACCGTCGATTTAGATGGTGATTTGAATGTTGATGGTGGAGATTTAACTTCAAATCAAACATCATTTAATTTACTCAATTCCACAGTAACTGAGGCAAACGTTCTTGGTGCTGGAGTAAATCTGGTAATTGGTGCTACAACAGGTATCACCACAATTAGAAATGATCGGGTTAAACTTACTTCAACTCAAGACTCATCTGATACAACTAGTGGAGCATTAGTTGTAGATGGTGGAGTTGGAATTGCTAAGACCCTCAATGTTGGTGGAGCACTGAACGTTGCTGGGGCAGTTGCATTTACCTCAGGTAATGTAACGATTACTAATGATTTAATCGTTAATGGTAACACTACATTAGGAAATTCAGTTTCAGACACCATTGATATCACTGGTGACGTTGCTCATGTAGGTGAGTTTACCAATACAGGTGGTGTTGTAATTGATAATGTTGGAATTAAGTCCAACATGATCTTCACCCAATCTGGTGGAGGAAATCAATTATTCATTGATCCATTCCCCGATGGATTAAGTAATGAAGGAACAGTCATCATCAAAGGTGACCTGCAAGTTGATGGAACTACAACCACAGTCAACTCAAGTTCTGTAAGTGTCAACGAAGCCATTTTAAATCTTGGTGACGTAAGCAGTGTAAGAACTGTAATGACTACAGTTGGAACTGGTAGTTCTGAAATTGTAGTAGATTCTCTTGTAGGTATCAATACTGGAGATTTAATTTCTGGTAGTGCTTCTTTACCTGGTGCTGGAACAACAACTGTTCACTCCTTTGATTCTGGAACAAATACTGTTCGTATTGATGGAGTAACGTCTGCAGGTATTGTTACAACAACACAATTAACAGTAACACACGCATTTGATACTAGTACAGATCGTGGTGTTTCCTTCGATTACAATACAAGTTCAGGAATTTCCAATAACAAGGTAGGATTCTTCGGATTTGATGATAGTTCCATAGCAGACAGCTCTGTTACCACACTAACAAATGGAACACATGCAGATGGTAGTAGAAGATGGACTTATATTCCAGATGCATCTATAACAAATAGTGTTGTAAGTGGAACAAAAGGATTCTTAGACGTTAAAGGTATTTACTATCAGTCTGGTGATTTTGATACCAATGGCGTCGTATTCTTTGATGATGCTGGATTACAGAGATCTACTAACAATCCATCTACGGCATCTAATACTAGAACTTCTACTCAAATTCTTACTGCTGTAACCGAAGTCACATTAGATTTACCATCTTCAACTTCTGTAACTGCAGGCGATCAAATAACTCAACTCAATAACTCAAGTGCTTATGGTGTTGTTAAAACAACAAGTTCTGGAACTACTATAACTATTATAGGTGTACAAGGAACCTTTGATACAACTAACGATTTGAAAGTAAATGGAACTAATATTTCCATAGTTCCTGATACTGTAACTACGGTTTACACTAACAAACCAACTTGGACTGATACTATAGACGGAGGAACATTCTAACATGGATAATGGTGAAGTTGATATTAATGTTTTAGTGACTATATACAATCAAAAATTATCTACTTTAATGAATCAAAATATTTTATTGGAGGCAAAATTAAAAACACTCCAAACAGAATATGCTGATGAAAAAGATTCATTATTATTGAAAATTTCCGAATTGTCTAGAGAACAACCACAAAAGAGTAGAAAGAAAGTAGAAGATTATCAACAATCAGGAGTTGAATAATGGCTAAACCAAGCACCAGACAAGGATTAATTGATTATTGTTTAAGAAGACTTGGTGCGCCAGTATTAGAAATTAATGTTGATGATGATCAAATTGATGACCTAGTAGATGACGCTCTTCAGTATTTCCAAGAGCGTCATTTTGATGGTGTTGAAAGAATGTTCTTGAAATATAAAATAACCCAAGACGACATTGATCGTGGAAAAGCAAAACCACCTAGTGGAACTGGTGTAGTATCAACATCAGCGACTGCTACAACTGGAACGTCTTTTACGTTTTATGAGAATTCAAACTTTATTCAAGTTCCAGATTCAGTAATTGGTATTGAAAAAATATTTAAGTTTGATACTAGTGATGTTTCTGGTGGAATGTTTAGTATCAAGTATCAGTTATTTCTAAATGACTTATACTATTTCAACTCTGTAGAATTACTACAGTATTCTATGGTAAAGAGTTATCTTGAAGATATAGACTTTTTACTCACTACAGATAAGCAAGTCAGATTTAATAAGAGACAAGATAGACTATATCTAGATATTGATTGGTCAGCACAAAATGTTGATAACTATTTGATCATTGATTGCTATAGAGCATTAGATCCTTCAGATTTTAGTCAAGTATATAATGATAGTTTTTTAAAGAGATATTTGACTGCTCTCATTAAGCGTCAGTGGGGTCAAAATTTAATTAAGTTTAGAGGAGTCAAACTACCTGGAGGTCTTGAACTCAATGGTAGAGAAATTTATGAAGATGCTGAAAGAGAGATAGAACAGTTGAGATCAAAGATGGCTCTAGAACATGAACTTCCACCTTATGATATGATAGGATAATGGCTTTAAATCCCTTTTTTCTTCAAGGTTCAACATCTGAACAAAGATTAGTTCAACAGCTTATTAATGAGCAGTTGAAGATTTATGGTATTGATGTAACCTATATTCCAAGAAAATTTGTAAAAAGAGATTCTATATTCAGAGAAATTCAATCATCAAAGTTTGATGATAATTTTACCATAGAAGCATACGTCAACACCTACGAAGGATATTCTGGTGCTGGCGATCTAATGACTAAATTTGGCGTATCATTAAGAGATGAATTAACAATAACAATTTCAAAAGAAAGATTTGAAGATTTTGTTTCACCTTTTTTAGAAGCAGCGGATGATGATGAAATTGTTTTATCATCAAGACCAAGGGAAGGAGATTTAGTTTATTTTCCTTTGGGGCAAAGACTGTTTGAAGTTAAGTTTGTTGAGCACGAGCAACCATTTTACCAATTAGGTAAAACTTATGTTTATGAACTTAAATGTGAATTGTATGAATATGAGGATGAAGTTATTGATACTTCAATTGAAGAAATAGACACACAAATTCAGGAAGAAGGTTTTATTACAACATTAAATCTTATTAGTGTTGGTAGAAGTCCTACTCTTTCCCCAGTTTTAGATAACAATTCTGGATATGTTAGAAATATTTTTATTAATGCAGACGGTAGAGGATATACAAGACCACCAACGATAGGATTTTCGACTTCCCCAATGAGTGGTGGAACAGCAACTGCAGTAGCAATAACAACTTCCATTGGTGGATCATATTCCCTTAAAGAAATAATCTTAACAAACGCTGGATATGGTTATACAGTTCCACCAACAATCACTATTACTGGAGGTGGAGGTGTAGGAGCAGCTGCTACATGTGGTATAGAGACTGTGAGAACGGGTGTAATTGCAACAGTTGTCGATGATGGTGGAACTGGATATGTCGTTGCTCCAGAAATAACAATTACTCCACCAAAACATGTTGGTGCTGCAGCAACTGCTATTATAGACTTCCCAATTGGTGCTGGTGTTAGTGTTTTATCTGCCCCAATAAGCATTGGATCATCCAGTTACCTGTTCCCAGGTGGGACAACTGGAGGTGTATTCTACAAAACTCCACCAACAGTTACGTTTAGTCTACCAACTGGAACTGGAGAGTCAGCGGCTGCTACTGCAACCATGACTGATTATGCAACAAATGGTGGAACTGTAGATAGTATCACTGTTACTCCTGGATCTGAAGGAAAATACTACGGAGATGTCCCAACTGTTACTATAGACCATCCAGGATTTAGTTATGCTTCTGCAACCATTGATATTGGTGGAGGAATCAATGGATCTTCTATTGATCCTGGTTCTATTGCGTTTAGCACCACCGGTAGAGCGTACACAACAGCTCCTACGGTAGCGATTAGCACTGGAGGATCATATGGTATCGTTCCGCCCACTACAGCGGCAGTAGGCGTTGCTACAATTCATCCAATTACAGGTATAGTAACAGCAGTATCTTTCGATGAGGTAGATGCTTGGGCAGTTGGAACTGGTGCTACAATCGGATTTGGTTATACAGTACCACCAAATATTACTTTCTCTGGAAGTACTGGAGCTACAAGAGCAACTGCAACTGCAACTGTGTCTGCAGCAGGAACTGTAACTGGTATCACTGTTACAGATAGTGGATATGGTTATGCATCAGGAACAGTGCCTTCTGTTAGTATTTCTGGATCTGGTGGTGCAGGAGAATCTTTCAGAGCGACTGGTATTGCTACATTGCGTGTTAGCTCGGTTCAAACTACAGGAACTCTTGGTATTGGTTCAACTACAATAACAGGTATCACTACAACAAATATTATAGTTGGAGATAGAGTAAGATTAGCAATAGGACATAGCGACTCTTATAATTTTATTCCAGAAGATACTTATGTAACTGGAATTGGTTCAACTTCACTTACAATTTCAAATACCCCAACAAATGTTGGTGTTGCTACTTCTGTATTTGAATTTGGTATAGATCAATGCGGAATTGTTACTGGAATCATAATTACTAAAGGTGGTGGTGGATACTTGTCTCCACCAACCGTAACAATAACTAATGATGTTAATGAGAAGAATTATAAGGATATAATTCCAGGTATATCTACAGCAACCGCTAGAAGTACAATCAATAGTGCTGGAGAGATTGATGAAATTTATATTGAGGACCCTGGTGAAGGTTATATTTACATTCCTAATATATTAGTTCCTACGGTTTCTGCTGCAGCACCACCAGTAACTGCAGGAATAGGAACTTTCGAATTTAATGAGATTGTAACAGGATCAACTACTGGAACTACAGCAAGAGTTAAAGAATGGAATTCTAGCACTAATGTATTGAAAGTTTCTATAAACGATGGAGCATTTGCTGCTGGAGAAGTTATTGTTGGATCTTCATCTTCTGCTAGGTATTCGGTTAAATCATATGACGATAGAGACATTTATGATAAATACAGTGATAATGACGAAATAGAAGCAGAAGCAGATCTTATTCTTGATTTTACAGAATCTAATCCCTTTGGTACATATTAATGTTAGGAACTTATTTTTATCACGAGATAATACGTAAAACAGTTGTTGCTTTTGGAACACTGTTCAACCAAGTGTATGTTGCACACGAAAATAACTCAAATCAAGTTATAAGCAAGATGAAAGTTCCTCTTGCTTATGGTCCAATGCAAAAGTTCCTCGCAAGAATTGAACAGCAAGCAGAACTGAATAAAGCAGTTCAGTTGACTTTACCAAGAATGTCTTTCGAAATGAACGGTATTCAATATGATTCGACAAGAAAAACATCAGTAACGCAAACTTTTAAAGCAGTAGATAATAATAGCAGAGTCAAAAAAGTCTTCATGCCCGTCCCATATAACTTGGGATTTGAATTAAATATTCTAACAAAATTAAATGATGATGCTCTACAAATCCTTGAGCAAATTTTACCATTTTTTCAACCATCATTCAATGTTACTATTGATTTGGTAGATTCTATTGGTGAAAAGAGAGATATTCCAGTAGTTTTAGAAAACATTAGTTTCCAAGATGATTACGAAGGAGACTTCACAACAAGAAGAGCGTTAATTTATACATTGCAATTTTCAGTAAAAACTTATCTGTTCGGACCTATTGCAGACAGCACTGACGGACTCATTAAGAAGGTTCAAGTCGATTACTATTCAAATACTGATGTTCAAAATGCTAGAAGACAGGTCAGATATGTAGCAACTCCTATCGCCAAGAAAGATTATAATGATGATAATTCATCTTCATTGAGTGAAGACCTAACAACGCAAGAAACTCTAGTAGGAGTTACCTCCACAAGTCTTCTTTCTGTTGGAGATAGAGTTATCATTGATAGTGAAATTATGAAGATTAAATCTAAGACTTCAGATTCTATCACAGTTGTTAGAGGATATAATGACACAATTGCCGCAACGCATACTACTGGAACTTCTATTGATGTATTGAGTGAGGCAGATAATACGGCAATTGTTGTTGGTGATGATTTTGGATTTAGTGAAGAGACATCATTTTTCCAAGATGCAGGAGAATATAGCAACACTAGAAACACAGATCTAATTTAAAATTATGGATAAATTTGATTCTATAAGCAAATCGCTAAACACCGAAACTAATATTGTTAGCGTAGATTCTAATCCACCATCCGAAATAGTCAAAAATCAGGATTCTGAGGACATTAAAAAAGATTATCAATATACTAGAGCAAATTTATATTCCCTAATAGAAAAGGGACAAGAAGCTCTAAATGGTATTATGGAACTAGCATCGGAAAGTGATAGTCCTAGAGCATATGAAGTTGCCGGACAAATAATCAAAAGCGTTGGTGATACCACCGATAAACTTTTAGATTTGCAAAAGAAACTAAAAGATATGGAAGAAGATAATATGAAACAAACAACTAATAACGTAACAAACAATGCATTATTTGTTGGATCTACGTCAGAACTTTCAAAATTACTCAAACAAGGTTTTCTAAATAATAAAGAAGAATCTTAAAATATCAATGGGTTGGTCTGAAAAATATAAAAAATCGATCAATTGTGATGATCCAAAAGGATTTTCACAACGCGCCCATTGTCAGGGTAAAGAGAAAAAAATGAACGAAGAAAAGAAGAAAGATCACGAGTATTCAATGGCTCGTTCAGAAATTAAAACAATTAAAAATGCCGCCGGTCGTCTTCAAAAGAAGATGGGTAAAAAAGGTGAGGGTGAATTACAAGCATGGGTTCAGTCAAAAATTACTAAGGCAGCAGATTATATCGATACTGCAGCAGATTATGTGACCAATGAGGAAACAAAGTCTGGAGATGAAGGACTTCGTGATTGGTTTGGTAAATCAAAATCTTCTGATGGTAAAAAAGGTTGGGTTCAATTGGGCGGCAAATGGGCAGGTAAACCTTGTGCTCGTCAACCTGGACAAACTTCCACACCAAAATGTGGTAGTTCTAAAATGGCGGCAAATTTGAGTGATGAAGAAGAGGAAACTGCGAGAAGAAGAAAAAATCGCCAAGATCCAAATCAACCAGAAAAAACTGGTGGAGCAAAACCAACGAATGTTGCAACTGAAGAGACCGATCTGCAGGAAGTAAAAGATAAACCAGGTAAAGGTAGTGGTAAAAAGGATGCTTGTTACCATAAAGTAAAGTCACGTTATTCTGTTTGGCCAAGTGCATATGCTTCTGGTGCTTTAGTTAAGTGTCGTAAAGTTGGTGCAGCAAATTGGGGAAATAAATCCGAGTCTGTGGAGATTGAGACTGCAGATGGAAAAACTTTTGCACAGTTTATCGATATCATTAAACCAGAACCATTAAAACCAACAGACGGTATTGGTAGTAGAATGATTGATGAAGCTGGTAAAAAATGTTGGCCAGGTTATGAGAAAAAAGGGACTCAGAAACTCTTTGGTAAAACTTATAATCGATGTGTAAAAAAGGAAGAAGTTGAAGAAATTGAGGAAGTAACAAAGATGGGAATTCATTCCCCTCACGAAGTTCCTTCTAAAAACTTAAAAGGTCTTGTAGCAAAAG
>Ga0208162_1000054_pt1 | contig 53365 bp, 37 predicted proteins | sample CB_VirMetaG_4_FD_184539 | JGI IMG/M metagenome (GOLD analysis project Ga0208162, IMG submission 184539) | Freshwater to marine saline gradient viral communities from Chesapeake Bay - CB_1508_1M Viral MetaG (SPAdes) (version 4) | ecosystem: Environmental > Aquatic > Marine > Coastal | place: USA... | reverse complement strand
CATGGATCAAGAGGCTGAAGTTGGAGCGGCTCTTGATATCTATTCCGATGACGCGACCCAGGAGAACACTCGCCAGGAACTGTTTGAGTTAAACACGGATAACCAAGTTCTCAAGCGCGAAGTAGATCGTTTCATCAAGCAGTGCCGTCTTGATAAGCACATCTGGGATATTGTTCGTAACGTTGCTAAGTACGGTGATTGCTTTGTTGAAAACGTTGTGGACCTAAACAATATCGAGAAGGGTATCATGAGGCTCAAGGTTCTCAATCCTAACTACATCTTCCGTGTAGAGGATAAATACGGTTACCTGAAAGAGTTCCTGCAAGAGATTCCTAGTCGTCGATCCGCGACCGACGCCTCTCAGACGTTCATTCCCGACAAGAAGAAAAAGAACATCATCAAACTAAACAAAGATCAGATTGTTCACTTCCGTCGAATGACCTCTGATTCGGATTATTATCCCTACGGAAAAGGCGTCCTCGCATACGCTGTTCGCATCTTCAAGTCTCTTATGATGATGGAAGATGCGATGCTTATTTATCGGATTCAACGCGCACCTGAACGCCGTGCTTTTTACCTCGAAACAGGTAACCTCCCTCAGTCCAAGGTCGAGGCTTTCGTAGAGCGAATCAAAGCCAAGTTCAAGAAGCAGCCGATGTGGAATGCAGGTACAAACAGTATCGACTACCAGTACAATCCGCTAACCGTAGAAGAGGACTTCTTTATTCCGATTCGTAACGGTCAGGGAACCAAAATTGACGTTCTTCCTGGTGCTCAGAACCTGGGCGAAACCGACGACGTTAAGTACTTCCGCGACAAGCTTCTCGCTGCTTTGAAGATTCCGAAGGACTTCATCGTAGAGAAGGACAAGTCCCCTGAACGTAAAGCAAACCTATCTCAGCTTGACGTTAAGTTTGCCAAGGCTGTTCAGCGGTTGCAGCGTGATGTAGAGCTTGGTCTCAACGTTCTGCTCAAGCGCCATCTTACGCTTGTCGGTATGCCGAAAAGCCTGATCGAATCAGTTGATATCAAACTTACTTCGCCTTCTGATATGTTCGAGAAGCGGCGTCTTGAGGTTGACGAGCAAAAGGTTCGAATTGTTCAGGCTGTAAAAGGTCTTCAGCTTTTCGATGACGAGTATCTATACAAAGAATACTTCAACATGACTGACGCTCAGGTTCAGGAAATGAAAGACCGCGTCAAGAAGCAAACCGAAGAGCAAGCGCAAAATCAAATGGGAGGTGCTCCTGGGGCTGGCGGTCCCCCCGTCCCGTCAGGTCCCGCTGGAGCGCCTCCCCCTCCCCCTAAAGGAGAAGAAGAGGCGGGGGACGAGGAAGCTGACGAACCTCCCAAAGAGCCTAAGTAAAAAAACCATATTTTTTTAAAAAATGCAGAATAGGTCTCCTACATAAGGATACCTAGGGCTTTTGTATATTATGGTTACAAACACTTTCTCCACACGCGATCAATCTATTGCCAAAATCAACATGGCAATGAATTATTTAAGCCGTGTCGTTCGTGAGAACATGGTTCTCTTTAACTACGACGCACGGACCTCTAAAGTCTCCTTCCTGACTGAAAACAACCTGATGGTAGATTGTGTTGCCGCCTTTGACGAGCGCGGCAACATTTCATTACAGGACATGTCGGTCAACGATGCGGCAGTGCTCTACTCGGACGAAAGCGTCGATACCCGAGTGAATGAGAGCGTTCGCTCGTTTATCAGCAACCTTCGCGAGGACGAATATCGCGATGCCGAGTCCAGCTTCGACACCCTGCTTGGCGCTTTCCAAAGCCGCAGTCAGGTAAACGAAGTTCGCGCAAAACTTGAGCGTCGTAACTCCACATTTGGTGATACCCAGAATATTCTTGAGAGCGCGGAGTATGCCAAATTACAAGAGGTCAAAGACAAGGTTACGGAGTATCTTAATGAAAAAAAGGATACTCTTCTTTCTTATGAGGACGTTGTAAACTCCCTCAAGCTGTCCAATGCCCTAGGACGCGCCTTCAACACTCCCCGTCGTGGTTGGGATGAGGTCGTAAAAGAAAGTGTTATTGAAGTTCCTCTCGATACACAACGCACCGTATTCGAGATGGTTTGCGCTCAAGAGCTTATTCGCCACGAACTAAACGAGTCCAAGGAGAACTTTGCGGGGTCCTGGGTCAAGAACGACAAGATCGCTGCCCTCGCTTCCTGCATCTACAACGAGGACGACGTTGTTCTCGAAGCTCTTCACGCTGCGATTGCTGATGTCCCGTACCTTGCACTTGCTTCCAAGGCTGATATCAAGACGGTCTTCGGTTCAATCTACGAGGCGTCTGATGTAGCCAACATCTCCCAGAAGGACATTCGCGAGTACGTGGCTCGCATCTTCGAGTTCAAGAAGCCCATCAAGCAGGACATCCTCTCCGAGCTTAACGAGTCTTACGGCATCAACGTCCAGAACCTAAAGTTCGTCCCTACCTTCAGCAACCTTGCCAAGGCTCAATCCGTTCTCTTCGAGGCGCTCGCTGCTACTTCCGAGAAAGATAGTGTTGTCCGTGATGTGTTCGAAGCTTTCTCCAAAACTCTTCGCAAGAAGGGAGGTATTCAAACCCTCGACGTAAACGACTTTATCTTCGAAGTCTTCCAGGCGGCTGAAGTTGAGCTTGACGGAGAGCTTTTCAAGGCTGTCGATCTCGATACCGTGGTAGAGAGTATTCTTGAAGCAAAGGACAAGAAAAAGGCCAAAAACCCGACCGATGACGACGGTGCCACCACGGATGACTCTCTAGATCCCGTTGGTAAAGGTGACGCAGACATGGATAACGATGGGGATTCCGATTCCACAGACAAGTACCTAAAGAACCGCCGTAATGCAATCGGCAAGGCGATGGGTAAGAAGAAGGTTGGAAAGAAGAAGATGGAAAAAGAAGACGACGTAGATGATAAAACCCGCACCGACGAGGCTGAAGAGCCTCAAGAGCCTGAAGCCGATACGGGAATGGGTCTTGGGGACGAAGATATGACCGATCTAATGAAAGAGTTAGAAGGTCTGTTTAAGGATATTGATTGGGAAGCCCTTTCTAAGGAAGAAGAAGAGTATGACCCCGAGTCGCCCGACGAAGAAGCTTAATCTTCCATATACCCCTGTTTCAACCACAAGATATTGTATGTAACAAATTTACCATACACACTTAGCAGTAGCTGAACAGTATTATATAATTCTTTCATCGACTCTTCTGATACGCTAGAAGAGTCGATGATTTTTTGTACACGGTCAATCGCGAACTTAAGATCATCTTCGTCTTCGGGGCGAAGTCTGCTAAGGGACTTAATAAAATCGTCTTTGTTTTTAATCATTTTACTTCAATCTTGAGAGATTTGTATGCGCGCTTGCGTGCTGCTGCGTGCTCCTTTAGATACGGTACTTGGTCGTTGAAGTCGTAAATGTAGACTTTACTCTTGCTTTCATGAATACGAAGAGCACGACCAAGTGCCTGTAGAGTGGCGATCTCGGACTTGAGACCTCGTGCGTTGATGAGGTGAGTGATCTCTGGGATGTCGATACCAGTTTGAAGAATCTTGGTGCCGATCAGAACTGAACGTGCCTCCCCCTTGAAGCCTTTAATACGCTCACTTCGAAGAGATAGGTCATCCTTGCCTTCAAGAGTTTGTGCTCCTGGGATCATATCACGTAGAAGCTCCAAGTGCTTAAGGTTCTTGACCAGGATCAGGATACGACCTTTGGTGATTCCGTCGCAGATCTTCTTGATCTTCTCGTTACGAATCTCGTTGTTGACGATGTACTGTTCGTAGATATCTGCATACTTAGCGTCAAGGAGCGAATGATCCTTGTACTCAGGAAGGTCCAGAAACGTAACCACTGGAGGTGTGAGGAATCCTTCGTCCACAAGCTTCTCTACGTCCACCTGAGAGATGATATCCCCAAGGTAGGCTACAAGGTTCAGCTTCGCCATTTTCTCGCTAGGCATCGTCGCAGACATGCCAAACCGATACACTGCATTGGGAAACGACTTGACCACCTTGGTAGAAATCTTACCTTTGGCGAACTCATGAACCTCATCAAAGATAATGAACTCAGATTGATCGAGGTGGCTGTCGAGAACTTTATGTACGGATTGGACGGTGCAGAGCGTGATTGGTTTGAGTTCTACCCCGTCGCCAAAGGCAACCCCCACATCGAAGCCTAGGTTCTTGAGGAACTCATACGTCTGTAGTAGTAGACCCTTCTGGGTGAAGAAGATCAGCCCCGTCTTGTCCTCTAACGCCTTCAGGATGCCTGCCAGGACAACAGTCTTGCCCGCGCCTGTAGGAGCCTTGATGAGCGCCATACGCTTCTTGAGCGCCAATTCAATTAAGGACTTTTGGTAGTCTCGGTACTCAATTTTAGGTAGGGCGATATCGTGACTATCTACTACAGGATCTCGGTGATCTTCAAGCTCGTAATCAAGCTCGGCCAATTCTAGGTCCTTGAGAATGAATGGCAGTAGACCTGTTCCAAACTTACCTTTCTCTGAAATAAAATACTTCGTACCGTCCCAGCCCTTCCGATAAGCTCGGCTATACCTAGCGCCAGGAATCTTGGCACTGTACTTCTTGCGAAGGATGGTAAGTAGTTCTTTGTTTGTAGTTTGCAGCAAAGAACTCACATTTTTTACGATAATCTTCAAATCGTAACTATTATAGTCCAAAACTTTATTTTTTTACCATGAGTGACGAATCAATTGTTGACCTTGTAAAACATCACCAAGCTCAGGCTTCTAACGCCCCTGAGAGTGCCGAAGTGGCTCAAAAGGCTGCGGTTATGGCGGAAGCTATGCCCGCCGATCGCCACACTGAAGAGATTCTTGAGAAGCTTCTTCAGAACGTCACCGATAAGATGCGGTGGATTCAGGTGGAGCTACCTTCGCAAGGTCTCCTATACCCCGAAGCCCAAAAGGTCGTAGATATTCGTCCTATCACATTTGATGATGAGCGCATGCTTAAATCAACACAAGGAAGCCGCGATGCAGAGGGCACTCTAGAGAAACTTCTTCGTAACTGTATTCGAGGTATTGACGTTTCGGAGATGACGCCCGAGGATAAGCTTTATGTACTGTACCGTCTTCGAGGAATTTCATACGGTGATACCTACACCCTGGAGCACGACTGTGAGAACTGTGGGACTAGAAGTAAGCTAGACCTTTCGATCAACACTCTCAAAACCACGCCCCTTAAAGAAGAGCATATGCGTTTTGTTCTTCCCGATTCGCAGCAAGAGATCCAGATCAAGCTTCCACGAACTCAGGATATGCATCTTGTCGATACGATTGATAAGATGCACGAGAACATGCATATGTTCATTCATAATATCGCAGGTGTGAGCGACAAGACGGTCATCGAAGCCTTCATTCAGAAAACTACCGTTCGAGATGTGGACATGATTAGAACTCACATCTTCAGTCCTAAGTACGGAATGGAGAACCACTTCTTCTACTCTTGCAACGCATGCGGAACTAAGAACAGGGTGCCGATCGAACTCACATCCAATTTTTTTACCGCGAGTTGACAGCGCAGTGGGGTGACCAGGGACTCGAACACCAAGCATATGTTCTAGTAAAGCATATCGGGTTCAGTTTCAGGGATGTCTGTCAGCTAACTTTTTTAGAGCGCCTAGCCTTCTTAGAGATCCTTCAACAGGAAAATGAGAAGCAAAAAGAGGACTTGAAAAAGATTCAATCCAGCGGTAAACGCTAGATATTAGTATGGCAAGCTTCAACGGATACTCTGTAGTCAAGCGGTATAACCGTCCAAGTATTCTCCAGCGTACTCAGTTGGAGATGTACTTCACCAATAACGGAACTTACTTTGACCCTGACGAGATTAGTGCGTGCTACATTCTACCTGACACTGGTACTACTAACGGCTCTCCTGATGTCTATATCAACCGCACGGCGAGCGATGTCGGAACGTCGGCATACGGGAAACTGAACGAAACTGGCCTGTCGTCCGTAGTCGCCACCTACACAACTATCTCCTCTGTGTCCGACTACACTGCGCCAGATGGCGGTTTGGGTGCAAGTGCCATTTACAAAGTTGATGAGGGTAAGTATTCAATCATCGCGGACGGATCTTTCTTTCCTGAGTATTCTTCCCTAGGCATTTCTGATGGAGAATACTTTGATGCATGGCTTGTTCGGGACTTCTCAGCCACGGACGCATCCGCAGGGTACAAGCTGTATTGGAACAAGTTTACGGTTTTCAATGATCGTGTTGTAACCTTCACAGAGCCATACCAGATCACAACAAAGAGCAAACTTACTCAGAAGTACGTGGAACTAAGCTCTATTGTAACCCTGCGAGTTACCACCGACACCTTTGTAGCTAACCGCAATATGTCTAGGGATCTGAAGGAGATCTTCAGGGACAGCATTCTTACGAACGGGGAGATTAGGATCCGTAAGCGCAACCCCTATACCTCAGGAGAGATCAGCACTGTTCTAGACTGGACTTCCTCAGGCGTAGACATCAGTTCCGACAACACTCTCCTGTATACGTGGAATACCGCCGCATTGGAGAAGGGCGACTACATTGTAGAGGTTAAGTATCAGGTTCTTGAGCAGACCTTCTACAGCGACGAGTTCAACTTAGTGCTTCGGTGATATCATACTCGAAGTCCACGACCTTGAGACCATTCTTGATGGCCGTCGTGAACTGCCTTGAGTTCTCACACGCGATGTGAAGCTCGTTCCAGTCCTTCACGCCGTCAGGCAGAGAGCAGATGCAGAAGTCGTTCTTGTTCTTCTTGAGAAGAGCCTTGCGTGCTTGCTGAATACCCATCTTACCAGCCTCGTCGTTGTCATAGGCAAAGATGATCTGCTTGTCCTTGATCTCCTGTGCTTGAGCCATGGAGAGGTGGCTTCCCTGAGTACAAGTGGCATTGATTCCATTTGCCTGTAGCGACATGGCGTCGATAGGTCCTTCGGTGATGAACACGTAGTCTGCATCGCGCTCAAACGGGTACAGGATCTCGGACGACTTCACACCCGTAACTTGACGAGAAGGGTTCAGGTACTTCATGCCCATGATGCTCAGATTGCGTGCCTGAAAGTAGAAGATACGCTCTCGCTTGTCCTGATACGGGATAATGATTCGGTTCGCGTACCGTCCCCGCGTGGCGAGATAGAAGTTGAAGTCCTGAAGCTTGCGAGAGTAGATGAACTTCCTGGCGAGCCGCTCTGTGAGATTGTTAGGGTTAATACTTTTTGGATCAAACTTTTGAAAGCCCTTCACAATCTCTGAGACTGTGTTTTCCTGAGTCGGCTTCTGGTTCTCTACGCGAATAGATGAGATTTCAAAAAGGTGTTCAGGGGTGTCGAACAACTTGCTACGTAGATACTTGAGAGCTTGGTCATAAGGAATATCCTCGACGGCAGCTACAAGCTGCGGAAAGTTACCCTTCTCCTGAGACTTGAAATCTTGCCAAAGCCCAGACTCCAAGTTGACGGATAAATGCATTTTCTCATCTGGTACAAAGATGGAGTTTGTAGTAAATTCTGAAGCAAAGACCTTATTTACGGGGAACTTCGCGAGCAGGTACTCTTTAATAACACTAGAAGGCAGCATCATGTATATAAAAGGCTTTTCCCCCTCAAAACTGAACACTTTCGACGAATGCGAGCAGAAGTATCGCTACAAGTACATCCACTACCTCCCAGAGGAGTATAATGAGGGGTTGTCTACGGACGCACTTCAATTCGGCTCATATATTCACAAAATCTTTGAGGATGGCGTGGACGCGGAGTCAGTGGAAGAACTAATGGAGCATGCCACCCGACTCCGTAATAGTTACCAGTTCACGGGTCGTGAGGATGATATCGTCAAATGCGTCAAGAACTTCCACAAGTTCAACGGAGCACTCACTGAGAGCGTCTCTACGGAGATGAAGTTCAAGGTGGAGGTTATTGCTGACCTTGAGGTTAACGGGATCATTGACCGCGTTGTGAAGGGCTCTGAGGGCGGTTACCTCGTCATCGACTATAAGACCTCCAAGCGCGAGAAGACGAAGCGAGAGCTTTACAACGACCCGCAGCTAATGATCTATACAGCGGCCATCGCCAAGATGTACAAGTGCGATGTTCGTAACATCACCGTGGCACACTACTACCCTCTCACTGGTAATCTGGTGACCATCAAGTACCTGCCTAGCCACATTACAGCTTTTTTGCGGAGACTAGACGAAAAAAAGTGGCGAATCCGAAAAAAGAAAGCTGACGAATTCAAGCCGAGAGTAAACCAGTTCTGCGACTGGTGTGGTTACAAGAACCTCTGTCCTAAGTATGGCGGAACTCCGAAGATGCTGGAAGAGGCTATTGAAAAAAAGAAGAGTCTCGGTAAACAATAGGGTAATATAAAGCAATATCTATTGTTCTGAAAAAATCTCTCACTAGAACAATGTCGTAACCATTCTTATTGGTAAAGGCATGTTCTAGCTGAGAGATTTTTATTGGTTTCTGATCTTCGAAAGCTCCAATAAGCTGAGACTGGAAGATATTGATAAAAGCTTCAGAATACCTATGTCTCCACTTTTCCTTGAACTCCAGCGATAGTGCATAGTTCACTTGTTCTAGGAACTCTTCAAGCTCCATCTTGTCGTCTAGGTTCAAGGTCATAACTAAATAATATATAAGATAAAAGTCCGAGGCATCTCGAAAATGGCGAAGAAATCACAACCAAAAAAAGAAGCGAGGGTTCAGGCAAGCTTGACCTTTCGAAAGAATACGCCTGGGGATCGAATCGGGTCCGTTAAACGTATATCCAAGTATGAGGGCCAGCTCTATTCGTTCGGATATAACAGCTTTGGGCCAAGTAAAACTAAAAAACGTTCAAACACGGATAAGAGTCCTCTGCTTCTTCTAGCAGTGAAAAGCGGAAGCAAGGTCTGGAGAGCAAGGAACGGCAAAAATTACATCTATGGATTTAATTTAAATTATCTTCCACCTATGCGTCGTCTAAAAGTGATTGAGGATCTTATGAAGATCTTTGAAGAGAGTCCTGGGATGAGCCTCAGTTATTCAGCGATTCGATCTGCTCTAGATCTACCTAGCGGGAAAGAAGCATCTATTTTTCGCAAGTACGATGTGCGTGGAAGCAAGTTACGCCAGTTAAAGCAAGTTCGCCTAGATACCTATGCGGGATACTTACGAAGCTCGTTAGACACTAGGCAATGAATTTAAGTAACTCAGATAGAGAATTCTTTGAGAATCTCAATAATGATCTAGCCAAAAGCATTGAGTCTGCATTAGCCAAAGCGGGACCTAAGGACAGCGGTGGTGGTGGAGGCGGCGCTGGAGGTGTAGGTCTAGGCTCGAAGATTGTTGCAGGTATTAAAGGCGGGCTTTCGAAGGGTATTGGAAAGACTTTTGATATCGCCGCAGGCCAACTTCAAAAGGCTACGAGCGATGCAATTACGTTTGGCAATACTCTAGCGCGCTCCACAGCCGCGACAAACCGAACTCAACTTCTAGCTACCAAAACGATCAATGAGCAGGGTAAGATCGTTACTGGGCTTCCTGATGTTAACAGCACATTTAGAAAGTTCGGAATCAGCTACACGCAGACGGCAAAGATCTTGGATGACGCGATTCGCGCCAATATCAAGAATTCGGGCCAGACAGCGCAGAAGTTCCTTGCAACCTCTCAGGGTCTTGGCAACAGCCTAGCGACGACAAACACATTTTTAGCTACGCAAACAAACGTTTTAGGTAGGTCATCTCAAGCGTCTATTGAGTTTGGAAACGATATCATAGGATTAGCGTCGTCAAACGGTATTCTGGCCGATTCAATTATTGAAGCGGTTAATGCTTTCACTAAGACCACGAGACAGCAGACTGCTCTGTTTGGCTCCGAAACTGCGAACATGATTCAAAGGTTCGTTGCGGGCGCAGAGGCAGCGGCTCCAGGCGCGGGTACTGCTAATCTAATTCGCGCTCTAACTAGCCCTGAAGCTCTTCTGAACATGCCTGCTGTCGCAGGCAGGTTAGGTATTGAAGCGCCTACTGATGTTCGAGATGCGGGACAGATGGAGAAATTCCTGACCGAGGCAGTTGGCGCAATCGCCACGATGGGCCAGACGGAAATTCTTGGGCAAGACGCAATTACCGGACAGCAGCTTTCTCAGCAACTACAGCAAATGCTCGGAGACATGTTCTCCCTAGAAAGCTTCCAAACAGCCGACTTACTTGCTGGGTCTGGCACGCCTCTCGCGGAAATGTTTAATTTCCAGAAGATGACGGCAGAAGAGCTTGATACCGCGCAGAAAAATGTTACTGGCGCTTCTCTTGAGGCTGCTACGGTTCTAAAGGACTTTAACATGGCGATGGCGGCTACGCCGTCTTACATAGACGCGATCGGAGCGACCGCCGAAGCCTTCCGTGAAGGTATGCCTACCGCCGAGGAGATCAGGGAAAAGTTTGGTGGTTTCCTGGATAAGTTCGCAGACATTGATATTCCTCTACAGACTGTGGGCTCTAGTGCCATGGAGGCAGTTAGAGGTCTTAAGGCGTTTACTGCTGCCTTGTTTGCTGGCATGCTTACGAACGTCTTGAACCCGCTCGGAGGTATGATTAGAGGGATGGGCAGCGGGCTCAAGGGACTTTTTGGCAAAGGTGGCGGCTTCATTGGACCGAAAAAGCCTGGCGTATTCTCGCGTATGGGAAGCTCTATCGGTCGAGGGTTTACATCTGCAAAGAACTTTATTGGTGGAGGTATCTCTAACTTCACTAGCGGCGCAGGTCGCATCTTGGGCGGGGCAAAAGATTTCGCAGGTAAACAACTTGGCAGAGCAGGAAGCTTTGCCATGAGAAATCTAAAAGGAGTTCCCGTTCTCAGTGCTGGGCTGCCCATAATTGAAGAGATGATGATGGAAGACGGTAGTCTTGGTCGCGGCTTGTTCCGTGCTGCGGGAGCTTTTGGCGGATCTATCGGGGGAGGTGCGCTAGGCACCGCTGTTGCCCCTGGAGTTGGAACGGGAGTAGGTGCCGTCGCAGGAGGTATTGGAGGTGATAAGGCAATGGGAGCCTTCTACGATTACTTGTTTGGAGGCGATAGCACTAGCCCATCTCCAGCCCCCGCACCCGCACCCCCGGAGGCTCCCGCCGCACTGTCCTCTGGCGTAGTTCCAGGAGTCGTTCAGGACGATACTCTAGAAAGAATCGCGGCGATTGCGGAGGACTCATTTCTTTTACAGCAAGCCGAGCTTGAGATGTCTGAGGGAATTTACATGAACGGCCAAGGCAGCTTTACTGGCGGTGCCGCTGATATGGAGTTCGAAACTGGACTAACTAATAGGTAATTATCATGCCCTTAATTAAAAAAGGAATCAAAGAAATTCTACAAGGCAAGGACGAGAACTGGGCTGGTGCTGACGGTAACGCTATTTTCAATGGCCTCAAACAGACTGGTGAAGCTTGGCTTGGAGCAGTCGCGAACAATGCGATTGGAGTAGCTACAGACTTCATTGCTGATGTTAGTCCGTTTGCCAAGAAGGATAATAACTATGCTAATATCGGGGATCCCGAAAAGAAAGGTGGAGGTGTTCACGAGTATGGAATGTACAAGGACATGGCTAAAGCTAGAGGGTATGGTTTTACAGACGGAACCCCTCCTGTAGCTGGGTTAGCTGGTTTTGGTATTGCCGCAGGGCTCGGCGGTTACGCGGCTGCAAATGAGCAGCGGGTATGGGATGTTGATATTTTAGAGCCTCAAGTGCGGATCAACTCCGTTTTGGAAGAGCGGTCCTACATTGATTTCTACTTTCCAAATACGCGAATGGGAAGCGGAGACGGTATTCGTCGTATCGCATTCTTTGAGAACGCTAAGATTCGCGAGGATCGCTCTTCGCGATACTCATCCCAGAACATCGTCGCTAGAAATGAACCTGTACGCCTATTCACTGGAGCGGATGCTCGTAAGCTGAAGCTTGATTTCACGTACACTATTCCTCACATCGAGTACTTCTTCCGCCTCTGTAATACTGCTGCTCTGGCGGGATTTATGAGCAATCCTAAAACGGGCGCGGGCTCAACTATCGCAGGACTTCAAGGACAGCCTTTACGGGGCGGTAATCACTGGGACCATCGAAGGTTTGTAAAAGCATACCTTGATAAGTTCTTTGGAACTTCATTCGAAGTTGATACAGGATCTCGATTATCGTTTACTAACAAAGACAGGATCACAGGTCCTCGCGCTTACGAGCCGCAGCTTCAGGAACCAAAAGACGGGTATAACAACAACAAAACAAACGATAACGAGCAGCGTCTTCTACGAGCATTATCAAAGAATGATGAAGATCTTGGATCCGATGGCATGATGGCAACCTACTACACACAGTTTGCAATCGACACGATTCGCGCCAGCGTCGTAGGCGATCAGCTTACAAAAGGACCCGTAGGACCTCCGATCGTTCGCTTCCGTCACGGTACTGTATTTAACGAGTCTCCGTTCATTGTTAAGAACTTCAGCATTGACTACCCAACAGACAAAGGGTTTGAGTACAGAACTCTCATGCCTCGTCAGGTCAAGTTCTCGCTAACGTTAGAGGAGTTCCACCAAACAAACGGCAGCCATCATGGCGATGTGAACGAGCTAGTGCCTGACGCATCTCAGATCGTTGATCTTGTTATCAAGACTTCGAACCCTACTCTTCCCGTTACTAACCGTCGTAGAGGCTTAGGAGGCTGATATGGTAAAAGCATTCACATCTCGATACACAACTTTCGATTCGATCAAGCGTAGCCATCGAGGCAAGCCTCTTCAGGACTTGGTAAATTCCAAGGAGTGGAAGAGTTTCTTGGTGGAGGATCTAGAATCGTATGAGTATAAAGTAGCGATTGTTCCTGCGAATATGGAGAATCGCGCGGACTTGATTGCGTTAGCTGCTTTTGGATCAGAAAAGTTATGGTGGTTAATTTGTACCGCGAACGGTATTATTGATCCAATGACAGAATTAATTGCTGGAAAACAAATTAATATTCCTATTATTAGATAATGTCTTCGCCTGGGTATAGAAATACTGCTCCTGTAAAGCTTTACATGGAGTTCTCAAGGGATCCTCTCGATCTTCTGGAGGACGGAATTCTTACGGGGATTCAAGATCCTTTTGAGTTGAAGGACTCGTTTATGTCATTTGATTACGCATTGGCAGGAAAAGGAGGGGCAGGCGTATTCAATGTAAAGCTAATTAACCCGTCGCAAGCGGTCGAGGAAAAGATTTTTAGTTGGTACTGCGCCATTAACCCACGCACATGGAGGGCATCTGAAGAGGCAACGCCGGAGGAGTGGACGTTTAGTGCTGGGCAAGCCGCTACCGTATTCCTTCGTTGGGGTTATCAAAACGATAATATTGATCGGGATGCGAATATTAAGAACGCATTTTCGCATGTTCATAAAACTAAGATTATTGATGTTCAGTTTAATATCAGTGATAGGAAAGAACGAATCATAACGCTTAGACTTCAGAATCAGCACGGCATTGGTATTACAAGACAGGTTGCAAAAAGAAGGAAAGGAGAGACCAATACATACCGCGTAAAAATTTCCAACGATTCAGGAATGAGACCTCCTGCGGAAATTATTTCTGAACTGTTGGGCACGTTAGCAGCGGGAGATGCGATAGAAACACATGTGTTTCTTAGCGATGAACATAAGCAAACGCTCAATGAAGAGTTTGATAAAATTCACCCAGGCGCGAATAAACAGATCCCTACCCCTGAAGAAAAAGCAACGACCTCTCCAAAAGACAGGGCTAATCCAACGATCTCTAAATCCAAGCAAATCACTCTTGATATCGCGAAGCAATATTTCGAGTATCTGGATGTAAACTTTGTTGCTGATATTGAAAAGCCCCCTGAAGCTTCGGATCCAACAGTCCCTGCTGAGAAGCCTAACAAATATCAAAACGGTGTGGCAGGTGGACAGACGGACGCTCTTGCGGTAGATCGAAATAAAGAGGCCGCAATTCTTGCAGACAAGGAAGTCTTTCAGGTTTTTGGTAATTTAGCTCCGTTTAGGGTGCTCGACAAGAACCGCTTCCACCCGTTCGCAAACCTTTATCCAGGTCTGCTTAATCTTCAGGAGACTGATATTCAAAGTTATGTGCTAGTTAATGATGACTATTTCAACCTGCCTCTTGAATTTACTTTAAATGAGTTACGGTCAATAATTGATAGTGGTCGAGTTAAACTCTTGAATTTGCCTACAGACCCTACCCTTCAAAATTCTGTTCTTACCGCTTACGTTAATTCACCGTCGAGATTCGATTCTCAAACCACTGATACGTTTTTCAGAGAGCAGTTCCTAGCTGTGGAGTCTTACACGGAAGGTGCCCCTAACAATTTTTATAGCTTGAGCTTAAACCCTACACTCGCCACGAGCCTTAGGATCTTTGCAGATCAGATGGAGGCCAAGCATCGGGAGATTGTTGAAAAGGCTGCCGAGCTTCGTGATGCTCTTCAGCAAGGTACAGAAGATCAAAAGGTGATTGACGAGAATACTGCTGATGAAGTAGAGAAGCCGCAAGAGCCCGCCAAGGACCGGAGTTTCATATCCGTTGTGTGCTCTGATAGGTACGCACATTTAAGGGGCTTTATCGACGGTCTTAACGAGACATTCTTCGATAATGCGGGTGAGTATATTGACATGCGGTTCTTGGATACAACGGTTGTTCCTAAAAAACTACGACCTGAGGTTGAAGATGTGATCGGCAAAGTTAATTGGGATGAAGCTGACACTATCTGCATGATCGGAACTCTTACCAAAATTCAAAGAGCCCTGGAGTTCAATAGAGATATTAATTCTTTCCCGATCCAGGTTGAAAACCGTCCTGATGTAATTTCTTTGGCGACGGGATTCAACCAAAGAAAGGATAATATTATTGTCAGCCTAGAGCATCGTATATCTAAAAATTCGTTTTATAATACCATGCTTACTATGCCTACTATGGCTCCAAAGCTGTACGATGTGATTCAAAGATTTGAGAGTTCTGGGTATAGGGATGCTGTGAGCCAAGTCTTTAGCCTTGGTCTTGTTACAAATACGACTGATGTATTCGGTAACCCGCTTACAGGTCGTGCAGGTGTAGCGGCTCCGAATCTTGTCGCCCCTGAGCAGCATCGAGATGGAGTCGCAATCTCCAAAGCTCTAAAGACTTTAGACAGCACTATCTCCAGCGAAGCATTCCCTGCGAGGCTTGCTGAAAAAAGTATATCGCAAGTTTCACGTATTGTAGACGGTCTAGATGATGAAGTTCTTGACAGTGCTTTGAGCGATTTATCTCGTGAGGAAATTAAGAAACAGATTATAGAAGATCTTACATTTATCAGACAAAAAGGTTTTATGGATATCTTCTTTCCTGAAATCTCAAGCTCTTATCTCGGCAGTATGAGGCAGAAGATGTACGTTGACGGAGAGGAGATAACCAAGGAATCCTCCTTCCGTTATGTCACTAACGCTCCTCTTTCACGGCTACAAGCCAAGCTAGGGGTAGACGGGTCAGCGGAAGAGGCCGTTGTATTGGCTGCGAAAATGCGTTCTCTCTTTGCGTTCAAAAAGAACGTCAGTGATATCAAGCTCAAAACTCTTGGTATTCCTGAGATGGATATTCTGGCATACGAGACGGGCAAGCGAGAGTGCGCCATTTGGATCTCCGAGCCTCGCGTCCCAGGCACCTTTCATTGGTTGACGGGAATATACACAATTACTAATGTTACTCACAGTGTCTCTGTCAATGGAGGGTATACGAGCGAGATTACTCTTATTCCTACCTCAGGGAATACTGCGGAGGAGATGCTAAAGTATAACTACACATTCTTAACTAATGATAACTAAACTAGGCAGAGTAGTAGACACTAGCGACGACACCGCTGGCGGGAAGTTGACCATCGCTCCTTTGGACTCTAACGGGGACGAGAGCGGTACAACTATTCAAGCGGTCGCCTCCAGCCCAAACATTGGGGACGGCCACGGTTTCTTGTCCGTTCCAGGGCCAGGGAGCCTTGTGATTTATGTGGAAGCTCCTCCTATCAGGATCAATAAAGTTCGTGTGCCAGTACAGTATATCTGGTTAGGTGCCGTTGCACTGCCGATGCTTCAGACAATGGGGCGGGCGTCTCTATCCCACGATAAGAATGACGCAGACGAGTCGAACAACACTCAAAAAGATCCTTTAGCTAGAACGCCTTCCGACAGTAAGCACATTTACGACTCGGGAATCCCTGAAGGTCAGCTAGTATACTCTGATAACGATCTTCCGCAAAAGGATATGTGGAAGCACAAGAAAGGGCATAAGATTATCATGTCTCATAAGATTACAGATAAGGGAACTCATGATACGGGTATCCTTGTTCAATCTTCGTCAGGCAAGCATATCCATATTAACGACGGCCACCCAGAGGCAGGTGCCCACGATAGGATTAAAATTTGTGATGAGAAGGTCTCCAACGAAGGCGGTCCTAACATGTTCGAGATTATCTCAGGTGGCGAGAAAGCGGACACCGCATGGCTCAAGACTGAACGAGATCAAACTCATATTTCGCACAAAGGAAACCAACTGCATGAGATCGCAAAAGGAAGCGGCAGTCAGCGCAGGGATAATAGAGGCTCAGGCGATATCGTGGATAAAGCTTACAAAGGTCAACACATCATTGAAGCTGAAAATGGGATTCGACGCACTGCTTCTAAAGGTGGTATTATTGAAGTTTCTCGTGACGGGGATATTTCTTACATCGCAGAAGATGGTACTGTGATTGCTGAAGCTTCAAATCAAATTGTATTGACTTGCGGAGGATCAACTATTACCCTTTCCCCTGCCCTTGTCCAAATAAATGCTCCCCTGATTAATCTGAACGGTCTGACCATTACCTCTACTGGGGAGGCGATAACTGCTGGAGGTATTGGGCTTGGCACTCATATTCACGGAGAGCAGCAACCTGGATCTCCTTTCACTACTCCCCCGCTCCCTGGTACTGCCGAGTCCCGAGTAGAAGATCCCGATACTGGTAATACCTTCTTCGACGGCACCTCCACTCCCTTCGTTTCCCGAAGAGCGCCTACGGCGAATGAAGTGTCCACGGCTGCTGGCGTGGGCGGCACGACAAGTGCTTCTCGAACGATCAAGCTTTTCGTTATCTCGATCGGCCAGTCCAACAACGGTCTTCTGGAAGAGCCAGGCGAGTTGACAGCCGAGGATGTTTCCGATCCTACAATCTTCGAGCTTTCGCAAGGCATCGAAGCCAACCGCTATAAGCACTACATTGCACCCGCAGGGCAGCGTCACGTTTTCACTCACCCTGCCCAGGATGATTTAGGGGGCATTTGCATGCGTCTACCTGCTGCTAAAGAGATCCGTAGACTATATGCGAGCATGGTTCCTGAAGTTACTGTTTACTGTGGAGCACAGGACGGCGCAGCACTTTCTGCGGGACTGGATCAGTGGGAGCCGACTGGAAAGCTTACGCAAAAGGCCATCGACTACTGCAATACCTTTATGCTACAAAACCCAGACTATACTCCAGTGATTTGGTGTAGCCTCGGTGCTTCGGATGCTTTGTATAACATGGCTCCAAATGACTTCAGCGGCGCTTTGGCTGGGCTTGCCAGCCAGTTACGTTCTAGTATTCATGGCGCAGAAAATGCTTTCTGGGTTCAGTGTGATATGCCACAAGCCCTGGTTAGCGGAATTGATACCGCTACAGGCGGTAATGGTACTGCGATTTTAAACATGCAACAGTCTGCCCCCGACTTCATTACCAATGCGGGCACAGCCACTATGAATGATTTCCCAGTATGGGATTCTCGTCACATCGGTAGAGATGATCTGCGTACCTTGGGTCGTAGGGTTGCCGCTGCTATGAGTCCATGGTTAGCATCAGTTGCGCTTGATAATACCTAGATAAAGAGAGTTTACTATGTTTTCACCTGACACACTTAATATGCTGCCCACAGGAGCCCTGGCTTCGGTCTCTGATTCTATGACGATGAAGGCTGAAGACCAGGCTGCTGCCCTTTCGTCTGAGAAGGCACGAAAGGATCGTCTAGAAGGCAACGTAGAGACTGATACATTTATTAACGGAAAGACTGTAAAGAAGTTAGCTAACACAGCGAAAAGTATCGCAAAGGTCGCGGGGCTGGCTGCGGGTGCGTTGGCCGCTGGACGACTTGCAAAAACTCTCGTAGACGGAGGCGAGGAGCCTTTCGCAGAAGATAGCCTTCCTGAAGGAACAACTGCTGACGCCGCTTCAATCGACCAGATGAACTCGGAACTGGAGTCTGAGCTAAAAGGACCCAATCCTGATACCTCCCTCTCGCTCCAGCTTGAAACGGCAGCGTCTAACTCAAGGATTAGTGAGATGCAAGCTGATCTCAACGCCACTTTAGAGACTCTTAACCAGGTGAATGACGTTATCGCCAAGCGCGCTTCAGGGGAGTTACCCAATCCGTCTCTGAATGTTTCTTTAGTCGGCGCCGCCCTGGATAATTTTATTAATGAGCTTGAGGAGACTGGCGCTTTTGAAGAAGAGCAGATCGTAGCATTTCGTGAGCAATTAAGCGTAGCTAATAGTCGGTCCTTGGACAATTTTGAGAAGTACGTCGTAGATAACATTGTACAACCTTATGCTGAAAACCGCGCCGCTCTGGACATAATCAAGGCGCGGTTGCTGGGGGAGCAGGCTGCGGAAGAAGACGCGCCTGTTTTCGATACGGTGTTTGGACCTCCTGTATCGACAGAAGGTAAGTTCATTCTGTCTGAAGACGGTATCTATTACGACTCTAGAACAGGTAGCATCCCATACGTTACAGCACGGGCAATTGATTCAGCCTCTTGGCAGTTACGTTATGAGGCCAATCGAGGCGGTCGAGGTCAGGCGTATACGGAAGATAGTACGCTTCGATTTGCGGACACGATTCTTTCGGACGCTTATGAAAATGAGACGCCCAAGGTTCTAGAGTTCTACAAGTATGACGATGTACTTGTAAGTCTTACAAACGATAGAGATCTACAGGTTCGTGATGTAAAGGGTAAGGTCGCGGATTTGATCGCCTCCGGGTACGATGCTAGTTCGGCCATCGTCAAGAACTACGAAGAGAGCTACGCTTCAGTGGCGCACACTTACGACAGAAAGATCAAGAAGCGTAAAAAGCAGTTGCAAATCGCTGCACTGTTCGGACCCTTCGGCGTGACGCCTCCTGGCGACCCTCGCGGAGAAGGGCTGTTCTTCCAAGAGTTCGAAAAGAAGCAAGCATCCCTGATCCAATCTATTTGTGGTAGTCAGGAGAAGTTCCAGAGAGTTTCTTTCTCAGGCGGACCTCAAACATCGTCGATCGAGTTCATCCCTAGGATCCCGATAAACGACTTCTCTTACCTAAAAGAGATCGGACTGATCCCCGAACTGGAATCCCAGAATCAGGTAATGCTTCACTCCTCGGATCTAGACGACACCACGGCACCGATCGTTCCTGTATTCTTGGAGCAGGGTCCAGGCGCGAAGTATGATGCAATTCCAGAGCTTTCTTTGCCTCCTTACGGGACTGCTGATTTTGTAAATACCTCAGGAAGCACTGGAGCTTCTGCGGTAGCCTCTGCCACGCTGTCTGGAATTGCGCCATACCTACGAACGCTTGACGACTCTATCGTTACGGACTCTCTTGTAGTTTGTTATAACTTCTTAGAGTCCAAGGCACCCACAACTCCCGACTCAGATGAGTACGAGGTTAAGAACTACGTAGATAGGGGTTACCCGCTGAACGCAAAGATGGTGGGAGCAGCGTCTTCCATCTTCGTTTCTGGTATCTCTATCCCATACCTAACAGGCTCTATTTACCGTCCTGGTGAGAAATATGGGGTTCGTTACTCGCACATTGATTCAGGGTCCTACGTCAGGCTGCCAAACAACTACCGCAAGAATGTTCCTTACCCCGCCTCGCAGCCGTTGGATGATCTGATGTATAATCCTCGCGGGTGGAGCATGGATTTCTGGGTTTATGCACCTGACCTGTATACAGGCATGACGACAGATCACCGCTATAAGCTCGTGGCGGCGAATGAAAACTGTGGCGTTCCCGTAACGAATACTTTTTCAACAAGTATTTTTACTGCCGCGAATATCGACGAGCAGCAAGGCATTCCTCGAAAGTTCAGAACAAAAGGAATGCTTGTAGGATTCCGTGATAAGGGCGATCCAGGAACGGATGTCTCCGCTGGCCTGGAGTTTGTAGTTCTTCCCACCGTGGCGCAGAATGATCCAGAGTGGGGCCAGAGCGTTACCATTGCTGAGTCGGTGTCGGGAGAAGGTAGCAGTGAAGCATGTCGCACCGAACTAGGCTTCAAGATTCCAGCGTCCGCTACCACCGAGAGTGGGTATAGCATCGCTGATGCTTCAAGCGCCTTCACTCATTATAATATTGTATGTGACGTTGCTACGGACAGCATCTCGATGTATGTGAATGGCGAGTTCCTCGCCTCAGGCAATACTAGCGTGTTGTTTGATAACAAGCCAGGAATCCCCCTTCAAATCCCTTCTCGTATTACAGAAGGTCATTATCACGATAGGACTGGATTATTTGGCGAAAAGCTGTACGACGGTGACGCTCCTGATACACCCATCTTCACTCCCTGGATTCTAGGGGGTGGGTTTACGGATGGTATTACTGAATCCCCTTTCACGCTACCCGGCGCTACCCCACGAACAACACTCCCAGGATTCTTAGGAACGAATACCAACACCTCTTATTTCTCTTCGTTAGGGGTGGACATTAGCGGTGGCCCTGTGGGCCAACATACGATTACGAACCCCCCTGACGATAGAGTGGCGGGGCTTGGAGGTTATTTCCCGACTGGAGTAGATTACAGGCTCGCTCGCAGCGGTCTTGACGGCCACCTCGGAAGTTTTAAGATGTACTCAAAGCCCCTATCTAAATTAGAGGTGGAGAAAAACTATAACGCACAAAGTCCGTTCTTCGGCGGAATCGAAAGACCGTACCACCTACTGTAATGGTTAATCAATTTGGATCAGGTAAGCGCACTTACGGAGACCTTAGCTTCGTAACAAAAGACAGCACACGAACTGTAAAGGGTCTTCAGTTTCCTGTCAACACCTCTAACACTGGAGGTATGTTTGCTCGTAACTTTGACGCGGAGGCGATCAAAGACGGGCTGATCCAACTCATAATGACTCAACAGGGCGAACGCCCGATGAACTATACTTACGGAACTATCCTTCGAAACTCCGTGTTCGCCCCACTTGACGGCCAGCTAATTAGCGAAATCAATTCATCAATCGAGACCGCTATTCGACGCTTTGAGCCGCGCGTGTCGATTCGAACTTTACAAGTTACTCCCAATGAAGAAAATTCAGGCGTAGATATCTCGCTTGTTTTTTCGATCAAGGACGATGTATTCTCTACTCAAACAATCAATCTCACCGTCAACGCCCAAGGAGCACAGATAAATGGCTAATAATATTCCCGGTTTCAACCCTGCATTTGAGTCTATTTATAATCCTAGCGGATTTGATGGGCAGGTAACGTCAGACTTTTTACGCCTTGGTGGTATTCCTGCCGCGTTAAGAAAAGACTTAATTGATTTCTCTACCGCTGATTTTGATGAGTTCAAGGAGTCGTTCAATAATTACGTTAAATCTGTCTATCCAAACGATTACACTAACTTCGTTGAATCTGATCTAGGACAGATGCTCTCTGAGCTTTTTGCATATATGGCTGCCGTGCTATCGTTCAAAGCGGATGCGCTGGCGCAGGAGAACTACATCGCAACCGCTAAAACCTCTGAAGGGTTGATGAAACTTCTTGAGCTTATCGGTATTCAAATCCGAGGCTCTGTCCCTGCAAAGGCAACTTGCACCTTAACTACTGATAACGTGTTGGGGGCAGGGGATTCGATCACTCTTTCTGGCGACGACAGGTCAATAGACACGGTAAGCACGCGCGATAACCTACCCTTAACATACACCTTATACAAGGTAGGTTCGGACGGCGATATTGACATGCAGTCTGAGTCGTTAACATTAACTCGGGATGACGATTTCAATGCAGACGGTAGCTCTGTGGATGGGCTTCTACTTCTAGAAGGTAAGATGCAGACGCTGCAAGGAACGTTTGCGCAAAGTGTTACAAACCAAACAATTGATATCCCGTTACCCTCTGTGGTCGAAGGAAGTGTGATTGTATCTGCGTTTGATGGGTTTTACACCGAGATTGAAAATATATGGTTTGCATCCGCAGGCGCTAAAGTTTTCCAGCGAAAAAATAACGAGGACTTTTCTTGTCGTCTCATGTTTGGTGACGGTGATGTCGGAAAGGTCCCCCCTCCTGGCACCGCGTACACCGTCATGTACCGCACAGGCGGTGGTCTACGCGGAAACGTCACCTCGGAGTACTTAAATAAAAGCGTTACTCTAACAGCGGGTCTTGGCTCTACAGTTAACGCTTCTTATACCAACAAGTCCGCTGCGACAGGCGGCGTGGATGCCCAGTCCCTGGAGGAAGCTCGTAGATTTGGTCCCATGTGGTTTGCCACACAATACCGCGCAGTTACAGGACAGGACTACACAGCCTTTGTAAACAAGTTTCGAAGCGTAGCAGGTAAGACTGGTAAAGGGCTGGCGGTCCTGCGAGATAACGGCAGCGCGGGTAACATGATTGATATCTATGTTCTTCAGCGAGCTACCGAAAACCACCTGGAGCGTGCCTCCTCAGAGTTCAAGCGAGAGCTTCTCGAATACTTGAATAACTATCGAATGCTTACGGATGAGCTTACAGTTGTGGATGGCATCGTTCGAACTCTCGATATCGCAGGCACTTTGTATATTGACCGCAGCCAAAAATTATCTTCTGAAGACGTAAAACAGAGAATCGCAAATCGAATTGTAGAGTTCTTTTCCGTAACGACTCGAGATTTCGGAACACCTTTTATTCTTTCTGATCTGATTAACTATATCCTAGAAGATCCTGGCGCTCGTTTCTTCAGCATTGATAACTACGAAAATGATATTTATGTAGACTTTAACGAGATTATTCAACTCAACAACATTGAGATGAACGTTCAATTTGTCTGATGGCTTTCTCCTCAACAAACAAGCATGATTATATCGAGGTCGTCAATCGTGGCGTTCCTGAATTTTATCGCGTTACCGATTACCGGACCTACGGATCGGAAGAGGATGTTAGTCTAACTTTCCTTGGAAAGCTGCTGAAAGCCGCCATTCAAAATGAACTGCTCTTCGAGGTGAGCGGACGTACAAAAGAACAAGTCGCAGAGTATTTCGTACCCGACAGCCGAACCCACGTTACTCCTAACTCTTTTCAAGGAAAAGTCTTAGCGATATATGGGTTAACTTATGACGACTTTGCATCGAAGACTGAGTTCAAAAGATGGCTAACGAACACCTTTCTTCCAGACGCGGTTCTAAATGATCCGACTGGATTCTATGGGGAACTCTCATCATATGGGTTTGGAACTTACAGTAGTCTTGAGCTTACGCATGAGTATCTCTTAGACAATCTGGGCTTGTTCTATATGATGAACACCTCTTCTCTTGAGGGCGCCGTAGCATCTTCCTATGCTTCGGCTATCGAGGTTGAGTATTTAGCGGATGCGGTGTACGACGGCCAAGAGGCGACTGAGCAAGAGGCGTTGAACGCTCTGTTCAGGTTCTTCTGGGAGAATCGTGAGAACAGCACGTTCTATGCAGGATTTATTCCCGAGGGGTACGGATTACCCGACTCTGATCTATCTGCAAACATTCATCTTTCAGGAACGCAACTGTATGAGGCGGTTCGCGCACAGTTAGAAACTTGGACTGATAAGAGGCTTAAGAACCACGACTTCTACAAGGACTCTCTTACAGCGGTTATCACAAACACAGGAGTCTTCCCGACCAAACTTCGAGACGCAGGACCCTTTCAAAGATTCCTCAAAGCCCTTAGTTTGGGCGTTGCGGACATCAACCTTATTCTTGAGGAGATCAGCGACCTACTCAGTATTGATGATTGTCCTGAGCAGTTCCTTGAGCTTTTAGCAAATAATATCGGATGGCGTCTTCTTACAGGAGAGCATACTCGGTGGCGGGCACAGCTACGAAATGCTGTGCTGATGTACAAGTCCAAGGGCAGCGTTCTCGGTCTGGATGCGGCGTGCAAACTCATTTTCCCCGATAACATCTTTGCAGCCTCAAGCGTGGTGGAGACTTGGGAGTCTTATGTTCCCAAGCTTCTTTACTACATGGTAAAGAATAGATCATTTATCGCCAAAGAGGGTTTGGAGTTTGAACCACTAGAGGTTACTTTCGGCAGTAACTGGCCTGACGGCATCCGCTTCAACCAAGCGTCTCGAAACCTTCCTGATGCAAAAGACCGAAACCATCGCTTCCTTGTAGATTCGATTCTAGAGAGGTTTCATAACAAGTTCGGCGGGGCGATTAGGATAAGAGGTAAAAGCTTCACACAACTTCCTATCTGGACATGCCTGCCCGAAGGCCAACGAGGATTTTTTCACCGCAACTACCCGAACGATCCTTCGAACTCCGAGGGGTTCTATGTTGCTGTGCCGCCGTGGGAGAAGTATGGTTTCTATACCGAGACTGAGATTGATACCGACAGAATCGCGTTCTTCTGCGATGTCCTATCTGGTTCCAGGAATGATGGAGGGTTTGAGGTAGATGAGTATGTCGTTCAGGCGTTCAGCGACCTAGCCAATACAGCGATCAATTCCGCGTATGCGGCGTCAGGCACTCCTGTCTATGCCGAGAATAATAAGTTCAGGTTATTTACCTCGGGCCACATACTGCCTCCCGACTATCTTGATTACGTTGAATATGGTGAGACCGACTCGCTCTCTGATTTTGATATCTGGAATACGAAAGGCTCGCACCTGTTCGCTACATTCGATGCGGAAAGTTTAGATTTCGTTGTAAACGCCTACGACACCTTCCGAAGTAAAGCTGCTCTAGAAACATATCGCGATGTACTACGAACCTTCGTTCCCTTGCACGCCGTGGTACGTATTCTTCTGTACCTCGACCTGGAGGATACTTACATTCCCAGCGGTACGCTGTGCGTCTTCCAGGACGCCTGTCTGGACGATTTTAACACGGGATGGCTTGGGTCCCGCAGGACTAATTTTTGGGCGGGAGCGAGCGGCACAGGCGATCTCAGCACCACCTACGTCAACGGGGACGGACGAATCCTTCCAAGCTACGAATCTGCCTCTAGTACGTTCTGGCAGGCGAGCGCGACTGACCTAGATCGCAACGCCTCTCGCCGCCGTAACTACCGCTACGCTCTTGATTGTTACCCGTACACGCGCGGGGGAAAGGGCATGCCCATTGCCTTGAACTATTACGACGGATCGTCAAGTAATCCGTATCTCAACTCGGACGAGTACATCGCCAAAGGCTTTGAGTACGACAGACAAGCGTTTGAAGCGCCGTCTTCAGTTGTATGGGACAACAGTGGTTTCTACTCTTCCACAGGATGTGAATCTGAAAAGACCTCGGGTAATTTCGAGTTGTCTACACTGTACCCTTTCCGTGTTGTAGGTGAGGAGGATTTTGAATGTAGCTCCTTGCCCGTATATCGAGACACCTTGAAGGGCGTTATGGAGGTGATGACCAATCGCACACTCGAAGGGGATAGGTTCTTTGATTTTACGGATGCAAGCTATCGTGGTTTTGAGTTTGGCACTACGCTACACGAATCCTATAGCATTTACAAGAACGAGTTTAGCGGTTCTCTAGAAAATAATCAGAGCCCAAACCAGCCATACTACGGAGGTCATAATTTCCTGAGCTATGCGTTCGGTCCAACCTTATGGAACAGCGACTTCCAATACAAAGGGACGATTACACAGTTTAGTGAGATCACGACGGCGACATCCGCCGTGTACCCACAAATCGCTTTAAACGACTCCGGGCTCACAGATACGTCCGTCCAGCCTATACAAGGGCAGCGAGAGGACGTAGAGATGTATGGTAACTGGGAGTATATGTTAGCGGCTACTCCCCGTAATGGGTTCTTCGACTTGGACGACGGGGATGTAGGTGCAGGCACTCCCGTCAGCTTTAGTGGATACCTTAATTACTTTGTTGTAGTACGCCCAAAAAACTCTGATCTAAATTTTGCCCTTCCGAGTAACTGGGCATCTCTTGGGTATAGCACAGATGATGTTTGCCTTCTTTGGCACGACGCCACTGGATGCACTGGAGGAAATGCTTCCTGGTCCGTGGAAGGTTCCGATAACGTCTTACTTAACGGCACGACAGGAGCAATATTGACCGTTGCGGGCTTTGAGGTTTCAGCATACGATCAACCTCGACAAGTGCGCGTTTCAGTTACTTCACATGACGGAAGCTCCTTAACTCTTACCAACACGTTTACGTTGAGCGGTGACTCTACGCGGTCTGATTCGCGATACGGCTACGATTCACAGTGGCGCAAGGTTGTCGGCGGCAATAAGTCCGAAGGTCAGCAGTACCAGAACAGCGAAGGCGAGATAAACTCCGTCGCCCCAAGAACTTATTTTGTTGATGCGCCGTCAGGGATTACCTACGGAAACCGTTTGAAGACAAGCGAGTTCTTGTCAGGCATCGAGATTCACCAGCCAAGGCGTAATTCGAAAAGCTTTATCGTCGTAAACAGTCTAGACGTTACTAAGGATTCGACCTTGCGAGGAAACGCTCTCACCCTATTCAACACGGATGGCGTACCCCTTGAGGTTGTGGTTCCGTTTGACCCCGCGACTCAAGGCACTCAAACGTACAACATGCTTCGCCCGCAGTCGCAGTTCTATGTCGATGTCTTCGCTAAGACGCAGAATAATAATGTTGACCAGCAGATCGGAATCTCCCTTGTAACCTCTGGAGTGACTCAGGACGACGGAACTGGTCGTGAATGGTCGTTCCATTGGCCGTCAAGTAAATGGATTCCGACAGACATGGTAACCAATACGGATGACCTTGTGAAAAAACTGACGGTGCCTGCTTACGAAGAATGCGTGAGACCCTACCGAGTAGATTTCCACGCGCAGGACATTCATACTATCAAGGATATTCCTTGCGTGAGCGCATTCATGTCGAGCAGCGTACATACAAGCTCAACGGGATATCAGATTAGAGTTACTAACCAATCGACAACCCCTTCAGACCAAGACGGTCTAAACATTTATGAGATTTCTGTTGTAGATAAATGTTTAAACTACAACATGAATAACTTTAATGCATCTGAGGTAGACAGAATCTACACTTTCTGGGATACTTTATCTGACGGCAAGTATTCTCGCGAAGTTGTGGACTCAAGTGGATACTTCGAAACCAGCGGCGGTAGTCGAGCAGAGTACCTAGAATTAGTAGGATATACAGACTACACCGCCAGCAGCACCGTCACGGTTGCCAGCACCGACTACGATATAGTTGAAATTCAAGTAGAAGACTAATGAGAGGTACAGTTAGAGTATATCAGGCATATGACGAGAAGCCCATCTTTGAGGAATCAAACCTCATCGTAGATGGGTTCAAAGAGCATATTGTAGACATTATGACGCGCGTGCCTGCGCCCTCGGCTGTATCTGCTGATGTGTCGGCATCGTACAACACCTCTAACTTCACCGTACAGGCGATGTCCTTCTCGCCAAACGAATCAAACTTCGATCGGATTCACTCGCTCGCGTGCCTTTCCGCTCATGTAAATGCGACGGGCGGCCTTACAGCGGTCGATCCAGGGGACGGAAAGGCGTGGTCTTATCGAGAGGATATTCCTAACCCAGAGTTCTCTGCGGTTAACTGGCGAGGTACTCCCGCGTCTAACAGTATCCTAACTAACGGCACATTCTCATCAACCACCGATTTCTTCAGGAATACTACTTTTAAGGATTATACGGTAGACTACACCCTTTCAGGGTTCTACGTTAATCAACTTCTATCTTTGTACGAGCTTCCTAACTGGCGGATTCAAAGTGAGCTTCGCTATAACCCCTCTTCAAATGAGTTTGAAGATACCTACGAGTACGGCTCCTGCGCTCGGTATGATATGAGTGCCAATCTGCCTGATGTGTCTACCATTTATGCGGCGCTCTCGGGTACGGAGGCGTCATCCACATACGCGGAACCAGACGACGGTATTCTGTACATTCGATCGTTTGCCCCGTCATCTACAGGTGGCGACAGTTCGGGCGCTGTGGTTCTTCGTCAAACTGCGTCTGTTTACAGCACGGACATGGAGCCCTGGGTTTCCATTGAGGACGAGACGGCGCTAGATGTTGTAGCAGAGATTAAGTTTCAGTTTAGCTCCATCTCGGGCGTGGCTGGCGCGGAGATTCATGTAACCGCAAAAGATACAATTACAGGAGAGTCTTACAACTTCGGAACGACCCCAGAGTATAGCCGACACTCCTGGGGTGGCGGTGGATCCGCCTTGGTTGTGAATGCTTCGGCAGATGTTTCAGGTACGGTCTCCAAATTTATTAACGTGCCGAAGAGCAAGGTGAAGCACCCCCTTGAGATCTCTTACTCTTTCTACTCGAACTCAGAGTCCGATCAGTTAAACTGCTATTTCTGGAACCCGTCGCTTCGAATCATTGATGATTGGTATGTGGGTAATATTTGGTCTGGCGGTGATTTAGCTACCATTAGCGGTAACGACTTTCAGTCGTCGGGGATGTTTATTGACCTAAGCAATGTCAATAGTAACTTCTCGGCTACGGATCTCAGCAATATTACGTACATCTCACAGCTTGCGAGCATGGCACCTTCAAAGGTGTACTCGTACCTTTTTACTCTAGACCCTAACTCTAATGCTTCTAATGAGGATTTCTTTCGGGGTGCCGTTCTTAAACGGTACGTTTCGAATGTGAGAAACCAAGGGCGTTATAATTTGTTAGCAACGCCCGCTGCCTCTGCGTTAAACGAGACGAGATTGGACGGTCCTGCATATGCAATATCCCCAGAGTTAAACCGCAATGCTGTCTTTACAGACTATGACGCGCAAGGCACTTTAGTAAAACCTTCCGACTTGTGCTTACAAGTTTCATCTTCAGTCTCAGGAACCTTCTCCTGCTCGTCCAACAGAACCTTTATATTCAACGGAGAGGTGTGTAAAGAGTTTAACAATGGATTATCCGCCGCGCCCGTAGGGTTTATTCTAGAGACTTCCGGTCTTGATTCCAACGGAGATCGTTTAAAATTTAACTTCGAGACGGGGAACTGGGTGCCGTCTGGAGATGGTACGGTATTGGACTCCTCTTCGATTTTTAACGCGGGCCGATTCTCCCCGTTTGAATCTACGACCATCAACCCAGTACCCCTGATTAGGGAAGGAGTGCCTCTAAACTCCGAGGGGGCTTTTGATTTTATTCTGACCGTAAGCGCCCTAGGCAATCACCCCGGATTCGTTAGATCTCTTCGAATGGATTCTCTTGCGCCCCCCGCTACGCAACAACCAAAAGAGCTATTCAACTTTAAATCCTCTGTTGCAAATTGCTGGGCTCGTCCTAACGAAGAGACCAATGTATTTTCAGGACTAGTTGCGGACGATGTGGCTGTGCCCATGAGAGCCAATCCTCTTGATGACGGCTCGGTTACTGGATATTTGGATTTCCTAAACGAGCCCCCGATAAACTTATTTGCGATTGAAGGAATGAATATTGCACCAAGTAGTATTCATTCCAACGAGTCTGTTTATCAATTTATGATCTGTAGGGATACTTCGTCCCATGGAACAGGCGCTGGGGAACTTTCGAAAGTTACGGGTGCATACTGCACAGACGCTGCACTTACTTTCATTGAGGACGAGGTAGAAGAGGACACTCTTACCTCTGAGGTTTATTTTAGAAACCATCGTCGTGATATTATAGGTAAGCCCTACATCATGATGAATACGTTCTCATCCCTATACGGAACTGACGTTGTTCGATCTTCATCTTTCGGTGTTTTGGAAGCCCCCGCACAATTTTATATCTGGCCTGACAGATCTACGGGGATAATATTGTCCGGTAATCCAGGCACTACGGGAGCCGTACCAGAGGCTCCTAACATGTCTTTGTGCCAGTCCTTCAACCTGAGCGATTTAACTCTTCCTGTAGATTCAGAGGGGATGGCCTTTTCAATAGCTTACCAGGCTTTCAGCACGGAAGCTCTTGTCGCTCTAAAATGGTCGGCTAATGCCAACACTTCTACGGGTAAGGTTGTGCATTGGGACGCCACTACCTCTTCTTGGGGGGAGTGTAAGAGAGGCGAAGAAACTAGAAACGACTTTACGTTTGCAGTTTCAGGACAATTCAGTAACCTTCAGGAAAAATTTACAAGAACTCCCGTGGTGGATATTACTAATCAAGATTTTGATGATAATACCGTCATTACTTTTAGTATAGTCACAACCGATTTTAGCACTGCAAAGCAAACCATTCTTAACGATTGGCGGTTTTATAATGTCACGGCTTCTGCGATGTTTGATCTCGGAGCGTTTCCTGCGCCCGAAGAAACTACGGTACAACCTGCCAAGCTTCCTGCTGGACGCCTAGGACAGTTCACTAATAACATTGAGATCCCCGTATCTGGTATATCCGAGGCTCGTGCGTTAGGTTCAGCTAACTGGGGACCCGACCCCGCAACCTCGGCACTGTCAGGGTCTACGGGTGTAATTGCGAGCACACATAATATTGCAGGTTGTGTAAACTCTGATGGGTTTGTGTACAGCGGGCAAGGTGATGCCAACTTCAACCTGTCGGGATTCACCGTAAGCACTACGACAAGCTCCATCGTCCATACGATTGATCTGTCCGCGACGGATGTAAACTTCTTCGATCTACAAGGCGGTATTGGAGCGATGGGTCTGTGGGCGTTTGATATTGATAAAACCTACGCCAAGCTCCTGGATAACGGGTACAGCCTAAGTTCTGTCTACGATAAGCCCGGATCGTCTGGAGAGCTATATAACGTAACAGATACTGATCGCAATCCTGTATTTAAATTATTAGCCAAAAAAGTTTTTAGGCAACCTATTACAATTGCAAGTGGACTTACAAATCCATCTCTTCGAATTGTCTGGGAGATTAACTTCTTATAATGGAAACAATACTGAACTACGAAAACTCGGCACCTCGCGGGCATCTGGAGATCCTCAAACTTTACCCAGACGGTCGCGAGGAAGTTCATTTTTCTGAGCAGAATGTTATCACCTCAGGCATGGGCCATACGCTTCTCAAGGCTTTCTCCAGTCCTGCGGTGGATAATATTTCAGGATTTCAGATCGTATACTTTCAGCTAGGCGTGTCTGGGGCGTCGAGCCTTCAGGTCTCGGGCACAGGACAACTTTCCTCTGCCCTAGCGTCAGGGGATTACGGCACCGCCAACTTCCAACTAAGCATTCATGATCTAAGCTCAGGCACGCCAGCCGCAGACCAAGCGTTCGGAGTAATCCCGTTCCCTTATATCAAGAAGATCAGCCCAACTCGTGTGATGTATCAAATCTTTGTGGGGGATCAAGCTTGCGAAGGAGAAACACTCAATGAGATCGGTCTGTTCAGCCGAAACCCTGACGGCTCTGCGACCGATGGTAGCTACTTATGCGCCTATAGGTATTTTACACCGTTAGAGAAGAAGGACAGCTTCTCTGTGCTATTCCGATGGACAATTGAATTCTGATGAGCCCGCTATACGAATACTTTGATGTGACAGGAGGAGGTCAGACCCTTTCAGGGTATGCCTTCCCCGAAGTGCATAAGTTTGATGCAAGTTCTTTTTATAACTGGGAGCAGGATAACCTTCCTGTCCTAGACTTGGAGACGCGCTCCAACGTGCTCCGTCAATATCTGGGACTGACGGATGTTACTGGCGTAACTCTCACCGTAAGTGCGGACGCTCCTAAGTCTGCCTCCGCTCTAGGCGTATACCAAAATGTTCAGGATGCATTAGAGGTTGTGCCTCGTAGGCTGCGGTTCCCTCTTTTGATCGAGATCTGTGATTACGGTAATCTCGGTGACCTTAATCTTGCGGATATTCACTGCGAAGGTGACGGCGCTCTTCAGATTGAATGCCTCCAACTTGCGAGGAGTCATACATACGGAGATGTATCCACTGTCCAAGCTACTACGGAGGCGGGTCCTTCGGGCGTAGTTCAGACTATGATTACGTCGATCCACGACCAAACCGTCGTCCCCCCTGGCACTTTTTCCCCTTACGCGGACTCAAGTATTAGTGCTAATATCGTAACCACCTCTTCAACAAACCTAGGGGTTACGTGCTTTTCCTTGGAAGGGTGGAGCCGGAACGGACGCATTTTTACTTCCGTCTTACCTGATTCACAAAACGAAGCTCAAACGATCACGTTCTCCCCTCAATACAATCGAGATGCTTCTTCTCTGTTTCCTGGAGGTTCGTTAGCGACAGCGAACCATGAGTATTCTTTAGGTTACTACACTACAGACGAGGAATCGACGATTGCTCTGGACCCTAGCCCCAAGACTAGAAACGGCGCGGGTGAGTCTTTGATTGAGGCGCGGGATGTTCCCGTTGCGGTCGATCCAATCCAAAGTGTTTGGTGGGGGGCGTATTTCAATAAGGTCGAGATCAAAAATTGCTCCAAGGTTAAGCTAAAGAACGTTTGCATTGATTCGGCGTCAGGACTAGATTCCCAGTACCCTAACCAAATGTCCTACCTGTGCGACACGGGTTTGTACATTACGAACTCAAACGTCTTACTTGAGAACACTGCGATTTGCCGCGTTAGAAAAACGGGCGTCAATGTGCAGGACTCCACGGTGAGTATCAGGGGCGACTTCCTCATTCACCGCGTGTATGAAAGGAATCTTGACGGCACTCGCCCCTCCGAAGGCGTTGGTCTCTTTGCAACCGATTCAAACATCGTGTTTAGCCCCGAGGATTCAAGCAACCTGTATGCCTACGTTACGGGCTATGGCGCTATGAGAAACATCTCAAAGTGCGGGGTAGGCATCTCTCTTAATAACTCCTTACTTACAGGCGGCGCTATCAACTCAAATACAGTCGCAGCCACGGGTCAAAATGCGGGTGTACTAGATGCGCGAACCACTCGTCTGTACATTCACAACAACCAAACGGGTATTAAGCTGGTAAACTCGGTTTACGATCTGGATGGCCGCACTGAAGTATTTTGCAACATCAATGGAATTGAAGCATTCCAATCAAACCTCACATTCCAACAGTTCAGCGTAGACACGAATCAAGAGAAGGGCTTTTACTTAAATCACTCTAATCTTTTCTACGGGAAAGACTCAGACGATCTTAGTGGGTATTCAGCTTTTAGTGGAACCACCAAACCAGGCTTCACTTGCGACTACAACGGCATCAACGTACATGTCGATAAAAATTCTTCCATCGCCCCGCATGACGGCGTAGAGTTTGTTCCTTTGATGGCGCGATGGGGCGGTAAAACAGATCGAGTTAAAACGGGAGCGGATATGTGGATCATGAGCAATCATGGAACATACGGGTTAGGGGCTTACAAGGCTCCGAACATCATCCTGAATAATAACTCTGATGCTGAGTTCGTCAATCTATCCGTCGCTTTCAATGGAGCGGCAGCGGGCGTTGCAGGAGCGTGTGTCCAGGTCAGCGAAAACTCTCAGGGAGTCTTCCGAGGAACCGAGCGAGGCGCAACCTGCTTTGGGTCCTACGGCACTGTTACTCTCAAGAACAACTGGACCACTGCGGCTGTAGCGGCTCTAGACAACTCCGAAGTCGTCTTTACAGGTCCGACCAAGATCGCTCGTGCAGGTGTTGGCGTTCTCGCTCAGAATAACTCTCGCGCCGCGTTTGGACCTCCTACAGAAGATCACACCGTATGGACTCCTGCATACGAACGTTTCGGTCTATCTTCGACCGATAACCACACCAAGGTTGATATTCACGCCAACCGTGCATGCCTAGTCGCGAATGAAAAATCTCTGATCGAAATCAAGTCCCTGGGCGGTAGCTCGCTTGATGCGGACAACTCCACGGACATTAACCAAACCTTTGACGCTTCCAGCACTTTCGTATCAGCTACCTCAGGAAGCTACATGCGCTTTTCTCCTAACGGATTTACAGAGCAGTTAAGTTCCACATTCTATGGGGCAGATAATTTTAGTCTGTTTTCACGAACCGATGCCGCGTTCAGCGACAACGATCACAGCGGAGTGACCACTGGAGGCATGTGTGTACGTGCTGTAGGTGCGAGTAAAGTCGATGTGAACATGGTTAATTTCCGCATAGGAAATGATGGCTTACCTTCTGATGTCTCTGGAGTTTGTTATAACTACAACGGCACGGGCTGTGAATATGACGGGTCGGCTGCTAGTGGAGTTGCTGCCTCCCCTGCGTTCAATATTTGCGATCTGGTTACCTCTTGCTGCGATCAGACTACCACTGTTCCGACAACTACCACCACAGCACCCACAACCCCTGCTACTACAACTACGACTACGACAGTTACAGGGACAGTCATACCTCCTACAATCCCATCCCCTACGGAAACCTGGAAGGCTAATATCTATGAACCTGTTGTGACTATGAGCCAAGAAGGGGCTGATGTGGAAAACTCGACGTTCTCGGGAGTGAATTATGAGTTCTCCTGCATCGGCTCCCGAATCCATATGTGGAACATCGCTGATACCTCACGTATGCATGCAGCTAACTTGCTTCTAAACGGCCAAAATCCCCAAACAAACTGCATCAATAATAATTACCACGGCCCTACTGGGCGATGGCAAAATGGTGCTGCCTGTGATTACTATGGTAAGTTCGGATTCGCTGCCAGCGCCCTTACTGAAAAAGGGCTAGGGTCTGAAGTTAACGGGTTCTACAACTTAGGAGTTTTCCGAGTGGTCGGGTCTCATCGCGGGTATCTTAAGACATATTCTGAGGTTGATTATCAAGGTCTTGCCCTCAATACTCAAATGACGCAGGGGGGTTCTCCCATGGATCAAGTAAATAGCCAAGGCTATCAGACAATGTTTGATCTGGCTGTTAACACTCCTGGTGCAGAGGACACCCTCTCCTACCATGTTGGGCTAGAGCCAGGATCTGTGTCTGGTGCGGAGCCGGTCTTCGGTCGCGGTCTAGCTGGGCAGGCTGATGAGCCCGGAAAAATTAATGGCGTCATGACTCATGCCCGCATGGTTGAAGGTCAAGGAATGAAATGGGACGAGGGTCAGCTACATCCAATCTTCCCATTCCCACCTCTACACTTGGGATGGCAGGGCTACATTCGAAACTGGTTGGATGAGTCGGCGGCTAATGTATTTGCCAACGCTAGGCACGGGGCTAGTAAGAAAGTAAACCTTCTTTCGATCTATCGAGCCAGCACCTCACCGAGCATTGGTGGTGAAGGTAGGGATACAAACTCGGGCAACCCCACTTTCGGCCTGGGTGTAAGATCTCTAAACATGTTTGATCTAAATCGTCTTGTCTAATGAACAGGTTATATGAATACTATGAGGCTTCTGGAGGTTCGCAAGTCATTGACACGAACTATGTTGATGTATTTCATTATGACCCAAGCACGTTTTATAACTACGAGCAAGACAACTCGTCAATCACAACCCTAGAGTCTCGCTACGACTATCTCAAACAGTTCGCGGGATTTCCTGGCAGTCAGGAATACTCTGGCGTTACCCTTGTTGTTTCCTCTTCTGCGGCTACAGACCCTAGCGCAGGCGTCTATCAAACAGCGCAGGAAGCTGTTGATGCGCTGCCGAGGATTCTAAACTATCCTGTTCTTATCGAGATCGCAAGTTACTACGAGCTTGGCGCACTCTCTCTCGTTGGCATTACCTGTGAAGGACGAGGCGCTATTGAAATTCGGGGACTGAACTACGCCTCAGATACTGAAGCGCAGGTTAGCGGAACCTTTACTCGTGACGGCGTAGTTTCAATTCTGTCCGTGGAATCCACTGCCTTGCAGCAAAGTATCTTAAATGCCAGCAGCACTAGAACAGGAGATTCTACCTTTGACGCTTCGCTCTGGGCGTCTGGAAGCCGCGCATTTTCTCAGCTATCGCCTGATTCGCAGAAAGAATGCCAGCAGTGTGAGTTTATGGCGTCATCTTATTCCACGCCCGGTGGAAGCAAGTTCGCTTTTGGCTTTAGTAGCGGACCTTCAACTTTCTCAACTGGAGGGTATACAGTCATCGCGGGCGCGGATCCAGTCGTGAGTGCTTCAATTACTCCCTCTTCAAACGACACAAGTGCTAATCTGATAGAGTTGCGTAATACGGTACAGGCGGGGGATACTGCAACTGCTCTTCTTTATGGATCTTTCTTTAGTTCGATTTCTATCCGTGATTGTAATCGAGTAAAACTAAAAGGTATTTTAATTGACGGTTTCGATAATGTAGGAACATCGGCAACTTACAGCGCAGACGTAGGACTTAAACTAAACAACTCCGATGTTTTGTTAGAGGATTTTGCCGTAGCGCGCTGCCGAACGAACGGCATCCTTGCGACTAATAGTAAAATTAGTTCGGCTGGGTCTCTGGTTGTTCAGAGAATTGCTAAGGTTGATGATAGTGTTCTGGACTCTGAGGGTCGTGGGGCTGGAATTAACCTTTACAATTCAAAACTTGTTTTTGATACATCTTCTGTTTCGCGCGCAGGGCGTCATATGCGTATTGTAAGTGACGGTATGGAGATAGGTATTAATGCAACTAATTCTCTTATCTGTGGCGGAACTCGCGATCAAGAGAGCACTAATACGTACTCTAAGAATGCGGGAGGCAGCGACACAATCACTGCTCACCTTCAAACCACCCGACATAAACTAGGACTCAAGCTTAAAAACTCCGTTCTGGATTTCGATGGGCGCTTAGGCGCTTTCCTTAACCTCTCAGGCGTTAAGGCAGATCACTCAAAGATCTGCCTCCCCCAGTTCAGCGTAGACGATAACCGAGACTACGGCTTCAAGCTAAACTCATCTGATCTTCTGTACGGTAAGCATGCAGATTTCATTGGACAGTTTGGAGGCACTTCTGATAACGTGTCTGGCTTTCAGTTCTTCCATTGTGATTACAATGGCATCAACGTTATCGCGGAAAATAACTCTAATATCGCTGTACACCCTGATGTAGAACTCTTTTCTAATGTCGGGTCCTGGGGAGGTAACACTCCGCTAGATTCTTCTGATACTGATGTGTCGGCTTATTCGTTTATGAGAAACGGAGGTCTACCAGGAAATCAGCCAGCGCCCGCGATCACATTAGACAGCAACTCACGAGGGCATATCATTGGCCTTGCATACACGGGAAACTCTTTAAGCTCCGTGCGCCAGGGTGCAGCGGCTCTCGTAACTAGAAGCTCTAACCTTGTTCTTCAAGGCTTCTCGGACAGGTGGACAGCCATTACCTCGAATGATGTTGTAGATAGCGCGAAGGAACTTAGGTATCTTTATGTATCCACTCCTCTATACGCGAAAGGATCGTCCAAGATTAGTTTCATCGGGCCAACCAAAATTTCGCGTTGGGGCGTTGATGCTCTATGCGAGGATAACTCCGAGATCTATTTTGGACCGCCTACCGAACTTATCAATGGCTTGGATACAGCTAAGTTTGGCCTTGAGTCTTCGGCCAACCACACCCAAGTAGAGCTTCACTCTAGTCGCGCTTGTTTAGTTGCATCAAAAGACTCTAAAATTAGAATGTTTGGTCTTGGTGCGTCCGCTGATACCTCATCCTCATACGGCCCAATCGTTGAGAGTAACAGGTTTATCGGGGCAACGTCGGGCGGTTACATGGCGTTCTTCCCTAATGCTTTCTCAGTGGCTACTAACTTAAGAGCAACAGACAGAGCGGTCGTCCTTGGGGATGATCTTCGACGTTTCCAAAGAGACTCAGGGCTCGTGGCAGACATCTCTGAGCAGCCTAGTGGAAGCACGGGCGGAATGTGTGTTCGTGCCGTTGACGGTAGCGACGTAGATGTTGAGCTAGTTAATTTCAAGTTTGGAATGCCCGCCTCCTCCGTGTCAGGAGTGATGTATAACTGGCACGGATCGGGCACCGAGTTCATTGACGATATGAACAACTTTGGCCCCGCTTCCTTCACCACGGACACTTGTTGGATCGCGGATCAGTGTTGTATCTGCCCGGGTGACACTACGACTTCGCAAACTACTACTACTACTACCGCTGGTGGAGGACCCACGACTTCAAGTCCTACAACTACGCCTCCCACCACCACAACCACTACATCACTTCCACCTCCCACCACGACAACTACTACTACAACTACAACTACAACCACTACTACACCTTCAACCCCCTCCACAACAACCACTACTACAACCCCCTCCACAACCACAACTACTACAACCACTACTACAACCACAACTACTACAACCACTACTACACCCCCAACTACTACAACTTCAACCCCCTCCACAACAACCACTACTACAAGCCCAACAACCACTACTACAACCACTACTACACCCCCAACTACTACAACTTCAACCCCCTCCACAACAACCACTACTACAACCACGACAACTACTACAACCACTACTACAACCACTACTACAACCACTACTACAACTACTAGCGTTATTGAACCTACCCCGACCACGCCGGGCGAGGCTGGCTCCCCAAACCCGTTTGAAGGGGGAGGCAGCCAGTTCGCTTACGCTGAAGATGGGGATTATCTTACAGCAGACGACTTCGTACTCTCAGGCTTTGGTTCTAGGATTCATATCTGGAATATTTCTAATGATTCTCGTCTTCGAGTTTTTAGAACATTCTTAAATGGTAATGATACAAAAACTGAAAGCGTAAACAATAACTGGCACGGTCCAACTGGTCGGTGGTGGAACGGGGCAGCGTGCGACTACTATGGAAAATATGGATTTGCCACAGAGAATAAGTATACTTCATCACAGTTTGATAACCATGGCCCATTCCGTCTAATGGTTGGAGGCGACGGTGATCTAAAAACTCTCGAAGAGACCTCTTATGCTTTAAGCGGTTCAGGAACTTATATCTTAACTGAAACCTCTTCTCTAGATGGTGGTTCGCCTTATGACCAAGTAAACGCGCAAGGTTATCAGATGCCTGCGGATTATGCTTACAGCTTAAGCGATATTACTTTCGCTCAAGCAGTAGGAGATTATGATTTTACTGATCTCCCGACGTATAGCTACACCTCGGCACTACCCGCTTTTGGCAGAGGGCTCGTAGGATATTACCAGGCTCCGGGTAAGAATAACGGGCTAGTAACCCACGCAAGAATGACTGAAGGTACGCCTCTAAAGTGGTACGATGGACAGCTTCACCCAGGGTTTGCTATCCCTCCTCTTCGCCTTGACTGGGAAGGGTATTTCAATAACAGGCTTGATGAGTCTGCTGCATCTCTGTTTGCAAACGCCAAGCATGCAGCCAGTAAGAAAGTAAACTTACTATCCATTCACAAGAGCACAGATACTGAAGGCGGCATCGCTAGAGATACGGATACTTTCCTAACTTCCTTTGGAGTTGGTGTGAGATCACTAAATATATTTGAACTGAATCAGTTAGTATAATGGCAAACATTAACAGAGCAATCAGGCTTTATCAGCCGAACGATCCTTATTATTGGCAAGTCGATAACTTGCCTCTTACTGATTTATTAGATAACGACATTGTTCTTGAAGAGCGTCTCGGCGCTCTAGAAGCGACCGTAAGAGGTTTTGGAGATAGCAACAAAGGAGCTTTCCCTTTCACAGCATTGGCCGATCTAAAGGCATGGGTTGAGCCTACAACGGGAGCAACCGAAGATTTTGGAAAGGTTTACGTTCGTCCTGGAAAATTTAACGCCCGCATGCAGCTTCCCGCGAGTCGAGAAAGTGGTTGGCGAATGATGCGAGATAGCGATGCTAACTTCAACAACACCTCTTTCGATGGAACCCAGGGACTAAATTCCACGACACTTGCGGACGATTTTGTTCGCTTTACCCGAGGCGTTGGCCGTACCTCCGTAGTGGAACTCTATCAGAACAGCGACGGCTCTGATAAATCCGTCGTGATTGAGTCTTTTGATCCTTCGGAGTTCAACGCCAATAGTGCGCCTGCGGAACGTCTGGATCTAGTTTACATTAAAGCCACAGGCGCGCTGGATACCGATCATACAAATATCGGCATTCCACTAGCGTCGGTTGGCATTATCAAAGGCGCGTATTTCAGGACAGACGAAGCTGCGGGAGTTCAAGCTAACGGAAGCAGGTTTGAGACTGAGACTGGGCGTTTGGCGGGTCGTATGACTGGCATGGCATCCTCGGAGATTACTACTGGTACGAACTTCGGCAGCGTACCTTCGCCCGACGACCTTACGAACTTTGCATGGCACCCTCAAGGCGGTGGCCGAACATCTCAGGGCGTCATTCTAGGTCAGCAGGTAGAAACACAAGCTGCATTCACGCTTCCCGTCGCTTACGTCCGAGTTCCTCAAGGGTATGTTACGGGACAGCCAATCCCTATTGAGAACGTACTTGATATTCGTCCGTTCCTTCGTAGCACTGAGCTTACCTACAACGAGCGCGCTGCAATCCTCACTTCTAATAACCCGGCTGGTTCGAACCCGTTTGTAACTGATTCGCGTCTGATGTTTGAGGTCGATCGAATCGACCAGAAAGTTAGTGAGCTTGAGGGTAAGGTTAATCAAAACACCGCGAATGTAGACGCCCTCAATAATACGGTAACTGAGGTCGTGGAGGATGTAACTCAGCTTAAGGTAGATGTTCAGGGCACTGCACCTGGACCTACTCCGAATGGTCTAAACCATGAAGGGCGTATTGCGGCTCTGGAGAACTCAGTGGGCGGCGGTATTTCGATTCCCGTAGAAAGGCATAAGTTCCTACCCACGCAAGAGGTTGTATTTCAATTTGGAAGGGTTAGTAACTTGGGTACTGCCGCCAATCCTAGGGAGTGGGATATTACTACTAAGATCCCTCCTTTTGATCGTCAAGGAATTGTGGCCGTGCAGTTTAGAATTCTTAGTGACGGAGGAGGTAATGATACCGACGACGTTAACCGAGTATACATGCAGGGAGGGTCTCTCCCGTTCCGACTAATTTCGATGTGGGGAGTCGCACAGTCGGGCGGAGATCTTCGAAGGAATTATGGAGGTGTCAATACTTTCTACGCCCCTGTAAATAAATCACTTGCTAACGGCACCGTAGTTCTACGTATTCAGACCTATGCAACCGGAAGCGATGATGTTAACCACACCTTAATTATTGATGGCTACATTACTACGGAATATAACTCTTAGTGTTTGTTTAATGCTAACTCCTGCATGCCAGTCCCTTGAAACCATGCTTTATGGTGCAGGAGGCGCTGCTGCTGGATCCGTCGTTGGTCCTGGGGGCGCTGCTGCTGGCGCGGCAGTAGGTATCGGGGCTTCGCAACTACAGCAGGCCGAACGTGCTAATGTTGATCTTAAAAAGCAGGCGCAACAGAATATTGCGGCTCAGATTCCTCAAAGCCCGTGGCAAGCTTTCGTATCCAGCCTGAGTGCATTACTCCATACTTTGGGTTGGTGGTACGTGATTATCTTTATTCTCGTACCCCTTGTAACGAAGCGAGGAAGAGCCTGGGCAAAGAATTTTATCAGTCTATCGGATACAGCAAGTAAAAAAGAAGTAGACGAATATACGAACCGACTAAATAAACTAGAGGGAATGATTTCCACTCTCGATAAGGAACAGGAACAATGAAATACCTAAACAACGAATCGCAATTCACTCGCGTTTCCGATGCACACGCTAAAAGCCTCATGGAGAGCGCGGGCTATGAAGTGCCCTCCGAGGAGGAAGTTCACGTTGACGTATATGCTTTCGAAGATGCTCGCTTCGCCCTGACCGAAGAGGTCGTTGAGGCTGAAGACGGTCTTCACTATATTCGTCTTCAGGAGCTTGATGAAACCTTCACCGTCTCTCTCGATGAGAGCGGCGAAGAAGTCCTCGTTGAGTTCGTTGAGTTCGATGAAGTCGATTACATCCTCGAAGGTGTTTTCGAAGACGGCGACGGCAATCTTTATGCTTGCATGCTTTCCGAGTCCGACTTCGCTGATGATGAAGAAGTTGACGAGGCATACGACGGCGATATGAAGAAGGAAAAAATGATGCCCGGCAAGCCCAAGCCAGGCATGGACAAGCCAGGTATGAAGGACAAGAAGAAGGACAAGATGAAGGCTATGATGGCCGACAAGATGAAGGCTAAGATGGGCGACAAGCCCAAGCCAGGCATGTCCGACGACGACGGCGACGAGGACTGAAGACATGGATAAGAGTATCATGGCAATGGCTGATGATATTCTTGGGGGTGCCCTTAGCAGCCCGTCCAAGGCTCAGTCACAACTTTCTAACCCTTACAACGAACCGGAGCTTCCTGAGCTTTCGGACAAGCTACGCGAGAGTATGATGAACGAATCCACAAAGCATCTCAATGAGGAGCAATCTTATGACGAGGCCGCTCCTAAGAAAAAGATGAAAGCGGTCGCCAAGAAGAAGACGGCCAAGAAGAAGTCGTGCGGCTCTTCCCGTCTGGGGGAGGCGCAGGTTCAGATCCTTCTACAGGCTCGCGATATTCTTCGTGAAGTTACGGGCGTTGGCGGTATCGGAGTCGGTCCTCAGATGACCGCTTCTCGCGCCTACAGCACTCACGGAGCTGATATGGGCAAGGACACTGTAAAGATCGAGCCCGTGGACAAGGCTCTTAGCAAGGTTGAGAAGGGCAAGGCTAAGAAGAAAAAGAAGGTCAAGAAGGAGTCTTTTGAACTCTTCATCGACGCTATTCTTAACGAAACCCAGGAGATTAAGTGATGCTTATTAGAGATATCTTTTCGTTCGGAGAAATCTCCCTTCTTTCCGAAGGGAAGTCTGGGGGACCCATGAAGTTCAAAGGTATCTTCTCTGAGGCCGAACGTCCGAACGGCAACAAGCGCATCTATAATCGCCCCCTTCTTGAGCGTGAAGTAAAGAAGCTTCAGCCGAAGATCGAATCTCGCCAACTTCTTGGTGAGCTTGACCACCCCTCCGATGAGATTGTTCACCTTGGAAACGTCTCTCACGTTATCACCAAGCTTTCAATGCAAGGTAACCACGTAATGGGAGAGGGTGAGGTTCTGAACACACCCGCCGGAAAAGTTCTTACAGAGCTTCTGAGGGCGGGTGTTAAGTTAGGTATCTCATCGCGAGGTACGGGTTCGATGGACTTAGACGAGTCTGGTTCGAATTACGTCGTAGGTGAGAACTACAACATGATTACTTTCGACATGGTGTCGGAGCCGTCTAGCCAGGACGCTTTCCCTTCCCTTTCCGAGAGTAAACAACTAAACGAACTCCGTGAACCTATCGTGGAAGAGCTTGAGCATTTTCACAATGATCGGATTTACATCACTGCACTCAAGCGGCGGCTGGGCAAACTTTAAAAATAAAATACACTCGCATCAGCCGTATAGTACATACTCGTAGCAACCCAAGATTATCATGAGCACAAATCTCGATAAATTAGTTGAAGCACTCCCCGAAGGTCTCACCGAGGCTGGAATCGAGGAGGTAGCTTCTTTACTCGATGAGGTCGTTGAGGAGCGTGTTGCGGAAGAGGTTGTCATGATTGAGACGAAGGTCAAAGCTTTCCTTCGTACCAAGATTGAGGATCTCAAAGAATCTGCGCGGCAGGAACTTGAGTCGGAAGACAAGATGGTTCGTGCCTACAAGGTGTTCGAAGCCATCAAGACCATCGTCGCTGGTGAGATTGACGGCGAAGACTTCGGTAACGCCGTCGCAGTTCATGAAGCAGCAAACGCTAAGTTGCAGGATGAGCTTGAAGCCGTCCAATCGCAACTCAACGAATCACTTAAAACAGTCAGCCTCCTGGAGTCCAAGTTGGATCACCAAGAGACTGAACTTAGCCAACTCTCAGAGGCACTTGTCGTTGAACAGGAAAAAGCCGAAGTTCCTTTCAAGTCCTCAGAGTCGGCGGTCATGATTACCAACGAGAATCATGAATCCCAAGGTCTCCCCGATTCGGCTCGGGAGAATTTCTTCCTGAATGAGGACGTAATTCGACTGTCCAAACTTCAATAAGGAGCTTTTAAATTATGTTAAACAAAGAAACATCGCAAACTCTAGTTGATAAGTGGAGTCCGATTCTCGAAGGTGTCAGCGACTCGTACACTCGTGAGACTACCGCCGTCCTACTTGAGAACCAAGCTCGTCATATTCTGAACGAGTCTCAAAAGGATGGAATGCTCTCCGAGGCGACCCCAGGCGCAGGGCCAACTACCGTTGGCTCCATTGGCACGTTCCAGAAATTTGCCTTCCCACTTGTTCGTCGGGTCTTCCCCGAACTCATTGCTAACAAAGTTGTTGGCGTTCAGCCCATGCAGGGTCCTGTTTCCCAGATCTTCTATCTTGGATACGACCGCCTGACTGATGAGCGTCGTCAGACTATCTACGGCAAGTACGACCTTACCTACGCTCAGCGGACCATCCTTGACGCAAGCTCTCAGTACGCTACTGGGTCCTCGCTCGATGACCTTGTTGATACTGGCGAGCTTTCGGCGCTGAACACCACGAGCGGCCTGCTCTCTGGTGACGTTTCGCGTCCTTCTGCTACCGTTGGTGGTCAAATTGCTTCGTTCCCCCTTTCCTCGACGACTGTCGGCTTCGACGTTTCGAGCGGTGAGGTTCTTGGTAAAACAATTAACTTCCCCACGGGACTTAGCACACTTGCAGATATCTCTGCATTTGACGCTACTCCAAACGGAGTAATCCCTGAGATTAACTTCCATATCGAGCAGCAGCCCGTTACTGCCCGTACTCGTAAGTTCCGCGCTCTGTGGACTCTTGAGGCGGCTCAGGACCTTCGTGCTTACCACAACCTCGATCTTGAGCGTGAACTTACTGACCTTCTCGGTAAGGAAGTTGCCCTTGAGATTGACCGTGAGCTTATCGAGGATATGCGCGGTATTGCTTACGACATCACTGGTGGTGGATTCGAGCGCAGCCTGATGGACATGCCTAACAGCAACCTGATTACGGGTGCTGGTCGAAATGGTCAGGCTTTCGATCCTAGCTCGTTCACCTATGACATCACTGGTGCTGGACAGGCTCCAGGCGGCGGTCTTTACCAGACCCGCAAGAACGTCTTCTTCGTAGACTTTGCTTCGACGGCGCTCAACCTTGCTCCCCGTCACGTTGGTCAGGCTTACGCGAACCTTCTCGCTACCCTGAACTTCGCTTCGCAGGACATCTACAAGACGACCTACCGTGGTGCTGGTAACTACATCATCACCTCTCCGTTCGTCGCTGCTATCCTTAACTCTGCCTCCAAGCTTGAGGGCGGTGTCAGGGCTGGTAACTGGGAAGGTCAGCTTGGCGCAAACATCAACTACGCTGGTAAACTCCAGGGCATGTTCGATGTCTACGTCGATCCTCTCTACCCCGATGACGAAATTCTCATGGGTTACAAGGGTAGCTCCCCAATGGACGCGGGCTTCGTGTACTCTCCGTACATCCCACTCCAGATGCTTCCCACGATCACTGATCCTGAGACCTTCCAGCCCCGCAAGGGTCTGCTCACTCGCTACGGCAAGGCTGCTGTGACTCCCGAGTCTCGCTTCTTCCGTATCATCCGAATCATCGGTGCGGGTAGCAACTTCCTCTTCCGTCCGGGTGCTGTTGGTGGTAACTCCTGAGTAATCCCCACTAACTAACTAATAAGAGAGCCGTGCTTTTTCAAGTGCGGCTCTCTTTATTTCTCTATATACATTGGAGGATATGTTATGAAATATATTAACACCCAACAAACGCCCGTTCGGTTATGGACATCCAAAGGCGTAATTACACTGGACGGTCTTTGCACCCTTGAACTGGATGAGCTTGTTTCAACTCCTAGCTTCGTTAAAGTTGAAGGCGCTAAAGCCAAAGCCCCTGTTGTAACCGAAACTACCACTGAAGAAACCACCGTAGAAAAAACGACAAAAGCTCGCCGCCGCAAGACCACTACTGAGAAGGAGTGAGTAGATGAGTTATAGGCCCTTCAAACCTCAAACTAGGTATGGCAATACTTTCGGTCAAGTGAGCGGAAGTTATTCGATCCTAGAGCAATGGGACTATCCTGGCGATGTCGATTACGATAATATGAATCGTCGTCGATTTAAGAATGAGGCCCATTTCTCAGATTTCTATGAGTCGATTAAAGATTTTGTTTTAGCGCGCTTAGGCTTTCCTGTTGTTCGAGTAGAGCTTACGGATTTTCAGATCCAGACGGCAATTGACGAGGCTATCTCAAAGCTAGACTACCATGCACCTGACTGGTGTACTCAATTCTGCACCTTTGCAACTAGGAGCGGTGTTTCTTTGTACGAACTACCTTCGGTAGTAACAAATAACTTTAGAAACGCAGTATACCGAAAGAATCTTTTAAGTCTCAGCCAAGGTAATGGAACTCTAGAGTTTGATTTCTTTATCAAGTACTTTCAAGATAACTTCTTATTCAGGGATTTCTCTGTAGGAGATTACTATGTCACCATCTCACACCTGGAGATGATGAGAAAGATTCTCGGTAACGACGGTACGTTTAATATTGTAAACAATAAATATCTAAACATCGCACCTCCTCCCACCATTGCTGAAGAAGTTCTTGTGGAGTTCAAGGCGATTGATAGTACTTCTCTGCACCCATACTTTGTTAACTGGATTCAGCGATTCAGCCTTGCTATCTGCAAGGTGATCCTGGGACAGATTCGCGGTAAGTATCAGCAGTTGCCTTCTCCTGCTGGAGGCGCGACGTTGAACGGCGATGCTTTGATAGAACAAGGCAATAAAGAGCAAGAGCAACTTGTCGAGCAGCTAATGACCGAGATTGAAGAGCCTCCCGCATTTAGTACCTTCTAATGTCGAAAAGAAAACAGTTCAGAACGAATCATGAAATCGTAGGGGACACCGCGTCGGAGTTCAACGATATGTTGAATCTATACGACCTGGAGAACCCCGACATTGAACTGTTTAATATGGTGGACGACGAGCTTATTCGTCTTGGCGGCTCCAAGATTCTGCTGTATAAGTTTTTCCGGCGAGAGAGTATGGCTGACGATCTGTATGGAGAGGCTTCCCAGAAGACGATCTCTAATACCCCCGTCGTACTTCAAGGCCATTACGAGCCTCAGGCGTTAGAAGAAAACCTTACTGAGTTTGGCATCGAAGTTACTAGCGAGCAGATCTTTACGTTTAACAAAAGTTATATCGAGAAACTTGTTGGACGCCCTCTCATCCCAGGAGATATTCTACAGCCTCAGTTCCAAAACCTCAAGTACGAAGTCTTCGAGGTTCAAGAAGATCAGTTCGATGTTTATGGCGTTTATCATCTAAGCTGTGCTGCAAGGGTCCTTCGCGACGATGAAGATATTCTTCGCACAGATGAAGCTTTCCCGCAGGATGAGGTGTACTAATGGCTGGCGCATACTGGACAATTGATGCGATCCGTGATGAGATGCAGGCATTGCGAGACACTGCAACGTTTCAAAAGCCTGATTTCTATCGCGCATTTACACGACGAATCAAAGAGCTTTTTGGCGACCTTCAAGTTTTGAAAGGCGATGAGACGCTGCGTACTGTAGACATCATTTACGCCAACCCTGAGCGAGCCATCGCTAAGATCATGGAGGGTAAGTCTACTCAGCTACCTCTTCTGTCTTTGCAACTAGATGGCATTGAACTTGCCAATGATCGTAGAAAGCCCATGGAGGCTTTGGTCGAAAAAAAGTATTGGCTTTCTGATAAGCAGAGAGCCGTGCGTTACATGGCGCTTGCGCCTGTGGCAGCAAACTTATCCTTCGCTGTCAATATCTGGGGTAAGTACGTCGAAGAGGTGAACCAACTTACGGAGCAGGTACTTCTCAAGTTCCGTCCTAACCTTCCGATTGATATTCGACCTGATGAAGTCTACCAGTCCTTCATCAAGGATGTGTCTGATTCTTTTCAGGTAGACATTGGTGATAAAAAAGATCGCGTTCTCAAAAGGATCGTTCGTTTCAATGTGGAATCTTACATACCAAGCAAGGTTTTTAAGTTTACCAATACAGGAGAAATCGTTACGATGAACTACGAGGTCTACCTCGAAGAGACAAACGGTCTTGAGACATTGGAAAGTTTTCTAGGTAAAGGAGCCCCCTTGCCTAAATCAAGTTAAAAAAATCTACGTTACCTGGACACTATCCTGTCTAAATACAATAGAGGTAAATCTAATGACCAATCACGTAAAAATCAAAAACCTAACTCACCAAGGTCTTGAGATTGTTGCACGCCAACCCTCTGGACAGTACGACCACATTTGGTTGGAGTCCAAGAAATCTGTCGTCATTCCCGCTAACGCCGTTACTCAACTCATTCGGAATATCGAGCAACGCCAAATGGTGAAGATTACAAACGTCTAATAGGAGAACACTAAAATGCCCGCATATGTAAGCCCCGGAGTCTATGTAATTGAGAAGGACTGGTCAGACTACAGCCCCTCTCTAAACTCAACAAACGTTGGTGTAATGGGTTTCGCCTCTCAAGGTCCTACCGGAAAGGCAACCCTCATCACCAACGCTGACCAACTACTCACCACCTTTGGCCGTCCTGATGATGTCGAAGGCGGTCAAGGTATCATTGGTGCGTATCACATTCTTGATCGCACGAACACGGTATACTTCACTCGCGTAAACACCGACGATGCTGAAGTGGCCGATGTTGGCGTTCATATCGGTAACTGCCCTCATGTTGCCACAGCCCAGGATCTTGATCCCGCTAAGTTCAGCTTCTTCGCCATTGAGGTAGAAGACGGTGCGGGTAACTCGAAAACAACTACCCCTCAGTTCGTGAGCGTTCTTCAGGCGAGTTCTTACTTCTCCGGCGCGACGGCAGCAGACGCTGTAGTAACGGCTGTAAACCAGTCAACTAGCCCGACCTCACCCTTCAGTTTCCGTAAGACCGCTGCTTCGGCTGGAGACTTCATTGGAAGCTACGCGGGCTCTGGTGCGACCGTAAAGGTTTACGCTTGGCAGCACGACTCCGCATTCCCAAGCATTCCTGCGGGCACGGCCATCTCAGATCTTGCAAGTTTTGACGCTACTGCTTTCTCTTCAACCAACTCAGTAGCCCTTAGCTCGCACAGCGGCTTTGGCTACGTCGGGTCGGGCGATGGTAGTGGCGGGGTTACTAGCTCTGGCCTTACCCTCATCCCCGATAACCTCTCAGGAGGAGCCTACGTTACACGCACCCTGTACCCTGGTGCTGGGTATAACTACAGTTCTCTAGTTACCTCTTACGGTCTAAAAACTACAGGTCTTCAAGATAGCGTAGTAGCCTCTCAGGCCGCAGACACCACATTCAACTTGTTGATTGGCGGTGGTGCTGAAGAGTCTAACCGAGTCCAGCTAGTTAAGGATACTACAGGGATCGACCTGAACCCTGAGGCTGTTATCAACAGCACTACAGACGAAACAAACAAAACCTCTGACTACATCGTTGGCGAATTTGCCGTAGACTTGTCCAGCCGAGATGATGTTCTTTGGACTTTGCCCTCTGCATGGGGCGGCGGGTTCGGTGAAAACGGAACTGATACTCTCTCAGCAGTTAACAATTCAGGGACAAATGCAAGTGGCGCTCCCTCAGGTTTTGTTTACGCCAAACTTGTTGACGGAACCTACAGCTTCGCGGGGGGTGTGAATGGTGACCTGAGCGGTAAGACCTTCTCCGACGCTGATGTGAAGGCGGCTGTGATTGGTGATGCCGCGCAAAACACTGGAATCTACTCCTACCTCAAAGAGGATGTCGATATCTCCCTGCTCGTCATTCCTGGCTGCACAGAGCAGAACATTGTAAACAACGCCGTCTCGATCGCTGAGACCTCTCAGGAGTATCTCTTTGTAACCAACCCGCCCTTTGGTATTAGCTCTCCGCAGAACGCGATTGCTTGGTCTAACGGCGCGGCAGAAGGTCGTACAGCCGCTCTGAATAGCTCTTACGCTGCTGTGTACTGGCCTTGGGTTAAGCTCTTCAACCCCTTCACACAGGTTGACGAGTACGTCTCTCCCGACATCTTCGCCATCCGTCAGATGGCCTTCACTGATGCTAACTTTGATGCTTGGTTCGCTCCTGCGGGTCTGGTTCGCGGTCGCCTCACGAAGCCCGTCGATGTCGAGCTTGTACTTACACAGGGCGACCGAGATGCTCTCTACGGTCCTGGCAACGTCATCAACCCTGTTCAGAAGTTCCTCACTGAAGGCATTGTTCTTTGGGGTCAGCGTACTACGCAGCGTGCAGCTACGGCGCTTGACCGCATCAACGTTCGACGCCTGATGATTGTTATTCGCAAGATGCTTCTGGCCTCTACCCGCCAGTTCGTCTTCGAGCCCAACGACGCTGCAACTTGGAAGCGGGTCACCAATGCTGTCGAGCCCCTTATGGCCGATATCAAGAGCCGCCGAGGAGTTGTGGATTTCAAGGTTATCTGCGATGCGACTACCAACACCCCGATTCGAATCGACCGAAACGAACTGTGGTGCAAAGTAATCCTACAGCCCACCAAGGCTGCGGAAGTTATCGTCTTCGAACTTAACCTCACAAGTGCAACCCTGGGACTTGACCTCCCGACCACTTAATGCTATATAATTTAGGAGACAATACACATGGTTAATGTCAGTTTATCAGACTTCTTCGGGGAAACAGGTCGCGTTCTTGATGTTGCTGGAGCCACAGCGGGAACCGAGCTTTTCCACCGATACGACTCTTACCGCGCCTATAGCTGGCTAATCCGAATCAATGGAGTCGGCGGTGTTGTAGGCAGTATTCTCGCGAACACAGGTCTCACCGATCCTGATAACGTTCTGACCCTTGCTGCCAAGCAGGTAGGCCAAATTGGCTACAACGTTGAAGACATCATGGTTGACCGTGTGAACGATAAGTTCTACTATCCTGGTCGTCCCTCGACCGAGGAAACAGTAATCACCTTCGACAACCTGCTCAAAGGCGATGCAGCCAAAGCTCTCTTCAACTGGATGCGGACCACCTACGATCCCATCACAGGCACCCACTCCACTTCCGTTACAAGCGAAGTGGCAGGTGCTGCTCTGCAAGGAGGCGGCGGCTTCAAGCGCACGATTGATGTTGTGCTGCTAGACAACAACCGCAAGCCTCAGTTCGTGGCCCGTATGTACGGTGCCTACTGCAAGAACTGGCGACTCGCTGAGTTCAACTACTCCGCTAACGAATTCCACTCCATCGAGTGTACTGTTCGCTACGACATGGTTGGCTACTTCAAGAATGGTGATTCGGTCTTCGAAGATATTCTTGCTCCGATCGGCTGATTTAATTACCTAACAGACTTTAATATAGCTCCTAAATATATTAGGAGCTATATTTTTTTGTAATGTCTGAAAGCGTGTTTGAAAGGCTGCTTGGGTCCTACTCAGGTATGCGGAAAAGAACTTGGTCACTCCAGATAATCGAGGAGGGTTCCAAGTGGTGGAAAGGGCAGTTAGGCTTGGGGTCCATCGAAAAGGATCCTCAATCTGCGGTACAGAAATATCAAACTCTACTAAACAACATAGGTTCTGCACAGGCTGGTCAAGGCCAAAACACTCCCCAGCAGGCGATTCAGATATTAGTAGGTCAAGAGTACGGAGCGGTTGAGGCGACAACTGCGGGCATCGCATTTTCAGTCGCTCCTGGGGAGCCGCGATCCGTTACCGCGGCAAAAATACCAGATGTGACGGCGGCTTTAGAGGAGTTGATAGCGGGAGCGAGTGAGGAGGCAGGAGACCCCAAAAAAAAGAAGAAGGATGGCGCTGAAGGTGGAGACGGTTCGCCAACCCCCGAGGAGTTAGCAGCCCAGGAGCGAATTGAGTTTTCCCCAGGATTCATTGAAGATACCACTCCCTTTTTAGAGGAGCTTGGAGTAAAGGGTGGTGTTGTAGGGTTCCTATCCAATCTTCAAAATAAAATCAACACCCCTAACGAAAGCTCTAAGATTGGAAGGTTTGTAAGTTGGATTATGGGAGATAATCCTCCCGAGATAAGTAAGGAAGGTCGTAAAGCCCTCTCCAACGCCACTGAACAGCTCGTCAACATCGCCCAAAAGGTTAGGACTGTAGATGGAAAGAAGGTCATTGTAGGGCTTACAGGTGAAGAGAGAGAAGCCCTCAAAATCATCACTGTTAGAAACAACGGCTCCGTATACTTTGGCCGTCCTGGAGAGGCAGTTCCTGGGTACGAAGTCCTTCAAGAAAATGCGTCTGAGTATGGTGACAGTAACTACGGATTCTCTCTAGGGAACTCTCTAGACCCCCTTGGCGCTATCTTAAGGGATGCTAAAATTGTACCTGAAGGAGTTGATATTGAGAATGTAAGTGCAGAAGATCTTGATACTTTTGATTCGGTGCAAAAATCAAAAGCAGGTGCTTCTTCAGGAAACGATGCAATCGGAAAGCTAGAGGAGCTTGTTCACCTTGCCTCTCTTGCCGAAGACGAAACGTCGCCCCGACGAAAAAAACAGCACCTTAAAAAACTTAAGGAGGCTTTGGAGGAGTTTGGTGTTAACCCCGAACTGATGAAAGACCCTGACACCCCTGTCGATTCTGAGACCTACGAGACGCTCGAATCCATTGCTCAACAAATTGAGGATAATGAAAGTGCGCCTATCTTTTTGAAGAATCTTTTGAGGGATATGGCTCGCGGAAATGATGAGTATAAAAGGGCTCTCAACCTACAAGAGGGTGATATCGTTCTCTCTATGGGCATGGGTCAAGAAAGCATAATGTCCGAGAGAGCGGATACCGTTTCGTTTATTTCACCTGATGCGAATCTTGATACCACAATCCTACAAGGAACCTCCGATCAAAAAGTTGAGTTGCGGACTGTAGGCAAGGTTACCAGGGGAGAAAATGGCCCAGAGTTTGAGAATGAGGATGATAGAGAGCTATTCACAACATTAGCTCTAGCAAGAGTTCGTGACAGATATACCAAAAAACAATGGGCCAAGCTTAGAAGTACTAAAAAAGGTAAAGCGAAGATTGCCCGTCAAGCAGCTAAAATTCTACAAGGATTTCCTTACGAGAAATTAGAGGGCACTCGCATCATTGGGCCAAGCATTAAAAACATGCAAAGCGAATCTGATACTGCTAGAACAGGTTCAGTACAAGCTTCTAAGATGTATGGTTCCGCAACCAGGGAAGTTGATGGAGAATCAGTGCCTACAGGCAGGGATCATTATGATGCTTTGGTAGATAGGACCCTGGATCGAGAGATCGGTAATGGCGTCCTGACAGATGCTCAGAAAAGCCAAATCAAAGGGCATAC
>Ga0208162_1000052_pt1 | contig 54439 bp, 46 predicted proteins | sample CB_VirMetaG_4_FD_184539 | JGI IMG/M metagenome (GOLD analysis project Ga0208162, IMG submission 184539) | Freshwater to marine saline gradient viral communities from Chesapeake Bay - CB_1508_1M Viral MetaG (SPAdes) (version 4) | ecosystem: Environmental > Aquatic > Marine > Coastal | place: USA... | reverse complement strand
CCAATTATTCCAGCCCCAAGTATGATGAAATGGATAATTAAATGCCCAATCATTCCAAAACCAATTACTATAAAAATATACATCAAATCTATTATATGGTCTCCAAATACCTTCTAATCTTGGATTATTCCAATACCAAGAATAAGGTTGTTGCATTGCATATTGTGCAAAATCATATCTAAAATTAAAATCGGTTCTTAATTTCCATCTTAAATCTGATGCTGAATTGATAGTATCAATTTGAATATTTGGGGAACTATAGATAGAATCTACTTGAGCAGCGTGATTTAAGGTTGTGTATTGCCATTGGACACCACAACTAGTAAGAAGTAGTATTAATAATGAATATATAAATTTCATTTATTTCTTTTTAAATTCGGCTTTATCTGTGTTTTTCACAAACTGTTTGCCTTTTTTACTACCACGTACTTTCTTAGCTACAGTTGCTTTACGCTCTGCCTTTGTAAGTGATTGTGCTTTTTTTCTAGGCAAACATCTTGTTGTAGCTTTGCCTTTTTTCATTGTACCACATTTACCAGCTATATTACCTGAAGTGTTAATTCGGACCCAATCTTCTTTGCCAAACCAATCTTTTAAAGATTCACGTAATATTTCTTCGTAATTTGGAATCATTAATATGATTTTTTCTTTTTACCATCAGCTCCTTTAATCTGACCTTTACATACTTTAACACCGCGACCTGATAAGTAAGCTGAGGATTTTTCGCCTGCTCTTTTTCTAGCAGCCATATAATTTTTTCCTCTTTTACACATAGATTCATCTAATTGCTCACCTAATGCTTTAATTTCTTTTAATTCAGCTTTAATCTCTTCATTGGTAAATTCTGGGTTGTTTTCTTTGATAAAACGAATTGTTTCTTTAATGCTTTCAGTTAATGAACTATATTCAACTATATCCTTAATTTTTTTAATATGAGCAGGAATATAAGCATTTATTTCACTAGCAGGAATACCTAAATCACGAGATAAATTTACAATTCTATCTACAGCTTGTTCTGCTACTTCTAAATCATTTTCATCCCCTTCTTTATCTTTTAATATTTGTTTTTCAGTACCAAATAAAATATCATGTTGGTAAAGCCACTCACCTACTTCTTTCTCAAAATCAGTTCCTGTAGCCCAACTAGTATCTTTAAATTCACCTGCTAATAATCTATCTCTTAAAGCCTCAGCTGTTGGACAAATATCAAAATGTTTGTCTTTATATCCTTTGTACATATAACTTTCATTTAAATTTTCTGAAAATGATTCCATCCAACTAGCTAATATTTTTCTAGCTTCTCTTTGGTCTAAATCAAATTCTGCTGCTAAATAAGGACCAGCACCAAACATATTAGTAACACCTGAGTCTCTCAATGCTGTTAAAAATCTAGCATGTTCTTCTGTATGGTAAGATTTATTTTCTCTTAATTTAGAAGATTTAATAACACGAACAATATCTAATCTATCATCATCATCTACATGAAATACTTCATAGTCACCAAATTTTTTACCATGATATTTATTTCCAAAATTTGCTAAGTCTTGGGCTGAGCCGTATGCATCAAGCCTTTCTCCAAAACTAATTTCCCACCTTAATTCAGGGTGCATTTTTGATAAATACTTTTGTAAAAACTCTAAATGAGATTGGTTTTCTCCTACTACATTAGCATCTGATTCTAATTCCGCTCCCATTTTAGCATCATCTCCACCTTTATCTATATTTAGGTTATCAACATCAGTATCACCACCAGTGGTATTAATATCCAATTCACCTAAATAACGTTTTTTATTCCATTCATGTAAATCGAAATTTTCGTCTTTAGTTTCTTTAGCTACATGAGCTTTCCCCAAATAGCGATTTTTATTCCATGAATAAAGGTCAAAATTATCTTTCATAATAGAGTGTTTATTATAAATATATAAAGCTACTTTTTAAGTGAATTAGCATATTCAACTACTGAATCTACATATTCTTTTACTTTTTCTTTATCTAGTTTACCTACCCACTTTTCAACATCTCCATCTTCTGATACAAATGAATTATTTGATTCTACCAATTTTTCTTCTATAAAAGCTTTAAATTCTTCTAAATTATGGTCAATTTGCTGATTATGAAGCTTATTAGTATAATCTTCCCATTTACCATCTAATCTAATTTGATGTTCCATTTTAGCAACACAATCAAAACACATTTTATGTAAATTGTAAGCAGGTTTATCGTTTCGTTTTTTCATTACTTTGCTACATTTAGGGCAAAGTAAAGGCATAATATGTGCTTTTTTAGCTTTATCTAGCTTTGTTATATTTTGTTTAATACCATCTTTGATAGTCCAAGTACGGCCATCTGCTTCCCAAATGTCACCTTCGGCATAAAATTCATCTGCTTTAGAGAAACCAACACTAGAACGTGTTTTAGCACCATGTTTACCAGTTATTAAATTACGTAAACGTTGTACATCTTTTTCTTGAAATTGCTTTTTTAAGACATTATCTTTGCTCATAAACCTAATTTTTTTAGATCACCTAATACCTGACCTATACTTTTATACACTATACCAGTACCACCTGATGCATTCCACCTTCCAATAGTATCTTCTCTATCATCTATTAGAATATCTGTTTTTGCTAGCTGTGGTTTAACAAGGTGTTTCTCTTTTGCTTTCTTAAAGTTAATACGAGGTTTTGAGGGAAACACGTCACCTGTATGATTTTTTACCCAAAGTATTTTTCCTAAATAAGATTGCTTTTTAGATGATGGTGATGTTAATAATTCATAATTATAATCTTTAACAGCATCTACTAAATCAGCAGCACCTGACATTACGGGGATACCAACCCAAAATTTAATTTTATTTTCTTCGTCTATAAGATTCCAAAATTCTTTTGTACCATATTTATTTTCAAAATCTTTAGGTTCCATTCCAGATATATCTCTAAAACGTTGATCAAAATCAGCTAATACACCATCCATATCTAAATAAACTTTATACTCGCTTTCTTCCTCTCTTAAACGACCTAATTCTTGAGCATATGCTAATAAACCAAATGGATCTTTTTTCTTACCTTCTGTTAAAGTATCATATATATCTTTATCAATAACAAATATACTTTCGGGTGTAAAAGAATTACCTACATATAAAGTTTCTTTTTCATTATCTTTAGAATATTCCATATCTTTAGAAAGTTCTCCCATATAATCTGGATGGATAATAAAGTTAGGATTATCTAAAGATACTTTTACATATCCCCCTACTCTATCATCTGATTTTTTATAATCTACATATCCTGAATAGTGTCCAAATCCCTTTGCTACTTCTTCATCTGTTGAAAAACTTAAAAAACCTCTTTTTCCTCTTGAATTAATTTTTAAATTAGGAGGAACTTCATATTCTGTTACTCCATTAACCTTAGATTTCACTTTTAATTTATCTATAAACTCTTTACTAAATGTAGTACCTCTATATCCAAATTTATTACCTCCAACTCTAGGGTCTAATTGTTTAGGATATTTATTTTTTATTTTAAGTAGGTCTTTTAATAAATTTATATTAATATCTGTGTAATCCTCTATATAATTTTTTAATTGCTTTGTTAAATTAGGATTGTTTAAATTTTCTTCTAACTTATCACCTGTAATTGAATCTGTCCAATTTCTAAATGTCATATTACCTCTTACATATGCTTCTTTTTCAATAGCATCTAAATCTTCATCTTCATTAGTATTTGTAGTAGTGATGTTATGTAATCTATCTTCTAAATACTGGATATGATGTATCATTTCATGTGCATATGAACGTAATATATCCTTAGGATGTCTACCTTCAGTATATAAAACAATATGTTGTTTATTGGGATCGTAATATGCTGTTTTACCGAAAAAATCTTTAGCATTTTCTGTATCCCCATCTATAAATTCCATACTAGGTAGTGGTTCAATATTTAAACCACTTTCTATCATATAGTTAGTTAATTCAGCTATTTTTTCAATTATGTCTATGTGTTGAGAATAGGTAGCATTTTCTTTTAAATTTTTCAAACGTTGTGTTTTCTTTTTAGATGCTTCTTTACGTTTAGTAATATAGTCTAAAGCTGTTTTTAAACGTTTTTTAACTTTAGGATCTTTAGCTCTGTTATAAGCTGCTCTAGTTCTTTGATGAATTAAATTAATAATTTGAGATTGTCTAGCATGTGATTTAGCTTTAAATGATTTTTTATTTAAAGTATCTACTATATCTTGTCTAGTACTAAATTTAATACCAACTGTATCTTTTGGATCCTCATCTGTGTATAATCTACGTCCTGAACCTTCTGGTTTTTTACCTGTACCTTTTTTAGGATCTTTTTTCTTTTTTCTACCTTCAGTTAATTCAGATACCTTATCTATTTTTAAAATATAATCTTTTATATTAGTTATTGAACTACCTGGTTTTTTAAAATTTATTCTTTCTTCTTGTTCATCATAATCTCCAGAAGCATTTAAAAAATCCCTTACCACACTTTCTGGCTCGTCATCTAACCAATCATATTCCCAATTGTCTTTGTAATTCCATCCAGGTATATAAGCAAAAGGTGTAATTTTATATTTATTAGATAATTTATTACCATCTAATGCAATTCTATAATCCATTGAAACATCAAATGCTGAACCTTTTTTATGGAAATTTTTATTTCTAGTAAAAGATACAAAATATAAATCATTACCCAAATAGTATTCCTCAGAAGCTTTAATACTATTAGATTGAAGTATACCCTTTAATCCATTAGCTGATGTATAATGATATAAAGTACCAACCTGTTTACTTTCACTTATATTTTCAGTTACTTTATCAGATACCATTTGGTAAATTTCTTCTACTTCTTCGTCTTTTAATTCATCTGGTAGGAATGGTCTTATTTTTTCTTTGCTTATTTTACCAGCATTTCTAGCCGCTGTACCAGATACACCTCCTTTGGTTACTATAGTACGTAAATTTAAATTAGGATATTTATCTAAAGATTTAGTTCTAGAAGATATATCTTTAAAATCATCTTCATTACCTTCTCTAGCACCTAAAATAAATAATACTTCTTCATCAGGGTGGTTTTTAGCATAATCATAAGTTGCCTTTATAGGAGGAGTACTACTATATTGGATATTAATGTTAGCTGAAACTGGGAGGTATTGTTTGTAGATATCCCAAATTTGAATTGATTCTTCAGGTGTAACACCATCTCTAGCTTTACCACCTATGTTAATAACAAACTCATCAATATTAGGATTTTCTTTAATTGCTTGTTTTACAACTTCAAAATGACCTTTAGTTGGTGGTTTAAAACCACCTCCATATACTGCTACTACCTTTTTTTCTTCTTCAGGTAATAACCCTTTTACTAACTCATTTACTAAACTCATTTAGATAAAAATTGTTTAATTTTAGATTGTGCTTCTTCTTTAGATACAGAACCATCTATAATTTCTTTAGCTCCATCATCACTTAATAAAGCTTGTATTTGGGCATTTGTTTCAGCCTTTTGTTTATCACTTCTAGCTTGTTGAGCTGCTGTTTTAGGTTTAGTTCCTGTTGGTTTAAATGGGTCTAAATATTTTTTAATTACATCAGCAACATCTTTTAATTTTTCATCTTCTAATGTATTAGCTACGGAAACAAAATTATTACCAAACATTTCTTTATAAGGTGCCCAATTTTTAGTTACTGATAGCCAAGTACGCATTACAATAGCAGGTGCTAAACTTCTATCTTCACCACCTGATTTTTCAAATCTATCTTGATTTTGCATTAGTGAACGTTCTAAATCAGTATAAACATAAAGCATAAATACATCATATCCCGCTTCTTCTAATTCATCCTTTAATTTAGTTGTTGTTTTAACTGAAGCTGCCGTTCCATCTAATATAAATGATTGTTTACCATCTATTACATTTTGTAATTCACCTTTAAACTCTTTATTAGCTGCCGCCATTTGTTTTGCTTGCTCACTTCTTTCTTCAGGTGTAGCATTTTTTAAATCCAAACTGACATTAGCCTGTTTTAATTTTTCAATAAAAATATTATCTACATTTAATACTTTTAAACCTCCTAAATCTAGACCACGTAAGATAAACCCCTTACCTGCTCCAGGTGCTCCTGCTAATATAATGGCTTTAGGTTCGCCTTGTGCTTCTTTTAATAATTGCATTAAACTTATCATACTCTTGGAATTCCAAACATTGTTTTTTTATATTTTTTACCACCTAAGATTCTATCGTAAGAACCATCACTATGCATTTCTATTTCTTTGCCTTTTAAAGCTTTACGAATAGTTTCTTCATCTGTAACTTGTACTACTCCTGCTTTACGTAAGATACCTTCAATAGCACCTGATGCTTCTATATAATTTCCAGGTTCATCTAATTTATCAATTGTACGAGTTATAGTTGCTCTTTTAGCTGGGCTTGAATTATCATGACCTATTCCAACATGTTTTGTACCTCCTGATCTTTGTTTAGTTACTGTAACAGCATCTAATTCAGGATCACTATCTAAATCGATTACTTGATATTCAGAACCTACTAAATCATCTACAGATTTATAGTTAGGATGACCACCAATAGGTCCATAAGCTGTATTAATTAAATCTAGAATTTGTTTTTCAATACCCTTTAATTCATCTTTAGAAATAGGTTTCCATTCATTCTTAGGTATATCTATTTCATTAAGAAGATCTACTAACTTGATCATAATTAAGCATGTTTATTATACATATTAACAAACACATCAAGTGACGTTCTATGACCCATGCCCTCTATTTCCTCAAATTTAGCAGAATTATCATAAACTGGCCATAGTTTTTTGGTCACTTCAGGATTTATAACATCATCTTCAGTACCTAAAATAATAGTACGTTTATAATTTTTATTTCCATAACCAGTTCCACCATCAAAATCAAACTCAATACTTCTACTATGCAAAGCAGGGTTAAACAGTAAAACATCTACTCCCAATTGAGATCCTAATATATCGGCAATATAACCACCCATACTAGAACCTATAATTATATCAGGTTTACCAATTTTACCCATTAACTCTTCTAAATCTAATGTTTCATAATCCATCTCAGGGGCATAAACCATACCTTTAGTAGCAAGGAAATCAACCTTAGGACCACCTGCTTTGCTTTCTAAACCGTGAAGATAAACTATTTTTTTCATTACTTAATCTCTATTGAGTTAATTGGAATTTTAAATGATGATCTAACTGAAAATAAATTATAATCATATAATGTGATATACTTTTTAGTAACTTTATCAACATTCATTGATCTACCTAAAAAACTACCAGCTTCATGGATTGAGAAACTAGGACCAAAATTTTCTGAATATGAATGACAATAAAATTCATAATCTTTATCACCATAGGTAAAGATGAATTTATCTCCTTCTTTTAAATTTTTGATTTTTTTACTTAAAATTGACATAACCTTTATTTTTTTACTCATTTACAGGGTAAATATACGAAAGGTTACTTGGGTAGCCAAATTTTTACACGAATTTCTTCCAATCTTCCTCAGCTTTTTGAGCATCAATTTCATATGGGTGATTGCCATAAGTATAACCCATATTGTAGTATCTTTTCATCCAAGATCCAGATTGTAAATAATGTATATATTCATGTATAATTCCCCTAATTACATCTTCAACACTATCATTATAATCTGAATATAGGAATAACTTATTTTCTTTTCTATCAAATTCAGCATCAGCAGGTTCACCTTCAGCTTCTGGTTCGCCTGTTAATCTAACTAAAATATTTTTGTGAACTTCAATTTGTGGATATTCTTTTTTACCTAAACCATAGTGAGCCCTAATTTTAGGGTATACTTTGTTTGCAATTTTTTGAATTTGATTAGGTTCCATTTTATTATAAATATCAAACTGTTCTTTTCACTGTTGTTTGAAATGAAGTAGTAGCTGGTTTATGTTTTGGATTTTCTAGATCAAAAATTCTTTTTACTGATTTAAATATGTCAAGATTTTCTTCTTGGGATCTTGGTGATTCATAAATCTCCCAGTTTTTACCCTTTAATCTAACTCCGGATTTATCTTTTCCTCTAGATTTTGATTTTAACCATAATACCCCTATACGTTCAGCTTCTTTACCAAAACATTCTTTATAACATTGAGCATAGGCAGCACCTTGTAAATCATAAGTTGTTTGGAGATGATTACTTGTCTTAAAATCGATAACCCATAACACACCATCAATTTCACAAATCAAATCACAAGTACCTGCTACTTTAAGTTCTTCACTAAATAAATGTACTTCTGTTTCTATCAATGTAGGTTTATATGTTTCCCAAAAATCTACAAAACGTAAAAACATTCTCCATATTTCAGGATTCATTTTAGGATTACCATAATCGTTTAGAAAATTCATTTCTTTACCTTCGAAATATTCTTCTATTAATTCATGTACTGCTGTACCTTCTTCAGATGCCTTTTTAACAATCCAATCTGCGCTATAACCTACTTTTTTAAGCCAATCTTGAAAATGTTTGCCTTTAGGATAACAATTTAGAACATAAGTTATAGATGGATAATACTCTCCATTACGTCTATAGTAACGTGAATCTGGTAGAGTTATTTGTTTGTGGTCATTTGAGACCTCTAGTATTCTATCATATGATTTTTTGATCATAAAGCTAGTTTTTGTTCCAATAGATTAGAATAGGTTAGTGGAACTGTTTTTTGTATAAGTCTAGTGAAATTTTTAAAACCCATTTCACTCGGGTCCTTATCTTGTAAATCTACAAGATAGACTTCTTTTCCTTCCGCCATTAATCTTTCACAGAATTTTAAAGCTTGTTTAATTGCATCCCTATCTAACGCAATGTAAATTTTATCTACTACAGAAGTAACTATTTTTTTCATTAAGTTACTTTGAATATTTTTTCCTAATAATGGTATTGCATTTCGTTTAATAGCAATTGCATCAAACATTCCTTCACATAATATAATTGGTATATTCCAATTAATTAAATGTTCATTTGGAATTATATCTCTACTTGCTGGTGGGTTACGATATTTTATATATGGTTCTTTTTCAAATGAGCGGGCGATATAATAATTTATATTTCCGTCTTTATTGTAAGTCGGTAATATAATCATATTTTTATATAACCCTTCTTTACAATACCCTATATTATATTTGAGTATATCGTGTTTACTGATGTTTCTCTTTTTTAAGTATGCCAGCGCGTGCCTAGCCATTATCCCGCTATTATCACCGTTATATAAACTAATATATTCATTAGGTAATGTAACACTACTAACAACTTGTGTTTCTTTTATGGATTTAGAAGTTTTAACTAATGATTTGAGTTCACTAAATTTTTTAGCTTCTACTTTAAGTTGTTTAAATAAATTATATATAGTAGTACCTCTAGCATCACAAGCCCAACAATGCCAAGGGTTTTTCCCTTCACGGTTTTCTGTTAAATTAACCTCTAATTTAGGTTTATGGTGATGGCAAAAGGGACAATGGTATGCGTAGTTGTTTCTAGCAGTTGCCTTGCCTGATCCTAATACAGAATTAACTAATGTTACTAATAATTGGTTTACCATTTATTCACATTTATCACAAAACTCATTATAAAAATCAAATAATGGATTTGCAAATTTATGTTTTTTATCAATTAGTTGGGGGTTTGTAATTGTAATTTTTTCCCCATAGATTTCTTTATCAAAGTCTAATATATGAACAGTAGATTTAATATCATAATTATTTAAAACCCCTTTTCCAAAATTAGTATCAACAGTATAAATACCACATCTTAAATCAGGTTGTTCTTTAAGATTGGCAGAAGGTAAACCTATAATAGAATCAATTTGAACTCCTTTAATAATAGTAGTTGTAAACTTAAATTTAGAGGGGCGGATAGGTAAATTAGCATATTTTAAGTAATGCCCATCAAATATATGGTCTATTTTTAAATCTAAAGATATAATAATTCTTGGTTTTTTACCTTTATGTTTTACAGCATGCAAATAATTACCCCCATCATGAAACGCAAGTAATTCACCTTCTTTCCAAGTTCGGGATTCTTTAATTTCTGGGGTATCAGGGTGAAATTTTGAAATAATACAATCTTTATCTTCTGTAATGCAAATATGGGCTCTGAGGTAATCTTCTGTCCATGATTTATGAGGATTGATAATACTCCCGGGAACAAGCTTTGATAAAAATGAATTGGCAATCCATCCTTCTTTTTCACCTTTTTTAATTATACTTCTATAAGTTGGGATTAATTTTTTTACTTTTTGAAATAATTTTTCAGCTTCTCCTTTTGCATATTTTTCTACACCATAAATACCTTTAAAAGAACTTAAAGGTATTACTTTCCAATCATTTTCATATAATGAACCCCCATATTTAGGATGATATTGGGCTTCATATTTAGGAAAATCTTCCCAATTAATTGCCTCTATCATTTCTAATATTTCTTTTTTTATTTGGGGAAAGTTAGCTTTTATTTCTTGAAGTATAGGAATATCATCTGTAGGATAAAAATAAGGTTCGGGCATATTAAATTTAACCTCTAAAACATCTTCACCTAAAAATTTACCTGGGGTTGCATCTATACCTAAGATTTTCTTCCAGTAACGAGCTGCTAACCTGGCTCTAATATCAGCTTTTTCACCATAACCTCTTAAACAAATAATATTAATATGTTGGTAATTATCACAAACCCAATAACCAATAGCTATTTGAGTAGAGTATAACCTATAAATGTTAAAAGAATTTACTACATCTTCATATTGACCATCTACTAATTTAAAATCAATATCTTGTCTAACTAAACCATCTTCACATTCAATTATGCGAATATCACCTTCATATTTTAGATTATTATCATCATCATAAAAACTATAACGGATATTTCCCTGAGGGATACCATTTTTAGTTTCCATGTGATTAGAATCTACTTGCCACTTAAAAGGAGGATATTGGTTAGTAGATGTATATTTATGGGCTTCTTGTTTTTGCCTATAGATTAAATCGTTTGATTGCATTCAATAACTAGTTTATACATAACTAATATACAAAACTATACTGTATCAGACACGAAATCTTCAAATTCTATATCTGTTAAGTCTTTAGTAAAAAATTTACCTAAAATATTATCATTGAAAAATTCATCTGGTTTTTCTAATACTTGGTATATCATTTGATATTTTATCTCAAAGTAAGTTAGTGATTTTTTATTAGGACATAATTTTAAAATAGTACGTTCAAATTCATCCTTTTTACCTTCTAAAAGTAATTGTTTAATATCTTTTTGGGAACCATAGTAATTAAGCCAGTCTGATTCTTTAACTACTAATTTATAGGCAGGGCGACGTCCTACTACACCTGATAGTTTTTCTAATTCTCGTTTTCCAATTTTTTGCTTTTTGTTATGGAATAATACTTTTTTTCCAATATAAGACTTCCCAGAAGGTTTATGAGTAACTATATAAACGAAACCAAATGTATTTTCTGGAAATTGAGTGATGTCGCCTATTTCGTGTGTTTTATAGGTCCAACTCATAGTTTAAATTTTGTGTTAATAAATATGGGTAAATTTATAACTGTTTATCTAAGGATTCTATTATTTTATTTACATCAAACACTTCTCTTAAATCATTATAAGGAATAGATGAAATATCTTGTGCTAAATTAAATGGTTGGTAAATAGAATTTTGAATTTGAGGTTCTTTTGTAAAGGGTTCTGCTAAAATATTGTCATGTAATTTATAACCAAACACCTTAGGTTTAGTAGTAACCCAACATACAGTAGATTTTTTATTCATAGCTGCTGCTAAGTGTTGACCGAAAGAATCTATTAATAATCGTTTTTTAGATAATTGTAACAATATAGCTATACTTCTAAACCCATCTAAAGCTTGCATAGTATTTGGATAAGCATGTTGATCTTGCCTCTTTATATGAATAAGTGTATAATCATTTGCATAATGCTCAATTATTTGTTCAACTATAGGTTGTGGAATATCTCTAGTCCAAGAATATTGGAATCCTTGTTCTTGTGGGCCTCCATGAGGTTGAATAACCATAATAGGTTTATCTGTTTGATAAAAAGGGGTAAAATATTCTATTTCAGGTTGAGTTAAATAAAGTTCTGGTTGTTCATTATTGTAATGAAGTCCATAAATTCTACACCATGTTCTAAATAAATGTTCTTTATCCGTTAAAAAAGCAGTATTACGGTAGGGGTCTTCAACAAAAAGTTTACAATCTTGATCCTTAATATATTTTAAATAAGCTCCATTTATTTGATCTTGTCTAAAGCATTCATTGATGTTAGGATTATTTAAAAATACATCAGGATAAGCTGTAACTACTATAATATGAGCATTTTTATAGCGTTTTCTTAAAACCTTAGTCATGGCAGTTGCCATAATAGATTTACCTAGACCGCCGTCTATTTGAAAGAATATATTCATTTATAACTTTAATTTAGTAAAAACAATATACAATATTATTCTGGGTTTTCCACGTTATCCCAAGGTTTTCCTGTTGCTTCTGTTATACCTGCTATTTCTACTAGTCTAGATGCTAAAGAAGCAGAATTCCATGTTTGGTATGATTCATAATCAATAGAACCAGTTACCCAAGCTAGCACATCACCTTCTGTTAAGTTTTCAAAAGGGATAAAGTTTCCATCAGATGGATTACCATTTGATAATTCTATTTCTCCTATTTTTCTTGTTGAATAATCTTCGCTTCCACTAGTAACTGTAGATTCACATGCATATGTAACTTTATTAACTACACCATCAGCTATAGTTCTATTCAATTCATAAACTTTCCAAATGTGTTCCATAATTTGTATTTATTATAAATATATATTTTTATCCTTCTAGTTCCTGGATACGTTGTTCTAGTTGTTCTATTTTAGTATTTAATTCTTTTATTGAGTTAATAGCAGCATATAAAAGTGGATCTTGTTGGAAACCTAATAAATCTGTAGTTTCTTCTTCATCATTTTCATTTAGTTTAGCTGAAAAGTTATGAATTGTTTCTGGGAAGATACTTTGTATTTCTTGGGCTACGATACCAATTCCACTTCCTGTCGGATGATTAGCTGCACCAGTATAATCAAATGTTCTTGGTTGAACTTGTATAATATCACTTAAACTCTTAGTATAGTTTTGAATATTAGTTTTTAATCTTTCATCTGAAGAGTTTGTCCAACTTCCACCAAATGGTTTAGCTGCACTACCATTTACAAAGAAATTATAACTAGAACATCCATTTGAAGAGTTAACTGCTACCTGACCATTAGATGTACCACCTCCTATTACAGCAAATTTAGTAGTTCTGGATGTATCGGAAGTACCATTACCAACAGCAAATCTATGTATACAACTGGTAGTATAATCATTAAATTTACCAACAACAATTTGAGAATCTCCTCTAGCTGCTGTTGCACCTGTTGGAGTAGTAATACCACAACCTAGAGCAATTTGAACATCACCTTTACTTCCTACTGATCCAACTCCAATAACTGCACTATATGCTCCAAAGTTATTACCGTAACCTCCTGCCATGAATGAGTAACTACCATCTCCATTTGTTACGTTACAAATTCCAAATACTGCTGAATAACCTTGGGTTAGAGTGTCAATACATATTTTGTTATTACCACCAGCTATAATACTATTACATCCTCTATTGATTAAGTTTCCTGCACCAGCTCCAATGAAGTTACTATCTGCACAAGTTATACAGTTGTTAATTCCTCCTATTATAGCACTAAGTGTAGCTCTAGTTGAACCACCAACATTTGAAATTCTATGATTACATCCTCCTATTATAACATTATGATCACAAAATGAATCATTATTAGTACCTTGTACAAAGTTATTCGCCCCACCTATACAGTTAGAAGAACCAAATACTACTGAATTATCACCAGTTGAAGCAATTATATTTTCATACCCAAAGGCAACTGCTTGAGGAGCATCAGCATCAATATCGTTACCAAACCCACCTACAAATGAATCACAACCCCCAGCACTTCCACTTCTACCAGTTGCAAAAGAATTATCACCTATTGCTTTTGATAAAGCTCCAAATGCCGCACTAGCACCACCTGAGGCTGATACTGCATACCCATAAGCAATTGCTTGGTTACCTAATGCTTGTGAAAATTCTCCACCTGCTACGGCATAACATCCTCCAACTAAGTTTTCTTTACCTGAAATTATTGTACTAAAATCAGCAAGATTTCCATTACTACCTGAAATAAAGTTCAAACACCCTCCAACTATAGCAGAGTAGTCAGCTCTATTAATACTATTTTTACACCCACCAACTATAGATGAATAACAAGCTGCATCCGAAGCTGTGTTATGAGCTCCACCAACTATATTAGTGAAAGCTGAGCAGTAAGTAACACAGTTAGTGTCACCACCACCTATAAATGATGCAATACCATTCATACAGTTATTATGTCCACCAACTAAAGTAGCACATTCTCTTGCATTAAAGTTACTACATCCACCTCCTATAAATGAGAAACTACATGAACCTGTATTTAAATAACCTCCACCGATTACGGAACATTCTCCTGATGTTTTGTTTTGTCTACCACCAGCTATAACGTTACTATCACCAACACATATAGTATTGCAAAGTCCTCCTCCTATAGTACTATAAGCTTCACTACAATTACCTATTATACAGTTTAATGCACCACCTGGGATTGTATTATGACTTCCATACTGTTCCCCATCAATACAATTCTGACAACCTCCTCCAATAGTGTTAGTCATACATCCATCTACAGTGTTGCCAATTCCTCCTGCTATAACAGTACCTGATGAAGCAAGGGTTATGTTGTTACCATGACCCCCACCTATAAAAGATAAACAACCTCCAACGAAATTATCACAACCACCAAGTATAGTACTAAAGCTGTAAGTACTAATACAGTTAGTATAACCACCTCCAATAACAGAACAAACTGAACTTACAATACAGTTAAGTCTACCACCTCCAATAAACCCTTCATTAGATTTTATACAGTTATTATACCCACCTCCAATTACAGCACATTGACCACCATTAAGCTCATTATCATAACCTCCTCCTATAGCTCCAAAGTGTGAAGAAATAATACAGTTACAAGTACCACCTCCAATAGAAGCATAGTTTGAACTAACGCTAATACAGTTACAATTTCCCCCTGCTATAGTTGTATAATAAACACTACCAATAATTCTGCTGAAACACCCTCCTGCAATAGTATTAGCACTACCTCCAATAATATCATTACCTGCTCCTCCTCCAATAGCCCCTGTGCTTGATCCAAATATGCAGTTATCATTACCACCAGCTATAGTACTGGCAAATTCATTTCCACCTGAACCTGATATATCATTGTTATATCCTCCTCCAATTGTATGACCTAATTGATAGTTGAAAGTCCCAGTATTATAATTTGCTATGGTGTTATTACATCCACCTGAAATTGTATTTGATTTCCATCCACATATTTTATTATTTTGTCCTCCTCCAATTACATCAATACATCCAGCACCACTTAGGTTTTGAATACAGTTATCTAATCCACCACCAATTACAGCAGCAGGCATACAAACTTGGTTACCACATCCACTAAGAACTGCTGCCCAAGTTGAATTACTATTAGTATGGCCTTGTCCTATTGTAACTCTATATGAAGGGCCAAAAGTAAAACAACTTTCAGCATTTAAAACTCCAGCTGTGTTATCTCCAGTTATTACTCTATGATCAGCATTGTTATTAATAGTAGCTGCTCCAGAAGTACCACTTGTACCTGATGTACCTGATGTGCCACTGGTTCCCGAAGTTCCACTTGATCCACTTGTACCACTGTTTCCTGAAGATCCTGAAGTACCACTTGAACCTGAAGTTCCACTATTTCCTGAAGAACCGCTTGTTCCGCTTGTACCTGATGTACCTGAAGTTCCGCTTGTGCCACTAGTTCCACTTGAACCAGAAGTACCAGAAGTACCACTTGAACCTGATGTACCTGAAGTTCCTGAAGTTCCACTTGTACCTGATGTACCACTTGTTCCACTTGAACCAGATGTACCTGATACACCTGAAGAACCACTTGTTCCATTTGTACCACTAGTTCCGCTTGTACCAGATGAACCTGATGTTCCAGATACTCCTGAAGATCCACTTGTACCGCTTGTTCCTGACGTACCTGAAGTTCCACTTGTTCCAGAAGTACCTGATGATCCACTAGTACCTGAAGTACCTGAGCTTCCGCTTGTACCACTTGTACCACTTGAACCGCTAGTACCATCTGTTCCATTTGTACCAGATGTTCCACTTGAACCGCTTGTTCCACTGTTTCCTGAAGAACCACTTGTTCCTGAAGTACCGCTTGTACCACTTGTTCCTGAAGATCCTGAAGTACCAGAATTTCCAGAAGATCCAGAAGTACCACTAGTTCCACTAGTTCCACTTGTACCAGATGTACCTGATGATCCACTAGTACCAGAAGTACCAGATGAACCACTTGTTCCATTTGTACCACTAGTTCCGCTTGTACCAGATGTACCTGATGATCCACTAGTACCAGAAGTTCCTGAGCTACCGTCTCCACCTGAAGCACCATCTAAGTTAACTGTCCAACTTGTATATGTTCCTGATCCTTCAGTTCTTGTTGGGTTATCAAATGAAAGGGCACCTGTTCCACTATTGTATGTTGTTACCTCACATTCTTGGAAATTATCAACGTCATAAACAATAATAATGGATTGTGCAGGTGAGTATGCTAATCCTGTTTCTACAGTTATTGTTCCACTGTTACCTAAAGTAAACGAAGTAGTTGATGTTGTTCTATATTTGTCTGATGTACCACTTGATCCTGAAGTTCCTGAAGTTCCACTTGAACCACTTGTACCTGAAGTACCTGATGTTCCTGAAGTACCACTTGTGCCTGAACTTCCGCTTGTACCACTAGTACCACTTGAACCTGAAGTACCTGATGTACCGCTAGTTCCTGATGTACCTGAAGATCCGCTAGTACCACTGTTTCCTGATGAACCACTTGTTCCACTAGTTCCTGAAGTTCCACTAGTGCCCGATGAACCTGAAGTACCACTGTTTCCTGAAGAACCAGATGTACCTGAAGTACCGCTTGTACCTGAAGTGCCACTTGTACCTGATGTACCAGAAGAACCTGAGCTTGCTGCTGCTGTTTTCTTTTTAACAGTACCATCTGATGCTATAATAAGAACATCATTTTCTGTACCTGTATTAACAGTGCCTATATTAAGTTGGTTTACGTGTGTTGTACAAGCTGAAACTGAAGTTATATCTGATCCAAGAATAAAAGCATGATTATGATTTGCTATATTGCAACAACCACCCCCTATAAAAGTATAATCTGCACAGTTTTCATTACTAAAACCTCCAACTATAACAAAATCATCATTAGCAAAACAAACACTTTTGTTAGTTGAACCCCCAACAATAATACCACGTGAACCAGTAAGGAAATTACAAATACCACCTCCTATAAAACTATACGCACCTCCAATACGGTTACATTGTCCTCCAACTACAACATTTGCAGTTCCAGTTTCACCTACACTAGAAGAGATAAAGTTTTTATTACCACCACCAATAAAGTTGTAAAAATCAAAAGCACAATTACAAAGACCACCTACAATTACGCTATAAACATCCTGGGTTACGTCGCTTCCAAGAGTATGGCGTGCTCCACCACCTACGAAACTAAGGTTTGAACAATTTACATTCTGTCTTCCTCCTCCTATTACTGAACAAGCTCCCCCAGAAGTATTATTTTCTCCTCCTCCAATATTTGACATACAACCCGAAGCTGTATTTGAACCACTTACAGGTTGAATACCTGAAGTTGTTGATGCTGGTGTATTATATTCATAAGGACCTATTGGACCACTTGCACCAGATGAACCACTTGTACCAGAAGTACCTGATGTACCACTTGTACCATTTGTACCACTAGTTCCACTTGAACCACTGGTTCCTGAATTACCACTACTACCTGAGGTTCCTGATGTTCCACTTGTTCCTGAAGTACCTGAGCTTCCACTTGTTCCACTTGTACCACTTGAACCTGAAGTACCATCTGTTCCTGAAGTTCCAGATGTACCACTTGTTCCATCAGTACCACTAGTACCACTTGAACCTGATGTACCAGAATTTCCAGAAGATCCAGAAGTACCACTTGTACCATCTGTTCCTGAAGTACCTGAAGAACCGCTTGTTCCACTATTACCTGAAGAACCACTAGTTCCTGATGTACCAGATGTTCCACTTGAACCACTTGTTCCGCTAGTACCACTTGAACCACTAGTACCATCTGTTCCTGATGTACCAGATGTTCCACTTGAACCACTTGTTCCTGAATCTCCACTTGAACCACTAGTACCAGATGTTCCTGATGTACCAGATGATCCACTTGAACCACTAGTTCCTGAAGTGCCACTTGTTCCTGAAGAACCACTAGTTCCTGATGTACCAGATGTTCCACTTGAACCACTTGTTCCTGAAGTTCCACTTGTTCCTGAAGAACCAGATGTACCTGAAGTACCACTTGTACCTGAGCTACCGTCTCCACCTGAAGCACCATCTAGGTTTACAGTCCAAACTGAATATGTTCCACTACCAACTGTTCTAGTTGGTGAATCAAATTCTAAAACACCTGTAGAATCGTTATATGTTATTACTTCACACTCTTGGAAGTTTGATGTATCATATACAATAATAATAGATTGTGCCGGGGTATATGCTAAACCTGCTTCTACAGTTATAGTTCCGCTATTACCTAATGTAAACGAAGTTCCTGATGTAGTTGCATATTTGTCTGATGATCCACTTGAACCACTAGTTCCTGATGTACCACTTGTACCACTTGAACCTGATGTTCCCGAAGTGCCACTTGTACCACTTGTACCACTTGATCCAGAAGTTCCACTTGTACCACTTGATCCTGAAGTTCCAGAAGAACCACTTGTACCACTTGAACCTGAAGTGCCATCTGTTCCTGAAGTTCCAGATGTACCTGAAGTGCCTGAACTTCCTGAAGTACCATCTGTACCACTTGTACCACTTGAACCTGATGTACCACTTGTTCCGCTAGTACCACTTGAACCACTAGTACCATCTGTTCCTGATGTACCTGATGTACCTGAAGAACCGCTTGTTCCTGAATTACCTGAACTTCCGCTTGTACCACTAGTACCGCTAGTGCCACTTGTACCTGAAGAACCAGATGTTCCACTATTACCTGAAGAACCTGAAGTACCACCTGTTCCTGAAGAACCTGAAGTACCTGAAGTTCCACTTGAGCCACTTGTACCTGATGTACCTGAAGTTGCTGCTGCTGTTTTCTTTTTAACAGTACCATCTGACGCAATGATTAGTACGTCATTTTCTGTACCTGTAGAAACTGTACCAATATTAAGTTGGTTTACGTGTGTTGTACAATCTGAAACTGAAGTTATTTCTGATCCTAGAATAACAGAGTGTTGGTGAGTAACACAGTTATCACATCCACCTGCTATAAAGGCAAAATTAGCAGAAGCTGTATTATGGAAACCTCCTACAATAATATCAGCACAACCTGAAGCAAGGTTATGACATCCAGTTCCTATGAAATTATGTCCCCCACCAGTGTTTTGGTTACTAACACGGTTGCATGTACCAGTAACAATTGCATGTCCTGAATTTGTAGAACCTAAAATAGTATTACAATTACCACTTCCAACAAATCCACCAGAATGTGAGCCTTGAATTTCATTATATATCCCACCAACAATTACTGATGTTGTACTTGTACAAATACAGTTAATAAGACCACCTCCTATAAAGTTACAACCACTAGTTATTATATTATTTCTTCCTCCTACTATAGTACTACATATTCCTAAAACACGGTTTTGATAACCACCTCCTATAAAAGTATAATCTGCAGAACTTGTATTTTCTTGACCTCCTCCAATAAAGGATCTTTCAGTTTCTTTTAGAATATTTCCACGACCACCTACAATACTACTATAACATACAGAATCACTACCTGAAATTACATTACTTGCACCACCCCCAATAAACATGTAGGCTTGGCAACTACCAGTTATTTTATTACTGTTACCACCTACTAAAACGTTACCTGATGTTTGATTTGCTGATACTTCAATTGTATTATTAGATCCACCTCCTAAAAAGGCTGTTGCATAAGAAACTAGTTTATTACAGCTACCACCTACTAAAACATGAGGTCCTCCACTAACATTATTAGAAATACTATTTTCAAGTCCACTTCCTATAAAACTATGATCTCCACAGTTAACGTTTGATTTTCCTCCTACAATTGTAGAACAACATGCAGCAATAATGCAGTTATTAGCACCAGCTCCAATAAAACTACCAGATGCACCCGTATAAGCTGCTCCTAAGCCTGTTCCTTCTATTTTATTATTTCTACCAGCTACAATAGCAGCTACACCACCAATATTACAGTTTTCAATACCAGCTCCTATAAAGTTCCAATCAGATTTATTAGCAGAAACACTACCTTGTGAATAGTTACAATATCCTCCAACAATAACTTGACCTGCAGCACAAGTTCCTACCGTATTATCACAACCACCTCCTATAAAGTGGTATTTTGTACCCCCAAGACCAACATAATTATTTTCACCACCAGCAATAGTTGACCAACAACCTGCAGCAGTATTTGAACCACTTACAGGATGGATACCTGAATCTTCGTCTCCTGGAATATTATATTCATAAGGGCCTATTGGACCACTTGCACCAGATGAACCGCTTGTTCCTGAAGTACCTGATGTACCACTTGAACCTGAAGTTCCTGATGTGCCTGAAGTGCCTGAACTTCCTGAAGTACCATCTGTACCACTTGTACCACTTGAACCTGATGTTCCACTAGTACCAGAAGTTCCAGATGAACCACTTGTTCCTGAAGTTCCACTAGTTCCACTTGATCCTGAAGTTCCGTCTGTACCCGAAGTACCATCTGTACCACTTGTACCACTTGAACCTGATGTACCAGATACTCCTGAAGATCCACTTGTACCTGATGAACCACTAGTACCTGATGTACCTGAAGTACCTGAAGTTCCACTTGTACCAGATTCACCTGAACTTCCACTTGTTCCACTTGTTCCTGATGAGCCACTTGTTCCTGAAGTTCCCGAAGAGCCACTTGTTCCAGATGTACCTGAAGTACCACTTGAGCCACTAGTTCCACTTGAACCACTTGTACCACTAGTACCTGATGTACCAGAAGATCCACTTGTACCTGAAGAACCATCTCCTCCTGAAGCACCATCTAAATTAACTGTCCAAGAAGTGTATGTACCTGAACCTACTGTTCTTGTAGGGGTATCAAATGCTAAAGCACCTGTTGCATCATTATAAGTTATAACTTCACACTCTTGGAAATTATCTACATCATAAACAATAATAATAGATTGTGCAGGTGTATATGCTAAACCAACATCAACTGTTAAAGTACCACTATTACCTAAGGTAAACGAAGTAGTTGAAGTTGTTCTATATTTGTCTGAAGTTCCTGAAGATCCACTTGTTCCAGATGTACCAGATGTTCCAGAAGTTCCTGATGAACCTGAAGTTCCATCTTGACCGCTTGTTCCTGAACTACCTGAAGTTCCACTTGTACCCGAAGTACCTGAACTTCCTGAAGTACCATCTGTACCACTTGTTCCTGATGAACCACTAGTTCCAGATGTTCCACTTGTACCACTAGATCCACTTGTTCCTGAAGTTCCACTAGTTCCACTAGAACCTGAAGTTCCACTGGTCCCACTCGTACCTGAACTTCCTGAAGTACCATCTGTACCACTTGTACCGCTTGAACCTGAGGTTCCGTCTGTACCTGAAGTTCCTGAAGAACCACTTGTACCACTATCTCCTGATGATCCGCTAGTACCACTTGAACCTGATGTTCCAGAATTACCACTAGAACCAGATGTACCATCTGTTCCGTTTGTTCCTGAAGTTCCTGAAGAACCAGATGTTCCTGATGAACCTGAAGTTCCACTTGTTCCAGAAGTACCATCTGTACCACTAGTTCCACTTGAACCTGATGTACCAGAAGTTCCTGAAGAACCACTAGTTCCAGATGTCCCAGATGTTCCAGAAGAACCACTTGTACCACTTGTTCCAGATGAACCTGAAGTACCAGAAGTACCATTTGTTCCTGATGAACCACTTGTACCTGAACTTCCACTTGTTCCTGAAGATCCTGAAGTACCGTCTTCTCCAGAACTACCGCTAGTACCACTTGATCCACTTGTACCTGATGTTCCACTTGTACCACTTGTACCTGATGAACCAGATGTTCCAGAATTTCCACTTGAACCTGATGTACCTGATGAACCAGATGTTCCAGAATTTCCACTTGAACCACTTGTTCCACTTGTACCACTTGTTCCCGATGAACCTGAAGTACCTGATGTACCTGAAGATCCACTTGTACCACTAGTACCAGAAGTACCTGATGTACCTGAAGTACCACTTGTACCTGAACTTCCTGAAGTTCCTGAATTACCTGATGATCCTGATGTTCCTGATGTACCACTTGTTCCTGATGAACCTGATGTTCCACTTGTTCCTGATGAACCACTAGTACCGGATGTTCCACTTGTACCACTTGAACCTGATGTACCTGAAGTACCACTTGTACCTGAACTACCATCTCCACCTGAAGCACCATCAAGGTTTACTTCCCATGTTGAATACGTACCTGAACCTACTGTTCTAGTAGGACTATCAAACGAAAGTTCTCCTGTTGCACTATTATAAGATGTAACTTCACATTCTTGGAAGTTATCAATATCATATACAATAATAATAGATTGTGCTGTTGTATAAGCTAAGCCTGTTTCTACTGTTATTGTCCCACTATTCCCTAAAGTAAATGATGTACCTGAAGTTGTTGCGTACTTGTCTGATGTACCACTTGAACCGCTTGTACCACTTGAACCTGAAGTACCATCTTCTCCTGAACTACCCGAAGTTCCAGATGTACCACTTGTTCCTGATGTTCCAGAAGAACCGGATGTACCTGACGTCCCAGATGAACCAGAAGTACCACTTGAACCTGAAGTTCCAGAATTACCACTCGATCCACTTGTACCACTATTTCCTGATGTACCTGAAGAGCCAGATGAACCTGAAGTTCCACTTGTTCCAGAAGTTCCTGAAGTACCACTTGTACCGCTTGAACCTGAAGTTCCACTAGTTCCTGATGAACCTGATGTACCTGAAGTTCCAGATGTACCACTAGTACCTGAGCTTCCGCTTGTACCACTAGTTCCGCTAGTTCCACTTGAACCAGAACTTCCAGATGTTCCACTTGAACCTGATGTACCACTTGTTCCACTAGAACCACTAGTTCCACTTGTTCCACTTGTTCCTGAACTACCACTTGTTCCTGAACTACCCGAAGTTCCATCTTCACCTGAACTACCTGAAGTTCCACTTGATCCACTTGTTCCTGAAGTTCCAGAAGTTCCTGAAGTACCACTTGAACCTGATGTACCACTTGTTCCTGATGAACCTGATGTTCCATCTGTTCCAGAAGTACCTGAAGAACCAGATGTTCCTGAAGATCCTGAAGTTCCAGATGAACCAGAAGTTCCGCTAGTTCCACTTGTACCTGATGTACCTGATGTACCTGAAGAACCACTTGTACCTGAGTCACCACTTGAGCCTGAAGTTCCTGAAGAACCTGAAGTACCAGAGTTACCACTTGAACCACTTGTTCCTGAACTACCTGAACTACCTGAAGTGCCAGATGAACCTGACGTACCGCTTGAACCTGATGTTCCGGATGAACCAGAAGAACCACTTACTCCTGAAGAACCAGATGTTCCTGATGTACCGCTTGAGCCACTTGTACCTGCTGTACCAGAAGAACCTGAAGTTCCACTTGATCCACTTGTACCAGAAGAACCATCTCCACCAGATGCACCATCTAAGTTAACTGTCCAAGTTGAATATGTTCCTGATCCTACTGTTCTTGTAGGTGAGCCAAATACCAATTCACCAGTTGAACTATTATAGGTTATAACCTCACATTCTTGAAAATTATTAACATCATATACAATAATAATAGATTGAGCAGGCGTATAAGCTAAATCTGTTTCTACAGTAATAGTACCATTTCCACCTAAAGTAAATGATGTACCTGAAGTTGTTGCATATTTATCAGATTCACCTGAAGATCCTGAGGTACCACTTGATCCGCTTGTTCCTGATGAACCTGATGTACCCGATGAACCTGAGGTACCTGGATCTCCTTGTTGACCTGATGAGCCAGAAGTTCCTGAAGTACCTGATGAACCACTTGTACCACTTGAACCTGCTACATTTCCTGATAAGTTAACTTGCCAACTACTATAAGTTCCAGAACCAATTTGAAGTATAATAGCTCCATAACATAAAATTCCAGTAACTGAGTCGTAACTAACAACTAAAGCTGTTTGAAGAGCCGTATCACTGTTGGCCATTATCATTTCTTGACCTGCAGTATAAGCTAGTCCTGTTTCAACAGTTATACATTGATTACCATCTCCTAATGTTTCTGATGTACCTGAAGTAGTAGCATATCTATCTCCATCCGCACCTGATGTACCTGAAGAACCACTATTACCTGAAGATCCACTTGTTCCACTTGATCCGCTTGTTCCTGATGAACCTGATGTACCTGAGCTACCTGAAGTTCCTGAAGAACCACTTGTACCTGAAGAACCGGCATTTAATAAGTTTGTTTTCTTTAATTCTTTTGAAGTGTTATCTACAACAACTACTTCAAAATCTGCTGTTGTGTCTGGTAAATCTGGGGTAAATACACTTCCTGAAAATCCTGCTGAACCTGTATTATTAAAAGAACCTGATATTGAAATATCATAAGCATCTTGAGCTGTAAATGCATCTACGGATTGAGATACATGCCAAGAATTAATAGTAAACCCTTGTGATATTTCATCAACATTTGGGTCAAAAATATTTTCTAACTGTTTGGCCATCAGGTTTTATTATAAATATTAACTTTTTTCTTTTATGGTACTAAACAAACTTTTTTATATGAAGTTCCATCATGAAAATACAACTCAGCTGCTCCACCCCCTGCATCACAAGCTACTAACATTCCTATTTGGCCTGTACCAATAGGATCTCTTAATTGCATTTGTGTAGTACATCCTACATTTAAATTATTTACGTGGGTTGTACATGCAGCACAACTTGTAATACAAGAACCTAAAATAAAAGCTTCTTCATGACACGCGTAATTACAGCATCCTGCAGCGATAAAAGTATTATGACATGAGCCAGTATTAAGGCATCCAGCAACAATAACAGCATTAGCTATATGGTCACATGATGGGTTTGCAATAGTGGGATCAATAGTATTTTTACCTCCTGTTCCAATAAAATTAGAGTATACACAATTAGGTTTAATACTATTATCTATACCACCTACAATTACATTTGCAGATGGTGAAGATTGACATCCTATAATACAGTTTCTAAATCCACCTACAATTACAGTTCTAGCTGCAGAACCGGAAATTATATTTTGATCTCCTCCTACTATTACACTAGTTTGAATACCGCCTCCTGTAAGATTACCAAGATCCCCACATATTTTGTTATTTGATCCTCCTCCTATAGTATTTCTAAGAAGGTCATAACTACACATTATATTTGTATTTCCACCTCCAATATAATTTTGATTGTTAAAATTAGAACCAGATATAACATTATCTATTCCGGATTGTATCCCAGAGTATTCTGAAACACCAAAAATACAGTTTCTATATCCACCTCCAATTACTGAAAGTTCTCCTGTTAATTCATTATCTCCATCTCGAGGTAAAATAACACAATTACTTCCTGTTATATAGGGACTTGCAGCTGCTTCTATTCCAAGTGCACTAACTGCAACATAATTTATATTACCAGTATTACAATTATAAGATAATACATGATCTTGGGATACTTGAGGAATTCCTTTTACTATAACACAGCTATTAGAACTTGTAAATTCAACACTACCTGTTACAATTAATGAACCTGATAGTGTAACATCATATGCTTCTGCTTTAGTAAAAGCATCTACAGATTGTGATACGTGTTTTGGTTGTATTACACATCCTGTCTGAATTCCAACATTTGAAAGAGTACAAGCCATTATCTATCTATATTTACTAAAATTGTTGTATCAGTTGTTTGTGAAGTAGGTAAAGGTTGAGCTAATTTACCCACAGCTAATAATTCAAAGTCTTCATTATACATACCTACTGTTGTTACATAAGGACTAAAATAAGAACCAGTTGCAAAATCATAAGGCACCCCACTTGAAGTATTAACATTATTAGTTACACTACTTGATATTATACTTGGATTTTGTGAAAAATTAAATTCAGTTTCATCTATAGTACATTTATATTGTGTTTCATAAATTGTATATGAACTTGAAAATGAACAAGATATTTCTGTATTAGAATATGCATTTTCTAAGCTGTTTCCATCAAAATCTTGTTGTGTTATTACAGCAATACCATGAGGATAAAATATTTGTCCTACATTAATACTAGCAGATAATAAATTGCCTTCTCCATCATCTGTAATTTCTGCTAAATCAGTAAAATTAGTACTATCATAACCAAGAGTTAATACAAATGATTCTGGTTGGATATAATCTCCATATAATTTAGAGGGTATAGAAAATACTAAAACCTGTTCACTTGATCCTGTTGGAAAGTAACGTGATTGTGTTAATGTAGATTGCAAATAATTTACGTATCTTCCGTTAGATCCATTAGGACCTATTAATACATCGCCAGCTCTATCAGCGCCTAAAAGTACGCTAGCAGTTATTGCATCATCACCAAAGCTTTGAGTTAAGTAATTAGAATAATATAATTCTTTTACTGAATCATATACTGAAGATTGGGATAAAATTAAACTACCAGAATTAAATCCTGTTATATAATTATCCGAAGCTGTAAAATTTACATTTTTTCCTAAAAATCTATTAACATCGGCATTGGAAGCAGAGAGCTCGCCGTCACCTTTAAAAGTAAATGATTTATTTACTTCTAATGGCGATACAATTATATCCTGTGAATTGAATTGTTTGAAAGCCGCCATTCATCTTAGAAATCTAGTTTAACTCGTATTAGAGCTTCTTTTGTAAAATCTTTTAAAATTGGTTTTGATAATTTTGCTACAGCAAGTAAATCATTATTATCATTATATAAACCAACTGTTGTAGGAAATACATTAGGGTTATTTATAAAATAAGAATATATTACTTCACCTGTTGAACCCGATATAAATGATGGGTTTTCTGAATAATTAAATTCAGAACTTCTTGCTCTTACAAATACATAATCTGATGTTATTGTTTCTTGGGAACCTAATCCAAAGAAAGACCCACCAGATGTTGCACTACCTGACATGTGTAAGAATAATTTTTGGGCATTGTTAGCATCAGTATTTTCTGTTCTATCAGTTCCTAGATTAATTCCTTCTACAGAATTTTCATCTAATGCTGCTCCATTTAAAATAATAGTTGAAATATCTGGTAAAAATAAACCATAAGATCCTGAGTTTGTTGTGTATCCTGTCCCACCAGATGCTTTATTATAAGCACTACCATTTGAACCACTTACTATTTGATAAGCTCTTTGTGTTCCATAATAGGTAGGTGTAGTAACATCTTGGGAATTATCAGTTAAAACTAAAGCATTAGTTTGTCCACTCACACTACTTGATAGTTGTAAATTTAAAGAACCAGGAAATAATGATTCTTTATAACGAGCTCTATCTACACTTAGGGCATAAAAATAGGAACCAGATACATCACCAAAAATAAATTCTGCATTTTCATCTTCTAAAACTAAGGTTCTATAGGAACCATAAATTGTAGTAGAAGGAGAATAGGAATTAACTGCATAATTATATGCTGCTGCTCCTCCACCTGTATCATCACCATAAGCTATTGCATATTGTATAGCAGAACTAGCTTCATCTGAGGCCGTGTTTAATACATTTAAATAATATTCACCTGATTGTCCTGTTTCTTGGGTAGAAGAGGTGAAAAAAGTAGTTAAGTTAGGAACATTCCCAGACCAAACTGTTGATGAAACAGCATCTGCACTTACTACAAAATCTTCTGGATCTAATCTTTTAAAGCTCATTTATAATATTTTTTTAAGTAGCGGTTTTAGTTATTGTTACAGGAACTGTTATTCTTGCCCCACTATCTAAACCAATTACAGTTAAAGTTGTAACTAATGATGTTTGATTACCAAATAAAGTGTTAACAGTAGTAGCTCTTAAGTTAATTTGAGTACCAATTACTGTTGCAGATACATTTGTTCCAATTGTTGTTGTTGCAGTAGCATTAGCATCAGCTGCTGCTGTAGATTGGATACCTAAACCTTCAAATGAAGCCATAGTTCTTACATCACCAATTGTAGCTGAATATCCGCTTGTTTCAAATGTTTGATCATTACCTAAATAGTTTAATGTTTGAGGAGTAATTGCTAATTGAGCACCCTGTTGAAGAGTAATTGCTGCATATCCAAGATTTAATACTGGCATTTTAGCTGTACCTCTAGGTAACGTTGTTAGTTTATATTTCATTATTTGGCTTTCTAAAGGAAATGCCTCTAATAAAGGTTGATTTACGATTGCTTCACCGTAATAAGCAGAACCTGAGGGATGTGTAGGATTATATAATGTATAATCTATTTCATCATCAGCTAAAGCAAATTGGGTAATTCGAAATGAACCATCATTAGCAGCCAATGTTTCTCTACCTTTTCTTGTGAGAATAGCATCTACTGTTATTACTGCGTTGTTTAAGTATCCCATTGTGTATTTTTATATAAATATTGTTATATGTTATAAATATGTTAAATTATAATTTTATTCAATTAGTTTATTATTTCTAAGGTCTTCTAATAAATTATCTGGTTCTACTGATAAAGGTTCCGTTGGGTATGGTGGAAATATAAATCCAGCTGATGAACCTGTATTAGGTGGATTATTATAAGGAACTTGTTGATCCATTATTATAACCCCAGCATCATCTTTAAATCTTCTAAGTACAAAGAAATCTAACCCTCTTACAATTCTTGCTCCATCAACTAATATGTCTTCATATTGGGGAACTACCGTTTCTGGGCCAGTATCAAATAAAGATTGACTAAATAATGGGTTAAGAGCTCTACCTAAAATATTTAAAGAAGCTGTATATCTTTGATCAAAACTTGTAGGAATATCCCCATCAACTTCAATTATTAATGAAGGGAAATTATCAACCCAAGTGTTACTATCCGTATTTGCTTCTGGGGTTGTTACATTAGTTATAGTATAAGCATGTTCCTCGTCATTCTTAAATCTAATTTGATCTCCTTGTTGTACACTCCAATTTTCTTGTACAGTTGGAAAAGAAGTATAGAATGGTTCTAACCCACCAGGGAAATCTTTATTTTGACTTGCGGTATAAATTAAATCTTTTTGTTTAAAATCTCTACCGTATGCTTTATTTAATTGAGGTGAAACACAAATTAAAGTAGATTGAGAACTTCCCGAAAATTCCCAGAATGGTGCTATTGCATCTTCAATAGGGTTACTAGATCTACCTTGTAGCTCTAATTTATAAAAAGCTGAACCATCTTGAGCTGATGGGAAAAATTTAGGATTTAAATTAGCATTAAATTGTGAAGCTCCTGTTATAAAATCTCCGGATGCTTCTATTCTAAATTGTTGTCCTTGTTTTAAAGGATTAGCAGGATATGCGGAAAATCCTCCACCACCTGTTTGTCTTAATTTAGCTGATATTGTCCATCTTTGTTTTAATAAACCACCACCATCTGATACTGCCTTTGCACTTTCACCTACATCTGTTATAATTTCTTCAATAATATCTGTATTAAACCTAACTGTGACACCTCCTGTTCCTGAACCAGCGTTTACTTCTACAAATTGTGATGCTGCTGACCCATAATCAAATGTAACTTGTCTATTTGAACCACCTATTGCAGAATAATAATTAGTAAATGTTACTTTAACATTTTGGAGTCTTGCTCCTGCAAAAACACCAGATGCATAATTTTCTTTTCTATCAAGTATAACATTTAAGGACCCAACATTTGGATTTGTATTGAAGTTGTTTGATTTATTTGGGTTTGTGGTTTGTACTCTATATGTTAGTGGTGTTGTATCAATACCTAAACTAAAGTTTAAATCATAAGGTTGTGATAAATCATTACCAGTACCAGGGGTAATACCAGTGTCTGCAGCAAATGCTGTACCATCTGTAACTGGAATTGTTAAAAATCCATGTGAGGCACCAGTAGAAGTTTGATACACAGGTAAGCCTGTTCCTGTATTAGTAACAGATGCTGTAACATTCCTTGTTGGGGATGTTGCTGAGGAGTTTCCATCTGATGACGGTGTGACATTATTTGCTTTAAATGTTACAGGACCAAAAGTACTTTGGTTACCAGATTGAGAACTTTCTCCAATAGCCGTAGAAGTATAATTATTAAATTCTGGTTGAATATTTACATCAACAGGTTCATTACCTATTAATTGAATAGATGCTGTTAACACACCTGCAGTTTCTCCAGGTATCATAAAAGGAAATACTCCTGATTGTTGGGTATAAATTACAGGTACTAATCTTTGTCCTATTTTATATATTGGAACTTCTCCTTGTAATGGTAATAAATTATTATCATCAGGGTTTACTAATGAAACAACCCCACTTGATGTATAAGGAGGATTTTCAACAACTCTATTTATTCCCCACTCATCAAAAGTTCCTTGTATATTATAAATAGAAGTATTAGATAATTTTGGTTGAGAAATATCTCCATCTTGTCCAATTAAATATTGTAAACTATATTGTACTTTATTATTTAATAAAGGATAAGGGTCTGAAAGAGCATTAAAATATGTCGTGTATGCTCTTGCAATTTCTACATTAGGTAATTTACCATATGAACCTGCATCCCCGGCACTCCACTGGTTTATTATTGCTGATGTGCTTTGTTTTCCAATATACCTTGGTCCTCTTGATCTTATAGCTGTATAATTAGATTCAGGTACAGATGCTCTAGAAGCTGAAAATTCTATAATTTGTTGGAAATTACTAGGTGTTAAAATTCCATCATTATAATCTATATCTTGTAATCTAAGATTTAATCTTCCGTCCTGGTAGTTATTTAATAAAGGTTGGCAATCATAAGCTAATGCAAAGTTATTATCACTATCAAATACAGTTGGGATAGAAGGATCTATTGTTGGATCATATGAACTTGAAAAGCTCATACTATATTCTGTTACTACTAATGAATTTTGTACAACAGAAGATGCATTTGACCCACTTTCAACTTTTAAAGCTAATTTTAATACTTCATTATATTCAAAGCTACCAGCAGGGAAATCTGCCATTAAAGTTATTCTTTCTCCTTCATGGTGGGTTAGACTATAAGAACTAGTAGAAGCTAAAATATTACCATCGCCAATTACAGGCATTTTATTTGGGAAATTATTAGCCGATCCAGAATATAGGTGTATAGATGCTGTTGTCCATGTTGTTCCTCCTCCACTATTTCCACCTCCATATTCATCTGTTCCATATATAGCATTACCATAAAGGGCTGATTGAGCATCTGTAAATGAACTCACTACAACTGAAGCTGTAAATGATATATTAGTTAAAGTAGGAACTACATCAAATAAGTATCCACCATCTAAACTACCTGAAGCCGATTGTGAATAAACTAAATAGGCATCAACTACTTTAGTAGCAAAAGAACTTGGTAAAGCTACACCTGAAGCATAACGAGTTGAGATTGAACTAGTTACAACATAATCTGGATCAAAAATTCCTGATACATTTGGTGTACCTAATTGTGCAAATACGTAAGCTTCATTATCTTCTCCAATAGTATTATTTACTGAGTTGCCTTGTTGATCTGTATAATTAAAGGTATAAGAACTTACTCCTGATCCATCAAGATGTTGTAAATCATATTGAGCATAATCTCCATAAGTTGTCCATAAACCAAATTCAGTTTTTCCACCTTCCATTTGATTTGTATCAAATGCACTCATAGTAAAAATATAACTACCAGGAGGGAATACTAACCCTTGTGGTTGAAAATTATTACCAAATGGAGAAGTTCCTGTTGTTAGTGATAAGGAAGAAGTATTTAGTCCATCAAAGTTTCCACCATATGGAATATTATACTGACCATTTTGATGACCTACAGTTGGAGCATTTAATGTTTTGAAAGGAGGATAATAAAAATAAGGTTGAGTGTTTTCTGATGTAACACTTAGTGTACCTGAACTACCATCTGTTTCTGATAAACAATATTGGTTACAATTTTCAAAAGTTGATTCCGCTGGTGGGCTAAATGAATTCCATATAGGTGAATCATAAAAATCTCCAACTAAAAGCCCACCTCCGGAAGTTGAGTCTATTTGGTAATATTGACCACCAGGATATGGGGCAACTAATAAACCATCAACACACCATGCAAAAAATTCTCCAGCATTAACTTGTTCACTTCGTTGAATTCCATCACCATCAAAATAATTTATAGTAGTAGATCCTCCACCAACTTGGTGAACCATATATAATTGGTATTGACAAAGAATTAAATTTGGGTTTTGGTATTGGAACATTTGTAATCTTGCAAATGGTGTTCCATCTGATTGTGAAATTGAAACAAATGATCCACTACCAATAGCACCTCCTACTGGTGGGTTTGGTTTTACTATTTTATAAGTTGTAAATATAAATGGTTTTACTTGTCTTAAACTACTAAATACATTAAAACTACCAGATACCATTTCAAGTGATGGAAGGGTTTCTGTTGCATTTAATGGTTTTTGGTATGCTCTTTGAATTGAATCTCCTTGAGTACCTAACATAGTTACAGTTTCACCATGCCATATAGTAGTATATGGAGTAGGTCTATCAAGTGGATTAGGTGCTAAAGGTAATCTTACCATAGGATCATATTCACCATAAGGATCAGATGGAGAACCAGATCCTGTTTCTGTTAGGTAGTATACCTTATAAGGTCTATGGATATATCTATTATATCTCCAAGCATTTGAGTCTGCAACTGGGGCAAATGATTCTCCTCTGTAAACCCATAATTCTTGACCTCTTGATGGGTCAATAGGAATAACTAAATTAGTTTGACCTAATGGAGTATATGATGTAGCAGTGCTTGAAAGTTGGCTAGTTCCACTAATTTTAAACATTAAACTACTAGAATATAATGGATTTATAATTTTAAGTTCATTTTGATATTCTGAACCAGACATATAAATAGCATTATTACTAGCATTATAATAATAATTTACTCCTTGTATTGCTGGGGATTCAGCTGAGCTTTGGCTTGTCCAAGCTATATTAAAATAATTATTTGTAGCAACAGGTCCTACTGTTGAATCAGGTATATTAGCATAATCTAGGAATGATTCTGATGGGACTTGTATCCAACTTAATCCTTCACCTTCAACTCCGGCATTCATAAACCATGGGAAATTACTTGCAGGATCAACACCACTTAATAAAGTAGTATCTGTATTATCTCTTTCATGAGATCCTGTATTGAAATTATCTAAAGGATCATATAAAATTCCATTATAGGAATTATAAGTACCATTTGTATAAAAATTAGATGAAGCCCATCCTCTAAAGAAAGATTCAGTTGGGTAATCTGCTGTTAACGGAAAATAACCTTGTGGTACAGAGGCAGAAATTCCAGTATCTAATACTGGGTTAGGATCTGTAGCTGTGTTTTGTGTAGCATGCCATTGATAATCCCCACTTGCTGAAAAATTAAAATTATAAAATGAAGCATCTGCAGAGGAAACTACTGTTGAAGAAATTCCTGGTACTGTATATGCTAATGCATCTCCAACCCCTGGAGGGACTGCTGATGTCCCAGGTTGTATTACAATAGATTCTAAGTAAAAAGTTTGGGGTGTATTTGGAACTATAAATTCTCCATTACTATCTACTGGAGCTGTAAACTGGAAGGTAACATATTCTACATTTTGTATAAAAGTTGAAATATTAATACCATTATAACTTTCTAATGATAGTTTAATGTAAACAATATTATCTCCATTATTCCAAAACCAAACATACCCTGTTGGAGGTTGGTTTGTAGGAGATAAAAATTCTGATTCACTAATAGTTAATGTTGAATTATTGCCATCTGCACTCCAAAATACAGGAACATACCTATATTCTTGCATTCCAGGTTTAAAATAAGCACTACAAATATCTTCTATTCCTACTGGTATAATTGACCCACTAAATTCCCCATTATAAAATTCTCTTTGATCAACTCTTTGAATAGGAGCAGATCCCGAAAAAGTCATCCATGATTCTTCCCAACTTTGAGTTAAGAAATATCTATTATCAGGACCAATTCCTAAAGTACCTGATGGGTAAGTTTGTAACCCATTAAAAGGCTCAAATGAACCACCTGTTCCTCCTTTAAATACATAAATAGCAGATCCTGAGGTTGCATATTGTGGTTGATCTGAAGAACCTGTACTGTAATCTTTTGGTAAATTTTTAACTGATCCCGAAAATTGTTCAAATGAAGATGTTACAATTGCAGGACGTTGTCTATTTCTTTCTAATAAATGTTGTTTTATTACTACCCCAGATGATAAACTAGTTCTTGCAGGTGTAAAATCTTCTATCATTTTAAATAATGAATTGTCAAAGAATTTAATTAACCTAATAAAATCAGTTAAATCATAATTTGTAATATACTTTTCAAAATAAGCATCCCTTAATAAATCTAAGTCAGGATAACTTGTAGCTGATGATGATATTAATCTAGGGTCTCCTATATAATCTCCTAAATTAAAGTAACCCATTTGGGCTGTTATATCATCATTAATTTGATCTTGGGGTGAAAAAGCTACTTCTAAATAATTAACACTAGGAGTAAAACTACCACTTGAATAAGAGTTTTGTTGGACTGATCTATAAGCAGATAAAGTATCTCCTTCAGGTAATATTAATTCTTCAGTTTGAATTTTATCTGTAACTCTATTTCTTATTCCTGAAGGTGTTTGGTCAAGATAAATATCTTCTACATTATTTAACCAAGTTGGTGTTCCTGAAAATGATGCTGAGCTTTGTCCATTAAAAGAAGAAGTAGTAATCCATGATCCAGTTATTTTAGGATGAATTGAATCTTCATATGATCCTGTATTTAATAATGTTCCTAACGATAGTCTGAAGGCTAATTTATCAGGGGCACTATTAGTACTATTTCCTTCAAATGAATATGGATTCATTGCGTAATCATGGAAAATACTTTCACTTATAGCTTCTGTATAATATCTTACTTCTTGAAGTGAACCTGTAAGAGGGAAATAATATATTCCTGCAAATTGTTTATAAGTTTGAGGTAACCAAAGTATAGAATCAGAACTATTCCAAGGACCTAAATCAGCACTAATGGTATCACTTCCAGTAAACCCTAAGTTTTCACCTATTTTATTAGCTGCAAGTAAAGTAAATGTTGCATTTTCTGAATTTCTATTTACTTGTACTGACCACCAATTCCCATCCCAAAATGGTAAATATAAAGAGGCATAGTTAGTAGGGTTAGTATCAATATTAGGCCAAAATTTTATAGTTCCATAATTTTTATATTGACTTTCGACTGAACCAGAATATGAACCTGTAACTAATAATGCTTCATTATATTCGATGCCCATAGCAACTGTACTAGTTGAATCAGTTTCAAAGAAAGATTGAGTTGTTGGCGAATTTGAAGCTGATGGAATACCATTAGTTTTAAATCTAAATTGCATAGCTCCTGGTCGTGAAACAATTGGAGTTGGATCCGATGAAGGAGGAATGATTGATGAAGAAAAAGCACTGTTTAGTACAAATGAAGATGTAAATGCTGAACTAGTTGTATTTAGTCCTACATTATAAAAATCTTGTTTTAAATCCCAATCTTGAGAATTATTTCTATCTTTACCTCCAAATTCATTTATTCTTAAAATTGTATCTGGGATTCCATAGGATGTAATTAATGCTCTTAAACCAGCTACTGTACCTTTAGTTTTTAGTAAATATGGTATATTATGGTAAATTCGTTTATATAAACGTTTATTTATATCGTCTAGTGGGATTATATCATTTGAAGCAGATATTTGAGAATTTACATACTCATACCCAGTATCTGCGGGTGTACTACCTGTTATATATGGGAAAGGGAATGAACTACCAGATGGAGTTAATCCTAAAAAGGCTACATATAAATCATCAGTATTAAAATTATTAGAATAAAGTTTTACACCAAAATCTCTAATTGCATCTGCAACCATGTCTTTGGAAATACCATAATTTAATCTATTATCCGCATCAAATTTTGTAGTAATATTTTTAGTATAAAGCCATATATTATCATAATGTTGACCAACCATATCAACAAATAATTCATATTTAGCATTTTGGGGATCGCTTCTCAAATATTCAGGGATAGCATAATATAATGAATCTTGGTTATTTTCATCATAATTAGAAGCAGATACTGCTTGCCCTCCATAATAAGCACTGCTAGCATCAGTAGATCCTAACCAATTTAAAGCTTCTGTACTCCCTGTTGGATATAAAATATATGGAGGTTCACTATTAGATTTTGGATAAGAATATTGTGAACCACTATTAAAGTAAAGGAAATACTCATATCCATCAAAGTTTTTAATAGTATCAGAAACTATATTAGATAATGTTGCTTGGCTAGCACTATAAACTACTGATCCTGTTGTTGCTGAAGTAATAGATCCTAATTGGGCGCTTGCAGATTGAATTAATCCTACTTTATAATAAAAGTTTTGAAGTCTAGTATATGCAGATGAAAAATAAATAAAATCATTATAATCTTCATAATCTACACTTATCTCAATTTCTTTTTTATTTAATAAACTATCAATTTGATTAGTAGAACTAGTTACATCAGATGATATAAGGGTTGAATAAGAAAAATCCATACCCGGAGTACCTGATTGTCCTTTAATATTTAGGCTATAATTTGGTCCCGATATATAAGTAAAATCATCTTGAGTAAATTCTAAAGGAGGGAATGTAACTTTATAAGATTGTGGGGTTGAAATTTCTTCTACTACACTACAAACTGATTTTAAATCAAATTCACTTGGGAGTGGGTCATATAATTTAACTAATAAAGTAGGATTATTTTCATCTGTAGTATCTAATTCTAAGTTATTAGCTATAATTTGTTGGTTATCACCAAAATTAAGAAAAAAGTCTACAAAATATTCAGCAGTATCTCTATATTCTATAAATTCTAAACTTGAACTTATTACTAAAGCGTTATCTATTACTGTTGTATCTAATCTTATTTCAGTCCTATCAGAACTAATTTCACTAATGTAATATGTAGTGTTTAATGTTGAACCTAATCTAGGTCTATAAAATTCATAAGATATAAAATATTCACCAACATCAAATCCAAATCTTTCTAAATCTTCAGAAGGATTTAACACAACATTTCCTTCTGTAACTTTATAATTAGTAAAAGGAACAGCACTAGTTATTGATACTTTATTAGCATCAAAAACATAAGCTTCAATATAATCTATAGAACCTGAAAATACAGTATCTAGTTCATTAGTAGTAATTAAAGTTTGATCACTACTAGAATAGTCCTGAAATTCAAAAGTATCTGGTGATACTGATTGGATTATTATTTGTTCTTTCATTTATTAATAGCTTGTATTTAAATTAGAAGTACCGGTTGCTGTTGAACCCCCACTACTAACTATGTTACTACCTACAATTGAGGTATTAGTTCCTAAATCTAATGAACCAGTATCTATTGTTATACCAGATTCTAGTTCTGCTACTTTTATTTGTTCTGCTAGCAAATCTTCCCTTAGTCCTGTAATTTCTTCTTGTAGTGCTCTAATTTCATCTGATATTTGATCAAAATTAATATATCTACCACTATTTTTAACTAAAAATTCATGAGAATTAGTTTCACCAGTTGCGGGTATATCATAAAAAAGATTATTGTAATATCCAAAGAATTCTTCAACGCTTACTTGATTTTCTGCACTTGAACTAATTGAAGGTACTCCCAATTGAGAAAAACTAGTATCAATTACTTGTTCATACTGGTTTTTATCAAAAACTTCTTTTATTAAATCTACATTTTTTGTTTGAATCATGATTACCCATTTACAACTTTAAAATAATACTGATCATCTTTTACTATAGTATTCCCATTAATTGTAGTTTGTATTAAAATTTCATAATATCTTTCTGGTTCTAAACCGTTCATATAAATTGTAAAATAACTACCACTTTCATCACAACTAATTTGTGTAAATTCAGTATCAAAATCTATAATAAATTCATTTGTATCTAAATCTTTAATAGCATAATAAGAAGAGGTTGGTAAAGCGTGATTTGTAGTATATAATGAAGCTGTTTGGAATGTACGAACTGGAAATTCTGGTCTAACATTTAATCTAAAATTATTAATACTTTCACTATAAAATATTCCTTGGTTATTATCCACTGCAACAAATAAATCAGGGGTATTAATAACAGGTAAACTACCAGTATTATACACAAAATCTCTCCATTTAATTTCCAATTGAGGAGGGTATATAGTGTTTGTATCAACTGAGTAGAATTGCATGTTAGGTTGAGTTGATAAATTAGAATCAAATTCAATATCATCACTCCATTTTAATAAAAACCCATTATTTTCTATATTAGTATAAGTTCCTGCTATTGATTTAGAACTTGAGTACCAAGTTTTAACTATATCAGTTACATTAATATTAATGTCTTTTTCTGTTCTAAGGTTAAAAGATTGGCTTACTTCTAAAGTAAGGTTAGTGTCTGAAGAAGCCGTATACCAAGTACCTCCTCCAGGTGAAGCAGATATGTAAGATCCTGTTACATTTTCTGCAAAGCTTTCAGTTGTCCAAGCATTAGAACCAGAATTAGATCTAAATTCCCAACTAACTCCATTAGTAGTATGGGGATTATCTAAAAATTCACCACTACCATTATTCCAAGAACCCGAAACTGGGTAAACGTATAAATCTGATTGCATTACTACTCCTTCTGCGTTAGCTATAAATGATCTTAAGCTAGCAGAAATTGCAGTTGATCCTGTATTAAGGGTATCTATAGCACTATTAATTTCTGATTGGTCAAATTCAATTATAGATCTAGCTACTACAGGAGTAGAAACCGTTGAAGGGTTAAGGTTTGATATTTCTAATATTGAATCAATCCCGGTATTCATTTCAGGATATCTTGAATATAATGCTGCGTCTTGTAATGGAAAAATTTTATATACTGCCATTTTTTATTTTTTAATAGTTTCTACCTCCACCACTAAGTGTACTAGTTTGACCAAGACTTACAATTCTACCTATAATATCAGTATCTGGGAATTTTACTTCAAATATCATTGGGTCTATAGAAGGAAAAATTGTTCCATTTTGTGATGCAGATGATATATCATAAGCATATTGAGAGTAATTAGCTACTGTACCCGCTTTATTTACTATTGTTATATTATTAACTGTTTGAACCCCCTGTACATTATCTAATATTACGCTAATATCTTTTAAAATTATTGGTTGATTTATTTGCCAATTATTTATATTAAAAAATGCTTTAAGTTCACTTATACAATTTGCCATTACTTGGTTATTATTATAATTAGGTAATGTTACAATTTCAAAATTAACACCAATATTAATAATAAAAGCATCTTTAATATCAATTGAATCCCCTATCATTCTGTATTGATTGATATAGGTTTTTAGATTATTTTTTAATGCATTTGAAGGAGTTGTTAAATTTCCATTACTATCTTGCGATAAAGCATAAATACACAAAGTAGAATCTGATTGTGCCGCTGTTGGTTTTTGGGTTATTGCCTTTGAAATTATACCAAATTTTGGAGGCATACTTAAAGCTCTAACTAAATAATCATCTGCCGTTACATTTCTTAGCTGGCTTGATATTTGGGATATAGAATTTTGCCTTAATTCTTCTGCCGTGTCCCCATCCATACCCCCACTAGCTGCTCTTGGGTTATTTACTTGTAAAGAATTAAAAATATATTGGGCAGTATTTGACACTAAACTTTGTTTTAAAAATTTAGATAAATTTGTATTTAATGTTGTTATTGTATTAGCAGCTACATTAGAAGAAACACCCCCACCTTTTAAGTATCTTAATGTTAAAGTAGTATTGCTTGGGGCAATTCCATATGTGTTAGTAAATATAAAATTTGTAGGACTATAAGCTGTTGTTAACTTATTACGTTCAAAAGGTAATCCTAAACCTACATTCATTGGATTTGGTATAACTTCTTCATCTGTATCAGATGGATTTCCTGATCCGAATTGTATTTGTAATTGTTCTCTACTTAAAAATCTAGTATTAAATCTTCTTTGTACTTGTTTTGTTTGGAGTAAATAAGGAGTATCGTCACTTTCAGTATAATTGTTAGGATCATTAGTATTAGTATTTTTAATACTATCAAAAACTTGTTCTTGCCCTAAATAATCTACTTCATACCATTGATATCCTTCAGTATCAAAACAGTCAATAATACCTCCTATATTTTGATCATTAATTAAAACTGTTGGAAATTCTTGTGGGGTAGTAAATGGAAAAGTTACTGTTTTTATTTCTCCAGATAGTGCTTTTCTGGTTTTCTTTAATAAAAAATAATCTGGGTTATCATTTGTTACTTGGGCTACAGATATTTCTGTAGGATCTAAGGAATTAGAAACTGTAAAATCAATGGCATCTTCTATAATAAAAGAAGTTCCTTGTTCTGTTTGAGAAGTAGTATTAGCATCAATAAAAATGGCATAATCATAATTAGGAACATAAATTGTATCTGCTCCACTTGAGGATGCTACTGAAGGGATTAATTGGTAAAAATCTAAGTCTACTGAAGCTAATCCTGTTACTTTTGGTTTATAACCATACATGTAAGATAAATCGTACAAATTGCTTGTTTGTCTTGCGTATTGTAGGAAGTTTTCTTGAACTTGATTGTCTATATAAAAGGATAAAACATCACCTATGTAAGATGCTTGTTCCATAAACATCATTCCTGGGGATGCTTCCGAAAAGTCTGTATAAGTATTAGGAAAATATGTCTGTGAGAAATCTATAAGTTGAGACCTATAATCACTAAAATCCTTATTTAAATAATTTATTGTTCTTCTTACTGCCATTAGTTAAAGCTTAATGATAGTGCATCGTTTATTCCTGTGTCTCTTACACTATAATTTATATTTATTTTAATTGTATTTGATGTTTCAGTTGGTAAAACTGTTATTTCACTTACTTCAACATCAGGGAAAAATTCCGTTATTTTTGATTGTACATCTTCTTTTATAAAAGATAAATCCTGATTGTCAATTTGAGTAAAAATAAAATTTCTTAACCCCGCACCAAATGCTGGATTGCCTGGTCTTTCCCCTGGGTTTGTTAAAAAATAATTTATTAGATTGCTTTTTATAGCTTGTTTTGTTTGGTAATTAGAAGTAAATACCCCTGCCTCATTCATAGGAAGGTTAAAACCAATGGCTACTCTAGGCCTTTGATCGTTTGGGAATATTCTAGTTGCTCCAAATGCCATTTAATAAATTATTTATTCATTAATCCCATAATTTGATCCATACTTACATTTCCTTCAGGTAATTTACCATTAGGAGATGTGGTATCACCAAATGAACTAACTTGTAATGGCATATTAGCAGTTGTTGCATTTATATTACCATCTGCACCAGGTCTCATACTTCCTAATACATTCATCATGTTTTCTCTTAATTGAGCTTTATCAGCTTTAGGAAGAGATTCTTGGGTAACTGTTTCTTTTACAACAGCTCTTGGTACACGTACCGCTTCAAGCAAAATGTCTTTCATTTCTTCTTGAATAGCTTCTTTTACAGCTTCTTTTACAATTGATTTTAATTGACTTACTTTCATATATAATGATTTATTATAAATATTAAACTAGTTAGCTTTTAAATTATTTGATCGTATATAAAATGCAAGTTCATCTTTAAGGATTTGTTCACTTGCACTAAATGATGGTTCTCCTTTTAACACTACTACCCCTTGGGCATTAGTTGCTATGGCAAATCTTCTTTTTAATTCTCCTATTGGTGTTTTGTCATCAGTTTTAATTCCTAATTTAAAACCATTTACTATATCATCCCCTGGTTGTTGTGATTCTTCATCTATTAGTATAGCTTCAAATGAAACAGCTTCTAAATCACCTTCAGCACTACATCTTTCTAACTGTTGATCTAATAATTTTAATAATCTAAGTGCTTGTAATAACAGTGAAGAAAGTACTAATAATACTGCACTTATGCCTAAAGATATAGTAATTACTTTTTCAGCTACCCCTTCTAATTTTGTAATTAATTCTTGGAATTTTAAAATTAAACTAGTTGGGAAACCAATACCAGGAGGGACTGAAGTTGGTAGGGGGATATTTTTTATAATTCCTGCTGCTACTTTTAAAATAATAGCTAATCCACCTAAAATCCCCGCAACTGTAAGAGCTGTGTCTACTACACTATAGATATTATTTAATTCTCTTACTGTTTTGTTTCTTTGTGCTCTTATCCTAGCAACTTCTTCAGGTGATGGACATTCCCCCTGAGCATCATCTACTGAAATTTTTGATGCTAAAATATCGCCAATTTTACCTATTAAAAAAGGACCTAATAAAGCTAATATAAAAGGTATTAATCTTTGTTTAAGAACTGAAATAAAAGATTTTATTAATATTTTTATACTTAATTTTGATGCCTTTAAAGCTTGAATTAATGTAATGGTTTTTTTCTTAATTTTTGCTACCTTAGCTTTTTCTTCCTCTATTAATCCTTCTGTGGATTTTAATTGTGTTGTATTTAGATCTTCTCTTACAGTTTGATCTAGGGCATAAGGAGTTAGTTTTTTAGGTATATATCCCTCGGCTGTTACTAGAATAGGGGGACGTAATGTAGCTACTTCTGTGTTTTTATTAACTGGGTAGATTGCTTTAATAGTAAATTTACCGTTTTTGTCTGTTTTAGTATTAAATTTAGTCCCAGGAAGGGGTAATATAACATTAGCTCCTTTTATTGGGATATTTTGATAAAAATCAATTATTGTTCCTTTAATAATAAATTCTTTTTTTATAGTATTTGGAACATTAAAATATTGTGTATCCTTTATTACATAGGTATCAGGGGCTACATTTGTATTTATTTCTAATTGCTGTATAGCGTCAATAATTAATTCGTCATTGGGAATACTAAATTGTGGGGATGAATAAAAAGTTTCCACACCCTCAGCTGTGGGAACTGTTTCTGTTTGAAGAGCCCCATCATCAAGGGTTAGTATATTAACTACTCCAACCTCATTAACACCATCAGTAATGGTTGAAGAAGAAGCTAAATATGTTTGAGTTGCTATTGACATAATTATTTTAATCTAATTGTATTAGATAAAAGTGGAGAAGTAATTTTATTTTCATTGGGTAATAAATCTAAAATATTTTGACACACTTCATCTAAAGATTGACCCGCAACATCTATACCAGATGTTTCTATATTAGTTACTTCACTATCATATCCTTCCAAACCAGAACAAGCATAAGCTAATGTTTGAATTTGTTCAACTAGTTCTCTAAATTGATTAATAAATGCCCCACCTAATAAAGCAGGGTCTGTTGCATCTGGTCCTCCAATTTTTATACTATCTGCTGCTATATTAACATTATTAGAAGTTATTCCTATTTGGTTATTAGAAGAAAGAGCAATTGAATCTTGGGCACTTAAAATAATACTATCTTTAGAAGCATTAAACACTAAACGTCCTGAATTTAATATAATTTGGGGATTATAATATTCCCTTGGTAGTAATGGGGTTGGTGATAATGCTGAAAAGTTTTCACTTGATGCTTTTAGGGGGATTTTTTGATATGAAGTAAGATAAATTGATGATAAATCTTTATTTATATTTTCTATAATTGGTAACCATCCTGTTTTACTAGCATCTGTTGGTTGACCATTTCTTATAATAGTAACAGGATCTCCATTATCACCTACATTAGACCATGTACTTTGATAATTTTCTGTATTTGTAGACCCTGAAACTGTACTACCTAATCTAATAGAATTTCCCCATCTTCCTTCTGTTATAATATCTCCTTCATAAGGTAATAGAGGATGGATATCTGATTTTTCTTCAAATGTCCCCCCTACTAAAGGACTATTAAAATTTACCTCTGGTTGGTTTTGGGTTGTAATTCTAGGGGAACCTCCTTCTATTTCTTGGTAACTTTTTTGTGGGGGGTTTGATGTACTAGATTGGAATGTATTAGGATACGCATTATGATGTGTACTATTCCAAAGACTAATAGGATTTAAATAGTAATATTGATTAGATAAAGAATTATTATTTAGTGGATTTACATTAGTAGAAGGTAATTGGAAAATCATTACTACTTCGTTAACTAAAGGATAATTTTTTAAATAGGGTATTAATGGATATGCGACAGAATTTTTTGAAGAATCAATAGGGGTTAAATTATCCGTTGATTCAAAAAATATAGTACCTAAACCATTCCACCCCCCGTAATCATCAAATAAGGGATGGGTATTACTAATAATAATATCTGTAACTCTACCCGTAATAAATTTAGAGTTTAAAATATCTAAATTTTGAAAAATTTCTTGGGTTGGGTCTTGAGAATTAAGGGTATTATTTAATCCACTAAATCCTAAATTATTTGCCATCTTTATTTTGTTCGAAATTTTCGTTAAGCTTATCTAACTCAGCCATTAGTTCAGCTTTTTCTTCATCTGTTATTCCTAGTGAATCTTCACCACCACTATTATTAAGCGCACGTTGTACTATAGTAGCCATTTTAATTAATTGTTCATCGTTACGAACGCCAATTTCCATATATTCTTTAATTAATGGAACGATTAAAGTAGCGTCACCTATATCGTTTATAAGTGGTTTTAGTTCTGAAATCAGACCAGTGATTTGGGCTTCTTTTCTTTTTTGATTGTCATAAATCTCACTAAGAATATCAGAGAATTTTTTCTTTTTAAATACAATGTTATCTAATGCTCCCATAATGTTTTTGATTATAAATATGGATATAGATAAGGTTTAGAATCTAGTATACCCGTTTTCTAAATAAAATATATATTGGGATTTAAATATGTCATGAAGTTTATCAGCTATTTTGGTTATTTTAGGAGTTTTTACATCTACCATTTCTCTTATGTATATGTAAAGTGCTTTTTTATTAAAAACTTCTAATGATTCTCTTTTACGGAATAACTCTAAAATTGCATCTGCTATTTGGGCATCATTTTTCTTAGGAAATAATTCAAGTATATTATCTGATACATGGGTAACAAAAATATCTACATATTTATCTAAATCACTTTTTATTTTATCATCCCCCATATTATAAGTGTGTGAGGAATTTTCTTTAACTAATTCATCCACTCCTACTTTTTTAATCTTTTTATTATAATTTTTAGTATTATATAATATTAACCAACGCTTAACTATAGTTCCAAAATAAGAATATGCTTTTGCTCCTCTAGATGGGTCAAATAAATGCATTTTAGATAAAAGAAATGTAATTATTTCATGTTGTAGATGTTCTAAATTTTCTACTTCTGTATGGTAAAATTTAAATGTATGAATGATATTTTGGGTGAGTTTAAAGAAAGGATAATGGATATGGTCTTCATATATCTTACTTCTTACTTCTGGATCTGGTTCATTATTATATCTTACAATATAGTCCTCTGTCTCCTGAGTAAAGTAATTTTTACTCTTTTTTCTTCTTTTTCTTACCATTGGTTAGTTGATTCGGAATCTATCTATTCCTTCTTGTAAATTTTTTATTTGTTTGAAAAACCAACCAATTTCATCATCGCTTTCAAAAATACCTTTTTCGTCTATTTTTTTAAGGCGCTTACTAGTATATGTAATTTGCTTATTTAATTCTGTTAGATATTCATTATATTGAACTAAAATGTCCTCTGCTCTTTCATTTTTACGTAAAAGGTTAAAAGTCGTATATCCAAGGATAACGACTAAAAAACCTAAAATTCCAATTATAATTTCTAATATCATAAGTTATCTAGCATATTCTTTAATCCAGGGCTTGATAATGTATTTAATGCCTTAGATTTCGAATTTGTTTTCGACTTCAATGTAAAATTTTTCTTTTGGGGCTCCACGCTATTTTCTCCCTTTAATTTAGGTAACCATTCTTGTTCAAATTCTATACGAGCAGCCATTAAATCTGCCTGGTGGAGAATATATGGAAGTGAAGTACGTGGTTTTTGTTCTGGCATGAATGTTTTTAAATATTTAGTATTAGCATCGTCATACAGACCATCATGTGTTTGAATGGCTATCATTTCGTTAAACGTATAAGAAATATCATGCTGTTGTAATAAAAACAAACCCCTATCAGGTACTGATGCAAACGCTAATTTCTTATTAAACATATAATCTTCACCTAATTTATCTTTTCTCCATTGATCAGTCTGTGGGATATAGGCGTCATGGTCTTTATCTCCTAGTTTACCTAAATCATGGTTAATAGCAGAAAATACTAATTCTTCTTTAGTAAATGTAGTCATATCTGCTCCAAAATGATCCCAAGTGTCATATAAATGAAGGGCACCATCAACCACTCTATTAACATGAGCAACATAACCTCCTGGAAATGCACCATGATACTCTTTTTTATGAGCAGCTGGCATTAGGATTATACGTTCCTCATAACGTTTATAGAAATTAAGTAATTGTTCTCCTCTATTTCCTGGGATGTGTTCTTCAATGTTAGATAGGAATCTTTCCCAATTTGCTTGGATTTGCTCTGCTGATAATTTCATAACCTAATTTATTAATATTTTATCTATTGACTTCAGTTTTAATATTTTCAATTACTTCTTTACTTTCAGTAATTTTATTTTTGAAATTTTCTAATGGTTCTTGTCTAGAAGTCATAAAATCTAATTGTGATAATTTACCCTCTAATTTTTCTAATAACCTTATAACGTAATCTTTATTTCTCATATTTTTATTTATTTATAACCGAGGTATTTTTACCCCCTATTTTACATCCTTTATCTATCCCCCTTTTTTCCTAAACCCCGTGGTATAAATATACGAGAAAAAAAGGAATAAGTCACGGAATTTTTAAATTTCTTTTACTAGTTCCTGAATTCTATAAAGATGGGCGCATTTTTCATATTCTTCTATTCTTTCAAAATAAGATATTGCACTATCTAAAGCATTATAAAACAACTCAGAATCAAAATTAATAATAGCATTAATACAATCGGGTTCATCTATATCAATATGTTTAATATAGTACCAAGCTCTATTATAAACTGTAAATTCAGAAGCCTCTTTAGTAGATTCTATATTATAATTTGGTTCTTCTTTTTTAAGGAATTTTTCTAATTTTTGATGGAATACATAATGATTTTTTATAAGTTTTACAAACATCCCAATTTTAGTAAAAGGACCATTCATAAAATCAAATACTTCTTTTTTTGTACTTTCATCAGTTATTTCCTTTCCATCAACAAATAATTGAAAAATCTTATCTTTATCTATCATCGTTTTCCACCAAAATATTCTACAGCATGTCCCTCTGTAATTAGTAAATCATTTAATTTAATATCACCTAAAAATATTTCTCCTAAACATCTTCCAAATTTCCCAACACCCTGAGACTGTAATATAAAATTATCTTTATGTTTTTTAAGAATATCTTTTACAAATTGTTTAGCAGCTAATCCCCTAGCTTTTTCTTCTAAATCCCTAGTACGAGATTCTGGGGTATTAATACCTACTAATCTAATTCTAATTTTTTTAAATGTATTAAAACCAAGATCAACTTGAGCGTCAATAGTATCCCCATCAACAACTCTTAAACATTTAGCATTGTAAATATACATAATAACGTTTAATTATACATATGTACCTTGGGTGGGAATCGAACCCACACGAGCTTTCAGCCCACAGGATTTTAAGTCCGGCGCGTCTACCAATTCCGCCACCAAGGTAATTTACTAACTAAGTTCCTCAATTTCTTTTTCAATATCCTTTTGAATATTCTGAAGTGTATTATATTCGGTAACTACATCTTTTTTATCTGGATTATCTGGGTGGTAGTTCCATAATTCTTCCATTACTGTATTAACAGCAATTAAATCATTAATTAATTCCGCTCTTTGTTCTTCTTTCGACATTTTTATTTAAATTTATTTCCAATTAAGTTAATTACTTCTTTTGCTTCTTCCAAACTAATTTGGAAAAATTCTTTACTATTATTTACCCTTTGGGATTTTAATTTATGGTGTACTTCACGCTCAACAGTTTCACCATTAAAACATTGATAAGCCCATTCTACTTTATAGGGTAAAGCAACACCTGTAGCTGCAGATATTTGTTTTGCTCTTTCTTCAGGTAACTTTTTAGTATAACCTATTTTAAGTAAACCTGGGGTTGTTGGGTTTGATAAAACATAAACCCATTGATCTCCATCCCCTTTATCAGCATATAAACCATATTTTTTATCGGTATAATACGTTACTGTTTCCCATCCATCACCTTTTTCACTGGGTGTTAGGGTAAAATATCTAGCATGCTCTAAATCCGTATTTCCATAATTTTCTTTTAATGGGATATACTGTTTTGCCTCCTTAGTTGTAATTTTACTTAAACTCATTCAAATACTATTTTAAATTCTTTTTCAACTTCAACTTTAGGTCCTATATCTGTATTAAATATAGTTTTTATAAATACAGTAGCTGTATCTCCTACCATTTGACTATCAAAGAAAATTTGTTGTTGTGGAAATGTAGTGTATTTACTACGTGTACCTAATAATGTAGGAGTATAGGGACAATCTAAACATTGATGTTTACTAACTTCATAACCCACAATATTAAGTGGAGGATGAAGTTCAGTCATATTTTCAATAGTATAAGTTAAATCACCAACAGGAATAGGATTTAAGTAATCTCCACTAGTAAAAAAACTTAGAACACTATATAAAGGTACTGTAAAAGTAAGCCCATCTATCCAAAGCCAATAATTAGAATCGAATATAGTTTCAACTAAAGGAGTACCATTAATAATATAATCTGGATGGATTTCATCTAATTCACCTTTAATAGTAAAATATTGATATCCCCAATGTTGAATATGCCAATACCCATTTTCATCTTGATAAACCCCAGGAGAAACTGCTGGGTCAATATAGAATAAAGTATCACAATCTCCATCTAAACATGGATATGGAGATGAAGTAATCTCCTCCTTACTACACGCAAGGAGGGAAATTACTAAACTAATGTAAATAAATAATCTCATTATGCTACAAATTCTAAAGCTTTACTAAACATTTTCTTATTAAGAACTTGATCTTGTTTAAAATTCTTAATTACACGAGCTTGTCTAGGAGCTCCTTTACCAACATGATATTGGAAATTACCTTCAATAATGTTTTCTTGAACTCTATTAAACACTTCCCATAAGCCATTTCCTTTATCTTGCTTACGTTGTGGTTCTAAAACATCCTCAATTGCTTCATCTGTATAGCTAGCAAGTGAACCTTCAACTCTCATATCAAGGAATGATTTAGCTAATTCAAACATTTGTTTTTCATTCAACTCGGTAGCTTTCATTTTATTCATTGACTCAACAGTTAAATCTAAACTACCAACAATATCTTTAATTGTATCTTGAAGTGTTTCAAAATCATAACCCATATGCTTAACCTTAAAATCTTCAAATTCAGTATCAGCAACAACTAAACCATTTTCACAAATCATTCTATAAAGACCTGCAGTAAAGGTGAATGCATTTTTACCATCATGGGAATTAGTAAGTAATACTTGTGGGAAAACAGTATCACCATCATCACCATTAATAACAACATCAGGATTTCTAAATACAACTAAGTGTTTTTGGAAACCAACATCTTTTCTAGCTTTAACTTCTTTAGCATCCACAACACCCCAACCAAGTAATTCCATATCTTTAATAACTTGATCAGTAGGAATATGTGTATACTTTTTAGTAACATTTCCTGAAGGGGTTTTAGTAAAAATACTAGGAGTAATTTCTTTTAACTCTTCTAAACTTTTAAACTCAACATTTGATAAATCTAACATAACTTTATTTTAATAATTAATACTGGATAAATATACGAAAGGTAGCCTGGGGAGCCAAGCTACCTGTGTATTACTTTTAAAGTTTTTCTAATAAACTTGGTGAAACTCTAACCATACCTGCAATACGACCTTTAGGGGGATTAATTTCTGTAACCCTAATATTTTTAGTCATAATTTTCTCAACCCTAAATTGCTTACCAATAGCACTTTTATGGTTAATTTTAACTGTATCGCCTACTTGAAAAGCTTCTTTTGTTAATTTAGGAGTAACTTTACCTTTACGAGCGGTAACTTTAAATCTTAATTCACTATCTGTGTAACGAATAGTACCTGTATTAATGTTAACACCATACTTGTTTTGCAATTGAGTAACTGCATTTTGAAAATCACTTCTGAAATTTTTAACTTCTGTACTTGTCATAACCTTTATTATTTTAACTTTTTAACTATGGCTAAATATACGAACGATCTCCTGGGTAGCCAAATAAGTACGCAGGAGATTTTAAGAAATAGTAAGAGATATCCCACCAGTCCCTCTTAACATAGAAGAACTAACAGCAACAGTAGCATCAGGAGTAAATTGGTATACTCCTCCACCGCCAGGTACTACAACAGAAGAAATATAAGATGACGTAATTAAAGTATTTTGATCAATATCGGAAAATGAAGCATAAGAACCTAAAGCATTAGTAGGGGCCCCAGCATTTGAACCACTATAATTTTTAACGGTTTCAACCGTAAAATAAGCGGATCCAGTACTAGTGGTATTTGTAATAGTAAAAACATACGAAACTCCCCCAGTTAAAGCCTCTATAGGTGTTCCTTCTCCATATAATTGTTCTGCTGTGTAAGATGCCATTTTAAATTTTATTATAAATATATGAAAAAGACGTCCTTTTCTCTTCTACATATCCACATCTATCTATCCGTATATACTACTCGATTACAAGAAGATTACAAAAATTATGTGGACCCAATAATAAATGTTCGTATATTGTATCAAAATGTAGAAAAATGGAAATATTATACTTTATAAGTGGGGTTTTATCTGTTGGAATATTATATGGGGTTAAATTATTACGTATGGTAAAGTCTTCACATACGGATTTACTGGCGCGATATCAATCACAATCGAATATCTCCTCTATTAGATATGAGGAATTTAAACAGGATTTTCAGGATGTAAATGTTTTGATAAATGACATTCAGGCGAATATGGAAAAAGATCAATATGAGTCTGTTTCTGAGATAAATAAAAGGGTAAGCGAATTAGAAGAATTTATAAATGTTATAAACGGTAAGGTTTCGGATAGTAATAAATCATTAACAAGTACTGTTTCAAATAATATTAATGAAATTCAACAGTTAAAAAGTAATTTAAAGGCATTAGGGCAAGATCCTAATTTTTTAAATAGGTATTAAATGAATACAAATTTTATTGAATTAACTAGGGATAATTTATCTAGTTTTATAACAGCACCAAAATTATTGGTGATTTTTGGTTCTAGAACTTGTAAGGGGTGTAAGCAGATAAAGCCTATGTTAAGGGAAATAAGTGGGTTACTTCCTATGGTTTATGTGGATGCAAGAACTTTCCCAAAATCAAGTATGTTATATCCTAGATCAATAAGGTATTACCCAACTATAGCTTATTTTGAAAATGGGTATTATAAAGGAACATTAAACAGTAAAACTGTTTTTATGGATATAGAAAAAATTATTAATAACGAAGATATAAATTTTGAGTAAACCAAAAGGCTTATTTATTGACAAGGAATTAACTACGTATATACGAGATTGGATGTCTTCTAAGGAAAATAGAGAGACATATTTACCACCACCTCCGGAAAATCAACCCGATAATATGAGATCGAAGAATTTTTGGAAAGAAGATTTTGATCAAATTAGATATGTAGGGATTGATGTTGATGCTATTGAGGAAATTGATCATATAATTTTAGACCATTATGGTTTAGATAGAGATACCCCATTAGATGAATTTGGTTATATGGTTAGTTGGCAATCTGAAGGTAAAGAAGTTACCCCACATAGAGATGCTAATCGTAAAGGTAAAATCAATGTTAGATTTAATTTTATGATCCAAAAACCTACTAAAGGTGGATTACCTATTATATCTGGAGAAACATTAGGTGTGGAGGAAAATGAAGTATGGTTATGTTTAGCTGGGTTGAATTTACATGGTACTACTAAAATTGAAGGGGAAAAAGATCGTATCATGATTAGCATAGGACATTATGTGGATGAGGAAATAGTTAAAAAGAAAGGTTGGATGCATCCAGATTGTAAACCGATAGAGGAGAATCCGATGTGGAATAGATCAAGCGTGTTTGATGAGGATAAGTTTTATCCATATGCTTCAAAAATGCAAACTCAAAATCTAAGAAATAATACTGTTAATGATGTAATATCGGATGAGGAACTAATGAAAATGGTAAGTGAATATTACTCTAGGGAAACAACGGAGGAAAGAAAAAATGAGTTAGGTATTGCTTTGGGTTATATTAAACCTCAAATTGAAGAAGATGAATAATATATATCATAGATATCTTAATTTACCTTTTAAAATTACAAAACCTCCTATATGTAATATTCCATTAAAAGAGTTAAAACATCAACATATTCCTTATCATGTTGATCCTCAAATAGAGAGTTTTATAAATAAATTTAATTTACGTATTTTAAATACTGAAGTGTTTTTTACCCCTGGGGGTAAATCACTTCCTATTCATATAGATAATTCTGAGTTAGATAATCATGTTAAAATTAATATTTCTTATGGGCCACCTGAAGGGACTACTAGGTGGTGGGAACCTTTAAATTTTGATCATGAAAAAGAATATAATGATCAATTTGATAATGAATTGAGTAATGAAGATACCCAAGCACTTTCTGGTTTAAAGGATACTTACTTACAACATAGAAGTATAAGGTTGAAAGAAGAAGATTGCAAATTAATATATGAAGCAAACACAAACAAACCAAGTTTAGTAAACGTAGGTACATTCCATTCATCATATAATCCTACAAATGTAGGTAGATGGACTTTATGTTTTATTATAGGTAATGATAATGGTTATTTGTATTGGGATGATGCCGTAAAAGTATTCCAAGATTATATAGAATAAGTATATATTTTCCTCGACGCCAAAGAGGTTTTAAAAAAAGAAGGTTGCCATTTTACTATTTTTAACATTTGGCGTTAAATGGAAAAAGCCCCCTTAATTGGGGGCTAATTATTTCCTAAATATAAGTATATACAATCCGAGGTATAGATTCGTGTTCGATTCATAAATGGCCCTACACCCTTTTCTTTGCATATACACGCTATATGGACATCAACGCGCGTGGTATTATAGTATTATATGTGCGTACGGCGGTATGGCCAACGGTGGTAGTAAGTATGCATTCAGTATGTAATAAGGGGGTAGTAAGGTACACGTAAGGAAGTGTCACCGCGGTAAGGATTACCACCGTAACATTTAATATGTCTGATATTTATTATTTCATCCAACCAATACGATCTAATCCCGCATGATACTCATCAAACGTAATTTCATCGTTATTGTATTGCTCAATCAATTTATTTAATTCAACCATAACCTTAATTATCAACACGTAAATATACGAACCCCCACTCATGTATCCAAATTTTTTATACATTATTTTAACTGAATTGTTAAATATTCAATGTCACTAATGTTTCATTGCAGTATCCCCAAGTGAAACGTTATGATCACCTATGAACATTGCGGTGTTCACAAATATATACTCGTCGAGTCGAAAGGGGTTGGAGCGCGGTGTAAAGGGGTTAACACCCACTTGCATTTAGAACAGTCACTCCACAGTTTAGGGTCATATACAACATATAGAACCGTAACCAATACAGTTAGTCAACTAACCGTTGGTTAGGTTTGTACCCTAGTTGGTCACACTTGTGTAGAACTAGACCCTATAAAATAACCAATGTAGAAAATTATACCAAATCAATATAGTAATGGCACCTATAGT
>Ga0208162_1000051_pt1 | contig 54717 bp, 75 predicted proteins | sample CB_VirMetaG_4_FD_184539 | JGI IMG/M metagenome (GOLD analysis project Ga0208162, IMG submission 184539) | Freshwater to marine saline gradient viral communities from Chesapeake Bay - CB_1508_1M Viral MetaG (SPAdes) (version 4) | ecosystem: Environmental > Aquatic > Marine > Coastal | place: USA... | reverse complement strand
GCTATGAATGTGGCTGACCAAAAGATTTATACGAAAGCATCAAATGGCTCAGTAGTAGTACTAGCAAGTCATGTACCAGGAGCGTTAACAACAGACGACCTGGTTGCTTTCTCAATAGCATTAGGATAGAGATATGGCATCAGCATTTAAAACAGCGACAGGAGTTGACGTAGGTACAAGTTTAACCTCTGTATACACTTGTCCATCAAGTACAACTACAACAATAATCGGATTATATTTATGTAATACTGCAGGAGCAGATATTACTGTTACTTGTCAGTTTTATAATGCTAGTTCAGACCATCATGCCTCAATTGTGAACGGAGTAGAGATACCAGCAGGTTCAACACTTGCACCAATAGGAGGCGACGCAAAAGTCGTTTTAGAAGCAGGGGATATTATAAAAGTTTCGTCAAACACGGCAAGTTCGGTAGATGTCGTTCTATCGTATTTGGAGCAAACATAAGATGCCGTTAATAGGTAAGTTTTTAGTACAACAAGATTCAATAGGTAACAATAGTGTAGTTGCAAGTAAGATTGCGGCCAATGCTATTACAGCTTCTGAATTAGCTTTAAATTCTGTAACAGCTGCAGAATTAGCAACAAACTCTGTTGGAGCAGCTGAATTACAAGCAACAGCTGTAACTGCAGTAGCAGATAACTCGGTAACAGCCGCAGGCTTAGCTGCAAACTCAGTAGACAGTTCAGAATTAGTAACAGGAAGTATTGACACAATCCACATTGGAACTGGTCAAGTTACCACAGCCAAGATAGCTGCAAATGCAATAACCTCGAATGAAATAGCAGAAAATTCAATCGATTCAAGCGAAATTGCTACTGGTAGTATCGACACAATTCACATTTCGGCAAACGCGGTTACAACAGCGAAGATTGCTGGAAACAACGTTACTGCTCATCATATTGCTGATGGGAGTATCACTAGCACTCAACTTGGAGCAAACAGTGTTGACAGCGCAGAATTAATTACTGGCTCTATCGATACGATACACATAGGAGCTTTACAGGTTACTACTGCAAAAATCGCCGCGGGAGCTGTCACAACTGCCAAACTCGGAGATAATTCTGTCACTTCAGCTAAGATAGTCAACGGCACTATAGCTACGGCCGACCTGGCTGATAATGCAATCACTAGTGCAAAAATAGCGGAAAATACAATAGGTGCTTCAGAAATAGCACAAAACTCTATTGGAGCAATACATATTCCAAGTGGTACTGTAACAGCAGATTTATTAGCAGCAAACTCAGTAGATTCAGCAGAACTTGTATCGGGCGGCATAGACACTATACATTTAGCAGACGACGCAGTTACAAGTGCTAAAATAGCAGATTCCACAATTGTTGCAGGAAATATTGCACACAATGCAATCAATGGTAATAGAATCGTTGCCAATGCTATAGATTCATCACACATAGCAACTGATGCTGTAGGCGCTTTACAAATAGCTGCAAACTCAGTAGACTCAGCAGAACTTGTTACAGGTAGTATAGATGCTATACATTTAGCTGCTAACTCTGTTACTGCAGGAAAAATCGGAGCAGGACAAGTAGGTTCAAGTGAACTAGCGACTGATTCTGTAACAGCAAACAAAATAGCAGATAATGCAATCAACAGTGTTGCATTTATTCAAGACGGTTTAATTAATACTAATCAACTAGCAGGTAACTCAGTTACATCAGCAAAAATTCAAGCAAATGCAGTAGGTAGTTCAGAAATAGCCGCAAACAGTATAGGAACAAGCGAACTAGCAAGTACAGCACTTGGTGGACAGACTTTCTCAGGTAATGTAGTATTATCTGGAAACTTAACTGTATCAGGAACAACAACTACAGTATCTTCTACAACAATTAATGTAGCAGACCCACTACTTGCATTAGCAACAACAAATGATTCAGCAGATTCAGTTGACATTGGTTTCTATGGACTATACGACCAATCAGGAACAGACAAATACTCAGGTTTCTTCAGAGATGCTGGAGACTCAGGTAAGTGGAAAATATTTAAAGATTTACAGACTGCGCCAACCACAACAGTAAATACAGAAGGTACAGGATATGCAGTCGGAACACTTGTAGCAAACGTAGAAGGAAATGTTACAGGTAACTTAACAGGTACAGCAAGTGCAATAGCAAACAATACTGTAAATGCAAGTAAGATTGTAGCAGGAAGTATTACAACAGCTGAGATAGCAGCCAATACAATCTTAACAGCAAATATTGCAGATAACAATGTAAATGCAACAAAAATTATATCAGGTGGAATTTTAACAAGACATATTGGGTCTGACCAAATAGTAAGTTCAAAAATAGCAGATAATGCTATAGATTCTGCTGGACAAATAGCAAATGGCCTTATAAATGGAGGTCACTTAGCAGCAAATTCAGTAGATAGTGGTGAGATAGTTTCAGGCAGTATTGATACAATACATATTGCAGACGCACAAGTAACACTAGGTAAACTAGCGGCTAATTCAGTAGACTCATCAAAAATAGTAAATGGCTCTATTGTAACAGCAGATTTAGCTAATAACTCAGTAACACAATCAAAAATAGTTGCAGGTTCTATATCAGCAACAGAACTAGCTGCAAACTCAGTAGATTCAGCAGAACTCGTAACAGGTTCAATTGATACTATACATATTGGAGATAATTCAGTAACAAGTGCAAAGATAGCTGGTAATGCTGTCGGAACAAGCGAAATAGCACTTAACTCGGTCACAGCTGGCATAATCCAAAACGGTGTTGTAGGAACAGCAGAAATTGCAGATAACGCTATAACAGCAGCAAAAATACCAGACGGTTCTATTACAACTACACAAATAGCTGACGGTACTATTGCAGCAGGCGATTTAGCATCTAACTCAGTTGATAGTGCAGAATTAATAAGTGGTAGTATTGATACTATACATTTAGCAGATGATGCAGTTACAACAGCAAAAATTGGTGGTGCACAAGTAGCAACAGGCTCAATAGCAGCTAATGCAGTTACAGCAGCAAAGATAGCAGCAAACGCTGTTGGGTCAAGTGAGATTGCAAATAATTCTGTAACTACTACACAACTATCAAGTGCAGCACTTGGTGGTAAAACAATGTCAGGTAATATTAACTTTACTGGAGATTTAAATCTAGGTAATGGTACAGGAGATATTACAAATATACAAACACTAGGTGTAAGAGATAGTAATCCACCACAAATGCTTCACTTAGATGAAGTAGCTGGTATGAGTGTAGGCTCAGGAAGTTCATCTGCAACAGCACAGTTTACATTAGATAGTTTTGCAGTAGCTACATTTAGAACTGCTAAGTATTTAGTACAGGTACATAATTCAACAGACACAGATTTTCAAGCAATTGAAATTTTATTATTCCATGACGGAACTGATGTATACTTAACACAGTACGCATCTATTTTTGAAAATGGAGCGCAGGCAACATTTGATGCGGATATAAATTCAGGAAATGTAAGATTAAGAGCAACGCCAGCAAGTACAGATACTATGGCGTTCAAGTTTATAAGGACAACAATAGAGGTATAACATGGGACAAAAATTAGATTTTAATATCGAGGACGCTGGTATCAAAATTGATGGTGCTGACGTAATTGACGCAAGTAGAAACTTCGAAGGGTCTGTCGCAGCTAGTAAGGTAGGCTCAGGTACTATCGCAAAAGCTAGACTACCTTTTACAATTACAACAACCGCACCAACAAATACTTCCGGCACGAGTGACGGTCATGTATGGTTTGTATATTCGAGTTAAGAGATGGCAATATATGTTAATGACAGTGGTACATTACGTCAGATATCCTTCCTTGCAGTCAACGATGGCGGCACAATACGAAGGGTCAATGAAGTATATGTAAACGATAACGGCAACCTTGCGGGGCCGTTTTCTGCTGTGCATGAAACAACTAGAAATACTGACACAGCGAGAACAACAAATACCACTGATATTGTAACTACCTTTAATACTACTACAGCTTTTGATACTGACTACAATACAACAACAGGTTTCGATACTAGTAGAACTACAGAATTTAATACATCAAGAAGTACTGAAACAAACAGAACTACTACTTTTGAAACTACAACAGTATTTGCAACTACAATCAATACTACAACTGCATTTACTACCACCACTGCATTTAACACTACAACAACTTTCAATACAACCATTACTACGGTTACAGATTTTACAACAACAACGCAGTTTAATACAACAACTACATTTGATACAACTACAACTACAACAACTGATTTTACAACTACAACTGCATTTAATACAACAACAACGTTTAACACAACAATAACAACAACAACAGAGTTTAGTACTACAACTGCATTTAATACTACAACAACTTATGCAACTACGCAAGGTACAACAACTGCGTTTAACACAACTACAACGTTTACTACAACTACAACGTTTGATACAAATACTACTACAACAACTGCGTTTAACACAACTACAACGTTTACTACAACTACAACATTTAATACTAGTAAAACTACAACTACCGCATTTAATACAACTACAACATTTGAGACTACAACAGTATTTGAAACTAGCAGAAATACGACTACTGCATTTAATACAACAACAACGTTTACTACAACAACAACGTTTAACACAACGCTTGAAACTACAACAGATTTTACAACAACTACAACGTTTAATACTACGCTCACAACTACAACAGCGTACGAAACTACAACTACATTTACAACTTTCTTTGATACGACTATTTTAACTAATAGACTTACAGAATTTACAAATAGTACTTCGTTTGCTACGACTAGAACTACAACATTTGAGACTACTACAGCATATGAGGACAGTACGTCACAATCAACTACAAGAACAACTACATATGATACGACTACAGCATATGAAGATAGTACATCTCAATCTACGACTAGAACAACAACATTTGATACGACTACAGCATATGAAGACAGTACCTCTCAATCTACGACTAGAACAACAACATTTGATACAACTACTGCATATGAGGACAGTACATCTCAGTCAACCACTAGAACAACAACATTTGATACAACAACTGCTTATTCAGATAATACATCATTTGCTACTACTAGAACTACAACGTTTAGTACAACAACTGCTTATTCAGATAATACATCATTTGGCACAACTAGAACTACAACGTTTAGTACAACAACTGCTTACGAAGACAATACATCATTTGCTACAACAAGAAATACTGCACATGATACAACCACTGCTTTTGAGGCTAGTACCTCATACAATACTACACAATCTACAAGCACCTCTAGAAATACAGCGTTAGATGCAGTAAATACAAACTATACTACTACTCAGTCTACCAATACATCTAGAAATACAGCGTTAGATGCAGTAAATACTTCGTATACTACTACACAGTCTACAAACACAAGTAGAAGTACAGGCTTTACAAACTCTACATCATATAATACTGCTTTTGCTACGAATACATCAAGAAGTACAGGCTTTACAAACAGTACATCCTACAATACAGCGTTTGCTACGAATACATCAAGAAGTACAGGCTTCACGAATAGTACTTCGTACAATACTGCTTTTGCTACAAACACTTCTAGAAATACAGCACTTGCTGCTGTCAATACAAATACAGCGAGAAATACTTCGTATGATACAGCAAGACTAACAGAATACACAGGAAGTACATCATTTACAAACTCTACTTCGTTTGGTACAAATACATCTTTCGCTACGGCCTTTGCTACGAATACATCGAGAGTTTCAGAGTTTACGGCAAATACATCTAGAAATACTGCAACAAGTAGAAGTACAAACACGTCAAATTCTACTTCATTTGCTACAAACACAGCAAGAACAACTGAATATACAGCTAACACGACTAGAAATACAAATACAGCAAGAGGTACAAATACATCAAGAAGTACTTCATTCGCAACTAACACAGCAAGAACTACAGAATTTGCAGCAAATACAACTAGAAACACAAATACTGCTAGAAATACAAATACATCAAACAGTACAGGCTTTACAAATAATACTACAAGAAATACAAACACAGCAAGAAGTACAGGATTTACAAATAATACTACAAGAAATACAAACACAGCAAGAAGTACAGGATTTACAAATAATACCAGTTTTGGAACTAGTAGGGCTACAAATACATCGCATGTTACTACTACTTCGTTTACGTATACATACTTCTCTTATAGTCAGGGCTACGTTCAAGCTACATTATTTACGGATACTATTACTGCAGGTATTACAGGTACTAATTACAACACTTCTCAAGCTACCAACACAGCAAGAAATACAGCGTTTACAAATTCTACTTCATTCGCAACTAACACAGCGAGAACTACAGAGTTTACAAATGCTACTTCATTCGCTACAAACACAGCGAGAACAACTGAATATACAGCAAGTACAGGGTTTACAAACTCTACATCCTTCGGTACAAACACAAGTGTAAGTACAGGATTTACAAATAACACAGCAAGAACAACTGAATATACCGATAACACAGGATTTACAAACTCTACATCCTTTGGAACAAACACAAGTAGAAGTACAGGATTTACAAATAATACAGCAAGAACTACAGAGTATGCTAGTAATACATCATTCACAAACGCTACGTCTTTCGGAACAAACACATCTGTAAATACTGCATTTACAAATAATACGACTAGAGTAACTGAAGACTTAGCAGGTACAACAAGAAACACTGCGACAAGTAGAAATACAAATACTTCTAACAATACGTCCTTTGCTACAACAAGAAGTACAGGCTTTACAAACTCTACTAACACAAGTAGACTTACACAATACACTGATAATACATCGCAAGCTACAACTAGAAATACTGCAACAAGTAGAACAACTGAATATACTGATAATACATCACAAGCTACAACAAGAAATACTGCGACAAGTAGACTTACAGAATATAGTGATAATACATCACAAGCTACAACAAGAAATACTGCAACAAGTAGAACAACAGTATTTACTGATAACACATCCTTTGCTACCACAAGAAGTACAAATACAAGTAGACTTACACAATATACTGATAATACATCATTTACAACTGCAAGAAGCACAAACACAAGTAGAACAACAGTATTTACTAACAATACGTCCTTTGCTACAACAAGGACTACAAATACTTCAGCAACTACAGATACTATTATTTCCACAAGTTATACTACTACTCAGGTAACAAATACAAGTAGAACAAGTAATACTTCGCAGTCAACAAGTTATACTACTACACAATCTACTAATACAAGTAGAACAAGTAATACTGCACAATCAACAAGTTACACTACTACACAATCTACTAACACAAGTAGAACAAGTAGTACTGCACAATCTACTTCGTACAACACGTCGTTTACAACAAATACAAGTAAAACAACTGGTACGTCACAATCTACTTCGTATAATACATCATTTACAACAAATACAAGTAGAACAAGTAGTACTGCACAATCTACTTCGTATAATACATCATTTACAACGAATACGAGTAGAACGAGTAGTACGGCACAGTCTACCTCGTACAATACATCATTTACAACAAATACGAGTAGAACAAGTAATACTGCGCAGTCAACAAGTTATAATACTACTCAGACAACAAATACAAGTAGAACTACAGAATTTGAGACAACATATCAAACTTCAAGACTATCTTCTAGAAGCACAGGAACAAGTAGAGATACTACAACAGTATTTAACACAGCTAGAGGAACAGTTACAGATAGAGATACAACAACAACATTTAATACTTCTAGACTGTCAGATACAACTAGAACTACAGGAACAGACAAAAGTACAAGTACTACATTTAATACTTCAAGAGTATCAGATACAACTAGAACTACAGGAACAAGTAAAGATACTACAACAGTATTTAATACAACACAATCAACAGATACAAGTAATGCAACTCTTACAAGTAGAGACACCACGACAGTATATGCTACTTCTCAAGGAACTCTTACAACTAGGTCAACAGGCACAAGTAAAAGTACAACTACAACGTTTGATACAAATACTACTACAGGGACAAGTAAATCAACACTTACTTCAAAAGATACAGTATCTACATACAACACTTCTAGACTATCAGAAACAACTAGAGGAACTGTTACAAGCAAAGATACAGTATCTACCTTTGCAACCTCAAGAGATTCTCTTACAAGTAGAGGAACTGTCACAAGTCAAGACACAGTATCTACATATGAAACTTCAAGAGCCTCTCTTACAAGTAGAAGCACAGGGTCTAGTAGAGACACGACAAGTACATTCAATACTAGTAGAGCGACTGAAACAAGTAGAACAACAGTATTTAATACAACTACAACATTCAATACAACTAGAACTACAACCTATGCAACAGGTCAAAGTACAACTACAACAATTCAAACAACTAGAGATACAGATACAACTAGGACGACAACTCCTACTACAACTACAACGTTTGAGACAGGTACACAAGTATTTGAAAGAATTACCGCATCAGCAGCTGGAACAATCTTCGACACAGAAGTTTCTAGCGCAGAAGCATTTAATGCGTCCTTCTGGGATGGTAGCCAGTGGTCGGAAGATTAATAATTACCAACGGAGAAACAATGAAATTAGAAGAAAAAGATATCACTCCTAAATATGTGAGTGACAAGCTAGAAAGCTTAGCCAGTGCTTTATTTGACTCAATCCATCAGTTTGAAGAAAGACTGAAAGAACAAGAGTTACATATAGTAGATTTAAAACATACAATTAAAAGGCTAGAGAATGGTAGTAAGGACTAATAAATTAGTACCTTTTGCTTCTGTAGAAGAATTAGGTGACCAAACAACTCATATATTTAAATCAGGTTCTTGTACAAGACCTAAAGAAGATTTAAATGAACTGGGTCAAATGAAAAAGGAACTTATCCCAGACCAAAGGTTTGGACTAACTTTTGAATATGATGTGTGGTTCAATACTAATGAATTACATACTATTAGAAAGTGGTTATACACAGATTTTCTAGGAGCAGGTATATACTTAAGGGTTCCTAGTGTAAAAATAAATGATAAATTGATGTTAAGTATTGTTAATTCTGACATAAAAATTGACGAAGAACGAATACAAAAAGTCAAAAATAATCTTAGAAATAAATATCATTTAAAACATACTGATGAAGAATACGATAAAGTAGTATTTCCTCCAGGAACAAACTTACTTACTAAACCAAATTGTGTTCATTGGGGTAGAATAAAACAATGTATAGATGAAGGTTATGTAATAAAACCACATCCAATTACTACTGATTTATATGTTGCTAGACTAAAAAGAAAGTTTGGCAAAGACAAAGTTTTAGATAAAAAATCAGGTGGTATGGAACTATTAATGAAATGTTCTCATGTTGCTACAATGCCAAATAGTGAAATGGGACTCATTGCATTATTACTTAAGAAGCATTTAAGAATGATAAGTTATACAAAAGAAGAAAGAGAAAAAAGTTTACTAACATACGAAAGTATTTACTATGCCTGTGCACAAGCAAGAGGCGGTATAGAAAAAATATTTTCAGCAACTAATTCAGGTATTATATTTGCCTTTGATGAAGATGCACAAGCACGAATGAATAATTATATAAATAATTTTTGGGAGTTTAAGAAAACAAATGATTGAGATAGTACATACATGGAAGCCAGACTGGAGTTACTTCACTATAGCTTCGCTGATTGACAAAGATGAGGATTTTCGTCTGCACTTATATGTGCATGAGGATGACTATGCCGATTTGCCAGTAAGCTGGATATTTGAAAATATACCCAATGTAAGAATCTACGAAAGCTATTGGAAGAAAGATTTTGCTGCAAGAGCAATACAACATCTTAGACTATTCTGGAAAGATAAAGGGTTGCATAAAAGAATTATGTATGCAGGTGGAAATAGAATATTCCTAAAAGATAATTGGAAGAATGAAATACCAAGCGAAGACTTTTTCCAAAATAAAATGGCACACTTGTCAAGAAAGAAAACTTTTATAGGACACCCTCATTTTGAAAACTACTACGGTATACTAGATTTTGCTAAAGGAGACATGCCTGCAAACTGGGACACAGAGTTTTTTATGATAAACTACGACTTACTAAAAGATGCAAGAGATACTGATTTATTCTATGCACAAGGCTTTTATCAGAACTACGACAGTAGAGTACTTGCAGCAACAAACCAGTTCTTCTTTTCAAAATTACACAATAGACCACACGGAGTATTACCTAGATATATGAATGGTAAGAGTGATTTGCTTATTCAATGGGATGCTTTGCCTTCAAGAGAATACTTGAATTATAATGTAATGCTTAGAAAATCTTGGAGTATTGCTATGCCTACAAAGGCACTAGAACTTGGATATGCTAAGTGTACTACAGGAACTCAACTATCTACTCCATGGGAACTATATGCAGACCTTATACCAAAGATACCTGTAAACTATAGAAATGCAAGAGTATGTGAAAACATATCATACAAATCAAATAGACAAAAAGGTACTGCGAGTAAACTTATACAAGTAGGATATAGATTAGGAAAACTTTAACATCTCCTCTTTTAGGTCGGAAAGAACTTTCCAATTTAACTTACCTTCATCTCTCCATTTAGAAACTATCTCTTTTTCATTAGGATTATGAGGATTTGTACCCGAAGCATTTATAGGCATGTGCCAACTTGAAGGGTAATCTTCGCCTGTCTTTATTGGTAACTTTTTAGAAAAGAAATCAAATCCAATTAGTGTCAAACTTTTATAATTACACTTCTGTAAGAAAAATAATATACCGAGATAACCTGCACTTGGACGTTTGCCCTTCCCCCATTTATTATTAACTGCACCAACATCTTCAAATATAACTTTTAATTCTTCATCTGAGAACATATCATTATCGTGACCCCAAGGCGGTGCTCCTCTATGGTCTGGGTATTTGTCGAGATTTATACGGCAACGATTAAACAAGGGGTATGCTTTTTCAAACGCAGGATAGAAGTTCATTCTTAACCATCCAGTAATCCAAATATCTGTACGAGTTCCCACATGTTCACTATTTGTAATGTCAGGTACACCTTTCCCAAATCGCACAACTGTGTCAAAACTATCTATGTATTGTCCAAAATCATATTGCATGATTTCGACAGAGTTTCCCACAAGTATTAAATTTTTGTTTTCTGTTAACTTCTGTAAAGTTTCATCCATAATGCTGTAAGCTCCGAGTCTTCGTTTATATTTAACCAAGGCCCGCCGTCTGTGTAGTGTAGGGCTTTTGGTCTTTTAAATTTGTAGTAATTTACCATGGCATTGTACTGCGCGGGAAGTTCTCCTATGCTGTCCGCCCACCGCAACTCATGCAATGCACCCGCTGGGGCTTGGTTTACATAATCATAAGTAAGTTCTGTACACTTAGGATTATTAAAAAGCATGAGACTTGACCAGTATTTTCTAGGATAACCATGATTTTTCTTGTTTATCATTTTCTTAGTCTTAACGAGGAAACTAGGATGTTTTACCACATGAACTGTATGTTCATCGGAAAAATAATCCATAACTTCTTCAGGGTCACAAAGCCATAAGAAATCTCCATCACAGAATAAAGCTTGTCCTTCGTAGTCACAGAGCTGTGGTACTAGAAAACGAGTAAAGGCAAATTCCGTACTCTCGTTCTGAAATGGACGAGTATATTCGGATATTTCCGATTTTTTGAGTGGTATGATTTCATGATTGGAATTGTAACGAGTTATGCTTTTTGCACATACGTCAAACATTTCTGGGTATTCAGATTCGTACCCAATAAAAATTTTCATAGTATTATCCTTTTTTGAAAGTAATGTTCCATTTTCTCTCCCATAGGACAGACGGAATAAATATTTTTAAAGAAAGGATTAGAGAAGTATGCCCAGTGTGCTCCTCCAGGTTTTATACTAGTAATCAGCTTTTTAGATGAAAAGTAAGTATCTTCTTGAATCCTTTTTATTTTGTTTTTTAGTGCAATTCTAGTTTCATCGCACAGTTTTATGTTCTTATATGCTTCACTATTAGGGTCTAAATCATCTATATTAAACTCTTGTGTGATATAATAATCGTTTACTTGGTCTGGTATAGACACTTGTAATTCGGGTAAATTTGGGTATTTACCTATTTTCCCTTCTTTTACATCTTGTTCTACATACTTCATATACTTTTCCATCCAAAGCATATTAGTCATGCCATTTGATTCGTCTGCTACTATTCCGCCATACAAATTATTATATACATAACTACAAGGAACTTCTTTTAATCTTTTAACATTTAGTAATCCTTTATAGTGCGCTGTCTTTAAATGTAAATAGAATCTAGTATCTTCTCCTATTCGCATAGTTTCATCAAATCTGTACTCTGCTGCTTTTCTTGAATACCATACAGGTCTACAGTGATTATCTACCATCATCTGATTAGTCACATGAGAGAAGTATGTTTCATTATACTTTCTACACATCTCATGCATATCATTTGTATACTGAGCAAATTTATTTATAACAGCCTCTAGTCCACCTAGTTCATCAACTTTTTTTCTATACCATTTCTGATACTTATAAGCTAATGGCATGTACTGACCCAGAAATTCTTTATCTTTCTCAAAATTTGCAGGTCTATCTTGATTATTCATGATTCTTGTGAAGTGTCTTTGTCCATATTTATCTATAAACTGAGACCACTGATGATATATAATTATACTATCGGGCGCACCTTCTTTTGCAAACCCTTTATACAAATCAACCCCGTAAGGGGTTAACATATCATCTCCGTCAATTTGTACCATGTAGTCGTCATTAGACTTCAAGAATATTTTTAGCAGTTCATTTTTTCCTTTACCTGGAGTTCCATTACATTCAGTAATATGGTGTTCTATGTTTCTTTCAGAACACCACTTACTTACTGCTTGTTCATACCCCGAGTCAGGCGTATTTATAACTACTACTGCATCTTTGTAAGGTATATTTGACCATCGCGGGTCAAAATGTATTTGTAAACTTTTAAAACTAGTGTCTGTAGAGGCACTTCTGTCATACCAGTCTAAATACCTACCTGCTGCAGTAGTGAGTATATAAAATCTAACTGTCTTCTTCACCGACATCGCTACTATTTAATTGATTACCTAAATCATTAATATAAGCCTGTCTGGCTGTCTGGCAGATAGCTATAAGATGTTTACATCTTTCAATCTCTTGGTCTGCCACATTTATAGACGTAACTATAGCTTTCTGTTCATCAGATAAATCTCTAATAAAGTGTGCTACGCCGTCAATGGTGATACTTTGTTCTTCGCTCATTTAAATATATCCTGCCAATTTCCTTGTGTACTAGCCTTAGCATACTCGGTAGCACGGTTTTCAAAAAAGTTGGTATGCTCAACTGCGTTTACTTGCATATCAATCCAAGGCAGTGGATTAGTAGTACTATGGAATATGTTTTTCATTCCTAGACCTAGTAATCTTCTATCTGCAATATATCTAATATACTCTTTTACTTCCTTCGCTGTTAAGTCAGGTATGTCTGCTTTATCAAAACAAACATCAATAAACTTATCTTCTAATTCAACAACGCGTTCTGCTGCACAATATATCTCATATTTCAGTTTATCTGTCCATATATCTGGATTTTCTGCAATAAAAGTCCTAAAGAGTTTTGATAGTCCTTCAACATGAAGTGACTCGTCTCTTATAGACCATGTTACTATCTGCCCCATACCTTTCATAAGATTATGTCTAGGATAGTTTAGAAGTATAGCAAAACTACTAAATAGTTGTACTCCTTCTGTAAATCCACTATAAACTGCCATTGTTTTTGCAATCTCGTGTGGACTTGACATATTAAAGTCAGTTAAATACTCATGTTTCTCTGCCATAGCTTGTATTTCAAAGAACTCTGTGTATTGTTCATCTGACTTTCCTAATGTCTCTAGTAACAAAGAATATGCTTCTTGGTGTACTGCTTCCATAGCAGCATAACTAACTAGCATCATTCTTATTTCTGGTTGTTTGAATGTTGGTAAATAATGCTTTGCATATCCACAACATACATCTACATCAGCTTGTGTAAAAAACTTAAATATATTATCTATAAGTTTTCTTTCGCCCTCTGATAATTTTTGGTTATAATCTTTGATGTCATCTTGGAGTGGCACTTCTTCAGGTAGCCAATGCATTTGTTGTTGTTTCTTATAGAACTCAAACGCCCAAGGATAATCAAAAGGTTTATAATAATCTCTTTCTTCTAATAGTTTGCTCATTTATCCCTCGCAACTTAGACAATCTGATTGCTCAAAGATTATCTCTCTTTTAGCCAAAGAAGATACATTATCGGCTCTGCCAATAGCTTCACTTCTTAGGTAATATAATGTTTTTAAGTTCTTTGCCCATGCTAACATATGAACATTATGCAAATCCCCTTTATTTACATCAGGCGGGAAGAATAGATTGACACTTTGTGACTGACAGATAAACTCTTGTCTGACTGAAGCGTGTTCTATAACCCACGACTGATTAATTTCTACTGCTGTTTTGAATACATCTTTCTCCCAATCATCTAGTATATCTAAATGCTGCACACTTCCTTTGTTTGCAACTATGCTAGACCATGTTTCATCATACAGTTCAGGAGTAACTTTTTCTTTGATGATTTTATCTAAGAACTTATTTTTTACTAAGTTACTTCCTGTTTTTGTTTTTTGTGTGTAAGCATTGGCTCTATATGGCTCAATACTTGGACTTGTGTTTCCACAAATAATACTAGAACTAGCATTAGGAGCAATAGCTAATAGATGAGCATTTCTTACTGTACAAGAATCATCATCTGGACAAGCACCTCTTTCTGCCGCTAGTTTTCTAGTTTCGTTGTCTGCGTGTCTTTTAATAAATGCAAACATTTCTAAGTTTGTACCACCTGCCATAGCACTCTCAAACGGAATACTATTTTTCTGCAAGTATGCATGAAACCCCATTGCACCAAGTCCAATACTTCTCTCCCTGTAAGCACTGAACTTAGCCTTGTCTAATTGACTAGGTGCATTTTCAATAAAGTATGTTAATACATTATCTAGCATCCTAATCAAGTCGGGGATGAATGAGGGATGGTTTTTCCACTCATCATAATACTCTAAATTTACACTAGAAAGACAACATACTGCTGTTCTTTCTTCGTCAGTAGCAAGAGTAATCTCACTACATAAATTAGAGTGATGTACTTGTAACCCCTTTCTTTTCTGAAAGTCAGGTAAGGCGTTTTGTACTGCATCTTCATACATTATGTATGGCTCGCCTGTTTCTATTCTATTTTGTAGTATCTTAACCCACAATGCTCTTGCACTTACAGTTTTTCTGACCTCATGAGAGTGAGGGTCAACCAACTCCCAACTATCATCGAAGTCGGGATACTTACTTGCGGAGTGTATGAGCTCCATGAAAGCATCAGATATAACGATACCGTGGTGAAGGTTAAGACACTTGCGGTTTGTATCACCGCCAGTAGGTTTCCTAACATCTAAAAATTCCTCAATTTCGGGGTGAGAGATATGTAAATACCCAGCATAACTACCCCGTCTAGTTACACCTTGTGAGAATGCAAGCATCTCTGCATCTACAACTTTAACAAAAGGTATGACACCAGTGGATTCCGAGCCTTTAGAAGTTTTACTTCCCATAGACCTTACGTCACTCCAGCTACCGCCAATACCTCCTCCGAAAGAACTTAAGAACGCATTTTCTACAAAATGGTCTGTAATTCCTTCTCTACTATCATCAACATAGTTTAAAAAACAACTAATCGGAAGCCCTCTGCGAGTACCTCCATTTGATAATACTGGTGTGGCAAACATAAACCACAGATTACTTACATAATCGTATAACCTTTGTGCGTGGTCATCATCATCTGCAAAAGCCATTGCAGCACGAGCAAAAGCTTCTTGAGGTGAAGTCTCATCACCTACCATATATCTATCTTTTAGAGTTGCATGTGCAAAATCATCTAAAAGTTTATCTTTACTAAAATCAATTTTTACTGACATAATCTTCTACTAATCCTATAATTTCTTTTGCATGACCTAAGACTGCACCGTCTACGTCATAAGTTAAATCCATGAGTTGTATTCCTGTTTCTAGTCCTTCGCTTCCGAACTCATTTAAGTTCTGAATATACTTGTACTTTCCTTCAAGAGGCAAACTCGCCATAATATCAAAGATATCGCCATACTGTTCTATAAGCTGGGATGCTCGCTTAGGGCCAACACCATCAACTCCAGGTACGTTATCTCCTTTATCTCCAGTTAAGCACTTATATGTTAAAAAGTACTCAGGGTCAAAGTCATAATGCTCGTCCCAATTTAGGAGTGTTGTTTCTTTTCTAGTTACAGTCGAAAAACGACTGATGTTTTCATCGACTAGTAAATCCCAGTCGCGGTCTGATGATATCATCCAAATCTCTTCGAGACCTAATTCTTCTCTGTTTTGACAGATAAGAGCGGCTATATCATCAGCTTCTACGCCCTGATATTTGAGCGTAAGATACCCCTTATACTTTAAAGTATTCATAGTTGTACCAAATTCTTGTAAAAATTCTAAGAACTCGGCTTCTTCTTCGGGGGTTTGTTCTGCATATCGTTCTTTACGATTTGCTTTGTACTCTGGATAGATTTCTTTACGGTAATTACTACCGCCATCTCCTAAGACGACTATCTCTCCACAGTTGTAGGACTTGGCAAGTGACTGAACTGTACGAACATATTCATGTTCAAAGTCAGTATTACCTTGGTGTTTCCATCGAAAAGCTAGATTGAGTCCATCAACAATCAGTAAGTTCCCGTTCGGGCTCGGCTTTCCATGGTTCGTAAACTTTATCGCCATCTGTAAATTCCATGTTTTGTGTTTCTAAAAATTGCTCAGCAAAGGTAACGTAGCACCCAAGCCAATTAATGTACATATGTTTTTTGTAAAGTGGCTTTCTTGTCGTTGCCACATACCAGCGTGAGTGGTTTTCTTTGAAAATGAGCAGGGGTTCTTGATTCATCTGTTCCGCCTGTTCTACTAACTTAGTCCACCACCCAACAAAGGTGTTACTCTTTTGAGTAAATATTTTATGGTTAAATGCCATATCTCGGTAGAATTTTACTTCGATTGTAAACTTATTATTCTTGTGTGGTATCATCAAGTCACCTTTTATTTTACCACTACCGCTACCAGGAGTTTGCGTAAAGGTTTCTCCTGTAATTCTGTGAAGCATCTCTGCTACTTTTAGTTCTGCGTTGTTCCCTTTCTGTCTGCTATTAACCAATTAACTTCTCCAAATCTGTGTAGCCACCGATATGTTTATCGTCAACTTTGATTTGCGGGAATGTTCTTGCACCAGGAAATAACGTTCTAACGTCTGCTGCGGAAAAGTCTGTTCCAATCATTTTATACTCAACTCTAGTCACTTCATCAGCGTGGTCAGCTAAGAACTTAGCTTTCTTGCAGTAAGTGCAGTTGGGTATGCTGTATATTTCTACTTTCATATTGTCTCCAAATATAATATATTATAACAGAAAACAACTCTCTTGTCAAGTAATACTTTCGTAATGCTATTCAAGAGAACTGATGTTGTCTTCTTTTATTATTTCTATTTTCTCTAGCAGAGGATGTGTCCAACCATGTGACACCATGTATGTATTAAGATTCTCTTCTTTTAACAATACCTCTACTACTTTTTCTTTTCCGACTTCGTCTAACGCTTGGTTTACTTCGTCAAGGAAAAGAACATTGATTTGGCTTCTACTTATTGAAGCCATTAACTTCCTAATTGATACTAACGTTGCAATATTTACTCTAGCTAACTCGCCGCTAGAAAGAGCAAGGATGTCAATAATATTGCCGTTGTCTGACACTTCCACATTTAGTTTATCATTCTCCACTACAAAATTGATGGCAAATCTACCATCACTAAACTCTGCTAGATATTCATTTGTAAGAACTTCTAACTCTTTTACTAAACTCTCTATTTTATAGGCTAAGAGTCCGTTTGTCGAGAAAGCCTTCTTAAGTGTTTCAAGTACCGCCAGTTTGTCTTCTGCACTCTGTAATCTAGACTCGCTTTCACTAAGGTCGCTCTCAAACTGTTCCGTTTGCTCAAGAATAATTCCAATTCTTGTGTTATGCCTTTCTCTTTTTTCGTTTTCATCAATTACCTCTTGAAGAGACGACCTAGCAGTGGCAATTTTTGTACGAAGTTCCTGAATTTGTTCTTGGATTTCTTCTGCATTAATTGCTTGTTCCGGGAGGTCAATGTCGATAGACCTGTAGAGGTCCTCCCACTGTTTGACATTCCGTTTTGCTTGTTTATGTATCTCATTTTCTTTACTAATTGTATCTGTGAGTTGTTGCTGTTCTTCCAACTCTTGGTTAATTTTTGCAAACTCAGCCTCATGTTTCTCTAGCTGACTAGCTACAAAAGCATCATCTATAGTTTGACTACAAGTGGGGCACTCTGCATTTGTTTGAGACATTAGGTCAGTATATTTACTTACCATCTCTTTTTCATTTAGACTTTCTACTTTGAGTGTCTGTACTTTTCCTAAATGTTCTATATAAGGTTGTTCTTCAGGATAGCTTGTCAATTGCATTTTTGCTTTATCAAGGTCTATCGATTTTAACTGTTCCTTCAGACTTTCATTCAGATTTATTTTTTTGTTCTTTTCGGAGATATTTTCAAAATCTAATTGTAAAGAACGCAAAGATTGTTCGTCTTCTTCCGAAATTTTTGGTAAAATCATCTTTTCAAGTAGTTCTGTATTTTCCAAAAAATTGTCTGTAAGCCATTTCTCAATTGTTGCAATTTTGGCTTGCTCACTTGTAATTGTACTACTAGCAACCCTTACTGCTTCTTTGAAAGTATCAAAGTATGCGACATAATCGTCTAGTTTTAAGAGGTCAATTAAGAACTTCTTACGATTAGTATCTGTCGCTGTCAAGAATTGTAATGATGCGTTGGTGTTTTGGTACACTAATTGCGAAAACGTCTTAAAATCAATACCCAATATTTCTCCAAGCGTCTTGTAAGTATTTGACGCTGTGTGTGAACTTATATCCTCGCCATCTTTGGTAAGTTTACACTTCAAAGCAGATTTACGATTTACGCTAATAACATACTCAGAAGCATCCACTGTAAAAGATAAGCTGATATTATAACCATTATTGACATAACGGTTTGCGATGTCGGCTTTCTTAACATTTTTACTATTCTTATTAAATAAAACTTCCTCTAATATAAGGGGAATAGAGGATTTTCCCACTCCATTTGTTCCTACTAATTGTGTGAGAGTTGATTCTGATAAGTCAATCTCGTTACCTGCCCCGTAGGAAAAGCAGTTATCCCACTTCAACTTCTGAAGAATAATCATTAAATACTCCCATTATGTTTTTTATTTTATCATCATCAAAAGATAGAATCTCTTGAAGATACTTTATTAATTCATCAGAAATAGATAAATCACCACTCAAGTCTAGTCTTGCATCCACAGTTCTATTTACAACTTTCTTATCAAGAAGTTCTGAGTTTTTGACCTGTGCCAAATCCTGCATATCTCCTGTGACTTCGTAAATAGTGTGGTGAAAGTCTGTCTGTACCATTTCTTCCGTATTATCCACAGTCTTACGAATAAGTTGTGGTAAGTCGAATTGATGCCATGTCCAATTAAACGAATCATCAATAATTAGATACCCCGTTTGGACCTCGTTTCTATGAAATGATGTAGTCATGGGACTTCCTGGATATACAATGTTTCGTTGAGTATTCTCGTGAGCATGTAAGTCTCCAGCAAAAACTGTTGTGTACTTATCAAATCTAGTTAAATCTACTTCTGGGTTAACATGAGGTGGTATCTCTCCACGCACATGAGTGAATAGATGTTCTGCATCTATATTTTCTATACTATTTTTTCTGTGTAAATCTGCGTAAGGCAAGATACACCAGTTATCTTCATAGTATGTTTCTGTAATCACACTTACTAGTGGATTAAGTTCATTTGTTACTCTCTTCAAATTATCAAAGAAAGTCTTGTTCTTTCTAGTGGCTTCATGGTTGCCATCATAGATAATTGTTCTTACATTTGTTCTTTTCACAAAATCAAAGTACAAAGTAAGTTCATCCATGGAAGGGACTCGGTCAAACAAGTCCCCGCCAATGATATGGAGGGTTACTCCATGACTATCTACAGCGTCCTGCACTTGTTCAAAGAACATCTCATAGCGTGAGCATGCCCACCCTACAGGTACATTCTTTTGTCCAAGTTTTATATGCCAATCTGCTGTAAATAAAATCATACTACGAAGTCATCCCCAGGTGTCCATTCACACCCCGTTAATCCACCTGCTTTAATGCCTTGTAAAGTTCTAAGAACTTCATTTGCATTTCTGCCTGTGTCAAGTGCGTTAACACTTACATGTTGTACTACATCATTTCTATCAATAATGTAGGTTGCTCTATAACAAACTCCTGCTTCTTCATCAACTATTCCTAGTTCGTCTGAAAGTCTTAAGCCGCAGTCTGCTGCTAATGAATGATTAATGTTTCCAATAAGTTCATTGTCTTTTTTCCAAGCCAATTTACAGAACTCATTATCCCCACTAATACCGATTACGTTTGCTTCATCCACTAATACATCCATGCCCGCTATTTCGGTTGGACATATGAATGTAAAATCTTTCGGATAGAAGTAGATTACTGTATAATCGTGCTTTAACGGGTCATAGTGTTCAGTAACTGAAACTTCTACAAACTCGTTGTCTTTATTGACACCCTGCAATTTAAATGCAGGAAACTTCTCTCCTACTCCAATCATGATACGTCAAACTCCTCTGATACTTCCTCAGGTGTTTCTCCACCTTGGTCATTTACTCTTCTCAACAATTCTAACTGTGCGTCTGCTGTTGGTCTTGGCAAAACATCATCCATAGACTTAAGGTCTGCGGTTAGTTCTTTTTCCCAATCTTCAAGTTCTCTTGGTTTACACTTTAGAACTTGTAATTGATACTCAACATTAAATACCTGTGGGCCAGTCTTCTTTCTTTTGAAATGGATATCATATCCTGTGACTGGGTCTGTTGGGTCACCCAACTCTTCCATAGCTACTATAACTTGGTCGAATAGTTTTCTTTTTAGATTAAGAACTTTTACTGATTTATCGGCGTAGTCTATGCACTGAACGGCATAAGACCATCCACATTTTAAGTCTGGGTAAAAGTCACGAACATGGTCATGTTCTTTGTTATTAAAAGTTTCTGAGTTTCTATCAAAAGCTAGACACTCCATAGGAATGTTTTTACCATTCTCACCTTTAATCCAATAGACGTACCTAGGTAATAAGTCACCAACCAGTCTTACATGGTGGTCTTCTTTACCTGCGTAGTTATATGTTTCGATTTTAGATTTTTGGGCTGAGCCCTTTGTTGTATTAAAGCCTATAGCCATAATTATTCTCCTAATGTCTCCTCAAAGCAAAAGTGTACCCTTCCATTTTTGACTTCAAGCAGTCTGTTATTGTTTATAATTTCTTCTGAAATTGGACATTCCAGAAGGTCTAGTGTGGTGTCTTTTGTGTTTACATAGTTGTGATAATTGCGGAATGATGCGACACCTGCATATTCAACAACTTCTCTATCACTCAATGCTCGACCAGTTTCTAGTAACTCCTTTGGGTTTAGGAGATACGACTGTCCACCGAATCGATACTGATAAAACTTAAAAGTCTTATCATGATAATTTTTTGGTTCAATCTTGTAAGTAATTATACGAAGGATTTGTATTGCATCAGCAACATTCCCTTTGCTTACTCTCATTATCTTATTCCAATTAAATAGTAACATATTATAACAAATTTTTGAACTCGTGTCAAGAACTATTTTTGTCGTGTCTTAAGTCATTGGGTTTGTTCTGCATGTTAGCGACTTCGTCTGGTGAGATTGTAGCATGAACATCGCTTTGAGCCATTTTGACAAGATTTCCTCTGTAGATATGTGAGCCACAATGCATTAGTTCTACTGCAGGTAATGCCCAAATATCTATACCAAGATTTATACAGTACTCTGAAAACATATAATCTTCTGAAAGATATCTGTTATCTTCATTAATAATGCAATCAAAGAAAGCAGTTATCTTTTCACCTGGTGCAAACTCTCCTTCTCTAAGATGGTCAGGAGTATATAGCAACTCAGGGTGTGCTTCTGCATATTCTTCAAATACGCTTCTTTGTATAATCATAAAACCAGTAGCGCCCTCTCTTACTTTTATAGGCTCAAATACAGGCGCTCGGCCATCGGGGTACTCACTAGGTAAAGGATTGAACGCCATGTCTCCTCCTATCTGCTCTAGTTCCCAAGGTGCTTCGTCATACATACCGCTTTTAGCAGCGTGTAGTACCTTTTCCCATGCAATAGTTTTCTTAGGATAAAGTCCGCACATAATTCTATACTTATCAGGATTATCTGTAATTAAATGTAACATGTACATAAAATCCATTGACCTCCACCCAATATCACTATCTATAAAAACTAAGTAATCACAATCACTTTTTAGAAAGTTTGCTACACAATAGTTTCTAGCTCTAGTTATTAGACTCTCATTGAATATAGAAAATAGCTGTGCACCTACCCCATACTGTTGCAGTGTTCCACAGGTTTCCATAAGAGACCTAGTGTATAGTCCATGACACATACCTCCATACATAGGAGTAGCAATCATAAACTTATGCTTCCTCATTTCATCTAAATTTAATTCAATTTCGCTCATAACACTTTTACCTCATAATCTTGTTTTAAGTAGTAACCCATTCTAGCATTTGCTTGTCGGGTTGCTGTTTTTCCTTTTAAGTGAATATCTACTACCACTGGTTTTTCTTTTCCTTCTTTATCTCTTATAACCCTACCTACTAACTGTGTAAGCAAAGGTTCATTGTTAACTGGTGTACCCAATACTAAACAACTTAAATCGTTTAGAGATATACCTTCTGAGAAAATAGACTGTGTACCAAAGAGTATATTTTTATCCTCTTTTATTTGTTCCATAGTTTTTTCTCTTTCTTCAAAATCCATATCCCCTGTAATTGATACTGCATTGTCGCCTACTAATCTAGCACAAGCTTTTAGAAATGCAACTCTATCAGACACTACTAATACCTTATGTCCTAGTGCAGCATATTTTGCAGCTATCATTGCAACACTATGCACATATTCTTCATTGTATGCTAAGTGATTTATGCGTTCTGCCCAAGGCGTAAATGAACCATCTAAGAATCTTATATCAGACTTTATAACATGCACCTCTGGTATAAGATAGTTTTCTTTAGGCGGTTTAAAAACATTATGCCCAAAGTAGTCTCTAAAAACTACATGGCGTCCATCTTTTCTCTCTAAAGTTCCTGTCAAGCCTATCTTATATCTCGTAGGCATTTCGTCTACAATACGAGTAAAAGTAGGACTACTGACGTGATGCATTTCATCTAATATCAATGTTCCAAACTCTTGTTTTATATCGTCCATTTTTCGGTACAAACTCTGTATATTCCCGATAACGATAGGTGCCTTTATATTAAATTGTCCACTACCTATTCTGCCTGCCTGTATTCCAAAGCATTTTTGTACTTCTTTTTCCCACTGGTTTCTTAAGTTAGTTGTGTGGGTAACAACTAATGTTTTCTGACCAAGCTTCGCTGCGATAGCTAAACCTGTAAATGTCTTTCCCCAACTTACCCAAGCGTTAACTATAGCGTTGTCATCTATCTCGTCATGCACCCTCTTTTGACTTGGTCGTAATTCAAACTTAAACTTTTCATGTTCTGTTGGCACATTAACCCTCTTGTCGATTATTTCGTAATCGTCTGGGATTAAATCCACTCTTCCGATAGGTATGGATATCAAACCTTCTTTTATAAATCGTATTGTTTTAAATACTAAAGGTGGGTCTGTAGGTATACGTGGAGGAATACTATAAGTAAGTTCCTTTTCGATAATATTGTGTAACTCTTTAGTTACACTCATGTATATTCTGTTACTAAGAACTGCTTTCATGTATCTTATTCCTTAGATTCGTACTAGAAAAAGAATGAGCTCTACTAGTGTAAAAAATCTCATGTAATCCTTTTCCTGTAAAATGTCTATCTGTCCAATCCTCTCCAACAAATCGAAGATGTATTGGTGTTGCTTCTAGCAAGTCTAATAGACTTTGTTCTGTATCATAAGGAATGATTTCGTCTACATACTTAACTGCTCGTAGTTGTATATATCTCTCAAATATAGACTGTACTGGTTGCTTCTTCTCCTGCCTATCTATACTAGGGTCTGTTTGTAATCCTACTATTAAATACTCACAGTTATCTTTTGCTTCTTTGAGCATTACTATATGTCCTGCATGAAGCAAATCAAATGCTCCGCAAGTAAATCCTATCTGTTTGTCCATTCTTCCCATACTTTTTTATTATGTTGTCTCATTTCGTTTGAATTATTATCCCAAGGACTAGACCATCCACATTTCTTTTTTCTTTCTTTTATATGTTTAGGTAAATAATCTGACATAACTTCCCTTAATAAATACTTGTAAGTGCCAGACGCATAATCTTTGTGCATTTTCATTTTTATTTTACCATCAGTCTCGTAGACATATCTAGTAAACTCTTGTGATAAATACACTGGTCTAGATTCCATACCGAATAATCCGCATGTTTGGTCAGCAGCTAATACATTGTTTTCACTTGTACTCATTAAATCCATGAATAGTGTAGAGTTAAATCCTTGTTTATCGTTTTTAAATATACGCTCACTTAACCATCTTTGTCTATTACAAAAGTTCTCTATCCATTGTTGGTTATATCCTTTTGTATATCTTTTAGCATGATGTTGGTATCCGCTGAAAAATTCATCAGCACTATCACCTGTTAGTACAACTTTACATCCATCTTCCGAAGCTGCTTTAGCAAGTGCGTATCTGGGAGCTCTTCTGTTACTATCATTCCATAAATAGTTATTTCCTTCTACCCAAGCTTTTCCATACTCATCTCTTTGTTTTTTAGTTAGAGTTACTACTTTGTATGGTATGCCCCACTCTTCACAAGTTTTTATTGCTAAGTCGGATTCGTCAGCAAATATTTCTTGTCTATACATATCCCCTTTTTCATCAGAGTATGCACAAATATATGCAGTTAAATCTAACCCCATATCTTTTACTACTCCTAAAGCACAGGTGCTATCTAAACCTCCACTTAAAAATATAGCAGTCTTTTGTTTGTTTTTTGCTACTAACTGTATTCCTTTTACTAAGTTTTCTTTAAATTCTTCTTCTACTAAAGGTTTATTATCTATTCTGTAGCCATTCCACAGATTAGTACCCTTCTTTAGTACTTGTGTTATAGTATTATAGTGATACAACTGGCCTGGCTCTACTTTTATTATATTTTTGAAGGGAGAGCCTTTATACATCCATATAGGATTTTTCCAAAAGCTGTCAGATATGTCTACTGTCTCAGAGCCTACAAAACTAGCTAAGCTAGTAGATATGGATATTTCTTTGTTATATTCTTTCTTTATCCACAGGGGCTTAGCTCCAAAATGGTCTCTTACGATATCGCATATGCCTGTTTTGTAATTCATAAAACAGAAAGAGCCATGCCAATTTGCAAACTCTATAAACTTAAATCCATACTTCTCATAGCCCTCTGCCAAGAACTTAGTATCGTTTGGTATGTTAGAGTCATATACTTCTCCATTAAATACCATTATATTACCTTTCTTGGTTATATAAGGTTGAACTTCACTTTCCCCTGATATGTCTAATAACACATGAGCAAATGTAAGGTTTGTCATGTACCTAATAGTTTCGCCTCGTGCATCAGGACCTCTGAAACGCTGGGCATCTATATACTTATCTGCTTCGTTATTTAAACTAGTGACTACAAACCCACACATTATAACTCTTTCCAGTGTAATATTGTGTTTTCCTTTATATCATGCCACTTCATAAACTCTACGTCATACATGATAATTTTATTATCTACTTTACTAGTATCTTCATTAATTGCTCTCATGTCCATACCTCTAGTCCAATCAGGATTAGTAGTCATTTCTCTTGTTTTTGTTTCTCCTGTTTTTAAACATTCAAACTGCACTAGACATATTTTCTTCTCTAGTTTTCTTTTTAATTTATCTAAATCTTGCGCCATGTGTCTTTTTTCCTTTCAGTTGCATACTCCCATAAAGCATAAGGTATACCTTTTTTATAAAGTATACCTGCCCATGTTTCTTCTGCCTTTGGTGGTCTTGCCACAGTAAAAGGAAAAGGACAATCCTTTAGCCATAATACTGTTGCCACATCTTTTTTCTTTACAATTCTAATTTTATGATACTTCAATGGAGCTGTTTCTAGCTTTTCATTGTAAAAGTATAGTCCATTAGAATCAACAAAATGTTTTCCCCTGTGTTTAAGCATCGCTACTTCATCATCACATTGATACTTAAGTGGATACAAACTCTTCATTGGAGTCTGTAGTCTTCTTAATCCTAGGGATTCCCCTAACATATTTCTATCATCAATGACTTGGTCTTCAAGCCATAGCATATTGTCCAGTTCCTCTGGCTCATTATGTAATACATATACTGGATATCTAATCATTTATTGTTCTCACTTTCCAAGTTTTTCTCCAAAAATCTACTATTTCCTCATAAGATTTAGTGCCATATGCACAAAACCATACTTGTTCGGGTTGTACAACAGATATTGGTTTTACATTGTTAGACAGATTTGTTATGTATGCTTTTTGTTCTCTTAAGTTCCATTCTACACAACTTTTTGCACCTTTTGGAAAATGCCTTGGTCCTCTGTGTTCCCATCGCCATTCAAATCTAGCTACTATGAGACTTCCTAAACCCATTTGATGTGGATTGGTTAATTTAATTTGTTTTCCTTTTGATTCAACTACTGATACTTCTGCTGGATTGATTCCCAAAAACTTTTCTATATTACTGTCCATATAATCGGCATAAGTATACCCTGTATTTAAATCTATATAAGGTGTTCTTGCATAGAAGTCACAAGACTTCTCGAGCATATAATCCCAGTCTGGTTCAAAATTAACTTGCATATAACTTTTCAAACTTGCCTAGTGAATAATCATCAGCAACATCAAAGTCACACCCAACTGGAGCTCCAGGTATTGATAGTCCTCTATCTTTTTGTATAAACTCTTGTAATTTTTCTGAGTAGTGTTCTATCTCATCTTCAGGCACTTCTGCTAAAACCGAATCGTGAACAAGTGCAAATATCTTAGATTTCATTCCTGTCTTTTCTATATACCTCTGCATATCGATACCGCCCATAAGGTTGATATCAGATGCTACAGATTGTACTAAGAAGTTAATTCCACTACGCACTTCATGAGAAGCGATTCCTTTGTCCTGTGAATGGACATCAGGTAATCTTCTCTTTCTGCCAAACCTACTATAAACAAATCCATTCGCTTGAATAAATTTCTTTTGGTTGTCTAGCCACTCACGAAGTTTAGGGAACGCCTCAAAATAATCTTTAATAGTATTTGCTGCATCTTGCATACTGAAGTATTCTCCACTATCCTTTGTTACTTGTTCACTTATCTTCTTCGGCCCAGCTCCATACATGATACCAAAGGTAACAGCTTTAGCTTGTTGTCTTTGTGCACCGTACATTTCTGCGACATCATCAACATCGCAAGGTAATCTGAATACTTGTTTAGCAATCGTACTATGAAAGTTACCACCGCTTCTAAATACTTCCATCAAACCTTTATCATCTGCTAGTACAGCCGCACAGTATACTTCTGCTGTTGTCAAGTCCATTGCCACAATCTTGTGTCCTGCTTTGGCTTTGATACAGCCTTTTACTGTGGGATTATCTCTAGGGAGCTGTTGCATATTAAGTTTACCACTACTACTCAATCTACCACTGGTTGTGCCATGTAGATTGAAGTTTGTTCTAAGTCTTCCATCCATGTCTAGGTTAGGAATAATTTTATCAAGATATGTAGTCTTGATTTTAACCTTTTGACGAACTTCTAGAATGTGTTTAGGCACATCATGTTCTTCTGCAAGATTACCAAGTACTTCAGCATCTGTACTGAGTGCACCCGTTGCGGTTTTCTTGTCAGACTTCAGTCCGATATAGTCAAAGAGTAAAGCTCTTAGTTGCAGAGTTGAGTTAGGGTTAAATGCACCCTTGTCTGCGATAAACTGTTTGACTTCAGGAAACTCATATAGAGCTTTTACTGCTGCATCAATATCTTCGCCCATACGCTTCTGACCAAATTCTAAACGAACTTTGTCGAAGGGAACGCCATTGCTCTCGATACATTTTAGAAATCTACATCCTTCTATTAGGATTCTTCTGTATACTCCATAGAGTTTATCATTTGTTTTGAGAGCTTTCTCAAACTTCTCAAATAACATAAACGTTACGATAGCATCCATTGCTGCGTAGTTTCGCATAACTTCAAATGGAACCATACTATAATCAAAAGAATCTTTGAGTATACCTGTTCTTTTCTTGAAGTCAGCAATCCAGTTAGAAAGTTCTGCTTCGTAATCTCCATATGGAGTATGCTTGATTGCTAGTGTCTTAAGACCATGTGTTCCTGGTCTCTCGTCAAACATATAATGCATAAGCATAGTATCTTCAAAATGAGGAAACTCAAAGTTGAAGTGATACTCAAACCATTGTAAATCAAACTTAGCGTTATGAAATACAACTCGTTTCTTATTGAATATCTCTTGCATGAGTCTCTCAGATTCTTCATCCATGCACTCACAATCGGCATAGATACCATGCTCAAATTCATAGGACATCGAGAAACCTAGCATGTAGCCATCACGGCAGTACAATGCTGATGTCTCGGAGTCAAGCGCTATGAAGTCGCCTTCGTGGTCTAATGCTTTCTGTAACCACGCATTTAATTCGTCTGTGTCTTGTATGCCATAACATCTGTCTTTTGGTATGGTCATTTGTTTGAGTTTTCCACTCACATATCCCGTTATACTCTCGACCGCTTCCTCGAATGTCTTCTTTGCTTCTGGTCTGAACTTTATCATAGCAGGATTGATTATTGCTAAAAATTTATCATCGCAAACTTTTCCATTGTACTCAGTTATAGATGTTTTTCTAGTATACATTTTGAAAGGCTCTGAACCTACAACAATGAGCCATTCGTACGCATCGATATCGATTTCGATATCAACATCTCTTTTCAAAATTTTCTTCTTTGAACTATCTGAACATAGGGCAAACCTATCATATTCAAAGTCAAAGTATTTATCCCAGTTCGTGCTGGACATTGTTGTTTCTATTAGTGCTACATTAGCCATATAATTTTTCCTTTAATCTTTCTATCTCTGGCGTTGTTAGATTGCCAGGGTCTATATTATCTCGTAATTTTACTACTCTTGCGGACATTTCTAACTTGTCAGCAAGGTCTTTGGCTTTCTCAGCCGCTTGTATTCCTGCATCATCTCCGTCAAACATAATGTCAACTCCTGTGATACCTTGGAGTTTCAGTAGACTTAGTTTGACCCAATTGACTTGTTGTGTGCCAAATGTACACACAGTATTCTTGAGACCTTTGTCCCAAAGGTTAAGAGCATCAAAGATGCCCTCTACCAATATAACTCTGTTTTGTATAGGTTTTACTTTTGCTGGACAAAAAGGCATCTCTACACCTTGTGGGTAGATATAATACTTTTGATTACTGAAGTCGTCCAGACTTCTACCTATTAAAGCCACCGTCTTGCCTGTGATATCTCGTATCGGAAAGATGATGCGATTCTCAAACTTAGGAACGTTCCATGTGAACGCATCCCATTTAGCAAGAGTTTCTTCAGATATATTTCTGATTCCACCACCTTTCCACGATAGTCTATCCTTTGGGAGTTGGATACCGACAGTTGCTGACCTGACTTTGTTGATTGATTCTTTAATTCTGTGCATACGAACTTCTAGTGGAGAAGCAGGTGCACCAAAATATGTAAACAGATTACCCTTGTAACCGCATGAGAAACAGTGAAATATTCCTGTAACTTTATCTACTCTCATTGAAGGAGAGTTATCATCATGTTCAGGGTTTAGACAATGTATAAGAGCATCCCTACCACTTAGGGTATACTGTATTTTCTTCTCTCTTAATAAGTCTTCTGCTATCATAATTACATATATTATACACGAATTTTAAGTTCTTGTCAAGAACTATTTTCGAACTACCCATGATTTATCGTCAAATACTTGCATTATTTTGTTTCCAAACTTATTGTTTACAGCTTTATATACTTCAGGCCAGTACTGTTTGTTATAGTCATGCCCTCCCATGTACCCACCTGGTTTTACTTTCGGCCAGTATAAATCTAAGTCTTTTGCTACTGCGTGTCCTTGATGGTCGCCATCTACATAAACAAAGTCAAATACTCCATCTGTAAACTTGTTTGAACAGTTCTGAGAGTAATCTCTATGAAACTCTATGTAGTCCCAGTATCTGCAGTTAACCTTTGCTTCCATGTATACTTCGTGCGCGCATCCATAAAAGTAAGGGTCAATCGTATGAATCTTTTTAAATTTACCACTAGATGCGAATATTGCAGTAGATTCCCCTGCATATGTTCCTATCTCTATCATGTAGCCATTGTCAATCTCTAAAGAATGTGCCAACGCTACAAGTCCAAACCACTCAGTATTTCTTTTTGTTTTCCACTCCACCCAATTAGAAGGTGGGTTAAAACGCATACTTCCAAACTCGGGTATGCCTTCAGGTAAATAGTTCTCAGGTTTGTTTGTGTTTCCAGCCATCTAGCTCGTCTCCTATCTTCTCAAATTCTTTGTAGTCTGTTCCCATAGAGTCTGCACCATTCTCCTCATAGTACATTGACTTCCATACTAATTCTAGCATTTGGAAATAGATTGCTACCATTCTGTCTCTTTCTTGTGTTTGACCCCATAGATAGAATACTAACCACCATTCTTTATCGAATCGGCAGACTCTTATCTCTTGCCCATGTAGGGCAGGGAGTTCCTGAAGACATCTCATCCTCTGACTCCCTGCTATGGGGTACCAGTTTGGCATGCAGAGTATGGGAGATTTTACTCCGTCTTTTGCCAAACTTTCCCTTAACTTTTCATTTAGCGGAACGTTTTGTATATTTTCTTTTACTTTGTCTTGTTCTAGTAACCATCCAACTGTTCTCACATACCAAGTATGTGGAGGTAATGGTACTAGTTCCGCAGTTTCTCTACTTACTCTATCATAAGCCATGTACTCTCTCCTTAAATTCTTCTAAGTATAGTACTTCGGAGTTCCACTTATGTGCAATTGTCTTACAGTATGTTACTATATTTAATCCTTGGTCTTCGTCCCACCAACTACCATCTACAACTATTATTCCTCCGCCCCAGTTTTTAAAACATTCTTGCATTACATAAGGAAACTTTTCATCTGCTGTACCTGTGCCTTTTTGAAACTTACATTCAATTGCTAAGTTATTATATAGAACTATATCCATAAAACTGTCTTTTCCTTTGTAGTCACTCCAATAAGGAACTTGAGTATCTACTTCATGCCCTGCATCTCTACATAGTTTTTCTACTAATAGTTCGTGTTTTTTATAGTCCTTCATTCATTTCCCTGTATCTTTGATTCCATTCATCTTCATAGATTTCTCTAAACTGTTCTAGTGTTGGAAAAGGCACTTCTATGCCCTGTTTATTTGCAAAAATAAGTTTGCGTAAATATGTTGTGTACGCTACTTTAAGTTGTTCTTCTGTGTATAAAAGCATTTTTTACCTCGTAGTTAAAAAAGTATTTGAGTGCAAGTTCGTAGATACCTGATACATCTTTTACGTTCCAGTGGTCGTTTTGTGTTGGAGTACCTATCTTGCAAATTTGTTCTCCTCCACACCACACATAAAAACCTGTTCGGCTGTGGACTTCTGCCCACTCTGCATCATTTTTAGCAGTTCTCATAGTTGGAAGTATCTTGTCATTGTCAAATACAATTTCATATAATCTATTATCTTTTCTATGTTGTGCAGTCATTTTTATATCTCTATTCCCGCTGGGGTCTAGTTTCAATTTTGTAATGCCTGGAAATACTTTTCCTAATCTTCTGTAGTCTTTTATATCTGCACTGATTACCCATGCTTGCATAGGTAATTTTAAGACTTTGTTTAGCATTACTCTATTCATTCCAGGATGTAATGAGAACTCTTGTTTACCATCATTGTACCACACAATAAGTGGGTCTACAAATCCATTCTGTAATACATCTTTGATGAAAGCATACAGTCTTATGTCTTGTCTATTCTGCTGTCGCTGCCACCACCCTTTTACATTGTTCATACTGGGGCATGGAATTGTTCTAAATAAATCTCTAGTATCAATTACTCCAATACATATTCTTTGTTGTAAAGGGTTATAAATCATAAGCACTTTCTCCTGTAGATAAAGCTTCTTTCATTTCAGCTTTCTCGTCTGGGTCTATCTCAGTTTGAGGACCGATACGTAGGCTGTCCCAATTCATTGTGGATACGAAGCCTTCTACTTTTCCATTTCTCATCTTATCACATTTCAACTTGATTGCAGGTTCTGTGTCGCCCCAATGCTGAATACTGTAGGCAGCATCAACTGCGTCAAGAATACCCTTGGCGAATCTTGCTTCTCCTTTTTCGTTTGTTTGAAATGCTGAGAGAACAAGGACATTGTTCTCTTGGGCTAGTGCTTTTAGCCCTTTGGATATCTCTATCTGTTCAGTCCATTCGTACTGACCACCACGACTGGGAGCGTTGTGGCGTCTGACTTGGTTTAGGTAATCCACAATAACTATGCCAAGGTCTGGAGTAGATGCAACCTTTTGTCTTACTACACTAATAATTTTAGCGAGTGTAAGACTTGGGTCGTAGTAGATGTCTACTTGAGGAACATCTGTACGTAAGGGATTACGAGTCAATTGATAATGGAACTTATCAAAATCTTCGTGTTCATTGAACGCTTCCCTAGCTTCTTCTCCTTTCTCAAATCTTCCTGCCCACCAATCAGCTACTTTATGCCACTCCATAGGAGATAGATTTTTAGTATTGATTCGCTTGATAGGAATATTACATGCCATAGCACAGACTCTTTGAAGAATCTGTCTTGGTTCCATTTCGATTGTAAAGTATAGTGCCGACTTACCTTTTTCGGTAGCCGATACGGCAACGTTACAACACGTAAATGATTTACCTCCACCACGACTTCCGCCAACAACGACCAGGTCTTTGGGAGAGAATTTATAGTCAAAATCATACTCATGATTAAGACCTAGAGGTAGATACTTAGCGTAATCTTCCTCACTGTCAAACAGCTCGATAGTTTCCATACTTTCGTTTTCGTCATTGGTTTCTACCCTATCTTCTACTTGCACTACAATTTCTTGTAGTAAGTCAATGTTCTCACGAGCATCGCCGATAGCTATTTGATTGTCTACAAAAGATTCAATTCTTGTAAGAATCTCACTTTGTGTAAATTGATTTTTTAAATAATCTAATAATAATTCTGGAGCAACATCTGTCTCTACTGTCTCAATAGCATAAATCTTTTCTTGAAGTTCTCTTGAACGAACTTCTAGTTTTAAATCTTCAAATGTTGGCAAGTCATGATACTTGTGTACGTGCTTGTCTACTATTTTCCACAGTTTTCGGTACTCACCTTCAGGGAAATAGTGTTCTTTTAACCCGTTCCAAGTATTAAAATCACCATTCGCAAGTATTTGCTTAAGTAATGCACTTTCTAATGTCAATTGAATCTCCCAAAACAATTATTAAGTTATAAAAAAGGCGAGGCAATCCCGAAGGAAAGCTCGCCATGAGATGAATAGGTATTAGCCTATTTCTTTTTTAGCAGCACCGTTATAGTCTGAGCACTGTAAGCCTCTTCTAGTAAGCATTGTTTTCACGCCTCTTACTGTTTTGCCGATTTCATCAGCAATTTCTTCAACAGTCATGCCGTCAATGTCGACACCTGCTAAAGGGTCAGCTTTGCTTGAACCTTTGGTTTCTTTCTGCTTAGGAATAGCATTGATTTCACCAGCTCTTAAGAGTGATAAAGCTTTTCCTCTGATTGAGTTTACACTTCTGCCTAAAGCTTCAGCGATGTCCTCAATAAATGCACCATCATTAACTAATGATACAAATTGTCCTTCTTCTTCCTCATTGTAAGACTTAACAGTCTCAACTTTAGGAGCAGGTTTAACATGTTCTGTTAACTGCATAGAAAGGATTTTACCTTGAATTGACTTAGCTGAAAAAGCTCCGCCTTCAAAGTTAGAAGCGATTTCTGCATAAGTGTAAGAACCGCTATTGTCTTGTACGAATGTGCTAAGAGTTGCTTCTTGCTCATCTGAAAAAGACTTAGATTGTGAAGCAGAAGCTAGTTCTACATCAAAACCCATTTTTCTTAGTTTTGAACTAACACTTCTTACTGAAGTTTCTAGTTCGTCTGCTGCGTTAGCAACAGTTGCCTGTGATACAGGGCTTTCTCCACCGACAAAGTCCACTAAAGATTGTGTTCTTTCGTCTGTCCATTTTGGTAATGCCATTTTTAATTTTCTCCAATTAAATGTTTTATATTACTTATTATTAAAACACCTCGGTCACGAGCTGTCTGCGTCTTTGCTGACTCGATACCTGACTCATTTATGAGATGAGTACATTCTTTTGTCAGACTTGATTTTACTACAAATCCATATGACTCTAGTACTTTCGTAGCGTGAGCCTTTGTAGGGTAGCTTTTTAACTTACCACTAATACATACAACACCAGTGACCTCTTTCTTTTTACTAATTTTATTATTCCAATTGAAGGGTAATGTGTCTATGTATCTGTTCGGATAAAATTCTGTTTCCATGAAGTTTACCAGATTAGCTGATGCTTTTGGTCCGATACCTGCCTCAGTACAACTGTTCTCGCTAATATCTTCGATGTGTGATATCGTATCGCATAATTTTTGAGAAGCTGACCGACCAATAAGTGGTATTGAGAAAGCAGGCAGAATATCTACCAGCTTGCTACTCTTAGACTTTTGTAGTTCGTCATAGAGTTTCTCAGCTAATTTTTCACTGTGAATCTTATCCTGTATATCAGATACAGTAAGTTCGTAAAGCTCGGGTAAGGATTCGACACCTAACTTAGAGATAGTCGAAGGGCCTAACCCTTTGATTTTAAGAGTAGAGGAAAAGGACTCCAACTTTTTACTCCACTGTGCAGGACACTTTGTGTTTCTGCAAAACAACTGCTCGTTTACTAACTCCAGTATGGAGTCACAACAAGGACAGTTGGTTGGTGGTGTGATTGTTGTCATTCTTTTTCTCTCTCAAATATATTATATATTATACAAAAAGTTTAAGCATCTGTCAAGAACTATTTTTGATTTGCTCAGGAAAATTTGTACAATCAAAATTTACTACTCCTCGTAGATGTGGGTATCTTCTACCACGTTTCGATTGTCCCATTGAAACTTCCATGCTTTCAATTTTTTACTTAAATACTTTATCCAATTTTTTATCATATATATCCTTTATAATTCTATCGGCCATTGCTTGATGACCTTCCTCTAACGGATGGTCCATTGGGCCATACTGGTTCTTTAATCTAAACTTTGTCATTTCATAGAAACCTTCATCTTCTAGTTCAGGTATTTCTCTCAAGAAATCCTTTTTAGTCATATTGTATTGCTGTTCCCATATGACATTAGCTCCCTCTTTTTTAATCTCATCTAAAGATTTTAGTGCGCAATCTACTTGTCCCTTTGACATCCAGTAATACAAATGAGGTATGCCCTCACTGTTGAATAACCTTCTAAGATAAATCATACTCATAAGAGTTGCGTGTAGATTCCATTTAATAGTTCTACAGTTTGCCATATATTTCTTCCAACCTTCGTACTGTTCACGAGTCATGTCAGGGTGGCAGTATATATCACTTCTTTTTATTTCTAAATCCCTCCTGTCAAAAGCAAAACGAATATGCCCTACTTGTCTCCAAATATTGAGATTACTTAGGTACTCATGTCTGTTCGGGCCAGACCAAAGTATTATTGCTAGTTTAGGTTTCTTGGGCATCATCAACATATCGGATGAAGTAACTCTCAGTATTCTGTCATTACCTCCACCTATCTTTGATGACCTGCCCCATGTTTGATTAAAGTGTTCTGCTACAAGATGTGTATAACATCCATTGAATCTATCCTGTAATTCCATACCTTGCGTAAAACTATCTCCATTGAAATAGATGTCAGGGCGTGTACTTGTATATCTCTTACAAGTATCAGGATTGTCTACATAATTTAAATCTAGTACTGATTCACTCAAAATACTTTTACTCCATAATTCTTTTCAAACTCTTTGGCATGTTCCCAAGTATTTACCATGGGTTGCCCTTTAATATTCAAACTTGTGTTTAATAACATAGGCACTTTGGTAGCTTCATAATACGTTTCTAGTATGGGTCGAAGTATTGACTTACTGTCTTTTCTAACCACCTGTACTCGTGCTGTTCCATCGACGTGTGAGACGCTATCGTAGTCATGTTTTGCTTTTGAAACATACTGCATATACTCATTAGCATACCCTTCAAAATATTCATCTACAAACTCCTCAAGTATCGCGGGGGCAAAAGGCCTGAACTTCTGTCTACGTTTGATATCATTGACTGTGTCTTTAATATCGTAACGGACATCGCCAAGCAGACTACGATTACCAAGCGCCCTAGGGCCAAACTCTGCTTTTCCATTTGCTACTCCTACTACTTTATTATTAATTATTTCTTCTACTACTTTTATGGGGTTTACCTCTCTATCTATATCGTACCCTAAGTAGCAATCTTCAAACTTTATCTTTTGTTGTGTATGTGCTAGTATACACCCTAGTGAACTACCTGCATCCCCTGGACTTGGGAATATCCACATATCATCAAACATTTTACGAATCTTACTGTTCGCTACACAGTTTAACGCAACTCCACCAGCATATGCAACCTTCGGCCCATACTTACGAGCCTTTGCAAATATTTCCATGAGTTCATTCTCTAAGTGTGCTTGTGCTGAAGCAGCTATATCTTCAGGTGTTTCCCAAAACCATTTACGCATTGGAATACCTTTGTGGTGGTTTTCGTTAATGAACTTCATCATGTCGATTGTTATATCTCCATATGCAGCCATGCCCATTGTGATATACTCATCTTCATTAGGTTTCAGTCCTATTCGTTTTGTTATAGCACTATAAAATAGACCTAGTGACCATGGGTATTGTCGACTCCATACTTTTTCTCCATCTACCCAAATACTTGCAGTATCAAACTCACCTATAGCATCTATGACAACTGTGCTGTTAGGTACGAAAGGAGCAGTAAAATAAGCACTGGCGTAGTGACTTTTATGGTGAAGTATATCTCTGACATCGTACGCTCTGCCATTCTCTGTCGCTGCCAGTCCGTACATCTCTCGTCTACAATTCTTGATTTCAGTATGTTCGTAAAATATTGTTTTATCATATGCGTACTCGTTATATGCGTGTTCTTTGACCCACTCTGGCACCCACGCATCATTCTTCTTGCGTGTCATTCTCTCTATATGAGAAGCAAATAGTATTTTTTGGTCTCTCACGACTGCAATAGCTGCATCGTGGAACCCTTCACTAATCCCTAAATATGTCATTCTTTTTGGGGAAGCTTTGTAGAATCTTTGATTCCATGCTAAAGCATTCCGTATGCCCTCCAAAATGGTGCTGTGTTTTGTGTCTGTCATTCTCGAACATCTTGTGTAGTTTCTGTTCCCATCTCCAGCAGTCGTATATCGTCCCCTGCCAAAGCCTCTGTATTCTTATATCGTAATTGGTGAAGCCACGCCCTCTTTTTACTGCGTCTTTGAATGTTCGCCCTTTTGCGATGCCGACTTTTATTGTTTCTCGTTCCCATGTTTGCATGTTTACCAGTACTATGCCATATAGTATGCCGTCCTTTTCTTTCTCCCACGGATGGTTGTCAAAAAAGGTTTTATTATATACGCCGCCACTCATTGTTGATACCTATGTTTTGTATTTAGGAAATTTTCAAAAAGTTTCTCAGAATCTATTGGAAGACCGAAATAACTTTCCCTTTGTTTATTATTGAAAATTTCTTCATAGTATGTTATATCAACTTCTAATTTTCTCGAAAGCAATTTTAAGAGTTCACTACTGACTTCTTCCTTGATATATAGTTCTTTCATATTTTTATGTGGAGGTATTATCTCCTCTTTGAACTCATACTCGCCATGCCACTCTTCATAGTGTTGTGCGTGTAATGCACTTAACACTCTTGCTCTAACATCATATCTATCTAGTATTATAACTTTGTCAAACTTCTGTGCAAACCTATACCAAAATACAGCTTCACTACCATTGTCCAACCAGTCTAGTCCTGAACAATCAAAAGGACAATTTGTCCAATACATATAGAATCCAAGGTACTGCTTTACATTTACAATACACTTTACTACTACATCTTCGGGAAGATTGTGATAATCTATCTCATGATGTTTGGGTTCTATTTTATCGATTAGGTCTAGATTCCAAGGCTCTGCTATGTACTCACAACGAAGTCCACTGGCAAGTCCTAACATAAGACTTGTACTGCCAGTTCTTCCATTTGCTAGAATTAGTACTCTCATTTCCACTCCCAGCCTTCTTCGATTGAAGACTGGCAACCTTGGATAAAATCTCTATCTTCTTCTGAAAGAACTGACCAAAACTTACTAATGCTACAACTATAGTCCATGCACCCGTCGGGGTCTGCGAGGTGTATATTATTACGCATCATAAACTCTAGTACATCTAGTCTTTTTTGTATCTTATCTTTCAGTTTCATACTCGTTTTACAATTCTAGGTATGATTTCTCCACTACGAATAACCTCTACATCACATCCAATCTCTAAGTCTAATGCTTCGATATATCCGATATTATGTAGGGTTGCTCTGCTTACTGTCGCCTCTCCTATGACACAAGGCTCTAAGATTGCAACTGGTGATACAGCACCTGATTTCCCGACATTCCATTCAACGTCCAAGAGTCGAGTAACTATTCCAGCCTGTCTTGTCTTTAGAGCGAAAGCTCCTCTAGGGTGGTGTGAGGTGTGGCCTAATGTGTCAAAATATCTATTAGAGTCGACCCTTACAACTTTACCGTCCTGAGGAAATTCATTCCAATCACTAAGTGTGACAGTATTAAATCCCATGTCTTTTACCATGCCCATATCAGCAGTCCACTCGGGACAAATTGCTGGTTGAATACCATAAGCAATAAAAGTTAAATCACGAGATTTAAATTCTTCTAAGTCCTTTAGATTCAAAGCACCACTTGCATAATTTCTAGCATTTGGTATTTTCTTAGGGGCAACAACTTCTCCAGTAATCTGTTTCAGTCCTTTACTCCATATTTTATTTGGTACTAAAGTCTTAATTTTATCAGTAATATCTAGTCCTGCTTTACCATCTCCACGAGTCAATGCCTGTGTCAGTACGCCATCTATATAAGTTATAGACACAGCTGCACCGTCCAACTTGGCAGTCATTATGTGTGGTTGTTTGGAATCCCAATCTGGTTCTTTATCTTCTCCGATAAAGACTTTCTGTAATGAATACATTGGGTAAGGATGTTTATGTCTCGCCTCGCTTACATCATACCCAACTTTATTTTCAAGTTCGGTATTCTCTACGAGTCTATCGTATACATCGTCAGGTAATATAGGATTACCTTCTGCATACTTTTGATTACATAATTCTAGGTATTCTGTCTTATTCATATGAATATTATACAGAATTTTTAAGGATTTGTCAAGTATTATTTTTTGATGCTATAGGTATATCTTATCGAGAACTTCTTTGAAATGAGTTTCTAATACTCCTTTGACCTCTGATATTGACAGAATCTCAACTAACGCCTCAAATAGTCCACGACTATTATTAAAATCTAAAGGCATGGCAATACCGTCCTTGGTAGGTTTCCATTCTTCGTCAAAGTCTTGATAATATTTTCTTATGTGTATATATTCTGTTCCACGAAAAGTATTTATCATAACGAATACTTTTTCATGTTTAGCTTCGTTATAACTTATTTCTTTTTCATAGACAGCTGGTGCCTCATGTAATTCTATCATTCTTCAATATCCTCGATAAAGGAACGATAGAAGTCACGTTCTCAGGCGATAATAGTCTATAGGAGTCAGTATCCCAGCAAAATAATAAAACCTGTCTATCATTTGGTTTTGCTCGATTCTTTTTCTCTTGTATATACTTATTATTAAAGTCACTAGTGCAAACATTATATTTCATTCTGCGACTATTTTGACTTCTGTATGTAACAATGGCATCGCCAGCGTCATCAAGTTTTTTAACAAAATCGTCTTTTTTCATGCGTTTCCTTGTTGGTAGGTTAATATCTATTACCGTCCAATCATGGTATTACTCTGTAAGGTGCTTTTGTTAGATACAAAAATACACAGGGAGGTTGCCCTCCCCATGTTTTCAGGGGTATTAATCGTTAAGTTTGTTGATTAAGTTTGTGAAATATGTAGCAGCTTTCCCTGTTAGCTTGCTGATGATAGCATCATCTGCTTCTTCGCCCATATCACTAATAGCTTTGGCTAACTCGTCTTGAGCAGCAGCTTTGTTTACTCTGCCACCACCAGTTCCACCACTGCTAGATTTAGTAGCTGGAGTTTTCTTTACATATACTCCTGCTTTAGTAAGAATCATTCTGACACCATTTGGGCTCTCGCCTAATTCTTCAGCAATCATCTTAACAATCTCCATACTATTGTCTGGAGTCGGTTCTTCAGCAGTATACATCTCAACTGCTTGTTCTTTACTTTCGTCTGTCCACGCCATGTTTCTTTTCCTTTTTAATGTGTAGTTTTGTTTGTATTCGGCAATAGTACTAGTATTACGATAACCAGGGCACCAACCTGTGGTGTCTAGCATTTGTTGGTAAAATCTGTCACTCATTGCTTATTTCCTTAATATAAATATATTATACAAGAATTTTAAGCATGAGTCAAGAACTATTTTTTAGTAGCTATACCCGTAATGTTTAATCTCATCCATATACAGATGGAATATTACTTGTCGGCTCTTTAGTGTGTACCAGTTCTTGTAGTCAGATATTCCCACTTGACCTTCCATAACTGAAGTATCTTTTGGATGTAAGTCTAAAAGCTTTAATTCATTCTGCCAATCATTAAAATCTATGAAGTGGTCACATTCTTTATATAGTTCAAACTGATTTTTTAAGTTGCCTTCCATTAACCAGTTATCAAAACCTATAAAGTCTAGTCCATGCATATAGTGAAACACAGCTCTTTCGTATGTGTTTCGTACTACAGCAATCTTTACATCACCATCTTCTAAGATTAGTGATTGATTCATCTTTTTAGTAACTTGCGCAATGCTTGTAGCTTTTCATCTGCACTTGCAAGTTGCTCTACCCACTTATCAAACTCAGGTAATAAATCAGAGTGTTCTCCGATACCTACAGAGTTTTGAAAGTATGTCTGCAATACTGCTTGTGCTTCTTTTATCTGTGCTATGTACTTTGCTTCAAGTGCATCGTAATAGGGGTTGCCTATGTATGCCATATTATTCTCCTAATAATCCTCTCAGAAAACTATTCTGAAATCTTAATCTATGTGTATCACTCATCATTGGTAATAATAGTAAAGGTACTAAAACGAATACCATTACTGCCATTACAGTTCCAGTGATATATTTATGTCTCATGACCATATTGCCTTTTGGTATTAGTAACCAAATTGGTCTAAATATTGACCACAGTTGTATTAGCCACGCAGAAAACCACATAGCAATTATATATTCCATATATTTCCTTTTTACATATACTCTCGTAAATGTCTTAGACTGCCCATATCATATGCTGGTAAACAGTATTGCTTTCCTGCATGACTCAAATGTGGGAAGTATGTATTTTTTAAGTCGTCTTGTGTACACTCTATCGTGTCAACAAGGTATAATTTGTAACCTCTTTCTTCTGCAAGTTCAGGTTGTAACTCTCGCTTTACTATCGCTGGATAGTTCTGTCTAATTGCCCAAACTCTTTCTTCTGGTTCAAATTCATCTGCTACACATTGTTCTGGTAGCATAGCCTCTCTTCTCCCCTGATAGTCCGTCATTGCCAATTTTTGTGGTACACCAATTCTATCAATGATACCTTTTACAAATGCTGGAGACCTGTATAGTGCTTTGGCAATATCACTGACATTGTCTCCTTCTAAGTACATTTGTACTGTTGTTTGTATTTCTTGTGGCGTTGCCGCCTTGCCTCTATTCTGTGCTTTTCTTCTTGCACGGAACTCTTGCATCTCATGAAACTCTGCGATGATGTTGCCCAATCTAGTTGTGTTGTAAGCTATGTTAAGTATACTACATGCTTCTTTCTTAGTGATTGGCTTACTACCATCTGTAGGGTTTAATAACTCAATTACCTTGGTTATATTTGCTTGTGTAAGATTTTCGTGTTTTTTCGTTCTCATATGTTGCCCCTAGTAAAATAATTCCGTAATGTAAAATTTTTAATAAATCTGCTGTGTTCTTTCCTTCTTTCTTTCCATATCTCTGTGCATACTTTATTATGTTTCCTAAACAGAAACCTTCTCCATGCCCTGCGTCAAATATGAACTCAGTAGACTGTATTTTATTCATACTATAATGTCCATCGTATGTGGATTCAATATAGGTTTGAAGCGTTTTGAGTGCTTCGTCCTCGTTAAATTTGTTCGTGTTGTAATCGCTCATGTATAAACTCTTTGTATTTATTTTCTATCTCTAGTATTGCCATAAAAGTTTGGTATCTTCTATGTATTTTCTTTTCTAACTCGTCTGTAAACATGGGTTGAAATAGATGAACCTCTTTGCCTTCGTGTGTCTTAGAATCTATACTAAGATTCTTATTTACATTATTCCAGTAAAAAGCCTTCCAATTATACTTCTTACTCCATAGCCACCAGCAAGTTTCATCACACATATTATTATTAAACATAGTCCACATTGCCCATGCTTTGTATTTATCAGACTGCAACTGCTTGGGACTGAAAGAAAATATATAGGAGATGTTCCATAGTGTCTCCTTTTCCAGAAGTTGTACTATATCCATATCCATTTCTTCTTCCATGTCCCAGATATAAGTGTGAGGCCAAAGAGTCTCCTCTCTACCTCTCTTATACATAACAGTATCGTTTACGTTTGGTGTTTCTTTTCTACCAAATGCCCACACAAAAGACTTAGGATTCTTGTTAATTAAATCTTTTACAATATTCAAGTACTGTCTAAAGCTATCGTTCTTCTTGCTTAAAAAGAAAAGGTCTGCATCTAAAATCGTACAGTGTTTGTAGTCTTTCAATATGTAGTGGCACGCAAGAACTTGCTTGTAACAAGCACCAACACCTTTTACAAATATTATATCGTGTTCAAATATTAAGTGTTTTAGTTCTTCTCTTGCTTTTGCCCATAACTTTTCTTCTGCAAAAACTATAATTTTTGCATCATTATGTACCATACGCAAACTCATAATAGAGTATCTAAGATAAGTTAAGTACTTCTCATCTCCGTAGAGAGAGTAAGCATAACAATGTAAGCGAGGTCTGTCCCATAGTTTTGGAACTATTGAATGGTACTTTAACCACTCTTTATTTTTCTCGCTTTTAGTTATTTCTTCGTGCAGTACATTCTTCTCTAAGTCTCTTATGCCTTTGCCATTTAATTTAATTAAGCTCATATGCTCTTTCTACTCCGCTTTTCTCTGCGTGAAAAAAGAATACTTGAATTAATCTTCCTGAGTACTTGTCATGTCCAAAACCTGCATTGTAAGGAGCATGCCAGTAAGTAGCAGGGTATACTACTATTCTATTATACATATTACCTACGTAAGTGTGTAAGTCATACCCTGGCTCACCTGGCCACTCTCCTGAAAAATTTAAGGACTTACCATAACCTTTGCCTTCAGTAGCCCAGTTCTTTCCTGTTTCTACATTAGTGAACAGTCCTGTTCCATACTTCAAAGAAGGTGCTATATTATTTGGTGTCAAATAACAGACAGCCGCAAACATCTGAGAGTTCAAATGTTTTGTTCTCTTTGTTTCGTGGTCGCCTTTATCTTGATGAATCCAATTTCTATACTTATGGTCTTGTCCATGCAAGTCTTTGCCTAGAGTAAAGCTACAGTTACTGTTATTGGTAGGGAATAGTATTATCTTTCTGTTTATTAACTTCTCTAATCTATTCTTACAGTATAGTCTGTTCTGTGCAGAAAAACTGCCAAGAGACCTCTGTCCTGCAAACATAACCTTCTTGCCTTTCACTCCAGGCATAAAAAACATATTTAGTGCGTTCTTACGCACCTCATCTGGATTTGGGTAGAAATCGTCCTCAATTACTATCATTTTAGTAATTCATCAACTACATCTATTCCACCCTCAATCTTTGCAAGATACTCTTTCTTGTCTGCTAATTGTTTTTCGAGGATACCAATCTCAGCACTGACTTTATCGTGTTGTGTTTTCAGATTTTGTTTTATAACTTCTGCTTTTCCCATTACTTGTGGTTTCTCCTCTGCTACTGCAATTAATTGTTCTAAATTCATGATGAGTGTCTTTTACCCTGCATCCGTGTGCCATTGAGTAATTTATATTCTTCCCCATTACTTTTTCTAACTACTATAGGTCTTTTAGTAAAATATAGACTGTTTAGTCTTTTCATAATTGCCTTGTGTAGTTCTTCTTCTGTTATGTCTTTTGGAAATACCATAGACATACCATTGACTTCGTACTTAATTAAGTTGTCTCCTAAATAATCATCTGTCATTTTGCTGTTATCCTTTCCTCATAGTCGGCGTAATCTTCATTCCACCAGTAAGGCTTGTCTCTGTGAGACCATGCTGCGAACGTAGCTTTGTCAAGATGATAGTAGTCACGATAACTCTGTATAGGATTATCGTAGTCTTTCAGTTCATCAGGCATTGCTAGTCCGAACTCTGTGAATCCAAGTCTAGGTAGATTCTTTGGTTCGGGTAGTTTATTTACTACTTCTACAATAGACTTGTGTTGTTTACCATAACGATAGTGGTACTCATCGTTGAGTGCGTTAGCATAACAATGAGTCCACTCAAAGTTATCCAAGCTAGACCGAACCCATATTGTGCAAGGATGATTGTACATCATCGGCAGGTATGGTGTGAGTGGTCTTTCTTCCAAAGGAAGATGTTTAATCTTGGCTTTCTCACTATTCAGAACTTCTCTTTCTTCTTTGTCCAATGCACGAGGAACAAAGCCTAGCTTTGCATCGACCCATATCGCAGTACATAAGAGTTGTGCTGCCTCGAGAGGCATCTTTACTATGTGCTTGTCGACATGGTACTCAGCGCACTTGTCGAGGTCTTCGTCAAGATAAAATAGATTCATGCTATCCAGCACTTATACTTTGGACATTCGCCAGACTGATGGTCTAGTTCTTCTCCGCAGTGTTCGCACTCTCCGATATGCCAATCATCAAATGACTTTGTCTCAGCATTCCACATCTGACAAGTTCTGTGTTCTTTGTATTCTGTATTTTTCATATGAATATTATACTAAATTTATAACCATATGTCAAGTATTATTTTCTGATTTCTTACAATATGGACACTTCTCACCGACAGGCACGTAGACTACGTCCTTTATCCATCGGCAGAAGTGTTTCCACATCGAGTTCATGATTACTTGCTATTGATTTTGTCTTTTGCTGTACCAGCATAAAGACCAAACCAAGCCGCTCCAGCACCTACTATGACAGATATTAAACCTGACTGTTCGAGTGTTGGGTCTTCCAAGTTCATGAACCACATTGTTGCGTAGTATAGTAAGAATATGTATACTGATAAGAAAGCTCTCGGAAAGATTCTCCATGCGTCTATCATATTTGATAAGAATATCCAACGCTGCCATGGATTGTCTGGCTCCTTGTTTGCTTTGAGTTCTGTTATCTCAGCTTTGAGATTACTGTTCTCAGTTACCAGTTCCATAAACTTACTTAAGTCTATCTCTACTTCGTTCCGTGACATATCGCCACTGAATCGCTCGTCTGCCATAATATTCTCCTACGGCTTCCAATCGTACCAATCTTTCCTCTTGTAAGGTTTATCCCCTTTCTCTTGAAAGTGAAAACTGATTGATATTCTTGGACTTAGGGTTTCTACCCTATGGAATTGCCCTTTCGGAATGTAAAGTAAATCACCTTCGTCAAGAACAAAACTGTCTAACAAGGTTGTACTGTCTGGTCTGTACGGCATGCCCTTGTTATGAAACTCTTTGTATATGTACCAGCGTATCTTTCCTCTTACATGAAAAAGAAAGTTATCTGTAGAGTCAGCGTGAATACTAAATGTTTTTGCATCCTTTTGATTACTACAATAAATATTCGCTTGCCCAACTCCATAGTGTTTCTCAAACTCTTGGCATTGTTGCCACATTTGTTTATTAAGAAACTCACTGATGGTTAGTATAAAACTGTGTCCATTTTTCCACATCTCAAGTAGTTCTTCTCTAGTCTTTGGTTGCTCGGATTTCTTTTTACACCACTTGCCACCCTTATCATCAACTACCTGTAACTGTGGAGTTCTATCCCATTGCCCAATCTTTGTTTGATTGAGGTAGTTATCGAACTCGTGCCAACTAAAATAATCTTTAAATCTGGTCTTTGATTTAATTATAAAATGTTTTTTACCCTTGTATTGTTCATAAAATCTATCAACACCCATTGGGCCTAGCAGCTCTTCAAATTTCAAGGGCTCTTACCTCATCTACTAACTGCCACCAATAATCTGTGATGTCTGTTCTTTTATGCGTTGCTTTAGCACTCATCAAATATGAACTGTGCCATGGTTGATAGCTAAGTGCTGTTAAATGTAAATGGAATATCTGATTTAATTTATACTCGTCCTGTTCTTCGTCTTCATTCAAAAGACTGTCTGTTATATACCCATCAAAACAGTTCCACCTAGAGTCTATTCTTGTTATCATCATATTCTCTACTTCATTGTTAGGATTTGCTCTAGCTCTTAGTCTTTCCATAAATATCCACTTAAAGCCTGGTGTTACTGCACCCCAAGAATGAACTTCATTCCAGTCAAAAAATTCTTGTGTCTTTGCACAATCCATCAACATCATACTATCACAATAGCTTCCCCTTTTGTTTCCTGCCATCATCTTTGCGTCCCATACCATTCCAAAAGGTCTACCATATAAGTTTATGTCATAAAAATCACTAATATCTCTAAAGTTTATCATGTCCATATCCATATAGATAGCTTTTCCCTTAAATCCCATAAGTTTTGGTATTACATACCTCAATCCTGTAAAAGGTGTACCCCAACCAAATGCAGATACTCCAGGAAACATACTTGGTCTTAGAAATGTTATGTCCAATGGTCTACTAGAATTTTTATGTAGTGTATACGCTAGTATCTTTTCTTGTATCTTATCACATGGATGGTCACTTGCACCTACAAATACAGGAATCCTTTTTGTATCTTTGGATTTTGGTACTTGTATTACTGTAGTATCACTACCCGTAGCATCTAAATACTTTGAGTCTACTCTATTAGCTTTGTGCGAGTTATCGTATTCATCGTGAATAGGTTGGTATGTTTTTTCTGATTGACCTAAAGCTCCGTTGTCTTTATCATCAACTGTAAATGAATCTGTTTTATACCTCATACCACACCTCTATAAACATATTGCCTGTCTTGGGATATACCATAGTTGTAGCCATATTACCTACTACTTCAAACTCCTCATCTTCTACATAACTGTTCCATATCTTCTTCTTGTCATAAAAATCACTTTTCCAAGAAGGAGTAGCATTTACCTTGTCCATTTCACCATAGATGTGATGTCCAGGACGTTTACTTCCTAGAATTATATTCTCGCCTAGTGATATATAAATAGCTTTTCTTCCCATTGCTTGATGGAAACTTCGTTCTGTAAATCTATATAAAGTAATCTTCATTACCCTACTGTAACCTGACACTTTATTGCTGATGTCAAGTTCTTTCATTATTTCTTTTTGATTGTTTCTCCACTCGGGATGAGTGTGATTATAGTCGGTACGACCTATGTCATGTTTGTAAAAAAGTATGGCGTCACCAAAAGGCATCCCCCAGTCAGCACTCCATACATTTCTACTTGCTATTGATTTTATTGTTGATATTGTTAAGTTCATCTTCTAGTTTTATTATTCGTTCCTCAAGTTCTTCATTCCAATCTTCCAACTCCCAGAATCTGTCTTGTGCTGGTTGGTTTCTATCAAACCATTTAGCAGAGGAGTTTAAATCTTTCCTCCAGAATAATAAAGTTAAAAGTTGTTTTAAGCTGTCCATTTACCTAGCATCATGTCACGTTCATAGTTAGATGTAGGTACTCCTGGTGCAGCTTCTTCTTTATTTCCTGCTGACAGTATGTGTACAAATTCATCCATTGTAGCTGTGTACTTAGAAGGTAAACTAAACTGTAGAATGACTCTCTTGTGATTACCAATATTTCTATCGGATAAGTACTGTCTTCCGTCTAGTTTTCCTACTAAACAATTCCAATTCTTTTGTCCTGTGTACTTAGAATCTCTGTATTTATAATGCTTACCATCAGACACATAATTTGTTACTCCTACACCTGAATTCCATACAAATCTTATAAAATTTATAGGTTTGTTTTTACCACTATGCCATGGAGTCCATCCATGATACTCTGGTTGTATTTCCCAAGTGTCCATTTCCCATGCTTTATTGTTGGTTGCTTTTCTTAACCAACCTAAGAAATTATACTTAGTTGTGCATGGCTCTGGTTTACTAAATGTTTTTACGCCTGTTTTTCTACTTGGATAGTATCTATACTCATGTGTATGGAAGTGCCTACCTGAATAGTCTACTCCATTACATTCTTCTATTGTTCCATCGTCTGCATCCATAACTTGTTTAAGTCTTGCCATGCTGACATTTGGTGGTGGAGTGTACCTAAATGTACTCGGATGTCTTAGCACTTGCTGTGCCATTAAATCTAAGTCTTTTAGTACTCCCCTGTTGTTTATTAGAATCTTTTTCATTTCTCATTTTTTGTCTCGCTTGGAGCTTTAGGAGCAGTTACTTCTCTATAATATATTACTACTTCTCCTAGTTGATTGATATACCTTTTAAGTTCTTGCATATCTTCTGACATAACTTTGTAATCTCCGATTGTTGTTCCTACGAACAATATTTCTCCATTGTTCTGCTCTTTCATTTCATCTAAGAACTGGTCTAAGTAGGTGTAACCCTCTGGCCAATCTGGATTTTCGGTATCTTCTTTGATGCAGCTCTTTGGTCTTTTCATACTGCCATCGTCTTGTAATCTTTTGATACAAGGATTTGCTATCCTTGCTTCTGATACTACCCACCATTTAGGTGCGGTAAGTTCTAGTGGTCTGGGTAAGTCTGGTTGCATTATATCGATTTCTAGTGGTTTAGATACTATCTCTACTTTCTTAGTAGGAAGTAAACTACAACTACTTATCGTCAGTGCTAGGCACAGTAAGCTCGTATAACTTTTCTGTATCATCTTCCATTCCCTCCATCACTTTTTCACTACCATTGTTGAACCTGTTTGACATGAGTCCAGGCTTTTTCAATGCTAACATATCTAAATTGTGTCTGCTAAATATTGCAAGATACTCTGCTTTCTCAGCTTCTATTTCTGAGTTTCTTCTAGACATATTCATTAGAGACTTACCTTGTTTTTCGTAAGACTCTCTCAGTGTGTCCATTGCCTCTTGCTGGGCTTGCACTGCGTTTTCTAACTTTATGTTGTTTTCCTTTAAGGTTTCGTTTTGGTTGTATAAAAAGTAACAAAGACCTCCTAGTACAACTAAACCACCTATAGTTAATTGGTTCATAGTTCTGTTATCCTGTAGTTAAGTCCTTCTGCACCTCGTATTTCTACTAGTTCTCCATCTTGTGTGGTGAATGAGAGGAACTTTTCTTGTTTCTTGTGGAATTTTTTGACTACAAAGGTTTGGTCGTCTGCGTCTCCCCATGTATGATTATAACTAACTTGTAGTTTATAATATGTAATGAACAGGGACTTAAACCAGTTCCACCAGTCTTTTAATTTTTCTCTAAACTCAGACATGAGTCCAATCTTTGCCTTCGTATAACAAAGCTTCTGCTTCTCTTCTTCGGATAAGTCCTTCTAAGACCTTACCCCCTGCTTTGTTCCACCTTTTGATTTGAGCGGGGACTCCAGCATGGTCGCCAGAGTTGATGACTTTCAACATAGTTGAAGCGCGAAGATTACCATTACCGAGATTGAACACCCAAGACACAATTGCATCGAATTGATTCTGAGATAGTGGAACGTTTACTGCTGTGTTCACGTAGTTTTCGTACTCCTCAATCTCATGTACTAGCATCTCATCTGCTTCAGCCTTTGATATTTTGTCTCCTTCTTTGACATCTTTGATATGTCCATATCCGATAGTCCACACACCAGCTGCACACTTGTATGCCTCTAGTTCTAGTCCTTCGAACTTCTTAATTAAACTTAATCCTTCTATTGAAATTTTCATACTTCTCCTTATAGGTTGGGGACTCGCAATGAGTCCCCGAATACATTCTGACAGTTTATGAAAGAACGACAATGCTATTCAGCATGATGCCACCAAAGGCACATACGAGAGTTGTATTTGCAACCATGTTGCAGAACTCTCCGTTCTCACATATACTATCACGAACTTTTGCTAATGCTTTCATTAATTAATCTCCAAGATTTTTCTCTTGGAATCTGGAGTTCGTGTTAGTTGGATTGTCAGTAATCCGTCTTGTAGACTTACTTCATCTACTTGTAGGTCAGCGTTTAGAATAAATCTTCGTTCAAAAGATTTCAGACTTAGCCCCTGATGAACAAATTGTTCGTCAGCTCCCAGTTTCTGTTCTTTTTTACCCTTGATGTGGAGTTCTTTGTTATCAAAGACTATCTCCAACTCATCTTTTTTCCAACCTGGTACTGCAACTTCTATACGATAGTCGCCTTGCCTTTCGATTAGGTTATATCTCGGATATCCACTCTCCGTGTAACTCGGTAGTGTAGGCATATCCAATCCAAGCCAAAATTTACTTAAATCTATACTCATATTTTTCTCCATAATTCCTTTTCAGTAAATACTCGCATCTCCAAAAACGGTAGATGCACCAATACGCAAGTGAAACTTATCACTTACAAAATAATTATATCAAAATTTAACCTTGATGTCAAGAACTATTTTTCAGAGTCATCAAACTCTATGAGTCCTTTGTGTTCCAAATAGTCTATCGTGGTTCTTATTCCGAGTTGTTTTCCCAGCGAATAGGCAAGATGTACACACATCGCTAGAAAAAATAAATAGTATATATCATTTTCATTCATAGATATATTATAGCAACTTTCCCACCATAAGTCAAGAATAATCTAGAACATACCTAAAAATAGTTCTTGACAGCAATCAAAAATTTTTGTATAATATAGATATGAAAAAAACATGGACTATGGCAGAAAAAGAATACATCAAACGGCATTACAATGTAAAGCCAACAGAAGATATCGCACGTACACTGGACAGGAGTGCGTCATCTGTCACCTCATTAGTATACTATCTACGGAAACGTGGATGGACTTTTCACAGGAGGTCTGATGCCAAGAGTTGATTCTAAGAATATGAGTTTCGAAAAAGCACTGCGTATCTTTCGGAAGAAATGCGACAATGCTGGAATAAAAGAGGAGTGCAGAAACAGAAAATATTACATCAAACCCAATCAAAAGCGAAATGAAATGAACAATTATAGGAAAAGAACACGAGAATTAGAGAAACGAAAAGCATTTCAACTCGAAAGAAGATTGCGTATCGCAAAGAAAATCTGACCCCTACGAAAATCACAAGAACAATTAAACTAAATTCTACAATCCTCACTAAAAAGTCAAAATATTTTCTTGGATTCTCAACTTAAAATAAAACACAATTTCATACCCCTAGGAAAAACACTTCTTGCATTATGATAAAAGTTGTGATATAATAATATCATAATTTGATTATATAGTCAATACGAACTACCGATTACACTCGTTAGTCCTAACTGATGCTGAGAAGCTGGAACGAAGCGAAGCGAGAGTGACAGCTGAGCATCTAATCTGGGACAATGACAGAGTGTTAATTGTATAAACATATCAACAAGATACAACCAAGTATCGCTAAAGTCAACATCAACGACTTTATAAACACCCACTTTAACCACTAATTACTACAATCACGTCTTAATTCTAAGAAACTTGCACCAATTCAAAATTTTCTCTAAGCAATAAAAAACCCACAATTAAGTGGGTTCTTCCTCAATTTAATCTAATTTCCCGTGTACCCTAGTGGTTATCCCAGAATCCTCCATTTCTACTCTTAGGTACTTCAGACTGTAGCATACGCACTCTTTGTACGCTTAGGGTTTCTCTATGACCATCAGCAAATTTAAGTCTTGCTTTGTACCCGCTGGGGCTTTCGATAAGACCCATCACTTCTGCATATAGTCCATGCTTGTCAATTAATTTTACATTTTCACCAGCTTTCACTAGTTTACATACTCTCATATTGCCTCCAATATCTTTTTTAACGCTACCTTGGGTGCTTTTTCTAAACCCGCTAGGGCGTTGGGGTTAATATCTAATCTTTCTGCTAGTTCTTGCACTAACTCTAATTTTGTTACTGGTTTCTCTCCAGTTTTGGTAGTATACTCGGTTTTCTTATATACTCCTTCTCTACTTAGTTTACCTATAATAGATTTTACACTCTTGTTATATTCTTCTGCTAATTTTTCCACAGTTTCTCTAGTTGGTTCAAATGTATATGCTTCTATCATATGTTTTACTTGTTTTTCTGTATAATTTATAGCCACTTTGTTATGTCCTCCCAGTCTTTGACTCTTTGCTTTACTATGTTTACTGATTCACCCCACTCTTCTGCAGCGATGCGAATTGCTTCTTCTTTTCCGTACTTTAGTTCTAGTGAATAAAATTCAGATTCCTTGTCTTTGGTAGTCATCTATGACCTCCTCTATACTGTTCGGAACTTGCACTATTTCAATTCTGTCACCTTTTAGTTTATGTACTGCACCATTGTTGTAGTAAACAAACATACCCATGCCATATCCTAAATCACCCATACCACCTTTCGTAGAGTATATCTGAGATACTTTATTACCCCACTCCTCTGCTTTTAGGTAGAGTCTTCGTTTTTCTACTATATCTGTGTATTGACTCATCTCCACACTCCATCATCAAAGAAAGCATAAACTAGGTCGTCTGCATACTCTGATGGGTTTGTCATTTCTCCATTGATGTCTTTATATTCTCCCCACCAATCAAAGTCATCGTCAGATATATCTAGTTTGTAGTTTTCTTCTATTTTTAGGTTTATGTCTCCACCATCTATAATGCTTTCATCCATACCTACTGCCCACTCATCTCCTACTTTGTATGAGTCATACCATTCTACTCCTATGAAGTTTCTGAACTCATCTTCAAATGTCATTTTAGCACTGAACTCTTTGTCATAAGTCATACTTAGGTACTCTAGTAAGTTCTCTACCATTGCTGTAGGTTGACACCATGCTGAATAACCTGTAATATAACTGTATTCCCAACTTTCAATATGACACCACTTAGCACCTACATTATTGCAGTACCAGTTGTATGAGTCTTTTAGGTAGTCATCTTCATCAAACTCAGGTTTACACCCTTGCATGAAAGGTTGTTTCTCTAACTCTAGAGGTTCTAACACTGTGTAGTCCTCATCATCGTAGTTCTTTCTTGTCACTTTCTCAGACAAAACTGTCTGTTCCCATTCGCTTTCATCAACACCAGTGACTTCGATGTTAAAATATACATGATTTGCCATGTTAAATCTCCTTTATATTTATTTTGTTTTTATACTCTCTCCATAATTTGATACCTTTGTGAAGGTTTCTGTAATCCTTCTTAGGTTTCAAACTACTCCATTGTTCTTCTGCTGGAGGAAAATAACAAGTATCACACATCTTTAGAGGTCTGTCTAATTTAGTACCCCAATCTGCTATGTGTATTCCTTCTGCTTTTCTACCAAAAGAAATAGCACATTGATACATTGTTTCTCCTTCTATTGTTCTACAAAATTCTTTCTGCCAACACCTTTTCCAGTTTCCTTCAGGTGTGTACTGTAGATGTGGTTGTGGCACACCAAACTTCTCGAAACTTGTCATTACTGCTATGTGAACTTTCTTGAACTGTCTAGTAAGTCCACTATTTTTGTACTCTGCCACTTGATTTGTATTCGTATCTACCATAGGATATATACTTATTAAAATTTTATCTAATTTAGAACATGCACTTACTACTTTTTCAGTCATATTCAGAGCATTTGTATTTAACCAAACCTCTTTTGCTACCCCTGAATCGAGCAAAAAGTCAACGATTTCGGGGAACTGTGGGTGAGTTGTTGGTTCACCTCCAAGTATTTTT